>ERZ506741.36-NODE-36-length-113580-cov-12.3164_pt1 | contig 113580 bp, 104 predicted proteins | sample MGYA00513047_ERZ506741 | MGnify/ENA metagenome assembly ERZ506741
GCTGATCTTCCCGGGCTTAGTTTTTCTTAAGACCCGAAACCGAGCCGAAGAGAATTGTTTGGGGCTGCGTCCCCCTTTAACTGATCTTACAAAAACTTCACTATCTCTTCTGTATCTTTCCTTTTCGGCCGTCCAGGCTCTTCCCCCGGAACTCCTACCGCAATTACCCCAACAACAGTCTCCGTCTCCGGAACAGAACAAAATTCTCTGATCTTATCCGCATCCCTGATCCCCATAATAAGAGTTCCATATCCCAGTTCTTCAGCCTTTAATATCAGGTTCTCATTCTGCAGCCCAAGATCATAACATCCCCATCCATTTCCAATTTCATTATCCGCTGTTCCATCTTTCTGAAAACCTGCTCTGTTATGTACAAAAGTACTAACCAGCAACACTGCATTCTCACATTTCCCTGCATTCATTTCCGGCAGACATTCCCGTCTGAACTGTTCCACATTCTTTTCGTCCATAATACAGTAATAACGTCCTGTTTGAGAGTTCTTCCATGAAGGCGCCTCCTGAGCTGCTTTTATCATACTCAAAATTTCATCTTTCGTCACCGTATTTCTCTCTACATATTTACGAACACTCCGTCTCTTTTCTATCAGATTCTGAAATTCCATATTTTTATACCTCTTCTATTCTTTCTCTTTAATCAGATAGATAAAATCCATCCTATATATCTTTAATAAATAATAATAGGATATCCTCCATCTATCGTATTATATATCAACGCCGCCTGATCTTCCGGCAGATTGATACAGCCGTGACTTCCATGTCCTGTCTTATATCGGTTTCCACCAAATGCAGACTGCCATGATGCATCATGAAGTCCCTGTCCATAAACAAACGGCATCCAGTATTTTACCGTTTCCGCATATCCATATTCTTCACTGCTTAACGTAAACGGACTTGCCTTATATGCAATCGGCCATGCTCCTCTGTAAGTCTCACGTTCCGGTGTGGGTGCACCGCTGACAATATCTGTTTCAGTAACCAGCGCACCATCTTTATACAGCCATAAATGCTGTGAATCAAGACTGACTTCTATATAACTGCCTGCCAGGTCATCTGTTCCGTTTCTCTTCATGCCACTGCTGCTGTACACCGGCTCTCTGGATACATTTTCACCACTTTTAAGATCTTCAAGAAGCTGTGTCAGCTCTGCATCCTGATCGATCCTGTATCCATATTCATTATCAGAAACCGTAACATCCGTTCCCAGCGATGTATGAAAAGTACGCGGCACATAAATAGTATTATATTTATTTGCCATATTCGATATGTAATCTGCAGCCGCATCCTTATCAATGCTTATACCACTATTTTTAATCTGCAGCCAGGAACTGATCGTGTCTGAATCCAGCACCTGCGTTTCCTCACCAAACAGATAAGAAACTGTTGTACTGCGGTATTTTTTCAACAGGCTGTTTAACTTCTTCACCTTCTGCTTCATTTCACCTGATTCTTCAATATCCGGCTGCCGGTAAACTTCCTCGTTTAATTCCATCTTTACATCAGATGTAAGCAATTCTGTTTCGAAATCTTTATCCAGAGTTTCCTCCACATAGCTTAATAGCCTGTTTTCATCAATCTGATTTCCGGAAACCTGTTTCACCAACACATATTTCTGTTTCTTTTTACTATATCGGATATGTGCATCCGTAGGTTCTGTTCTGTCTTTTTCATCAAAATGATCCGCAGACAATGCTGCCTGTTCCTGCGCTTCATCTCTGATGATCTGATAATCAATCTTATAATCTCTCTGTGATGCAAAAAGTTTAAATGTCCCGCTTCTCTCCTGTTTCAATGTTTCCAGTGCACTTTTCAGAATGTCCTGATCCAGACTGTATCCCAGTTGTTCCATTGAAACATTATAAACATCCTTTCCATCTTCATGAAATGTTATTTTTTTATTCTGAAATGCTTCAGATATTTTCTGCTGCGCTTCTTCCACAGTAAGCTTCGATACATCCAACCTGTACACACTCACTTTCCTTCCCAGTGTGACAGTATCCACATGATGTATGTAAGCAGCCAGACCGATTCCCGCTGTCACGATCATCACGATACATATTACAAGAATCACTTTCAGCTTCTTTCTATTTAAGGCTTTTTTCTGTTCCATCCTTTGTTCTGCTACTTCCTTTCACCTTATTTTAGATATCTGCAATTATTTTATTATATAGAGAGATAAAAATCAATTTGTAAAATGCAGATTGCCTGCGGCAATGGAATTTTGGCTTGTATGTCTCGGGATTTTGGCATGTTCATGCCAAAACACCTCGCGGGATAGTGGTGTGTGAACAGCAACCGCCTGTTACTTTAGAGCGTGTCTGAAAAATCATTCCTGCAATCTGCGCGCCCCACTTTGCGGTATATTTTGTCCGAATTCGGTTGTCGTAGCCCATCAGGTTTTTGAGTCCATAAAAAAATCCCACATCACAAGGATGCGGGATTTTTTACTTATGAGGTTATCATCAGGCTTTGTTAACTGATCCGAATAATTCCATTTTTTCCTTAACAGTAGCTTTGATTGCTTCGAAGCCAGGTGCAAGAAGTTTACGAGGATCGTATCCTTTACCCTGCTGATCTTTTCCTTCTTCAATGTATTTACGTGTAGCTGCTGCGAAAGAAAGCTGGCATTCTGTGTTTACATTGATCTTGGATACGCCAAGGTCGATAGCTTTCTTGATCATATCTGCCGGGATACCTGTGCCACCGTGAAGTACCAGAGGCATCTCTCCTGTCAGTTTCTGGATTGCATCCAGAGTCTCAAAGCTTAAGCCTTTCCAGTTAGCCGGATATTTTCCATGGATGTTACCGATACCTGCTGCAAGGAAATCAATACCAAGGTCTGCGATCATCTTGCATTCCTGAGGATCTGCGCATTCGCCCATTCCTACAACACCGTCTTCTTCACCACCGATAGAACCAACTTCTGCTTCCAGAGACATTCCGTGTTCAGCAACGATCTTAACCAGTTCTTTAGTTTTTGCAACGTTTTCTTCGATCGGGTAATGAGATCCGTCGAACATGATGGATGAGAATCCTGCTTCAACGCATTTTAAGCATCCTTCATAGCTGCCGTGGTCAAGGTGAAGAGCTACAGGAACAGTGATGTTCAGTTCTTCCATCATTCCGTTAACCATACCAACAACTGTTTTATAACCTGTCATATATTTACCAGCACCTTCGGATACACCAAGGATTACAGGAGAGTTCAGTTCCTGAGCTGTTAAAAGGATAGCCTTTGTCCACTCAAGGTTGTTGATGTTGAACTGTCCAACTGCATAATGACCTGCTTTTGCTTTTTTCAGCATTTCTGTTGCATTTACTAACATGATAAATTCCTCCTAATCTGTAGTAACTGTGTTCATTCTCAGTTACCCTAATCAATCTCCGATATGGAATTACATCTATATCCAGATATGGTTATATTACCAGATTTCTGCTTTTTCGTCTACTCTTTTGCCAAAAAAATGACAAACAAAATTCCCCGGAAGATATGCAAAAAAGTCCGGCAATACACAATATATAATAATTTTCTGCAATTTATAAAAAAGTGCTTGCATTATTTAAATATTTCATATATAATAAGTTTCGGTTTAAGGATGGATTCCCGAGTGGCCAAAGGGGGCAGACTGTAAATCTGTTAGCAACGCTTTCGAAGGTTCGAATCCTTCTCCATCCATCAAAAGGTTCAGACATTTGTCTGGATCTTTTTTTTGTTATATTATAAAGCGGCAGCCCCTTCTTCCGCAAGAGGCTGCCGTCCGGGTCAGGCGGATAAGATCATCCGCTTCGCATTTTGTTAATTTTTATGATGTAAGACCACTGCGCCAAATGCCGGCATTGTGATCTTCAGAATTCCGGCTGCTGCTGTGTATTCTTTACATTCTTCCGTAAATCCCACTGCAGATGTCATGACAACACGTTTCAGCTTTGTATCTTCCAGACGGCTGATTCCTGCCTGTTCTAACCGTATCTCCACTTCCCTGCCTTCTTCCTGATTATTTACGATCACAATTATCTGTTCATCATGAGAAAATCTCGCATAACAAAGTCCCTGATAATCATTCCAGAGAAATCCCAGTGATCCCGTTTTTAACACTTCATATTTCTTATGGATACGGATCATTACCCTGTGGAAGTCGATCATCTGATAATCCTCACGTCCCCAGGGATAAGTACGTCTGTTATCCGGATCTGTGAATCCACAGAGTCCTGCCTCATCTCCGTAATATACAGTCGGTGCGCCCGGCCAGGTCATCTGGATGGTAACCGCCTCACGCATAACTGCCGGATTTACTCCCTCAGATGCCGCCTCCGGACCTGCATAGGAAATTCGTCCTACCCTGTGATTGGTTCTGGTCAGGAATCTGGAATGGTCATGATTTGACAATTCATTCATGGCTGTCTGAAGTGCAGACATATGAAGCGCTCTCATGTGCGTTTTCATAGCTCCGATAAAAGCCTCACTGTTTCCTAACAGGTCTTCACGATACTCGTCACTGTGCTTCTCCATACCTGTCAGGAACCAGGTCAGCGGCTCCATAAATGCGTCATAGTTCATGACTGTATCCCATTCATCACCTTTCAGCCAGCCTTCCGGATTACCGTAATGCTCTGCCAGGATAATGGCATTTGGATTGGCAGCTTTCACTGCCTTCCGGAAATCTTTCCAGAACTGATGGTTAAAATCATTGCTGTGTCCCAGATCCGCCGCCACATCCAGTCTCCAACCGTCTACATTATAAGGAGCAGATACCCATTTCTGTCCAACACGAAGAATATAATCATAAAGTTCTCTGGAACCCTCATAATTTAATTTAGGCAGTGTATCGTGTGCCCACCATCCATCATAGGAGGTGTTATATGGCCATGCATTAGGATCATTAAAGGAAAAGAAATTACGATAGGGACTGTCCGCAGAAACATAAGCTCCTTTCTGATATCCTTCCTGATTCTCATAAATACGTTCTCTGTCCATCCACTTATTAAAAGAACCACAGTGATTGAACACACCATCCAGAATGACCTTCATTCCTCTTCTGTGGATCTCTGCTGTCAGTTTTGCAAAAAGCTCATTACTTGCTTCCAGATTCTTCTTATCTGTCACACGTTTGATATATTTCCATGCATGGGAATTATCATCGTCATCTCCAAGAAGGATTCCCTCATTACAATCTTCTACAATCCTGCCGTAATGCGGATCTACATAATCATAATCCTGACAGTCATACTTATGATTACTTGGAGAAACAAAAATCGGATTCAGATAAATAACCTCAACTCCCAGATCCTGCAGATAATCCAGTTTGTTCATAATTCCCTGCAGGTCACCGCCGTAAAATTCACGCACGCCCATCACTGCCGGAATCTTATTCCACTGTTCTACCTGTACACTCTTATCTCCAATATAATGATATTCTCCGGTCACAACATCATTGGTAGGATCTCCGTTAAGAAAACGGTCTACATAAATCTGGTACATTACCGCACCTTTGGCCCACCCTGGAGTATCAAAGCCCGGATAAATCTCAAAATCCATCCTGCCTTCATGTTTCATACAGACTCCCTGATTATTGTAATAACAGGTTACCCATCCATACTGTATCTCAAAATAGTAACGGAAGATTTCCTCTCCAATCGTCACCTGGGCAGAATAATAATCAAATCCATTCTCTGTCTCGCAAATCTCCATCTGCACACGCTGCTCCTGGCTTACCAGATATACAGAATCCACATTATTTCTCTGGGTACGGAATTTGATCGTTACTGTATCTCCTGCCTTTGGTTCTGCAGGTGTTCTGTAATATTCTGTTCCGTCACTGAAAAGCGCCTCTTTATTAAACACAGGACGCATATTCAGGATGTACTGCATTCTTTTTTTTATATCTGCTTTTTCATATTCCATTTCCGTCCAGTCCTCTCTGTCATTTATCATTTTATTATTTTATCCTAAAATAAACCATCTGACAACCATCTGTTTTTCCCAAAAATACTTATATATTCAGTGATTCTGCACAACCATTCATTCTGTCACAGTATTTCGGACTGCCGGATTCCGGCGAAGCAGATATTTCATTGCTGAAAATAACGTGAACAGTAATGATATTTTAAGACAGTAAAAAAGCCAGCGGGATAAGCTGGCTTTTTTGGAGAAGGTATTTCTTCTTATGGGGTGTAGCAAAAACTATATAATGTATTGGGGGGTTTTTACGGTTTATATAATACCATGAGGCAAGAGAAAAGTGTGCACAAACTTCACAAAATTTGGCACACTTTTTTGTATACATTATATACTGTTGTTTTCTGTTTCCGGATCTTCTGTTGTAAAAAGTGCTTCAAATTCGTCTCTGTGCACCTTTTCCTTCTCGAGAAGAAGACTTGCACACTTGTGCAGAACATCCTCATGTTCCAGAATGATCTTCTTTGCCTGGTCATGACATTCACTGATAATACGGCGGATTTCTTCATCAATGGACTTGGCAACATCCTCACTGTAACTTCTGGTATGAGCCAGGTCTCTGCCGATAAATACCTCGTCATCGTCATCACCATAACAGATAAGACCAAGTTTATCAGACATTCCGTATTTCATAACCATACTTCTGGCTGTCGCAGTTGCACGTTTGATGTCATTGGATGCACCAGTCGTAATATCCCCGAAGATAATTTCCTCTGCTATGCGCCCGCCTAACAGTGTCATAATATCCTGAAGCATTTTTCCTTTGGTATTAAACATCTCATCATTATCCGGAAGAGGCATGGTGTAACCTGCTGCTCCCATTCCTGTCGGGATAATGGAAATCGTGTAGACAGGATCCATATCCGGAAGTACATGAAACAGGATCGCATGTCCGGATTCATGATACGCGGTGATCTTTTTCTCTTTCTCAGAGATCACCTTACTCTTCTTTTCTGCACCGATGCCTACTTTGATAAAAGCACCTTTGATATCAGACTGAAGGATAAATCCTCTTCCCTTTCTCGCTGCTTCAATGGCAGCTTCATTCAGAAGATTCTCCAGATCTGCACCTGTAAATCCTGCTGTTGTTCTGGCAATCTGAGCCAGATCTACATCCTCTCCAAGAGGTTTGTCCTTGGCATGAACGCGGAGAATTTCCTCTCTTCCCTTCACATCCGGACGTCCCACTGCAACCTTACGGTCAAAACGTCCCGGACGCAAAATTGCAGGATCCAGGATATCCACGCGGTTAGTCGCTGCCATCACAATGATTCCCTCATTCACACCAAAGCCATCCATCTCTACCAGAAGCTGGTTCAGTGTCTGCTCTCTCTCATCATGTCCGCCGCCCATACCGGTTCCACGCTGTCTTGCAACCGCATCGATCTCATCAATGAAAATAATACATGGTGCATGGCGTTTGCCTTCTTCAAAAAGATCTCGCACACGTGATGCACCTACACCGACAAACATTTCCACAAAGTCAGAACCGGAAATGGAGAAAAACGGAACTCCCGCTTCTCCTGCCACTGCCTTTGCCAGAAGTGTCTTACCAGTTCCGGGAGGGCCTACAAGCAACACGCCTTTCGGAATCCTTGCGCCTACTTTTGTATATTTCTGTGGAGATTTCAGGAAATCTACCACTTCTACCAGATCTTCCTTCTCCTCCTGCAGACCTGCTACCTTGTCAAAAGTAACTTTCTTATTATCATCCGGAGATGACATTCTTGCGCGGCTCTTGCCGAAATTCATCATCTTGGCATTTCCGCCGCCACCGCCACCTGCCATCTGGCGGTTCATCATCATGATCAGAAAGATCACAAGGGCACCTGTGAGAAGAACCGGAAGCAAGGTTGTCAGAAATACATTGTCTCCGGGTACATCCTGAGTTGTAATATCAATATCGTATTTATTCAACAGTTCGATTGCCTGATTGACATCTGTCACATAAACCTTCTTCTGACCGGAGTCAGTAGTATCTACGATCACAGAACCTGTAGGCACTTCTCTGTTCTGTTGAATTGTCGCATCAACCACTTTGTTGTCTTCAAGAGCCTGCTCCAGTTGCTTCTGTGTGTAATTACTCTGGGAAACCACCTGGTTATTCAGATAAAAATAACCGGCTACCAGCGCAATGATCAGCACCAGATACAGACCAATTCTGCTTGGCTGTTTATTCACTTACTTAAATCTCCTTTCAGTCTTCCCCCAGTTCCACTACTCCTATGAATGGAAGATTCCTGTATTTCTGTGCATAGTCCAGACCATAGCCAACTACAAACTCATCCGGGATGTTAAAGCAGCAATAATCAACTCTTACATCTCTGACTCTTCGCTCCGGTTTGTCCAGCAATGTACACAGACGGATGCTGTTTGGATTTCTCTGCTTCAGAATTTCGATGAGATAACTTAATGTTCTTCCTGAGTCAATGATATCCTCTACGATCAGAACGTCCTTTCCTTCCAGTGGCTGGTCAAGGTCTTTGACGATCTTTACAACACCGCTGGACTTGGTGTCATCACCATAGCTGGATACAGACATAAAGTCAAGAGAAACCGGCACTGTGATTCTCTTTGCAAGTTCACAGGTAAAGAATACACCACCTTTTAATACACAGATTAAATGGATTTCCTTGCCTGCATAATCCTTGCTGACCTTTGCTGCGATCTGCTTAATACGGGAATCTACTTCCTCTTCGCTGAGTAAAACTTTGATTTTCTCACTCATTTTCGTTTCCTCCTTGGTAATTTAATACTAACACCTTCCTGGTTTGGGGGTTAATTTTATACCTCTCATTCATCCTGCTTCCCACCATCCAGAGGATTTCTTTTCCACATGCGATCAGCGGAATGCTGTCTCTGTATTCCGACGGAATTTTCTCATCGATCATACAGCGGTTCAGCTTCTTTGTGTTCCCCTGCGCATTGATAACCATATAATCTCCTGTCCGTCTGGTGCGAATATACGGATTCTTTTCTATTTTATCATAATCCATCCATTTCGTATACTTTTTTTCTTCAATCTTCTGACCTTCATACAAAAATATTTCTGCCGAAAAAATTCCCAGCGGACTGGTCACAGTCCCCGGAATTCTGATTTTCCATTCCCTGTCTGATATATTTTTTCCGCAAACTGTTTTTCCGTTTTGGATATCTGAACCTTTATGCTTTTCACCGATCATCCCGGCTGACTTCTCCTCTCCGTACCGACAAAGTCTTACTCCCTCGTAATCTCTTCTGGCTTCCATGTGATAAGGAAGGCTGATCCGTCTTCCAGTCTGCATTTCATAAAGTTCCAGAACCTTCTCATAGTGAACAGCCGCCAGATCCTTCCGTCTGCCTGCCAGCTGTTCCATCGCCTGTTGTAATGCATAAACCTGAATGATTTGAGGCTCCATAAAAAATTTTTCAGTAAAGTAATATTCCTTACCTTTCCGAAACTCGCCCAAAACCAGGCAGCTCTGCTGCGTAAGATATTCCTCTGCCTGGGAAATCCTTGCCGCAGTCTCTGCCATATGTGCCGCTGCCTTTCCATTGACCTGCTGTTCCAATATAGGAAGAATATGATGTCTGATTCGGTTTCTGGTATATTCATCTGACAGATTGGTGCTGTCCTGAATATGAGAAATCTTCTTTTCTTTCAGATACTCTGCAATTTTGTCCCGGTTTAAGCACAGAATCGGGCGGATAATCTCTCCGTCTACAGGGCGCATGGTGCATAGTCCCCGCAGACCTGTTCCTCTGCACAGATTATGAAGCATAGTTTCCGCAAGATCCTCCTGATTATGCGCTAATGCAATTTTTATCTCACTGTCCTTTCTCCCACAGACGGCAGCTTCCCTCTGAAAAGCTTCTTTTCTTACAATCCTTCCCGTCTCTTCCTCGCCCAGCTTCCACTCCCGGCTCAATCCCGGAACATCATAACAATAAACAGTACATGGAATCTGCCACTTCCGGCATATGTTTTCCACAAAGCTTTGGTCCCTGTCCGCTTCCTTTCCACGTATTCCATGATGTATATGGACCACTCTCAATGTAAAATCCAGTTTTCCCTGAAGCTCCTTTAAAATGCGGAGCATTGCCATAGAGTCACTTCCGCCGGACACTCCTGCCAGGACCACATCATTTTTTCCGATCATCCTGTTTTGCTTTATATAAGCAAGAATTTCTCTTTCCATTTTTATCCTGATTTCCTTTTCTATCTTAGAGCATGTCTGAAAAATCATTCCCGCAATCTGCACGCCCCACTTTGCGGGATATTTCACCCGAATTCAGTTGCCGTAGCCCGCTACGGCGCCCTCATCCGGGCAAAATATCCCACAAATTGTGACGCACATCTTGCAGAAAGCCTTTTTCAGACACGCTCTAGTATCCGCAGCATTATTTTTTCCACACGCCTGCCACCAGCACTGTCATATCATCCCGTGCATGATAATCGCTGTATCCCAGCACCCGTTCCAGTATTCCCCTGCCGAAATCTTTCGGTGATTCCTCGTGAACATCCATAATGATTTCTTTCATGGTTTCCTCCTCTTTCTGGTCAGGCAATGCATCCAGGACTCCATCTGTCATCATGATCAGGTAATCCCCATGGTACAGCTTTCTGGTAGCTGTCTCAAAATCGATCTGCTGTACAAGCCCTGCGGCCAGACTTTCAGAAGTAATAGATTCCACCCAGTGATCTCTTTTGATAAATGTAGACGCAGCCCCCGCCTTCAGAAAATTGCAGATGCCTGTATACAGGTCCACTGCGCAGATATCCACTGTAGAAAACATACCCTCCTCTCCTTTGAGTACCAGAGCAGAATTTACCATCTTTGCTGCCGTTTCCTGGGAAAATCCTGACTCCATAAACTGTTCCAGAAGTTCCACAACTGTCTCGCTCTCCCTGCATGCTTCCATCCCTGAGCCCATGCCATCCGAAAGGCACATAACAAACCTGCCGCCATCCTCCTGTCTGCATATATAATTATCTCCGGAAACCTTCTCTTCTTCTCTGGTAAGCCTGGCCGTTCCATAGAGAACCTGATAGCTTACATCCTCAGCAAAATGTACAGTGTGATATTCTCCGTTTACAATACATCTGCTCCCATTTACAGGTACCATGGAAATTTCACAGTATTTTGAAAGAAGCTGTGCGATCTCTGTCATGGAAATACACTGACCGCTTCTGGCACGCATGGTGAGAAAAATCTGTTTACGTCCTTTCACCTTATTCATCATCCATGCCCTGCGAAGGATCACATGGCTCTTTCTCAGTCCCTTGCGAAGTTCTTCTTCAAACTGCGGTGTTGCTCGCTCCAGGTCATACAGATCACTGGCTACGTTCTCCATGATATGTGAGACTTCCATAAGCTGCTGTGCTACTGCCAGCCGATTCTCGATCATACGGTTATCCCACATCAGGTTCTGCCTTTCTTTCTGAAAATTCTCTGCAACCGTCTCATAATACTGTACGGAACGGGGACATATGCCTGTCCAGTCAGCGCGGATGCCTCTGACATTTTCCTCATTTCCGCTCTCCATGGAACGTACCAGTGCCTCCACTCCTTTCACCAGCTCCTGACTGTGTTCTCCCCAGCAGATTTCCCTCTGATAGCATCTGCTGCATACCTTTGCATTTGTATCCTCAATGATCCGCTCAACCTGCCTGCTGCTCAGATAATCTTTCCGATAAGGCATCCCGTAGAAAGTATCTGCCAGTTTCTGAAAAGATGCCGCATACTTCTCCACCCTCTCTTTCTGAGGATGGCCCTCCTGCAGAGACGGCAGTTCTTCTGTATCCGGCAGATTTTCTGCTAAAATAGTTTTTGCCATGTCCCGTATGATCAGCATAATGCTGATAACGAGCATGGCAATCATCCATTCCTGCATATTCTCCCCTCCCCTTATTCATTCCCTGTATATAGCAGACTACTGCATTTTTATCAGAGAATTTCAATAACTGTTCAACAGTCCTCTCTTTCACAAAGTACTAAACAGTTACAGATATTATATGGAAGGGTTTCTGAAATATCTGTCAAACGCAGACGAATCCTTCGCAAAAGTTTTCGACATTTGTTACTGCTGTTTCTTAAAAACAGTCTCATTGTCCTTCACAAGTCCCAGTTTCTCTCTGGCAACCTCTTCTGCATATTCGTCTGTCTCCATATATTTCTTTAATTTATCAATTTCTTCTGTACGTGTCTGCTCATCTTCAATCTGTTGCTGAAGAGTGGCGGCCTTAGCATCATATCCTGTGAGGCGTTCCTTAAGGTCATTACTTTCTAGCATCAGTCCTCCCAGAAGGACTAAAACAACCAGCGCAATCGCAATCATTCCAAGAGAGTTATACCCTACTTTCTTTTTTTTCTTCCTTTTCTTAGAATTACCCAATTTGCCAGCCTTCCTTTTTTAGCACATTTATACGCTTTATACCACAGGAGTTTACATCTTTTGACCGGAAATAGCAACCATTTTATCAAAAATTTAATAATTATTACAGGAATCTCCATAAATTTCGTACAGCATTTTACAAAAATATCTCCGAGGACCCTGTTGCAGATATACGCTCCGGATAAAAAGCCTAAAACCATAAAAAAACGCAGGATTCCTTCATTGCTCCTGTAAATCTCCGAAAAAACAAAAAAGGCACAACAAAGCCAGTATAGAATGTCTTCCATCCCGACAGCTTTATCCGAATGTGCAAAAACATTCCTGAATGCAGCCAGCAGATCATAACACAAAAGGAGAACAGCACCCACAGCTATTGTCCGGAGCAGCAGAAGTAATTCATGATGAATAAATGCACTCATCTCTCACCGGAACATCCTTCTAAATAAGGATTCATCCCTGTTATCTGTATTCTTTGACAGATAGGTAAGACTGTCCACTTTTCCCTCCAGATCTACTTCTCCCTTTTCCAGATCAAGCTGCTTCACATGAAGCTGTTCTCCCTTTATTACAAGTTTCCCTGCCTGTGTAAAAAGCAGGATTTCTTTTTCATCAAAGGATTTAATATCCTTTACCCCGGTAATTCTCCCGTTCTGACGGTTTTCCAGCATCAGGCTGTGAGTTGAAAGTATCTTCTTCTCTTCCACAGACGCCTCCCGGTCACAGCCTCCGGAAACTATGACCTGCCAATCTATTACTTATCAGTAGTTTATGTGCCGGAAAATGGAAATAGACAATAAAATGTTAAAAATTTATATGTTCCCACTGCACAAATGCCAAAAGCTGCAAATTACCATCCGGAATCAAAGATATTTGTACATACTCTCTACATCTTCTTTTTTGACAGTTTCTTTTACATCCAGTACTTCTACTTTGACATTCTTACTTCCGAACTGGATTTCAATAGTATCTCCCGTCTTTACCTGTACAGATGCCTTGGCAGGCTTATCGTTGACAAGAACTCTTCCTGCATCACATGCTTCGTTTGCCACTGTACGGCGTTTGATCAGACGTGACACCTTTAAGTATTTATCTAATCTCATATTTTACTCCTGTAAATGGATACTCACGAATTACTCCGCCGGAGTATCAAAAAAGGGGAACTTTCGTTCCCCCGGTTATCGCCTTTATTATTTACCGTTAACCATATCTTTTAATGCTTTTCCAGCTTTGAATTTCGGTGATTTAGAAGCTTCGATTTTCATAGTTTCACCAGTCTGAGGATTTCTTCCCTCGCGAGCAGCTCTTTCACTTACTTCAAATGTACCAAATCCTACTAACTGGATTTTTCCGCCATTTTTCAGTTCTTTAGAAACGACATCAACGAAAGATTTCAGAACGTCTTCTACGTCCTTCTTGGATAAGTTTGTCTCTTTCGCCATAGCTGCTACTAATTCTGTTTTATTCATGGTGTTTCCTCCTCTAATGATCTCTTTCTTGTTTGGTGGCATCTGCCAAAAGCGACAGAGCTCTATCCTCTATATATATACCTTTTTCCCCATATTGTCAAGGTTTTTCGTAACTGTTCAGCTCTGTGTTACTGAGGATAATCCCTGAAACATTCCTCTGCAAAATTCTCCCAGGTTTCTCTCTGTCTGATAAGATTCTGAAGCTTTTCCACATTTTTCTCTGAAATCCACACCTTTTTGTGTGAATAATAATAATTTGCCAGTTTCCAGTATTTTTCAGGATAAGTGAAACGTACACGCAGATTTTTCCACTCTTCTGCCGAGATTGGACGGATTTTATGATATTCCCTGAGCATTTCCCCTGCCAGTTCCAGATTCCAGTTATATTTCTCCAGTATTTTTCTCATAAAACGATACAAATCTGCTACCTGAATATCAAAACTCCAGTGACCAAAATTTGTGACTGCCGTCCCCAAATGATCACCTTTCAGCATCAGAATATTATGCTGATTATATTCTCCATGACATACCTGTCCTTCCCGCCATGCCCTTTCCCTGAGATCATCATAATCCGTCTCGTCCAGAAGCTTTACTGCATACTGTGCCCTTTCAAGAAACTGCTCCACACTTGCCAGATAATTTTTCTCAAATACATTGGATGCTCCTTTATTCCGTATAAATTTTCGTATCTTACGAAGCTCCTGATTATGCCGGAGATATTCCTCCCTGAGAGATCTTTCCCTGTATTCCTCCACAGGTTCCATTTTCATTAAAATATGTAACCTTGCCAGTGTCCGGACACTTTTTAAAATATCTTCCCGGGATTTTGTGTCACACTCTTTTCCTTCATACCAGTGCTGGAGTGTAAACCTTTGTTCAGTCTTATCTTTACTGACCAGACTTTCCTGATTATTCCGCAGAAAATAATCGGTATTTATACCATTTTCCTGAAGTTTCATCAAAAGCTCCTGCTGTTTTTCCAGCTTTTTTTCAGAACCGTGAAATTCCCTCAGGATCAGAAGTCCCTGAGTTGTATAGCAGAGTAAAGCTCCTCTTGTCCTTGCAGAACGGTCTGCTGTCAGCTCATACTGAGCCAAAGTGCCAAGTCCGTAATCATACAATGACATATCCCCCTCTTAATCATCTTAATTCTTTCTATACATATGAAGAAAATCCGGTGGATATACCCCCGGATTTTAGTTATTTACTATATTCTGATATACTGACCATTCCATAAAACTGCACTATTTCTCATCAAGCAGACCCAATAATATCTCTTTCTGATTCTTCTGTGGATCGGCAAGTACTACTTCCAGAAGACGGTTCAACGTTTCTCCTATCTCACGACCCGGCTTATAACCGGCTTCAATCAGATCTTTCCCTGTCACTGCCAGAGTTTTTAAAGATACACACTGATGTTCATTAATGATCGTCTCATAAGCCTCTTTCACCTTATCCAGACGTTCCTGCTTCTCTGCGCGTCTGTAATCACTCTGTGCCAGCATATCTGCCTGCTGCACTTCCAGATAATATGGGAAGAGATCCTCACCGATACGATTCACTGCCCTGCGCACTGCCTTTGTCGTTCCATCCGGTCTGTCATCATGCCATTTTACCAGACGGGTTACCTTGCGGATCGTATCATTATCGAATTTCAGCCTGCGCAGGATCTGTGCAGCCATCTTTTCTCCCGCAATCCCATGCATCTTGAAATGATCTCTTCCATTCTCATCTGTTTTCCGGACAACCGGCTTTCCAATATCATGAAGCAACATGGTAATCCTGAGAACTTTATCTGCGCGTACATGACAGAGACTGTGCAGGATATGCTCCCCTACTGTGTAACAGTGGTGCGGCGTATTCTGGGATGTTGTCATACATGCATCAAACTCCGGAAGAAATTCAGCTGTGATCCCGGCTTCATAAGCCACCCTGAGATAATCCGGATGAGGAGACATCAGGAGCTTCACAAGCTCTACCTGAATCCTCTCTGCACTGACATGCTTCAGATTCGGTGCCAGAACCTTCAGTGCCTTACGAGTCTCTTCTTCAATGGTAAAGCCCAACTGCGCACTGAAACGGACTGCACGCATGATCCGCAGTGCATCCTCTGTAAAACGCTCCAGCGGATCTCCCACACAGCGGATGATTTTTCTCTCAATATCCTCCAGTCCGCCGAAAAGGTCCACCAGTCCTGAAGAAGGATTGTATGCCATTGCATTGATGGTAAAATCCCTGCGTTTCAGGTCTTCCTTAAGGCTTGCCGTAAAGGTGACCTCTTTGGGATGTCTGCCGTCCTCGTACTCACCATCTACACGATAAGTCGTGACCTCATATCCTTCTTTTTCCATAAGAACAGTCACTGTTCCATGCTGCAGACCTGTATCCACTGTTCTGTGAAACAAAGCCTTGACCTGCTCCGGCTTTGCGGATGTGGTGATGTCCCAGTCATCCGGGCTCCGTCCCAGAATGGAATCACGCACACAGCCGCCTACCACATAGGCTTCATAGCCTGCTTTTTCCAGTATATGCAAAATTGTTTCCGCGTTTTTCGGTATTTCCAGAATCATATGACCATCCTTATCTTCTTCTATTTATTCTTAACCCCGAAAACCGGCACTCAGATATCTCTGCTGCCGGTTTTCTTTATTTTCTTATTGATTAGTATGCTCTGCCCCAGTAAACCATCTTCTTGGCAGGTTTTCCACAGCATACGCAGACATCACTTAAGTGTTCCTGCTCAAACGGCATACATCTGGATGTAGCCTGAACATCCTCTTTAATCTTGTCCTCACATGCGCGGTCACCGCACCACATAGCTTTTACGAAGCCTGGTTTGTTAACAATAGTATCTTTGAATTCTTCATAGTTTGTAGCAACATAAGTATGGGAATCTCTGTGCTTACGTGCACGCTCCAGCATATCTTTCTGGATTGTTTCCAGGATTTCCTGTACTTTCTCCACAAGCTCATCAAATGTAACAGTATATTTCTCTCTTGTATCACGACGGCAGATCACAGCCTGACCATTCTCGATATCCTTCGGGCCGCACTCGATACGGATCGGGATACCACGCATTTCCTGCTCTGCGAATTTGAATCCCGGGCTCTTGTCTGTGTCGTCTACTTTTACGCGGACTCCTGCTGCCTTTAATGCTGCAAACATCTCATCTGCTTTCTCAAGAACGCCCTCTTTTCTCTGCTGGATCGGGATGATCACTGCCTGTACAGGAGCGATTCTCGGAGGCAGCACCAGACCACTGTTATCACCATGTACCATGATAATAGCACCGATCATACGTGTTGTCATTCCCCAGGATGTCTGATGTACATACTGAAGTTTATTTTCTTTATCTGTATACTGGATGCCGAATGCTCTTGCAAATCCATCGCCAAAGTTATGGCTTGTACCGGACTGAAGGGCTTTTCCATCATGCATCAGGGATTCAATTGTATAAGTAGCTTCTGCACCGGAGAATTTCTCCTTATCTGTTTTCTGTCCCTTGATAACCGGGATTGCAAGTACTTCCTCGCAGAAATCTGCATACAGGTTCAGCATCTGGATAGTACGCTCTTCTGCTTCCTCGGCTGTAGCATGAGCTGTATGGCCTTCCTGCCATAAGAACTCACGTGAACGAAGGAACGGACGTGTTGTCTTTTCCCAACGCACTACAGAACACCACTGATTGTATACCTTCGGCAGGTCTCTGTGGGACTGGATTTCTTTTGCATAGAAGTCACAGAATAATGTCTCTGATGTAGGACGTACACACAGACGCTCCTGAAGCGGATCCAGACCACCATGAGTTACCCATGCAACCTCAGGTGCAAATCCTTCTACATGATCTTTCTCTTTCTGAAGAAGAGATTCCGGAATAAAGATTGGCATGTACACGTTCTGTACGCCAGTCTCTTTAAATCTTCTGTCCAGTTCGTGCTGGATATTTTCCCAGATTGCATATCCTGCAGGTTTGATTGCCATGCAGCCTTTAACGCTGGTATAACCGCAGAGTTCAGCTTTCTTTACAACGTCGGTATACCACTGGGCGAAATCCTCTTCCATGGATGTGATGGCTTCTACCAGTTTCTTGTTGTTTGCCATAATTGTTTCTCCTTTTTATGTGATATGTTGATCCTGACAGCGCATCAGGATATAGTCGCGGCGGAATGCATATTCTTCTTATTTTTCTTCTATAAATAAATTTCCCTATCTGCTTCACAGTACAAAAATCTGCTTTTTTATAATCCGGCAAAATCTGTCATATTATAAAAAACGAAAAAAAGAAGCCCAGCATCCCTCACAAGGGACCGAAAGGCTTCGGCGGTACCACCCTAATTAGCACTGTGCCCAAATGCCTGCACATTGCTCGCTCTTCTTCCGATAACGCAGGAAAAACGCCGTACTTCAATTGTACGGAGCTCCGAGGCCGGTTCCATAATTCACGCACAGAATCCTTCCACCACTGTTTCACAGCCAACCGGCTGTTCTCCGGGACTCTTCTCTGGGATTGCTCCTTATGTACTATTCTCTTCATCGCTGTATATATTTCGCATTTGGTTATATTTTATTTGAAATAAATTGATGTGTCAAGAGTAAAATCTGTTTACTATTCCCTCTGTTCTCAGTAATGGTTACTGTTCTCACACCACTATCCTGCGAGGTGTTTTGGCATGAATATGCCAAAATCACACTTCTATTGTAATCTTACGTCCTGTCCGGTTATATTTATAATAACGAACCCCGGCTGCATCCAGCATTCTCTTGGAAGCGATCACTGCCGGCGTGTCTGCATATTTATCGCAGTCATAGACAATCGTCTTAATACCTGCCTGAATAATTGCCTTGGCACATTCATTACATGGAAAAAGGGAAACATAAAGCTTTGCACCTTCCAGACTTCCTCCCCTGTAATTAAGGATCGCATTCAGCTCACTGTGGGTCACATAAAAATATTTCGTATGAAGACTGTCACCCTCTCTCGCCCATGGAAATTCATCATCTGAACAGCCCTTTGGAAAACCATTATAGCCCATAGACAGGATTTTATTATCCTCACTCACAATACAGGCTCCTACCTGAGAATTCGGATCCTTGGAACGCATCCCTGACATCATGGCAACTCCCATAAAATATTCATCCCATGATAAATAATCTGTGCGTTTATGATTTACATCCATTTTCCACACCTCCCCTTCACATACTTCACCATTCATCTGCTTCATAAAAGTAGCACATTGTCCGTTACTGTGAACGGAGCAAACAGTAACCATTGTCTGTTTATAACTGACACAGCCAGAACTTCACACTTTACTCTACAGCAATTCCCATTCATCATACATGTGAGAGAATTACTATAATCATGCAGGCTCTGGCTGTTTTATCAGTTTTCTTATTTTATGGCTTATTCAGTCTCTATCTGATTAATTCTTCTGATATGTCTCTCATCGTTGGAAAACGGTGTATTCAAAAATGTATCCACAATCTTCAATGCCAGCCCAGGTCCTACCACTCTTCCGCCAAGTGCAAGGATATTGGCATCATTGTGAAGTCTTGTAGCCTCTGCTGTAAAACAATCTGTGCAGACTGCAGCTCTGATTCCTTTAAACTTGTTTGCTGTAATGGAAATTCCGATACCTGTTCCGCAGATCAGGATTCCCTTCTCACATTCGCCGTCAAGAATTGCATGTGCAACCTTCTTTGCATATACCGGATAATCTACGGAATCCAGACTGTCACATCCATAATCTTTATATTCAATTCCTTTCTCATCCAGATATTTCTTAATCTCCTGTTTTAATTCATATCCACCGTGATCACATCCTAGAGCTATCATTAATCTTCCTCCTGAAATTAATTTATTTTCTTTACCTCTTCAGCAGACTATTTAAATGAATCTTCATTATCCATCTGGCCATTACTGCTGATAAGATTATATAGTCAGGCATATATCTGCTTCACTACCTGATTATATCATACCACCTGTATGATCTTATGTCCCGCTGCTTTCAGCAGACGGTTCATAATGGCCTGTCCCATTCTTGGTGTATAAAACGCTTCTGAATAAATAGACCTGACCGCACTCTGGTCAAAATCACGAAGCACTTCATATAAATGATGGGCGATTGTTTCCTCTTCTTTCCGACTTCCGATGCTGACTACCAGACCTTCGGGATATCTGTCCTTTGTCTCGTCCGTTGCAATAATTCCGACCTGCTCACCGTGTGCTTTCGCTTCCGCAGCCAGCTCATTGATTTTCTTCACAACAGCTTCCTCCGGTCCCTCAACAATTGCCAGATCTGCCTTCGGTGCATAATGGCGATATTTCATACCCGGTGCTTTCGGACGTACTTTGCTGTCAGCCGCAATCAGCCCCTTGTCCATCCTTACATCCCCCAGAGTCTCCTGAAGCATCTCCAGAGAAATATAACCCGGACGTAAAACCACCGGCACATCCTCAGTAAAATCAACGATCGTAGACTCAAGACCGATTCCCACCTGGCCTCCGTCAATAATCATCTCAATCGCCTCGCCAAGATCCTCCTCTACATGCTGTGCAGTAGTCGGACTGGGTCTGCCTGAAGTGTTGGCACTGGGCGCAGCCACATAACCACCTGCTGCCTTGATAAGTTCCTGCGCGATCCTGTCACTCGGAAAACGAACCGCCACACTGTCCAGACCACCCGTAGTCTCCTGTGGTACAAGATCCGACTTCGGAAAAATCATAGTCAGCGGACCCGGCCAGTACTTCTCTGCCAAAATCTTCGCCTTCTCCGGAACCTCAGCTACAATCGGAGCCAGCTTATCAAACTCTGCAATATGCACGATCAGCGGATTATCCGAAGGTCTGCCCTTCGCCGCATAAATTTTCATAGAAGCCTGCGGGTTCAACGCATCTCCACCAAGACCATAAACAGTCTCCGTAGGAAATGCAACCAGACCACCCTGTTTCAAAATATCTCCACCACGCCGGATAGCCTCCATATCAAGATTATCCGCTGTCATGGATACAACTTCTGCTTTCATTTTATTCCTGCTTTCTTATCTGTTCTGTATTTTATATAACAATATTCCTCTTACTTTATTTTCGTTTTGTATGTTCATGATACAACAGAGACAAAAATTCGTCAAATGTTTCTTCTTTGGCAAACAGATATTCTCCATTATCCAACCAAACAAATAACAAGCTGACAGAAAATATTTCTCCTGTCAGCTCGTACATCAATCTCTTAATTTATCAGGCAATACATATACCCTTTCTTTTGTGAGTTCTGTGGCCTTAACTTCTGCTTATACTGCTTACCTGAAACAAGATTATAATTTGTGTATAAATCAAAAAGCATTATCTGATCGCATTCATACAATATTTATAAATTCTTTTATAGGTACATGTAGAATAGTGAACGCCGTCATCTATATTTCCCTTAAACTCATTGTATGTACTGTAACCATTCTTCATCAGATATTTATAGGTATCTATCCATTGAAATCTCTTATTTAACCTGCTCTGCAATCTGTCATTAAAGTAACGTAACTGCGCTTCTTTTCGAGTTGGTTTCATTGCTGTATTTACCGGATTCACAGACATATAAAACAATCTGCAGTCACTTTCAAGTTCCTCTGCAAGAGTGTTCATACGCGCAAGATATGCATTTGCCTCGCCTTTATAATCAACCCCATTCCCGGAATTATGACTCGAAAGATCATTCACACCAAGATTAAAAATAACTGCTACGGGCTTATCTGAATCTGACTGCAGACGGGCAATTTCACTTCTCATTACTCTCTCTCCTGCTGTTTCAAACCAGCTCAGTCCCTCCCCTGTCTTACACACAAATGATACTTTTGCAACTGCATCCTTTCCATATTCCCGAAGAAGAGTTTTCTGCATAAAATACGTTCTGGAATCTCCCACAAAAATAATTCCGGAATACTCCGACAGCTGAGCTGCCAGATTATTGACCTGAATATCCGGCTCCTGTTGCCAGTTATACATAACTGCATATAAATGGGTTTTCTTCCTTACCTGTATCACCTGTCCCGCCTGATACTGCGGATTCTGAGTCTGATCCGGCTTCGTGCTCCATCCAAGAAAAGTATATCCTGTCTGATTTCTTATTGCTGGAAGTGTCACTTTTCCATTACTGTCTGCTTTTCTTATTATCGTAGACCCATCTGCCTGATGGAAAATAACCACCTTCTGAGAAGCAGATGAAATCGCTCCTGTTCCCTCCGACGGAGCCAGTGACTCATCCTTTTTATTATCCGAATATGTAAAAGATGTGAAGCTTGTGGTTCCTTTTTCCGCATCGTAAACCCTTACTTTGCTGGTTTTCGCAAAAGCTGTTTGACAAAAACATGAACTACAGCAAATTGCTCCTGTCAACATCATAATCATCATTTTCCTGCTATAATGTCTAACCTGAATTATTCGATTCCTCATTTTAAAACTCCTTTCCTGTCATGTAAATATTCACAATCCTCATTTTCTCCTACTACTTATACAGTGTCATCTTTTCATTTTTCCACTGTAGCAACATATTTTTCTTATATATATTGCACATACATTATCATAATACAATCGTAATCCATATCTGTAAATTTTACTTTTTCCCTCTTTTCCACCTGATAATTATTTCCCCAAAACCATTCCAGCCAATAACCAGCGTAAAAAAATATTTCATTTCCTGTGCATTTGCAGGGTTCTTAGATATTCTTAGCCGGCAAAAGTCTGCGTTATGAGCCGACCGTCTCACGTGTCTGAGCGAAGTTTGCAACGGAGCGAGTTTGAGAGGGCGGCTCATGCCTTTAGCAGATTTTTGGCGGCTTAGAATATCTTAGAGCCCGAAACCGCACAGGAAATGAAATATTTTTTTACGCGTCCCTTTTGATCATCAAAGATTACCCGCAATATTCTTTACAAAAACGCAAAAAATGACGGCAAAACTGCCGCCATTTTTCACTCCCTTACTTATTAACCTTAAGAATATAAGTACTATACACCTCATCCTGGAACACCACTTCTCCAAGTGACTTCAGCACATCCTCATTCAATGTCTCCCCATATTTCTCCCTCTCCTTCGATCCGACAAAAATATAAGAAACATCATACTCTTCCAGCAGCTCCTTCACATACTCCTCATCCAAAGAAGTATAAATACTCTCAATATCCGCGCTCTTCTCATTCAAGTCCGCAGTATCATCTCTCCACAGCCACTCATGCACATACCATCCCAGCACAGTCGGAAGCCCTGTCATAGCGGAAACACGTTCATATCCACTATAACTGTCCCCGTTCGCCTCAAGCACAACCGGTGCCCCTTTCACATTCTTCTTCAGCCATTTAATACCAGCCACATCCTCCGCGAAATCATTCTCCAGGAAAGAAGCAGCATTCAGCCCCTTATATTCAGAAGGCTCCCATACCTTTCCAAACCACGCATACACACTGTTTCCAAAATAACCAAAGGTCCAGCAAAGCAATACCAGGCCGATCACTGACACAACCTTAAACACTTTCTTACGTGCAGCCACCAGCATACGGAAAATACCATATCCCATGGTCATCCCAAACAGCATATACGCCTGATAAGTCAGCTTAAACATAGTATTCGCCCTGGCGTTCCCATTTTCGTAAATATCTCTTACATAAACCAACTCCGGAATCACGATCAGCCCGATTGCACAGAGTCCCATGACAATCGCAAACAGATCCGGCACAGAAATTGCTTTCATCAGTTTATATAGACTTCTGTTCGCACCACCACGAAGCTTCTCCCAGATGATACAGATAATCAGCAGAACTGTCAGAACCACAGGCAGTCCCCACAAAATCAGCAGCTGATGGATCATAGAATGATTCTGCGCAATTCCCACACCTTTAAACATACTGTCAAACTGCAAAGTAAACGGCAGAGAAACAACGTATGAGATCACAATGATCTCCACTGCCTGAACCGCAGTCACTGCCAGAACCCTCTTCACTTTACCATCAAACTGAACGATATTGGTAAACAGCACCACTCCACCGGTCACCACGAAATAAATAATAAAATCCCAGAAATTCGTAAACCGGAACATACCGATCATCACTGCAGCCAGCAGGATATGCGGAATCAACAGCTGTTTTTTCCAGAACTGTTTCCGGCCCGGCTTCATGATCACTGCTTCTCTCATCCGCACACTTCGCATCCACGCATAAAGAAGTCCCACCAGAAACAGCACAAACATTACATTTACCACATGGGCATGGAGATCTCCCAGCACAAAGGAATAACATGGAAATTCATGGATCGTCTTGTCCGGCACATCCGGATTGTATCCAATATAACGGGTCGCATCCGGGAACCAGTAGCTGTCCGCTTCTTTTCCCTGCAGCTTCTGGAGCCATGGAATGATCTTACTGTAAACCACATAATGCATATTTCCCGCAATTGATACAGAAATTCCTGCTATGATCCCGGCCACTGCCGGCAAACAACGTTTCTTTCCTGTCAGGCTTCCTTTAAGCCTGTCCACAGACATCTGACGAACCAGTGAAAACGGAAGCACAAACGCAAATGCAGCCACAAAAGTACGCATCAGATTGTAAGTGAGTTCTACTTTACTGCCAGTCAGCTTCGTCAGAAATACTGCAAAATACTGTCCGCCATAATAATAATTGATCGTACCTTCTGAATACCACAGATCTCTTGCAGGAAGTGTCGTACTTCTCATCATGGCTTCCATGAAACCATAATCCATAAATTTCTCAGTTCCGTATGCCTGCGGACGGAATCCTGCAAAATAAGTCCACATCAGGAAAAATATAAAGAACAGAATTTCCTCTCCGTAAATCAGATTTACCTTTCCGGACGGAAAGCAGTCAATTCCATTTTTTCCCTGAAAATGATATAAAACCCCACAGCCAACAGCACATACAACAGACACACCGATACATGTCGCTGCAGTAAATGGCAGTATCTTCGCAGTTACCAGAAACCACGTAAGAAAACCTGTCACAGTAATCGCCAGCACTTTTGAAAACATCCAGCCTTTGTCCTCAAATCCGGCAAACAGTCTCCCTGTCACAGGCATGGCAACCATTCCCATCAGAAATGCCAACAGCCACCAGGTCCAGAATGTCCATACATCTCCCTTTAACAGAAATGCAGACAGCCCTGCAAGAGCTGCTGCAAGAAGCACTCTCGGTGCCCATTTCTTCATCCGTACGTCCTCCTTAATCATTTATAAAATTATTGTGGTTACTATAATCTTACACATTCTCTCTTATCTCTGTAAATCTGTGATCACCCGGCTCATAATCATAAATCCGGAGTAATCCCCGTAATAATGCATTTGAGGATTATTCTGTTGTTTTATAGATCCGTATCCGTCCATCCTGAGTCTCATAAACCTTTTCATATGCTGCAGCAATTGTCTCCTCACGACATTCCTGCTGTTCAAATTCCGAACCTTCTTCAAACAGGATATATGTTATTTTTTCCTGTTGTACTGTTTTTTTCAATGTTTCACTGTCAGATGTAGTGTATATCGTTACAGCCTGTGCAGCCCTGTAATTCGTATCATAGCCTGCAGACCATGCGTAATATGGCCATCCACAGTAAAGCATAGCTCCGGACATCGTCACTTCATTCATGCTGTACTCAGGAGTAAGTAAAAGATCGTTCTTCTCCAGATTCTCCTCCAGCCATTGGGTCAGCTCGCTGTTCATATTTACAGTCACACGTCTGCCCGGACCATTTCCCTTTATGATCACCACAAAGTCATAAATCCCGGTCACACTCAGAGATATCACCAATAGTATTGCCAGTATCTTTCCCATAGTTTTTTGTATCCCGGACTGCCCATTTCTCCCTTTCCAAAGACTGCATACTGCCCATGCCCAGAAAATCGTCAGAAACGCATATGATATCATGATATATTTATGGTTTACATTAATATCCGGTGTCATCAGAAGCACAAAAGCAAAAATCACCGGAAACAGGAAACTCACAAGGATTGCTCTCTCCCGTCTTCTCATAAACCATACCATTAGTACCAGCCCAAGGAAAAAAACTCCGCTCATCCAGAACAGATATTTCACAACTCCCGGGACAGTCTTATCCTCTGCCAGAAATCCCAGATAAATCTGAGGACTCATAGCACTTCCAACAACAAAAATCTTTGACTGAAGCCAGGAAAAGAAGATGGATACCCCCGCCATGACAGCGTAATCCACTTTTCCATCCGAGAAAATCGCAAAGCCGCACAAAATCAGCAGACCACCAATCACTGCTGCCCCATTCCAGAACGCACACAGACCCAGAAACATTCCCATAAGCAGTGCCTGATCCAGATTTCTGCTTTTCCATCCTTCCTTCGAAAAGATTCTGTTTTTTATCCAGAGTATTCCCTTCTCTTCATGTGCCGTCCCGGCTTCCAGCCAGTCCATAAACAGATATAGCGCCAAAGTCACCATCAGAAGTCCAAATGCCAGATGCCTCTGATTAAGATAAACATTAAAGTTCCACAATCCCCAGTTCTCATTGACAGTATATCCGATAAAGGAAGTATTTTCTTCCAGGGTTTCCACAAGATTCCCTGCCTGGATATGCTCCCATACAAATCTGAAAAAAGCCATTCCGCTTCTGAAAAAGAACAGAAACAATGCCAGTACACCGCAGCACATTTTGCCTGTGATCCTAAGTGCAAGCTGATATAACAGCATAAGAAATCCCACAAGCGACAAGGTACTTACGATATTATAGGCAAAGTCCATACGCATTCCAAGATATTCCAGATTTCCTGTGAGAAACTGAAACATAAAATGATACTTTACATCTGCACCTCCATAATGAGGATACTGTGTGGGAAAATTATTTCCTGCAGAAAAAGAACGCATCATCGCCGTATGTGGTGCATAGTCTCCATACACAGTCAGGCCGGAATACAGGATTCCGTCTTTTATATAGAATACATAAAACATCATATATGTAATAAATACAGTCAGCAGACCAAAGAGTAATATTTCCTTTTTTAATCTGCGCTTATCCTGTGTTTTATCAATATTCCATATCCTGTAACTTCCCTGTTTTCTGTATTTCTGTACGCTGAGCAGTATCATAATAACTGCTGCACCTGTCATCCCGATAATATTTCCATACAAAAGTGGATTTTCAGCTTTTCCCACAACACTGAAAAACCAGGAAATAATATATACCGTCCAGGTCAGTAAAAGTGTTCCGACTCCAAAAGAAGCCGGAAGCATGAGCCAGATACGATTAATACCTGACACACTCCTTCCCTCTCCTGTCAGCATTTTCGATGCTTCACAGCCCAGCATTCCTGCCAGAAGCAGATAAATAATTCCAAGCATAATTTCTCCCTGTACATTTCCCCGCCATGCAGATACTTCTATCCTCCCGGGGGATTTTATCAAACAAGTATCAGTATAGCAAAAATCCCTACTTATTAAAAGCAAGTTCACATAAATTAAACATTTTAAATTTTTTGTTGCTTCAGATATTGTTCAATCCCTTTCACTATAGCTTCCACTATTTTATTCTGATATTCTTCTTTGCAGAGAAGTCCGGCCTCTTCCGGATTTGTAAGAAAACCACACTCTACAATATTCAAAACACTTTCACTTCTTTTTAACAGATAATAGGTTTTATTACCTTTTGCCACACGAGGGCGTTTTACTTTCAGTCCCAGATTCAGTTCTTCCTGGATAAACTCTGCCAGATTCTTTCCCCGGACAGAATCTTCATAATAAAACACCTGGGGACCGCATACAGACGAATCCTGATAGCTGTTCTGATGAACACTTATGCACAGCACAGGTCTGTATTTCTTTATCATAGCAATCCTGCACTGCATATCCTGTGCTTTCTGATTTCTGCTGTCCTCCTCATAAAGGCCCTTATCTTCTTCCCTTGTCATGATTACAGAAAATCCTTGTTTTTCCAGAGAATCCTTTAATTTTACGGCAATCTGAAGATTTATCCCCTTTTCTTCCAGTCCGTTCACTCCGATCATTCCCGGATCCGCTCCACCATGTCCTGCATCTACCAGAATGGTTTTTGAATTTTCTGTTGAACTCATAGTCTCTGAAACTTCAGCTGCCTGTTTTGACAGAATGAGAAAACTGACAAGAAGCAGACACCCTAACATTAATTCCAGTCCATATTTTTTCAAACTAAAAACACCTCCTGAGACATCTTTTACAGTCTACGGGAAAATTCACTGTTCCTGTAGACTGGCTATAGCAATTCCATAAAATAATGCAATCAGTATTTCATAAAATTCTATATTAATATATGTTTCAGAAGATGTTTTTATAGCCTGCTGATGCAGAACTTTTAATTATTCAGATTGTCCGAGATTACCTGCCAGATTCCGTTGTTTTCAAATCCAAGCTTCCATGCAGAAACTCCTGCAAGGTCATATTTGGATACCAGCTTCACTTTCTCTGCAACTGACTGAGCATCCTCAAGCCAGATCTGATAGGTAGAATTATCTATATCATATTTTCCATAATTCTGGGAAGTGGTCTTATCCCAGTAGGTTTCCACATTATTATCTGCAATTGTCTGCTGCGCCTGATCCATACCGATTGCTTCACTGGTTACATTTCCCCCTGTGGTCTTCCACAGTCTGGTATAAAACGGAATGGCATTGATCACACGTTCAGCCGGAACCTCATCCAGTGTATCCTGGATTCCCTGTTCCACCCATGGAAGAGATGCCACAGAACCGGCTTCAGATCCTACATAATGCTCGTCATATCCCATGATAATCACATAATCTACAACCCTTCCCTGCTCAGCCCGGTCATAATGGCTTGTAAAATCCTCAGGAACCGGGTTATCCACTGAAAGAACCAGATTATTCTTATGGCACTCTATGGAAAGTTCTCTCAGAAATTCCAGAAAATGGATTCCCACATCCTCGCTGAGAGATTCAAAATCCACATTAATGCCATCCATTCCCACATCTTTGGCTGCCTGGATCAGCTGACTGATAATATTCTGTCTCGCCGCAGTGCTGGAAAGTGTTTCAGTTGTACTTACTTCCTGTGTAAAGTTATCGATCAGACCCCATACCTGAAGCCCCTTTTCATGAGCCTGTGATACATAATCTGCACTTGCGATGCTTGCAATGTTTCCTGAAGTATCTGTCAGATAGAACCAGGTAGGCGAGATCACATTCACACCTGTCATATTTGCTGTCGCATCCGCAAAATAAGCATTGGCATCTGTGGAAGTCACCTGATGCCATACCATATTGACCTTGCTGTCCATAGTAAGATAGGAGTACTCTTCTTTCTTAAAGCTTCGTTCAAATTTTGTCTTCTCTGCTTCTCCCACTTTCTTCTTATCTATATAACCAATATATCCATCATCCGTAGCTACCTGATCCCAGTCCTCCAATTCTTCGATAAGACGAAGCTTTGTGCCTTTCTTTACAGAAGTAAGAATAGCCGATTTGATTCCACCGCGGTAACGTATGCTTGTATTCTTCTTAACTGTGACTGTTTTTACATTTTTGAATTTATACTGTATGGCAATCCTGTATGGATCTTTTGTGATGTATGCATCAAGATCTGTAAATTCCTGCACATAAGTAAGATTCAGATACACTTTGTCATCTTTCACCCATACCTTATCTCCTGCCTCAGATGATGCACTCGCAGAAGTCAGCTCCGAAGGTGTTGCATAAAGTATCTGCTGATTGGCAGAATCCCAGTAATATCTCTGGTTCAGATAAGTATTCACCACATCCAGTGGTAAATAGACTCTGTCTCCGTCCACCAGACCACGTTCTTCCAGTTTCTCAGTTCCAATGACCAGAGCAATCTCCCCATCTGCCATTTCTCCATAATATTCATTCAGATCCATTTTCTCAGAAGATGGTATGTACTTCATTACTACATGAGTGACAATTCCAAGAATCGCAACAAGAATGACCAAAACGGCAACTGCGATAACTGGTTTATACTTTTTATTCATAGTATTTTTCCTTTCAGTAAATATTGTGTTACCGGAAACAAAGCAGACAGTAACACGATCGCTATTGATACATCAGCTCACAGAAAGGTATTTCATATAGTTATTTTGAGTATGATGTACCAGTATTATCAACTGTATCGGTAACTTGATGATACTGGCTTAAGTATACCATAAAATATTACAATTGTATTGCAAAATCGTATTTTTCACAAATTTTTAAGATATGCGTAATTATATTCTTATGCTGCCCGAAGGCATTATGAACATCGGGGGGGACTGATTCAGAATCTGTTCGGGCAGCTTTCTCTTTTGTTATTTTTCTTTGACGAAATCAAAATCCACACGAGCGATCCGTCCTTTTTCATCTTCAACGTAATCACGCATGTATCCACCACCTTCTGCAATCTGACAGGCTTTTGCAATTGTTTTCGGATTACTGAGTATACCATTCAGATACAGAGAAATTCCCTGTTCACGATAACTCTTCAATTCTTTTTCCAGTGGTTTACGCATGCTCTTTTTGGTTGCCCGTGATATATTTTCCGTAAGCTTACCTCCCTTCTTTCATAAGATTTTTTAGAAAGCACCTTATCGGCTGTTGAAAAAACAATATCCCTGCACCTGTTTTATCGTTACTGTGAACGGAGTGAACAGTAACGTTTCAACTTCTTATCATCTTCTTATCATCATGGAAATTTTACCTGTACATTGCCACAGCAGGAACGCTGCATGAAAAACGGCAATGAAGTTTAGAAATAAAAGATCACTTTGGTTAATGTTTCAGATCTTCGCTTATGTGAACCGCAGGTTTACTGCTTCTTCTGTTTTCATTATATCCATCTGGTAAATAGATGCAAGTGTTTTTCTTCATTTATGTATTTTTTTCTGTTTTGTTTCTAAAAATTTAATATTTTGGTTGATTACTTATCTTTACATTTTGCAGTTCTGTGTTATATAATATAGTGTATAAAATTTTATAAATTCACAGTCAGACAATAGAATTTTTGAAGTTACTTACAGCAATTTTCCAAAGACAGCGCATCTATGGCAATCCTTTAAAATTGCTGTTCAAAAAAACAATAGTAACTTTTAATTTATCCGTAATTGTCCGCAGCTTTCAAAAGTTAAATTTTCATTATCAGAAACACTTTTAATGGATTTTCACAGGCAATTATGAAGCTGCCAGATAATTCAATGTTATTCAGAATAGGATGTGACAACATGAAGATAGAAAAGATCAACGACAACCAGATACGCTGCACACTGACAAGAGAAGACCTGGAGAACCATCAGATCCGTATCAGTGAACTGGCTTACGGCACTGAGAAAGCCAAGAAACTTTTCCGCGATATGATGCAGCAGGCACAGATACAGTTTGGTTTTGAGGCAGATAATATTCCATTAATGATCGAGGCCATCCCGGTGAGTACCGAGAGCATCATCCTGATCATTACCAAAGTAGAGGATCCTGAAGAACTGGATACCCGTTTCTCCAAATTTGCTCCATTCAGAGGGAATGATAAGACAGATACTCTTCAGCTTGACGGTGCAGACAATATTATTGATATCTTCCAGAAGCTTTACGAAGCAAAGATGAAGAGTACTCAGACAAAAGATGGCAAATCTGCTCAGAATACCGGAGCAAAGGAAAATGACGATACTCAGGTTCCTGATGTAAATCTTATCCGTCTCTATGAGTTCGACACACTGGACGATGTGATTGCGGCCGCCCATGGACTGAACGGCTATTTTACCGGTACAAACACCCTGTACAAAGATCCGGCCGATGAGCTTTACAAACTGGTACTTCACCAGTCATCACTTTCTCCGGAGGATTTTAACAGGGTATGTAATATTCTTACGGAATATGGACAGGGAAAGGCTTTCTCTCTTTCAGGAGAAGCTTATCTGACAGAACATGGAGAACTGATTTCCGATTCTGCCCTTCAGCAGCTGATTCAACTGTAATAATTTTCATAATTAAAAGAGCATTCAGTTTTCATCTGAAAGCTCTTTTCTTATACCATAGTAAATTACAGATTTCTCAAAAAAGGATGTCCTGAACTTATTCAGAACATCCTTTTTACATGTCAGACTATGACAATTCAACAATTGTCATAGTCCGTCATATGATTACCTTTCAGAAAGATTATTCTCCAAGAAAATCATTGATCTGGTTAACCAGTACATCAACATCCAGTCCATGAACCATAGCTGCTTCTTCGAGAGATTCCATCTGGGAAGATGGGCATCCAAGGCAATGCATTCCTGCTCTCATAAGAATCGGTGCGATATTTGCATCAATCTGAAGAAGCTGACCGATCAGCATGTCTTTTGATACTTTAGCCATTGTATATTTCCTCCTTAATTTTTCTTCATACTACTCAGCTTTTATAGCTTCTGATATTATAATACTATTTTACTCTGGAATCAACTGCAAACTTTTAATTTTATCGTTCCTCCCTAAAATACGGAAGTCCCAGCGCAGCAGGCGGCTGGTGTTCCTTTTTCTTTCGGAAGCTTGTGAATACCAGTACGATAATCGTTACCACATAAGGCAGTGCTTTAAATACTTCCTGCATGCTTCGTCCAAGTCCCGGGATATAAAGATACAGAATATAAAGAGCTCCGAACAGGAATGCTCCCCAGATTGCATTCAGTGGTTTCCATAATGCAAAGATTACCAGTGCAACAGCAAGCCAGCCACGATCTCCAAAACCATTGTCTGTCCAGGTTCCTCCTGAATATTCCATTACGAAATAGAGTCCGCCCAGACCTGCCAGACCTGCACCGATACAGGTTGACAGATATTTATATTTGATAACATTGATACCTGCTGCATCTGCAGTTCCCGGATTTTCACCGATTGCCCTGAGATTCAATCCCGCTCTTGTCTTGAACAGAAAAAACGATAACAGGACTGCTATAATAATACAGAGATATGTAAGGAAACCATAATTAAATAAAATACCTCCGATAACCGGAATCTTAGACAATCCCGGGATTTTTGCCGTATAGGCACTTCCTGTTACTTTTACGGAAATCTGTCCTACACCGCCTGCAAGCTTGGAAATAGAACCGCCAAAGAAGTTACCAAAACCTGTACCAAAAATGGTAAGTGCAAGACCTGTTACATTCTGATTTACACGAAGTGTGATAGTCAGGATACTGTAGATCAGACCACCGATTGCAGCACATGCAAACGCACACAAAAACGATATCAGTACACCCACAAGTGCATTGGGATCAGGATTATCCTTCTCATAGAGGAAAGCTCCCATAAGACCTGAAATGCCGCCCATATACATAATTCCCGGAATACCAAGATTCAGATTACCGGATTTCTCTGTCATAATCTCACCAAGCGCCCCATACAGAATACAGATGCCCTGGACAATTGCTTTTTGAATAAAAACTATCAGTACACTCATTGCCGCTACCTCCTATTTCTTTGCACGCTTTACTCTGTAGTTGATAAAGAATTCTGCACCGATCAGGAAAAACAGAATGATTCCCAGAAGAACATTGGAAGCATTCTCATTCAGTCCATACTGTGTTGCGATCTGTACGGCACCCTGGTTCATAAATACGATGCCAAAGGAAACTGCAACCATAATAAATGTATTAAACTTGGAAAGCCATGCGACAATGATCGCAGTAAATCCACGACCGCCTGCTGTTGCAGTGGAAATCGTATGGCTGGCTCCGCTGACAATAACAAAACCTGCGATACCACAGATTGCACCGGAGATTGCCATTGTACGGATAATAACCTTTTTCACCTGGATACCGGCATATCTGGCAGTATTCTCGCTCTCACCTACTACTGCGATCTCATAGCCCTGCTTACAGTATTTCAGATAAATAAACATTCCCACTGTCAGAATCAGGACAATGACTACATTCCAGCCATATTTCTGTCCGAACAATTCCGGAAGCCATCCGCCTTTTGTAGCCTGATTGATGATACCGACTGTATTGGAACCTTTCGGATTTTCCCAGAATACAATACAATAAGTTACTACCTGCATGGCAACATAATTCAACATCAGAGTAAACAGTGTCTCATTTGTATTCCAGTTTGCTTTAAATACAGCCGGGATCATTCCCCAGATCATTCCGCCAAGTGCACTTGCCACAAACATTACGATCAGGAGTAACCCTGCAGGCATTTTATCTCCTGCATAGATCATGGCGGCAGCAGAGCAGGCACCACCGATCAGGATCTGACCTTCTGCACCGATGTTCCAGAATTTCATTTTAAATGCAGGTGCCAGACCAATGGAAATACACAGCAGTACCATTGTATCTCGTATGGTCTGCCACAGACGGCGATCCGAACCCATTGCTCCATCCCAGATTGCCTTATAGACATCCACCGGATTCATCTTTACCAGGGCAACGATCACCGCTCCGCACACGATCAGTGCAAGGATCAATGCAATGAAACGGATCAGAAGACGTTCCTGCCATCTGGCTTTGTTTCTTCTTTTACTTACCTGTAAGAAAGGTTCTTTCTTCATGCCTGTGTCCCTCCTTTTTCATGCTTCGTCATAAGAATCCCGATTCCTTCTTTCGTTGCAGTTCTTCCATCCTCAATTCCGCTGATTTTACCTCCGCAGAACACTGCAATCCTGTCACACAGTTCAAGAACTACATCAAGATCCTCAATAACACAGACTACTGCAACCCCTTTTTTCTTCTGTTCATTCAGAAGGCGGTAGATCACATGGGAAGTATTGACATCCACCCCTCGAGTCGGGAAAGCTACCAGAAGCACTTTCGGATTCTGGGCAATTTCTCTTCCTACCAGAACCTTCTGCACATTTCCTCCTGACATCTGACGGACAGGTGCAGAAATACTTGGAGTCATGACTTCAAGCTGTTCTTTGATTTTTAATGCCAATGCCTTTGGACCTTTTCGATCCAGGAATGGACTTTTGCCATTGCGATAGCTTCTGAGCATCATATTATCAGTCATATCCATATCGCCCACAAGCCCCATACCAATACGGTCTTCCGGAACAAAAGCAAGGCTGATCCCTGCTTTATTAATGGAGATAGAATCCATTCCTGCAAGCTCAGTTCCTTTTCCATTGTCATCAAGCAGGGTGATCGAACCGCTCTCTATTGCCTGGAGTCCTGCAATTGCCTCCAGAAATTCTTTCTGGCCGCTTCCGGAAATGCCGGCAATACCCAGAATCTCTCCTGCATTTACTGTCAGATCAACATCATCCAGAGTTTTTACCTCTTCTTTGTTTTTACAGTTCAGACCTTTGACTACTAATCGTTTCCTTACATTCTCCGGTTCAGGACGGTCGATATTGAGATCTACTCTGCCGCCTACCATCATCTCTGACAGACTCTGTGCATTTGCCTGAGCTGTTTCCACTGTATCAATATACTTTCCTTTTCTGAGGATTGCCACACGGTCTGATAACGCCAGAACTTCCTGGAGTTTGTGCGTGATGATCATAATGGAACATCCATCTTTTCTCATATTTCTCAAAATATCGAATAACCGGTCAGACTCCTGTGGTGTCAGAACTGCGGTCGGCTCATCCAGGATCAGAATCCTCGCGCCACGGTAGAGCATCTTTATGATCTCAACTGTCTGCTTCTGGGAAACGGACATTTCGTAGATCTTCTGTGACAGATCCAATTCAAAGCCATATTTATCTGCCAGCTTCTGAATATCCTCTGTGATTCTCTTCATGTCCAGCTTTCCCTTTCCCGGAAGTCCCAGAACAATATTCTCTGCTGCTGTCAGTACATCTACCAGTTTAAAATGCTGATGTACCATACCGATTCCCAGTTCATAGGAATCTTTCGGTGAACGGATCGTTACTTCTTTTCCATTTACAAAAATATGTCCTTCATCCGGATAATAAATTCCATAGATCATATTCATCAGAGTTGTCTTTCCGCTTCCGTTTTCCCCCAGAATTGCAAGAATCTCCGATTTTCTCAGTGTGAGATCTACATGATCATTCGCCTGGACCGAACCAAAACTCTTGGAAATATCTCTAAGTTCAAGTGCATAGTTTTCTCCCACTATCGTTTCCTCCTTTTATCTAATGATATCCAATCTACAGTAAAAGTCCTGTCTCTTTGACTGCCGATATCATTTAATCCTACTTCTGAATTATGGAATTGCTCTCCTGTATACTCCATAATACAGCAAAAGAAACCTTCTGTCAGAAGACTTCAAGACTTCTTTTGCACGTACGATATGAAAACAGCAGAGCTGCCGCCCGGGCAGCCCTGCTGTCGTAAATTGCTCCGCGCTTTGCAGCTCCAGCAATTTTCTTATTCTGTAATAGATGTAATTCCATCAATCGCAATATCAAATGCAGGTGCGGAACCATATTCAGATTCATGGAAGTATCCGTCAGAAATGTACTCTGTATCACCCTTCTTATAAGTATCAAGTTCCTTGCCGTCTACTGTAAATGCAGATGTATCAAATACATGAAGGGAACCATCAATGAGCGCATCTTCCACTTCTTTGACCTTTTCTTCTGTACCCTCTGCTACAGTTTTGTCATTGAGAGCTGTGATCTTATCTGCACCTTCCGCAAATCCTTTACACCAGTCAGTATCAATTGCTGTGCCGTCAAGCATACACTGTACTGCGTATGTATAATATACACCCCAGTCCATAGATGCAGAAGTAAGTGCTGTGTTCGGAGCAACAGATGTCATATCAATATTATAACCTACACACGGAACTCCTGCTGCTTCGCATGCTGTAGGAGCACCTGTTGTATCTGCATGCTGGCTGATCAGTACACAGCCGTCAGAGATCAGAGCATCTGCGCACTCTTTCTCAAGGTCAAAGCTTGCCCAGCTGTTTGTATATTTTACTTCCATTGTTACAGACGGGCATACGCTCTTCGCGCCAAGATAGAAAGCTGTATAACCGGAGATAACCTCTGCGTATGGGAATGCACCTACATAACCCATCTTGCATGCGTCTTCTTTTACTGTGCCGTCCTCGATCATTTCATTCAGTTTCAGACCTGCAACTACACCTGACACGTAACGTGCTTCATAAATATTTGTAAAATAGTTATGCATATTGGAAAGTCCGCTGGATGCAGCCTGTGTTCCTGTTGCATGACAGAACTGAACCTCCGGATATTCCCCTGCTGCTTCCAGTATATAAGTCTCATGTCCAAAGCTGTTTGCAAAGATGATCTGACATCCCTGATCTGCAAGGTCTGCTGCCGCATCATAGCATCCTTCATCTTCACCGATGAGAGTTTTCTCAATAATCTGAGAATCGTCAAGACCAAGCTTCTCTTCCATCTCATCAATTCCTTTCATATGAGCAGCCGTGTAACCTTCATTCTCATCACCGATATAGATCACTCCTACTTTCAGGTCCTCTTTTGCAATCCCTTTGCCTTCATCTTCTGCAAATACCGGTGCACTCATGGAAACCGCCATTACTGCTGCAAGTCCAATTGCCAATGCTTTCTTCATTCTTCATTCCTCCATTCTTTCTATTTGTTTTCTGATTCCTGCTACGGAACAAAAGAGGCACAACTTTCTGTGTTATGCCTCCTTGCAAGTATCTTTACTATAACCGTTTATGTCTGAATTGTCAATAAATTCAGCAAAAACGCACTTTCTTTTTGATACTCTTATTTTTTTTGTATATTAACAGACTATTTTCCATCATACAAATGCCTGTATTTTGGCAGGATAATTTCTCTGCTCGGACAGACATTCACATGCCCGTCAGCTATTTGTAATCTGCAGGTAAAGTAAGCAAATGCTAACTTAATATTATTTTATAATGTATCTGATTTTATACTTGTAATTCAGACAAAGATATATTAAAATGTATGCAGAACCCCGAAAGGGGCCTAAAACGTTATTACGATAAGGAGGATTCTAATTATGGCATATGTAATTTCAGACGAATGTGTAAGCTGTGGAACATGCGAAAGCGAATGTCCTGCAGAAGCTATCTCTCAGGGAGATGAGCATTATGTAATCGACGCTGATGCATGCTTAGACTGCGGAACATGTGCAGATGCATGTCCAACAGAGGCTATTCATCCAGCAGAATAATTCATGATTTCAAAACAGCTTCATCTCTGTTTACCGCAGAGACGAAGCTGTTTTCTTTATGGATAACTTTTACAAATGTTTTCTTCTGATCCTCCTGCTTCTTTTTTCCAGTGCTGCAGCAGCCTCTTTTCTCGCAAGCTGTCTGTTACGGATCGTTTCATCCAGATCCCGGCACTGGTCTTCTCCCTCTTTTTTCATATGTAGCTCCTGAGCGATCAGACGTTCCATGATTTTCTGAAATTCAAGTATTTTTTCCCTCTCAGGCTGTTCATCTTCAAGAAGCTTCACTTTGCTCGCAGTAGTCCCGGGTGCAGTCCTTGAAATTCTTGGAACCAGTTCTTTGATCGCTCTCAGGGCAAGTCCTCTTTTCTTTAGTTCCTTTATATTAGCCAGAAGCGTAATATCATTTCCTGTATAGTAACGATGTCCCTGCTCATTCCTGCATATCCTCAGTTCCAGTTCTTCCTCCCAGTACCGGAGGACCGATGCCCTCACGCCAAGGATTTCTGCGGTCTGAGTCACAGTATACCGCTGCTCCATGCTGCCCCTCCTCCTTTTGAGTCCATTTTTTCATCAGAAACCACTGATGCATATCAACAACTCAATCTATCACCTGATATCATTGAACCACTGCACTGTAAAAACAGCTGTCATAATCCTGATATCATGTATATTTATTATAAAACGCCATAGCGAGATTGCAAGAAGTTTCGATTGACAAACTTCCCTATAAAACTTTATTTTGACACAAAAAACAGGGAAACAGTACCGGATTCTCCCCCTGATACTGTTTCCCTGTGAAATTTTTCTATAGCAATCCTCGTAAATAATGCATTTAAGACAATTCAGCAGGATTTCACACTCTGATGGGCTGGATTAATATGCATTATTTTAGAGGATTGCTATAATATTATTCAAGTCAAAGATCAAACTCCTCTGAGATAGATTATTTCTTCATATTCACAAACTGTGTATATCTCGGCAGCCATACCAGTTCTACTGTTCCGATGGGACCGTTTCTCTGTTTGGCAATGATGATCTCTGCAATGTCCTTCTTCTCTGTATCCTTATGATAATAGTCATCTCTGTAGATAAACATTACCACATCAGCATCCTGCTCAATGGCTCCGGATTCTCGAAGATCCGAAAGCATTGGTCTGTGATCCGGACGCTGTTCCACCGCACGGCTGAGCTGAGACAATGCGATCACCGGCACATTCAGCTCTCTGGCAAGAGCTTTCAGAGAACGGGAAATATCTGAAATTTCCTGCTGTCTGGAATCACTTTTTCCACTTCCGCTCATCAGCTGCAGATAGTCGATCATGATAATCCCGAGATTATGTTCCAGCTTATATTTCCTGCATTTGGAGCGCATTTCCGCAATGGAAATACCCGGCGTGTCATCAATGATCAGATTAGATTTACCGATAATATCTGCTCCTTCTACCAGTTTTGTCCAGTCCTCGTCTTTCAGATTACCTGTTCTCATATTCTGGGAATCTACATGAGATTCCATTGCCAGAAGTCGGTTCACCAGCTGTTCCTTTGACATTTCCAGACTGAATATGGCAACTGTGACATCCTTTCGGAATGCCATATACTGTGCAATGTTCAGTACAAAGGCTGTTTTCCCCATGGAAGGACGGGCTGCGATCAGCACCAGATCAGAAGGATGCATACCGGATGTTTTATAATCCAGATCCATAAAGCCTGTGGGAATACCTGTTACAGAACCCTTAAGCTTAGACGCTTTCTCAATGTTATTAATGGCATTCAGAACTACCTGCTGGATTGGAACATATTCTTCATTGTTGCGTCTCTGGAGAATATTGAACAGTTTTTTTTCTGCTTCTTCCAGAATAATCTCTGTATTCTCCTTCTCCAGATAGCAGGTGTTGGCAATCTCTTCATTTGCCTTGATAAGTCTGCGAAGGACTGCTTTCTCACTGACGATCTTTGCGTAGTACTTCACATTTGCAGAAGTAGGAACCGCTGAGATCAGATCTCTTACATATTCCATACTGCTGATATCCGGCGGGAGTTCTTTCTCCTTTAAACGATTCTGAAGGGTCACCAGATCTACCGGTTTCCCTTCATTACACAATTCCACCATTGCATCAAAGATGATGCCATATTGTTTCTGATAAAAATCATCACTGGTAAGTATCTCAGATGCCACAAGGATTGCATCTCTGTCCAGGATCATTGAGCCGATTACAGACTGCTCTGCCTCTATACTGTGGGGGAGTATTCTTTTAATCAGCGCTTCTTCCATTCTTTATCCCTCCGGAAGACTTATGCTTCTTTTACCCATACTTTAAGAGTTCCTGTTACCTTAGGATGTAATCTGACAGGCACCTGGGTAACACCAAGTGTACGGATTGGCTCAGGAAGCTGCAGTTTCTTTTTATCAATGTCAAGATTCAACTGTTTCTTTGCTGCTTCAGAGATTTCTTTGGAAGAAACGGAACCAAAGGTTCTTCCGCCTTCTCCTGTTTTCAGTGTAAGGATGATTTCTTTTGTCTCGAGATCCTTTGCAAATGCCTGTGCTGCTTCATATACTTCTTTTGCGACCTTCTCTTCGTTTGCTTTCTGAAGTTTCAGATCATTTAAATTCTTAGGAGTTGCCTCCAGCCCCAGTTTCTTAGGAAGGATCATGTTTCTTGCATATCCGTCACTTACATTTACGATCTGTCCCTTTTTTCCAAGTGCTTTTACGTCTTCAAGTAAGATTACTTTCATTTTGTGTTTTCCTCCTGATATTCCTGATCTATGATGTCTTTAAGCATTCTCTCCACCTCATCCGGAGAAGCCTTGACCTGGGCACCGGCAATATTCATATGACCGCCTCCGCCCATCTTTTCCATCATTACCTGTACATTGACTTCGTCAATAGCCCTGGCACTGATATAAACTTCATTATTGTACTGAGTCAGTACAAACGATGCCTTAACCCCTGCAATATTCAGAAGCTCATTGGCTGCCTGTGCTCCTATAACTGTAGGACTGTCCAGATTTTCACTTGGACATCTGGCAATGGCATAGCATTCTCTGTAAATCTGTGCAGTTCTCACTGCTTCTGCACGTGCCTGATAAGATTTCAGATCATCCCTTAACAGTTTACGTACTCTGGTCACGTCTGCTCCACTCCTTCTTAAGAATGCAGCAGCCTCAAAGGTACGTACACCTGCTCTTGTAGTAAAATTGTTTGTATCGATCATAATTCCCGCATAGAGACAGTCAGCCTCCATATTGCGGATACGCAGGTCATCCGAGAAATACTGCAGGATCTCTGCTACCATCTCACAGGCTGAGGATGCATAAGGCTCCACATAGGAAAGCACCGCATTCTCTATCACTTCGCTTCCCCGCCTGTGATGATCCAGCACAACAATTGTCTTTGTCATGTGCAGAAGCTCCTCGCATTCCGTATAGCTTGGTCTGTTAGTATCAACTACAACCACCACTGTATTGTTATCTACCATATCTTTAGCCTGCTCGCTGTCCACAAACATAGATGGCTCGTAGTCTGGATTATTCACATATCCTGCGATCAACGGTCTGATAGATTTTGTCGGATCATTCACTACAATACTGACAGATTTTCCAAGTGTTTTACCTGCACGAAAAATACCGATTGCTGCTCCCAACGCATCCACATCTGTGATTTTATGTCCCATGACAACGACTCTGTCTTTCGTACTCATAAACTCTTTCAGTGCCTGCGCTTTTACCCTGGCTTTTACGCGGGTATTCTTCTCCATCTGCTGAGTCTTTCCGCCGTAATAGGTAATATTATTTCCATTCTTAATAACAACCTGATCACCGCCACGTCCAAGTGCCATCTCTATAGCAATACGTGAATACTCATAATTTTGAATATACGTGGAGGCATTCAGTCCCACACCAATACTCAAAGTGATCGCCATCTCATTTCCGATATTAACTGTTTTAACCTCGTCCAGAATATGAAATCTCTGTTCTTTCAGAGCCTCAAGCGAACTCTGGCGCATGATCAGGAAATATTTGTCCTTCTCAAGTTTCTTTACAAGACCATCGAAATTGGAAAAATATTTCGTAATCTTCCGGTCAATCAGAGCAATCAGAAGTGAACGTCTCACATCCTCTACACTCTCAAGTGCTTCCTCATAGTTATCCAGATAAGCCAACGCTACAACAAGCTTATTGTCTTCATTCTTTTTAATGTAAGACTTCAGTTCTGTATCGTCATACAGATACATGGCGATCAGGCTGGCATTCCTGTTTGAATTCTCCAGAAACTCACTTTTGGCAACCACTTCACCAAGAGACACCCTCTGCATGGAAATACGATAAGTCTTCTCTCCAAATCGAGTACTGATCTCAGCAGTCTCTTTCTTATCTGCGACCGGTAATTTGTCAGCTGTTACATCCGGAAAAACAGTGCTGACATTTTTCTTATAAAACTGATCTTTACCTGTAAGCTCCGCAAATACTTTGTTGGACCAGATCATTCTGCCATTCATATCCATAATGGCATAGGGCAATGCCAGTTCTTCAAGGATTCTCTTTTCAAGCGAATCATACTGATTGGCAAAGGCTATCAGTTCATTTACAATGAACGGTCTGTGGCATCGGAGTATTATTACTGCACATCCCACATAAATCAGGATTCCACCTGACACAATAATACCAGCCTTCACGCTGACAAAATATACCCAGATATTAAGTACGATCAGTAAAGCCGAGAGAATCAGAGGCCACCGCATGAATGCTTTCATATGCCCTTTTAATTTCAGTTTATCACTCATATCTTTCTTTCCGTTCTTCATCATTCTATTTGTTTCGCCTGTACACAGCAAATGTGCTGCATATAGGCAGGTTCTGTGAAAAACGCCCTTTGAATCATATTATAACAGATTTGAACAGAATTTACCATAGCAACAGAAGAACGCACAAAAATAATGGTTATTGTGTTACTGTTCATTCTGTTCTATAGCAATTCTCGTAAATAATGCAAAAATGCTGCTCCGCCAAATGCGGAGCAGCATTTATCATCTTCAGAATTAGTCCTGGATGTATGGCATCATAGACATATGACGTGCTCTCTTGATAGCAACTGTCAGTGCTCTCTGATGTTTTGCACAGTTTCCTGTAATTCTTCTTGGAAGGATTTTTCCTCTTTCAGAAACATATTTTCTTAATTTTGCTACATCCTTGTAGTCGATCTCGTTATTCTCTTTACCACAGAATACACAAACTTTTTTTCTTCTGCGGCCGCCTCTTCTCTTCATTGGAGAGTCTGGTCTTTCGCCTCTATTGTAAGCCATGATTGCTTTCCTCCTATTTTATTCTATCAGTTTGTATTAAATAAACGGCAGTTCTTCATCAATTCCATCCGGAATGTTCATGAAACCGTCTGCACTGGCTGCTCCCGGAGCCGGCATGGATGGTGCAGGTGCAGGGGATGATGTCTGAGGATGGGAAGCTGCGTAATTATCGCTGGCCGCCTTGCTCTCAGCAAACTCCTGTTCCTCAACTACTACCTCTGTGGTATAAACCTTCTGGCCATCACGATTGGTGTAGCTGCCTGTCTGAATGCGTCCTGAAACAATGATCTTAAGTCCCTGACGGAAATACTTCTCAGCAAACTCGGCTGTACGTCCAAAGGATACACAACTGATAAAGTCTGCTGTTGCTTCACCGTCACGGCGGAATCTTCTGTCTACTGCCAGTGTATATCTGGCAATTGCCAATGCATTCTCTCCTGCGGAATATCTCACCTCAGGATCTCTTGTTAAGCGTCCCATTAAAATTACTTTGTTCATATAAATACCTCTTCGTTTCTGCTTTGAATGGTTGAACGGATCAATTAATGGTGCCTTCTAAAATCCACCCTGTATAAGATTATGCGTCTTTTCTTACGACTAAGTATCTTAATACATTGTCCATGATGCGAACGTGTCTTTCAACTTCCGCCGGGCACTGTGCGTCTGCTTCAAACTGAATGAAATAGTAGAAGCCTTCATGCATTTTCTGAATTTCGTAAGCTAATTTTTTCTTACCCCATTCTTCTACTTCTGTGATAGTGCCGTTGTAACGTGTGATGTATCCTTTTGCTTTCTCAACAACTGCATCACGTACTTCGTCTTCAACTTTTGCACTAACAACTAATGCTAACTCGTACTTGTTCATGTCTTGCTTTACCTCCTTATGGTCTGTTGGCCCTTTGCCTGTCAAAGAGCAAGGATATAAAATATATCACGAGTGTTGATTCTAACATAGTTTTTCGTGTCTGTAAAGTACTATTTTTCTTTTTTTATCAAATTTTTAGTATTTTTCTCAACCATCTTGCGCGGTACCATGATCTGATGTCCGCATCCTGTACATTTCAGGCGGAAATCAGCACCTACCCTTAAGATTTCCCAGTCTCTGCTTCCGCAGGGATGGACTTTCTTTAATGTAACAATATCACCAACTTCATAGGGAAGTCCCATAATCTCTTACTCCTCTTATATAACTTTGACACTAACAGTGAATCTGTGAAAATACCTGTCCGATCGGCCCCTGGATCAGAAGGTCTGCATATCTGTCTCTCGGAGTCGGGGATTTGTTGATCACTACAAGGTGCTCTCCCCGGAAGTAATCGATCAGTCCTGCTGCCGGGTAAACAGCCAGGGAAGTTCCCCCTATGATCAGCACCTGTGCCTCTGAGATTGCCTTCACTGCTTCATTGATCGTCTGATTGTCCAGACCTTCTTCATACAATACCACATCCGGCTTGATAATTCCACCACATTCGCATCTCGGAACACCTGTGGATGCTTTCATGTGGGCAAAATCATAAAATCTGTGACACTTCATGCAGTAATTGCGGTATACACTTCCATGAAGCTCCAGCACTTTCTTACTACCCGCCATCTGATGCAGATTGTCGATATTCTGGGTGATAACTGCTTTCAGTTTTCCTGCCTGTTCCAGTTCTGCCAGCTTCAGATGTGCTGCATTTGGTTTTGCAGTGTCACAAAGCATCTTGTCTCTGTAGAATTTGAAAAATTCTTCCGGCTTTCTCATAAAGAATGTATGGCTTAAGATCGTTTCCGGAGGATAGTCATATTTCTGATGATAAAGTCCGTCCTGACTTCTGAAATCCGGGATTCCGCTCTCTGTGGAAACACCTGCTCCACCGAAGAAGACAATATTGTCATATTTGTCTACAAGTTCCTGTAATCTCTCAACTTCTCCTGCCATTTAGAATTCCTCCTTTATTTTTTCAAAACACTGTTACTGAAATTTTATCATCTGAATTTTTATCGTCTGCTTTTACAGCAATACGATTTTCTTCTGATTCAGGTAACTGCTCTTCATAATTCTACTGCCCGACATCAAGTGTATCCACACGTTTTCCCTGGACAACATAACGGGTTGCCTCGTTTCCTGTACAGGTAGACAGAGTAATGATCTTGTCCTTTATGTTCATTCCTTCTGCATCTGTCTGAATCTCGGAATATCCTCTGATCTTTTCCAGATATTTTTCAAATTCCTCACCCGGTCCCTTAAACAGAGTATAGGTATCACTGTTCACACCTGTAGTGTACGCGGAGATAATCTCATACCTGTAGTTTTTCTCAGGTGTAAAGATCCAGAAATATTTGCTCTTCTTATAAGTCTCCTCATCCTGTGTAAATTTCTTAAGCTGTGCAAACATGGAACCATTTTTCATATTATGGCCATACACGATCGTGTTGCAGTCACTGAAATCTCCTTTATTTTCATAGTCCACGAAGATAGTTCCTGCAAAGTTATAATTCTTCTCATAAGTTCTGTGAAGATAAGTTTCATTGTCTTTGCCATGCACGATGGGGTAATTAATATCTGGCACTGCTTCCACATAAATCCATCCCACTACATCATTATTTACACTTTTAAGAGATGCAAAGTCAATATCCATAGGTGCTTTCAGCTCACTGCCGGCTTCCGGTCCTGCCGCTTCTCCATCCGGATCTCGTTCTGTTACTGCCATCTGTGTGATTGAATTGTACTCATCCGTACCTTTCTTATATTCTGTATAAATATGAAACAGATTATATCCTGCATAACAGAATACACAGATTGCTGCGATCAGAACAACCGTCAACACAACATCCCCTGCTGTCTTCTTTTTTTTAGGCTGTTTTTCTGACATTCTTCCTCCATTTCCGCAGCGTATTTCTGCTGCTATGTATCAGCTGCTGTCTGATTTGCTTCTATCAATAATATACTGACTGCCGTTTTCAGATACTGTCTGTAACAGATATTATACCCGGTCACGGCTTTCTTCCTGTAGTCTTTCATGCACTGCCTCCAGACACGCTTTTCGCAGTTCATTTTCTTCTTTATTATATAAAAGCATCTCGCTGTGTTCAAAATATGCCGGACAGCCATTTCCGGCAATAAACGAAGTCATTGACTTATCCGCTGTGATCCCTGTCACGAAAAGCAGCATTTCCTGATTTTCGCCAAAGCTCTCTTTAATAAATGAAAAGGCATTCTGCAGTTCTCCCTGGAGTTTCTGGATCATATCTTCTCTGCATACTGCTTCTTTTTCAAAACATTTACTGATCCGCTTAAATCCATTTTCAGCTGACCGCACATGTTCTTTCTTTGCTGTCAGAATATATTCCCTCAGCCTGCGGATTGCCGTCTCCTGATATTTCTGTTCTCTTACTGAGATCAGTTCCATCTTTACTTTGATTTGCAGACTGTTTTCCTGTTCCTGCACAAATTCTTCAAGCAATGAAATTCCCAGCTTCTCTTCCTCAGCATTCTTTCTCACCTGAGTTCTCAGATGCAGAAGCATCTCATAGAGTATCTCAAGCTGATGATCTGCCTGTCCGTATTCTTCCGCTTTTTCTCTCAATGCCCCCAGGATCAGATTTACAACTGCAAAACGCTCCTCAAAAGCTCCATCTGCAGCCATCTTCTCCTTCAGCGCCAGATTCTCCCGGCTCAGATTTCCGGACAGGATCGACGGGATTTCATAATCCTCCCCATACTTTGTATATAACTGATAAAAACCTGCAAAATCTCTGGCTGTTTCCTCTTTCTGGAGAAATTCCTCCACCAGTTCCTCACTGATCCCGATCCCCAGCTTTTCATAGCTTTGCAGAAGTCTTGAAAGATCCTCCCATCCCCTGGCAGTCACAAAGAATTTACCGTCTACTGTATTCTCCACCGCATAGAAATTGTTTTTCTTCACAGACAGATAAGAAATGATCGCCTGGTGCACCTTCTGCTGTCCTGCATATTTCAGCCAGATATCGCAGTCAGGCTCAATTGTAAGCTTACGGACACGGTCGAGTGTGACAATATCAAATTCCCTGACAGATTTATTATACTCCGGTGGATTTCCCGCTGCTACCAGAATCCAGCCTTCCGGAATCTTATGACTTCCAAAGGTTTTATTCTGGAGAAGTGCCAGCATTGCCGGTGCCAGGGTTTCAGACACACAGTTGATCTCATCAATAAACAGGATTCCCTCTTTCCTGCCTGTATTCTCCATACAATCATAGACAGATGCCACGATCTCACTCATTGTGTAATCTGTCACCATCATTCCTTTTCCACCGTAATTCCGTTTAACGATCTCCGGAAGACCGATGGCACTCTGACGGGTGTGATGGGTAATGGTGTAGGCTACAAGTCCCACACCGCACTCTGCTGCCGCCTGTTCCATAATGGCAGTTTTGCCGATTCCCGGCGGACCGATCAGCAACAGCGGTCTCTGACGGATCAGAGGATAAGTATAATATCCATTCTCATCCTTCGCCAGATATGCACGAAGTGTATTACAGATTTCTGTTTTTGCTTCCTGTATGTTCATTTTATTATCATACTCCTGCTAATTATTTAGTTACTGTTCACTCCGTTCCCAGCAACACGCTTCGCGATGCACAGAATTTATGCTAATCGCATAAATTCGCGCGGTATGTCTCGGGTTTTCTGTGACCTTCGCTCACAAAAAACACCTCGCGGGATATTACCAGTGAACAGTAACATTATTTACTCAAACTGACATCTGCTCCGCAGTTTGTCCCGTTCCTGTGATCAGACATTTCGCCCATGGCGGCACCAGTTTCATCTTGTCCGTCCGTTTCAGAAATACAAATGCAGTCTCATAATCCGGCTTTTGTCCCGGATAAATCCCGTCACCATCTGTAAAATAGATCAGTGCTCTGAGATTCTTCAGTTCTTTTCTCTCTTTTTCCTGACGGATCAATTCAAATACAGGGCGGAAATCTGTACCTCCCCTGCCCTGGATCTTAACGTTCCGGATGTATTCCTTCCACTCTTCCTCAGAATGGATCACATCCACTTTCTGGATAAAACAGTCGCACTGGACGATATATACCTTCATCCTGCTGAAAAAATTCTCTTTTTCACTTAAAATCCCATAGGTTTCACCCAGAAATCTCTGTACAGTTTCTCCTGAACATGAACCGGATGTGTCAATGGCGATCACCAGCTCCTCCAGACGGTTTACTTCTTTATACTCCAACGGTTCTATCAATGGAATATTTCCATAATGTTCCATTCCAAAGCTGTAAAAAATATAATCAAAGCTCTCCGTATCCAGCTCCACTTCCTCCCGCAGTCTGCAGAACTGCTTCAGAAATTTCCGGTAATCATATTTACTGCGGTAGATCTCATCCAGTTCTTCCTGCTGATCGTTTGTCTGAGTCCCTGCCCTGCTTTGCATACCGGTCTTATTCTGTGAGGTATAAGCAAGGATATGTTCCCATTTTTCCTTTGTTCTCCTGCCTCCTGATGCCTGTCCGGCAGTTCTCTGCCAGAATATGTGATCATCAAAAGTATTTGTGTTCACCTGTGTATCATCTGATTTTCTTTTCTTCAGGCTGATTTTGCCTTCTCCGACAGCCTTGTCGATCAGCTGCTCTACAAAACAGTCGCATTCCCTGTCCCATTCACCGGAATCTCTGTCAGGTTCCATGAAAATATGAAGGTACAGACAGTGAAGCAGCATGTGCAGATATCCTCTTCTTACTGCTGCCGGATCTTCCAGATATTTTTTCATAAGAAATACCGGATTAAAATAAATCAGCTCCCCGTCTGTCCCAATTGTATCAATGCTGCTGTCTGCTTTGTATTCCAGACTTGCAAATGCCCCGTCCAGATAAGGAAAGTCCAGATATAATTGATTTCTGCAGTTTTGCAGGATTTTTTTTCCGGTAAGTTCCTGCTCTGTTGTTGTTTTACAGTGAAAAGTCTTTTTTTGGGTATCCATATTTTTTATCTTTCAGATGAAGCAGCCATACCAGAGAACGCAGCTTTGCTTTTTCCTGTGCACATCTTATAAAATTCTCCAGCTCATTTGCGGAAAACCATCCGCATTTCTCGATCTGCTCCATCCTTTCTGTATCCTCATTCTCTATCAGAAGCTCCATTACAGAACGTATTCTGAGCTTCAGGTATTTCTGTATCTCCTGATATTTATCGGACTCTCTGTCCGGATTTTCCTGAAAATAAATCTCCAGAGCCTGTTCAAGCTTTCTGTCCTGCATCAGATCATCTTCCTCTCCTGTGAAATTACCATAACCACAATATAACACAAAAAAGCTTCATTTTAAAGTCCTGTTCCTGCCCCTCTATTGACTTTCCTTTCTGTTATGTTACTATAAAATCACATATATTCTATCACAGATGAAAGGATTTTATCTTATGAATACTATCAAAAAATTCATCCACTACTATGGTCCGTATAAAACGGTCTTTTTTATTGATCTGATATGTGCTGCCGTGATCAGTCTGATAGATCTGGCATATCCTCAGATCCTGCGGACTATGACAAAAACACTGTTCACTCAGGATCAGTCAAGGATTCTTCATGCACTGCCTGTGATCGCAGGAGGACTCTTTCTTATGTATGTGCTCCAATGTCTCTGCAAATATTATGTAACCTGCCAGGGACACATGATGGGAGCAAATATGGAACGGGATATGCGGCAGGAATTATTTGATCATTACCAACAGCTTTCATTTTCCTATTACAGTCAGAATAATTCCGGTCAGATGATGAGCAAGCTGGTCAGTGATCTTTTTGATATTTCCGAGTTTGCACACCATGGTCCTGAAAACCTTTTTATCTCTCTGGTAAAGATCATCGGTGCTTTTGTCTTTCTTTTCTTTATCAATAAGAAACTGGCATTTCCACTGATCATCCTTGTTATTGTTATGTTTTGGTTTTCCTTTAAGCAGAATGCCCGAATGCAGACAACTTTTATGGAAAACAGACGTAAGATCGGGGATGTCAATGCAAGTCTCCAGGACACACTTTCCGGTATCCGTGTGGTACAGTCCTTTGCAAATGAAGATATTGAACATAACAAATTCAAAAAAAGCAATGAAGCTTTTCTGCTTTCAAAGCGTGATAATTATCGCTGTATGGGAAGCTTTATGAGCTCTAATCTGTTCTTTCAGGGAATGATGTATCTGGTCACTCTGGTGTATGGCGGTTATCTTATTGCCAACGGAGAAATGCAGACTGCAGATCTTGCCATGTATGCACTTTATATCGGAATCTTTATCAGTCCGATCCAGATTCTGGTCGAGTTGGTCGAAATGATGCAAAAGGGTCTTTCAGGCTTTCGCCGTTTCCTTGATGTTATGGAAACAGAGTCAGAGATCACAGACGCTCCGGATGCCAGAGAACTTACTGATGTGAAGGGACATGTAAGCTATGAGCATGTATCTTTTCATTACAGTGACGATAATACCCCTGTTCTCAGTGATATCTCTATTGATATCCCTGCCGGAAAGTCTGTGGCACTTGTGGGTCCGTCAGGTGGCGGGAAAACTACTATCTGTTCTCTTCTGCCACGCTTTTATGATGTAACAGAGGGACGGATCACTATTGATGGAAAAGATATCCGCAGCCTGACTCTGAAGAGTCTCAGAAATAATATCGGAACTGTACAGCAGGATGTCTATCTGTTTGACGGTACGATCCGGGATAATATTGCATATGGAAAACCGGGAGCTTCTGATGAAGAGATTATTGCAGCTGCAAAGCGGGCAAGCATTCATGATTTTATTATGGAACTTCCACAGCAGTATGATACCTATGTCGGAGAACGCGGAACAAGACTTTCGGGCGGTCAGAAACAGAGGATTTCCATTGCACGTGTGTTCCTGAAGAATCCGCCGATCCTGATCCTTGATGAAGCTACGAGTGCTCTGGATAATGAGAGTGAACGATGGATCCAGAGAAGTCTTGAAGAGCTTTCACAGAACCGTACTACTATTACCATTGCGCACAGACTTTCTACGATCAGGGATGCGGATGAGATTATTGTGATCACTGAGGATGGGATTGCTGAGAGGGGGACACATGAAGAGCTGTTGGATATGAATGGAGTGTATGCGGCTTATTATAATATGTGATTTTGTTTATAGTATCCGATAATAAACTGCGAAACAGTTATCTTTATATTTGCAATCTACTGATATATATTATAACAGCGCAGGAAAATTAATTGTCTGGCGTGCATTTGCAGGATACTTAGATATTCTTAGACGATAAAAATATGCGTTATGAGCCCACAGGGTCACTGTCTGAGCGACAGCGAGTTTGACCCTGCGGGCTCATGCTTTTAGCAGATTTTTATCGCCTTAGAATATCTTAGTGTCCGAAACCGCACGCCAGACAATTAATTTTCCTGCGCGTCCGTCAATCTATACTATTTTCGGTATACGAATGACGGGAGGCCGTCTTCGCCGCAGGGGATCTGTACTGTTCCCTGGATCAGGGGGCGGGCATAGTTTATGAAGGCTTCAGTGACGTCAGATCCGTCTTCTGTGATCCACTCTGATGGAACTGTTTTTTCTTCGTTGCAGATGGCATTGACGTCTTCAAGACCACATTCCATAATATAGGTTCCGTCAGAGGTTTCTTTGCGGATAAATGAGATCATTTTTCCTGTTTCGCCGTTGAGGGCTGCCTGTACGCCGAATTCTCCGGCTTTGATGGCTTCCTGCTGGTCAGTGGCGGACATCATGGATGCTGAGCAACGCTGGCTGACGTTGAGTTCTACAGAACGGGCTTTTACACCGAGGCGGTTTCTGACAAGGTTTTCGAGATATTTACCACAGCCTGCCAGCATTTTGTGTCCAAAGGTATCAGTGCCTACGGAATTGTCGTATTCACAGATAAATGTGCCCTTGTCGTCATGGATTCCTTCTGATACGCAGACAATGACATTGCAGTTTTTCTCAAAGGAGTTCTCTACTGCTTTAAGAAATTCTTCCTGGTCAAAGGCTGTTTCCGGAAGGTAGATGAGAAGAGGGTTGTCTCCTGTATATTTGCGGGCAAGTGCAGATGCAGCAGTGAGCCATCCTGCATGGCGGCCCATAATTTCTATAATAGTTACGGATTTCTTTTCATAAACATTTGCATCTATGGTAATCTCGCGGACTGTAGAAGCTACATATCTGGCTGCACTTCCAAATCCCGGAGTATGGTCTGTGTGGATCAGATCATTGTCGATTGTTTTTGGTTCTCCGAGGATACGGATATCACTGCCTGTCTGCGCAGCATAACGGGAAAGTTTGCTCACCGTATCCATGGAATCATTTCCACCGATATAGAAGAACCAGCCAATATTCATTTCTTCAAATTTTTTAAAAAGTCTTGGATAAACCGGATCTTCCAGTGATTCCGGCAATTTATAGCGGCAGGAACCAAGATAAGCACCTGGTGTGACTTTCAGACCGTCAAGTTTCTCTCCCGGAAGTGCTTCGGCAAAGTCAAGAACTGTTCCATTTAAAAATCCTTCAATTCCGTTTATCATTCCGTAAACATGCTCAATAGCTTCCGGATGACGCATTCCCTCGGATACAACTCCGTAAAGGCTGCTGTTAATTACTGCGGTAGGACCGCCGGACTGACCGACGATCAGATTCTTTCTGGACATAAGAAACCTCCTGTATCGTTTGATTTAATGTGATTGCTTTTCATTATATCATACAACTGCCTTCCATAGCAATTCAATAAAAAGGTGTGTTCCCACATCCCCCTGTGAAAGCACACCTTATATTTCCCATATTCAGTTTCTGTTTTTATTCCCCGAATTCCCTGTGGTCTTCTTCCAGTTTCTGTTCTATTTTAATCTTTTTTTTTGCCTCTTCTTTCTGCTCATCCCGTGTTTTCGGAAGGATCACATTAAGCATTACTGCAATAATAGTTGCAAGGACAACCGGTGATTTACCGAAAATTGTTGTTACCCATGTGGGAAAGCTTGCAAGTGCAGCTGTTGCCTGAGATACACCCATTCCCAGTGCAGCTGCAAGTCCTACGATAGATGAATTACGGTAATCCATCTCAGCAGAAGCAACCAGCTTCATACCTGTCATTGCGATCGATGCAAATACAGACACAGTTGCACCACCCAGTACACACTGAGGAATCGTTGTCAGGATAGCTGAGAATTTCGGAACCAGACCTGCTATACCGAGAATTGCAGCTGCAAGTCCCAGTACCCAACGGTTGATAACCTTTGTAGTTGTAACAATACCAACGTTCTGGCTGTATGTTGCTGTGGGAAGTCCGCCGAGCAATGCGCCTACAACGTTAGAAAGACCATAACCAACGATTCCACGCTGCAGTTCATCATCCTTAGGTGTTCTGTCCATAGCTCCGATCGTAGTCGCTGAATAATCACCGATTGCCTGAATAGAGTTGATAGCAAATAAAATTCCCAGTGCAACACAAGAAGACGGCTCAAACTGTACTCCAAAATGCATCAGAGATGGAAGCTGACAGACACCTGCTTCCCCTATGCTTGAGAAATCTACCATTCCAAACGGAATAGAAACCAGATATCCCACTATAATACCGATCAGAATAGATGCCAGTTTCCAGATTCCCTTTCCAAAATGATTCAGAGCTGTAACAACGATCAGCGTGAAAAATGCAATTGCCCAGTTCTGCCAGGATCCGTAATTCGGACTGCTGGTACCGCCTGCCATATAATTAATGGCAGTCGGATACAGGGAAAGACCGATGGTAAATACGACTGTTCCTGTGATTAGCGGCGGGAAAAATACCCGAATCTTCTTGACCAGCAAACCCATAACAACTGCTACGACACCACCAACAATCTCCGCACCCATGATTGCTGCTATTCCATACGATTCCGCTATCGCCTGCATACTTGGCACGTAAGCAAAGCTGACACCCATGATAATAGGCAGGCCTGAGCCAATTGCAAATTTCGCCTTTCCGCCAATCGGAAACAGCTGAAGCAAAGTTGACAATGCTGCAATGACCAGTGCCGACTGGATCAGGATAACCTGGTCTTCTCTGGAGAGTCCGCCTGGAACTGCTCCGGAAACGATGATCGCCGGTGTGACACAGCCAACGATCATAGCTACGACATGCTGCATGGCAAGAGGTAAAGCCTCACTCATGCGGGGAATTCCGTCAGTTTCAAAAATACTGCCTCTCTTCATAATTGCCTCCCAATTTCTTTTGTACGATTGTAACATTTTTTGTCCCAAAAAACAATTAGACCTCCTAATTATTTTTGGTCTAAAACTATACAATATTTACTCTTAAAATTTGGTTATTATTTTATCTTTTATATGTATTTTCCAGTATTTCATAAACCTTTCAGTTTATAATCTCAAATGTCCGATACAGATCCAGTCTTCCATATCCCCATCCCGGATTGGGGTATTCCATCTGTTCTTCTCTCACTGCCCCTTTCTGCAGATAAAACTTCACCGTATTTCCCGATGCATAAGGAATATTTCCTCTCACGATCGCCCATTCCTGCACCAATGCTGCTGCTCCTGCAACAACAGCCGAAGAAAGACTGCTCCCCGAAGCCTTTCCAAACGCCCCTCCCGGCAATGGAATGAGCAGATCTACTCCCGGTGCTGCCAGATCAGGTGTCACCTGGTTATTTGGAGTAAACCCTCTCCCAGCCTGAAAATACAGACTGTTATCCAGATACTGATAAGCTGTTGCCGTAATACCTCTGGTTGAATCCCCAGGTGCAGTAACAGTTATATAAGGTGTAGACTCCAGAAAATAAGTATCCGGCGAAATCAGCCCTTGCACCGGAAGCCACATGTGAAACCTGCTTCCCGATATTCCTTTTTTACTGACATTTACCTTCCAGATACCTGCTGCCGGATGAAAGAAGCGAAAATAAATCAGCTGTTTCCCGGTCATCCGCTCCATCTTTACGTAATTGACCAGCACTTTCGTCTCCACAAAAATGAAACTTAATTCCTGAGTACCTGCACCAAGAGAACTGCTCACATACAGCTTTTCTCCTGCTGGTGACTGTAACGATATCCCATAGTCATCCGGCGGATCTCCCCAAAATTCCATGGAAAATCCTTCTTCTTTATCCGCAATACGAAGTTCAACAGTATCCTGATTTTTCACATAGTCCAACTCTGCTGTATAATGATGCTGTGCTGCACCCTCATTTCCTGCTGCCACAGATACTGATACCTGAGAATCTTCATTAATATAATCTACATATCGACTCAGCTCACTGTCACCAACATGTGCGCTCTGATTGGTGCCAAGTCCCAGACAAACGGAAACCGGCATTCCCATCTCTTGTGCCATCTTCACTGCAAAAGAAATCCCCAGCATAATGTCGTCTTCCTGAAATACCGGTGCCTGTGGCGGATACTGGTAAAATTTTCTCAGATAGGATTTTGCTTTCTTTAATTTCACCACAATGATCGTTGCTTTCGGAGCTGCTCCTGAGAAATTTTCTGTGGGTACAAAATTGCCTGCTGCCAGCCCTGCCATAGCTGTACCATGTCCGTTCTCATCCAATGAGGGTACAATCTCCTGTGGATTCTCCGACAGCAATGCCTGATTAATTTCCTCTCCGGTAAAAACCTTTCCATAAGGAACCTGTTCATCCTCATTTCCCGGAATTGTCTGATCCCAGATATATGCAATACGGCTTACATCTCCGTTTCGAAAGATTGGATTCAGATAATCAATCCCGGAATCAATCACTGCGATCACTGTGCCCTCTCCCTGAAGTTTCAGATAGGGATGATTATGTAACCGCGTAATCCCGGATGAATTTAATGCATCCGCATCCATAAATGTATAACACTTCGGCAAAGATGCATACGTATAGGAATTAATTTCCAGCGGACCAATCTCATTCAGCGGAATATATAGAATTCCAAACAATTCATTCACAGGAAGAAATTTTCCGCCCATATTCTGTCCATGTTTTACAATAAAATCCCCGTACTCTTCATCCTGTGCCGGCGGTATTGACGGCTCAGCATGAATGCCCGGGGGGTTTTCCTGCTGTATCTGCACTTCAAAATCGTCAGGTCCGAACATTACTGTCCTCCCTGGATTTTTTATACATGATATGCACAATATATGCTCTTTATGACAATTCTAACCTTTACTGTTCAGACTGATATTCGCTTCCTGCTTTTGTTTCTTCACAACAGTCAGTAATAATATAATTCCAGCCACAGTTGTAAAAATACTGATAAACTGCGAAGTCGACAATACTCCTACGCTTCCTCTTTCAATATCTCCTCTGAAAAATTCGATCACAAATCTTCCTATACTGTAGAAAATAAGATAGCAGGCAGCCACCTGTCCATCTGCTTTCTTATGCTTTGCCACATAAAGCAGCAGCAGAAAATGGGCAAAATCCAAAAAACCGGAATAAATCTGTGTCGGGATCAGAGCAACATTGTTGGGTGCAAAATCTGAATTTGTAAACGTAACCGCCAGAGGCCCTGAAGTTTCTTTCCCATAACAGCAGCCTGCCAGAAAGCATCCAATCCTGCCAAATCCCTGTGCCAGTGCAATGGATGGCATCATCAGATCAAAATACTCCAGAAATTTCAACTTCTTTATCCTGCAGTACAGCCAGCCCACCAAAATTCCTCCGATGATTCCTCCATATACCACAAATCCATCTGATCCTATGATCTGCCTTGGATTCTGCAGAAATTCCCTCCAGTTGGTGATCCAGAACAAAATCTTCGCAGATGTAAATCCACCAATGGCGCACCACACTACCAGATAAAAAATATGTTCACATGCAAGTTTCAGTTTACGCGCTCTCTGCTCAGCCACAAACCAGGCAGCCAATACTCCCATGGCAATCATAAATCCATAACCATATACCGTCAACGGTCCTATATGCAACAATTCATTATGCATGTCTCAAATCCTCTCAAATCTTAAAATACTTCCTGTCACTCTCTCATTTTATTTATTATTCACAGTCGGATTTCCCAAATAAACCTTCAAAAACCTCCAGCAATTTTTCATTTGCATAATCATTGGCTTCATTCTCATGTACCGCTTCCGCATCTGCTTCTCCGCAGATATCCACACCGGCAATCTTTCCACTGCTTTCTTTTGCACATTCCAATACAGTCTGTACACCGGACACCAAAGTTGTCAGCCTCATATCCCCCTGGCTCCATGTCGTCTGTGCATCCTCTGTACAAAGCACATCTTTATCAACAGATATATATAATGGAAGGAATTTTTCAGCATCTTCCTGTAAACCTTCCGATTTTCTCCAATTACATACTTCACTGACTGTTTCCCTGAGAAACCAGTTTCTCTCTTCATCATTCATCACCTGAAGTTTCTCTCTGGAGAGAAATATCACTCTGTCCTTCAGATTCTCATCTACCTGCTCATAGGCTGCTTCATCCGGTCCCACAAGGATCACATATTTCAGATTCTCCAGTTCCTCCAACGCTGCCGCGATCCATCCTCCACACGACAAAATCCCACCAAAAGCCGGGGGCTGCATATCTGTATGATTATCGTATACCAGCAGACAGAACGGTTGATCCATTCTTGTCAGCCAAAGTCTTGTCATATAGTGATAATTGCCGGAATCAATAAAATGGATTCCGGCAGTTGGATAATTTTCTGTTCGTTTATTAATCTCTGCGATTGCTTCCTCATCACAATAGCAGTTTGTCCCACAGACATCCTGAAGCTCAATCCAGGATACCTGTCTGTTTTTCCAGAATTCTTCTTCTCTGTAAATTCCGGAGAAATTCATCAGTACAATGGGATTCTGTTCCTGCATATTTCATTCAATCCTTCCATTCTTCCAGCGGTTCATCATGATTTTTCAGCATTTCCCGGATTTCTCTGCCGGGACTTTCCACGCCTTCATCCGGAGTCTGCATCTCTGCATCCAGAATGGCGTCTGCATCTGCTGCATCTGCAGTCTTCCCGGTTTCTATTTCCATCTCCGCTTCCTGAACCTGAGAATCTGTATCTTGCTTCCATTCTGTTTCATCTTCATTTAAAGATTTATCCTGCACTTTTTCGTCCAGACCTGCATCTGCCGGGTCATCCCATGGTTTCTCTTTGCCATTCTCTTCCTGTTCTTTTTCAGCACAGAGTTTTTCGGATTTTTTCATTCCAAGACGAATCATGATCAAAAATACAATGTCTGCCACTCCATCAGCAGTCAGAATAATTCCGGAAAACAGGATCATCCGGGTTACACTCAAAAAAGAATAGAGCAACATGGAAACACCCAGCGCAATAAATACCAAACAGCCAATAAGAATAATCTTCCAGCGTCCTCTCTGGGCTTTTTTCAGTCTGTAACTTCCCTTTATCTTCCAGATACTGTCAACCAGTACCAAGGCTCCCAGTAAATATGGCAGGATTTTGATCACGATCTGCGGTGTAAAGAAAAGAAAAATTCCAAGCACCATGACGATTACACCCGTAAACAGATCAAGAATCGTTGCCTTTTCCTTCTCAGCTGTATAAATAACAATATGATAAATACCGGAAGCGATCATTACCAGTCCGAATACAATCTTGCAGATAATGTTTACGGTCTGGTCCGGAACCAGGAGCAGACACAGACCAAATGCCAGATAAAAAACCGATGATAAAATCTCGCTTTTTAAAAAATCAGAAACTTTTTTCCCCATAACCTTTTCCTCCTGACTGTATGATAGCAAGTCCACACCCACTCTTATTGCTTTTCGCAATCTCCGCAGGGGACTTACTTGATTCGGTTAAAAATACTATTCCATTTCTTCTATTGAAATAGTATAACTTCTTTCTTTCTCTTCGTCCACAGGCAACTGCATGACTTTGTGTAAAATTTGTGAATTTTTCCTTGCAGTTTTTTTAGTGCGTATTATAATTATAGCGATACTCATAAATAATACATTTGAAAGTATTGCTATAAATAAAACTATGTCATAAAATGGATATTTTTCCATAGGAAGGATTTATTTTGAAAAAACAACCAAAGAATAAAGTTTTATTTCTTATCCCTGTCGGTGTTATACTCGCCGGTGCAGTGATTTTTTTATGCACCCGCGGAAATGAGAATGATTCTGTCTGTAAAGAAAATGTAGCCCGCCTTCAGGCTCTGGAAAATTCAGACATTTCACAGACAGAAGAACAGCTTCAGGCTCTGAAACAGACAACCGGCATTTCTTCCGGTTCTGATGCTTCAGACGGTTCTGGATCTACCCTGTTAAGTGATGTAGAAATCCGACAGGTTTTTGCCGGAAACGTCATCATCGGTGACTCTATCACAGAATCCATCGTAGAATACGGATATCTAGATACGGATGTGGTAGTCAGCAAACGAGGATTAAATGTAGGTGCAGCCGATGATCAGATCAGTACGGCAATTGCTCTGAATCCCTCTCATGTATTCATGGCATTTGGTTCCAACGACCTGGAAATATATGGTTCGGCTTCATCAGAATTTATTGATGCATACAGGACGCAGATAAAGAAAATCCAGACAGCCTTACCGGATGTCCCAATTTATATCAACTGCATTCTGCCGATTACTGATGAAGCGATCGCACAGACTCCTGATCTTGGATATTACCCTGATTATAATGAAGGACTTATCAAACTCTGTCAGGAAATGGGATGTACCTTTATTGACAATTCAACGATTGTAACAGACAGTTCAGAGAATCTGTATGAACCGGACGGTGAACATGTGATTCAGGACTACTATCCCAAATGGCTGACAAATATGGCACAGATTGCGGGGTTAAAGGCATGAAAAATTATTTACATATTTTTATCAAAGGTGCATTTGTTCTTTTCCTTATCGCATATCTGACTGTCCTGTATACCTCCGACAGCGCAAAGAATGTACCCATGGAACAGATTGCACAGACTATGGAACAGGATTCTGATATCACTTCTTTAAATAAAGAAGCACGTTCTGATCTGAAACATTATTATCAGACAGATGACCGCAATATTGACGGTTATTTCTTCTACAAAGCCGCTTCACCCATGGCAGTAGAAGAAATCTGTATTATGAAGGCCACTGACAATACCCAGGCAAATACTTTGCTTGAAAATGCAAACGCCCATCTCTCCGGTCAGAAGCAGGTATTTGAGGGCTATGGCACAGATCAGATGGCTCTTCTGAACAATGCAGTTGTTGGAAAAAAAGGAAACTATGTATATTATATGTGCGGCGCAGACGCACAGAACTGGCGCACTGCCTTTCTTTCCATGATATAAGCATTTTACTTTAATCCTCGTAACTGTTCCGCATTTTACGCTAATGGACTGCAGAACCATTACTATGGCAGTCCTCTTAATAATACCGTTAAGAGAAAATGCAGTTAAGAGAATTACTATAATATTCATAATATCCAGATTGGAGAACTTTTAATATGGTATTCAACAGTATATTTTTTATATTCTGCTTTCTTCCGGTTTTCATGCTGATCTACTACCTGGTACCGGGAAAGCTCCGCAATCTGCTGCTGTTTTTGGGCAGTCTGATCTTTTATGCCTGGGGAGAACCTGTATATGTGATCCTCATGCTGTTTTCCAGTATCTTCAACTATTATATGGGTACAGAACTGGAACGTTTATATTATGATGACAGGAAACAGAAAATTAATCTGATCTTCTCGATCATTATAAATCTTGCAGTACTTGTGTTTTTTAAATATTATGGTTTCTTACTTAACACAATCGGAGGAATCATCGGTATCCATATCCCTCATCCGGAGCTTTCGCTGCCGATAGGACTTTCTTTCTACACTTTCCGTAATTTGTCCTATCTTTTTGATATTTATTTAAGCAAGGTCAGTGCGCAGCGAAATTTCCTGACCTTTGCCGTATACAGCACAATGTTTCCTTATACCTCTGCCGGACCAATCGTACGATATACGGATATAGAGACGCAGCTGAAGCAGCGCACCATCAATATCTCCAAATTCGGTACCGGTGCAGAGCTTTTTGTCAAAGGTCTTGCAAAGAAAGTTCTTCTGGCAGATAATCTCTCGGTTTTATACAGCAGTATCTGTGGTCATCCACAGATGTCTGTATTTACTTCATGGCTTGGCATTCTGGCTTATACAATGCAGCTTTATTTTGACTTCAGCGGCTATTCGGATATGGCCATCGGTCTGGGAAAAATGCTGGGATTTGATTTTAATAAGAACTTTGATTATCCCTATATTTCCACCAGTGTTTCTGAATTCTGGAGACGCTGGCATATTTCTCTTGGAAGCTGGTTCAGAGATTATATTTATATCCCGCTTGGCGGTAATCGGGTCTCCACTCTGAAACATATCCGAAATATCCTTGTGGTATGGGCACTTACCGGTCTGTGGCATGGTGCAAGCTGGAATTTCGTACTATGGGGTGTTTATTACGGACTCTTCCTTTTACTCGAAAAATTTGTACTTCAGAAATATCTGAAAAAAATACCATCCTGGCTTTGCACTGTATACACTATGCTTGTAGTCATGATCGGATGGGTATTCTTCAGCCAGACAGACTTTGGTGCCCTTGGCCATTACCTTGGAACTATGTTTGGGATCGGAGCTTCCGGTTTCATAGACAAAACTGCACTTTACTACCTCAAGACAGGATTTATCCTTCTTCTGATCAGTATTCTTATGTGCCGTCCTGCTCCTTACCAGTACTTTAAGCGTCTGGTCAGACGCAGACCTGTTGCTGCAGTGATCATAAATCTTATTTTATTTGCATTATCGATTGCCTATATGGTTTATAACTCTTACACACCATTTTTATATGCAAAATTTTAGAAGGTAAACAATATGAAAAAATCATTAAGAAATTATCGTTTATTTTTCCACAGAATGGGACTTTTGTTTTTATTTATCCCCTTGATCGTACTCATTCTGAGCATTGTGCTTCCTGACAGAGGATTTTCTGAAAAAGAAAACCGCGTACTTTCTTCCCTGCCTCATTTAAACGGCAGTCAGATTGCTTCCGGCGGATTTGAAAAACAATTTGAAACCTATGAAAATGATCAGTTTCCACTTCGCGATCTGTGGATTACCCTGAAAGCCGGAACTGACCGTCTGATGGGAAAAGTAGAATCTAATGGCGTATACGTTGGAAAATCCGGATATCTTATGGAAGAATTTAAAGCGCCTGATCAGACACAGTATGACGCCACTGTAAAAGCAATGACTGACTTTGCGCAAAAACATTCTGATCTGAAACAATATGCACTGATCGCCCCAAATTCTGTGAATATCCTGAGCGACAGGCTTCCTGCTTTTGCCCCTGTCCAGGATCAGAATTCCTGGCTTGACAGCCTCTCTGCCTCCCTGACCGATGCAGGTGTGACCTTTATTGATGTTCGCAGCACTTTTAAAGATCACAAAATGGAAGACCTCTATTATCACACTGATCATCACTGGACTACCCAAGGTGCTTATTATGCCTATCTTAAGGCAGCCAAAGATATGGGAATTGATACTTCAGCAGACACTTATGACAAAGCACCTGTCACCCGTTCTTTTCAGGGAACACTGTCTGCCAAAAGCGGTTTCCGCTCCGGCGAAAAAGATGAGATCGATGTATTTCTCCCCACCGGAGATCAGGCGCTCTCTTCTGTAGTTAATTATGTAGACGAACAGAAAAAAAGTGCCAGCTTCTATGATACCGAGAAACTTGAGACAAGAGATAAATATGCATTATTCTTTGGTGGAAACCACGCTCAGATAAAGATCAGTACTCCTACTGAAACAGATAATACACTGCTTGTGCTTAAGGATTCATACGCAAACAGCTTCATCCCATTTCTTGCTCAGCATTACCGAAAGATCATAATGATTGATCCCCGTTATTACTTTGGAGATCTGGAGCAGTTAATGCAGGTTGAAAATGTTCAGGAAATTCTGTACCTGTATAATGCTAATACCTTCTTCACAGACACTTCTCTGGAGCTTGCCCTGACAACTGCTGAACAGGATTCTTCTGATACATCTGATATCAGATAATATTATATCAAAAAATCCCCACCGAAATCTCAATGCCGAGGAAACATTGACTTTCGGTGGGGATTTTTCACACATTCACACACATTTTATAACACACACTTTTCACACACTTTTTAATAATAGGTCAGGTATAACGACTGATTTAAAACAATAATACTGTGTCTTGCATTCCCCGTTCCCAGTTTATCTGTTTTTTATATCAGCTGTACCTTAATGTGTATTATATCAGCATTTACGCCCTCTTTTCATTTTATGCAAATTCAGCAATTTATTCTGCAAAAGTGTCCTTTGAGTCTCCAAAATGATTTACAAAATAATCATAGTACGTATCCAGTATTTCTTTCCGCCCACGAACACGTATAGGCACAAGTGTTCCATCTTCCATAATAAAATCGTCCTCTACATCCTTAATATAATCCATATTTACCAGATAACTCTGATGGCAGCGCAGAAAACGTTTCTCGTTAATTCTCTTCTCAATTTCTCCCAGCTTGTCCACTGTTATAATTTCGGAACCATCTGACAGATGCAGGGTGACATTATGTTTATTGCTGTCAATATACATGATATCATCTGTACATGGATAACGGTACTGTCTTCTGTTTTTAATCGCAACACGCCTTTTCATATCCGTTTTAAGAATCCTGTTCAGAAGTTTCATCAGTTTCTCTTCTGAAAATGATTTCAACAAATATCCGGAAGCCTGTACTTCATAACTCTCTATGGCATAATCCGGTGAGGCGGTAAGAAAAATGATCGGCACCTTACACTGTATCTGTCTCAATTTTCTTGCAGTTTCCATTCCATTAAGTTTCTTCATACAAATATCCAGAAAAAGCAGATCCATAGCAATGTATCCTTCTTCCACATCGGCTATAAGCGTCTCTCCTGAATCATATTCTACAATTGAAACCTCTTCATTTATTTCTTCAAAATACTGACACAATATTTCTTTTAAAAGAAGTCTTTCAATCTCAACATCATCACAAACGACGATCGTTTTCATGTAATTTCCCCTTTCCGTATCAATATAAAAAGCAGCTTCCAAAATCCTGTCAGTCGCAAAGTTCTGACATTTATCTGTAAACAGCACAATTTCTATTAATTATATATGCTTAATCCTACGTATTCAAGTACTTTTTTCATTTATTTTACTTTTTTATAACAATCATTGTTGTTTACTTTTTTTGTGTTATACTTATATGGCAGCTTCACTTATGACAGCACTTTGGTAAAACAATCATATACTGAACTGTTACTCTATTTAACCGAATCAGGTAAGTCCCCTGCGGAGCAGTTATTCGGTGTAAAGCTGCGTAGCAAAGCGGATGATTTTATCCGCTTGACACAGAAAGAAGGAATTATATGCGTCAGGAAAAATTTAAAATGGAACGTCAAGGATTAATAAATGTGGGAGATGAAATAGAAATTTCCGAATATCAGTCTTTTATGAATTACAGTTATATCATTGAACCGGCTGTGGCAATGTCCGGCTGTTATCCCAATGCAGAACGCATCAAATCCAGAAAAGGAATCGTAAAAAATATTGAACATACACCGCGAGGTTTTATAGTGACTGCAGAATTTGATGAATAGTTACATATATTTTTCAAACACACTTCAGAAAGGAAATTATCATGGACAATAAAATAATAATCCGTACCGCTTCTGCTGCAGATGCACCGGCACTGCTTAAAATTTACAGACCATATGTAGAAAATACAGCCATCACCTTTGAATATGATGTTCCCTCCACAGAAGAATTTGCTTCCCGGATTCAACACACTCTGAGAAAATACCCTTACCTTGTAGCTGAGGAAAAAGGAACTTTGCTTGGATATGCATATGCAGGTCCTTTCCATGAAAGACCTGCATATGACTGGGCTGTGGAAACATCTATTTATGTTGATCAGTCTCTTAAACACAGAGGGATAGGCCGCAGGCTTCATGATGCCCTTGAAACCGCTTTACGTGAACAGGGTATCTTGAATATGAATGCCTGCATTGCCTATCCTCCAAAGGAAGATGAACATCTTGACAAAAACAGTGTAGAATTTCACACTCATATGGGATATCGTCTTGTAGGTGAGTTCCATAAATGCGGTTACAAATTCAACCACTGGTATAATATGGTCTGGATGGAGAAGCTGATCGGTGAACATCTAACAGTTCAGGAGCCACCGAAATTCCCTCTCCTGTAGCCTGTTATTTCTGTGACTTCCAGAAATTATCAGAATCCATCCTGTGTCACTATCGCAAGTGTCAGTATACATTAACACAAAAAAACCTTAGAAGATATTTCTAAGGTTTTTCAAGAGGTGCCACCCGGATTTGAACCGGGGATAGAGGTGTTGCAGACCCCGGAAAAAAACCTCGGAACCCTCTAAAACTCTAAGGTTTTCCAAACTGTCCACCTTATATCCACCCTAATTTTCATGTTGCTTTCATGCCATATCAGGTATTTTACTGTGCCAAATCTATGCCACTTAGCACCCCTATGGGCATATTATAAACATTTTAGTATCTTTCGTCTACAATTATTTTACTACAACTACAATATTATATGGAGGTTTATCGTGAATTATCAATTAGAATTAAAACAAATTGTGGATTTTCCACGCTGCCGGATTTACCGGGAATTTATACAAACCCTTATGAAAGACAGAAGCATCCGTACCAACGGAGGTTCCTGTCTTTTTTATTTTCTCATTTTATGTTCTTATGCAAATTACAGTTCCTCTTATCGGAACATCGAACACCTTACTTACAAAGTTGTTCCTGGAGAATGGATCTGTTCTCTTAAAGAACTACAGATTCACTTCCGCCAAAAATTCCAGCACCAGGTCATATCCATACTGGATACCCTGGTAGAGCAAAACCTTCTAACCTACTCACTACACGAAAAAAATAAGATTATCCAATACAAGATCAAAGACTGGCCAAAAGATAATACTGCCCTTTCCTATAATTACCCATGCAAAAAAGACATCGGGTTTTTCTTTTTTCCAATCGCAGATGTTCATAAACTAATCGGACTAGGAAAATGTTCGGAAATGGATGCTCTTTTGGATCTTTGGATTCATGCAGTCTATAATGATCCATCTGTGCAAGGCTCTGATGCCGGTCCGGTAGTATATTTTCGCAATCAGACTGGAAATCCCTTGTTCAGTTATCAGGAACTTGCCAGACGTTGGAAACAGTCGAAATCTTCTGTGTCCCGTCTGCTTAAAAAACTTGAAGATACCGACATGATCACACTGATTTCCTATTCCGGGAAACATGGCAGCATGGTATATCTACGTAATTATCTGTCCGTTATGTTTAATATCAGTGATGTCATGATTGATAAGGAGGAAGTTGCCATGAAAATGCAACTGCCAATACATATACCCGAAGACACCTTGCCTGTTAAAAACAATTCTGAATGCGTTTCAGAATCTATTACTGACGAACAAATCATCGTTTCACAGGAAGGCTCCTGCGTTCCAGAATCACACATCAAAGCCATTGTTCGCAAAGTCGCTGAAATACTGGAAATACAAGGCATTTCTTGTTGTAGATGCCCCAAAACAAAGTATATATTATCTCCTTTATCAGCCTGCAAGGATAGTATATATCTATATTCACTACGTATTATCTGCCCCTGGGGGAAAGCCGCCTATCAGTTTGAGTTAAAACTAAAACCGGAAAATCCCGCCGTCACCAACGTCCCAGGGCATACTCCGCCTCTGCAGCATACCTTACCTGCCTTCGCTGAAATCCCAGAAGTTCTGTTGAAAGGAGGGGTTGTATAATGGCAAAGAAAAATCACCACCCTGTTTCTGCTGAAGTAGAAAATAATCCGCTGTACCATGATACCTATAAACTGCTCCGTTGTTACCGGGATTCTACTTATAGCCTGATGGTTGCTGTCCGGCAGGTGGAAATTCAATTCCAACTGGAATACAACACCAGTGTAGACGAATTTCTAGATTCCATCTATGCTGCAGGAGCAGATCTGGGAGACAGCCAGATTGAAGAATGGGCAAAAAGCATTGCCCGCAGTAACAAAATGATAAAGCTGCTTCTCTCTTCTGTGGATCTGCTCCGGAAAAATCATAAACATGGGGAAGAATATTACTGGATATTATATTACGCCTTTCTGTCTCCCCATGAACTGAAAAACACAGAGGAAATCCTGGAAGAGTTGGAAAAGCACGTTCCCAGTATCTCCTACCGGACGTACTACCGAAGGAGGCAGGCTGCTATTAACGCTCTTAGCAGCATACTATGGGGATTTTCTGCAAAGGGGACACTGGAAACTTTAAATAAGTTTTTCCCAAAATAAAATCGACATTTTCCATATAGGCACTCATAATTGAAAAAAACAAAGGAGGGTGCCTATTATGGATCAATTATCAAATTTTATATCCGAATATCTCAAAACATGTGAAACAATAAAAAAATTAAATTCAAAAACCATCAAAGCATACCGTATAGATTTATCACAATTTCATACCCTTTGAATCTGAATAATGTTTGTCGCTTTTTATTTTATTAAAAAAAAGTGCATATCCTGAAACCGAATATGCACTCCAAATAGCATTATATATTTATTTTCTTTTGCACAAAAAAGCACGATATTTTCTAAAACTCTATCTGTGTGTCAAAGTAAAAGCTTCTTCCACTTCCTAATCTTTGTCCGAAATGTTCCAAAGGGGGCTACTGTATTTACATGAATAAACTTATAAACTTCCCATACTGCTGTTTTGGTAGCTTCATCTGCCCACTTTCTTTTATGTGGTAAAAATAGCTCCTCTTCCGTCATAGAATCAATCATTGTAAAAATTTTCTGTATATTATCATCCAGCATGCCCATTAGTTCTTTTAGAGATAAATTGGCATAGGTATTGGTAAACCACTGATACAATTCCCCCAATTGATTCCACTTAAAACCATCCGATGGTGTTTTCACTGGAAGTCCAGCCTGTTCATCATTTTCCCATTTCAATACTAATGTGGTCCACCCAACCTGATATGCAAGATTTTCTGCAGGTGTTCGATCCACCTCCATACATCGTTTGTCCTTCAAGGATTCTGGGATATCCTCAAACTCTGCAATATATTTGTCGTAAGCCCTCTTGATTTCTGCCTTTAGTTCCTCTTTATTTTCATACGCCTTCATCATTTACCTCGCAGTCTTCCGTCTTTACTCCTTGTTCCACACTCCAAAATTAATTATCTCCTACGAATTTCAATAAGCTGAAGTACATCCGCAAACATTTCTCCTTGATCTTCTAAATCAATCATAAGCCATTTTTGTCCATTTCCCCATCTTGCTTTTTCGTAAAGTTCTCTTAATTCTGAAGTACATTCCCATAAAATAGCTTCAACTGCTTCTTTTTCTTTTTCTCCAACCACAACCAGTACCGTAAAATATCCTTCCCTGGGATATACGGTACACAGGCTTTTTCCAGACTTTTTAAATTTTACATTCCAACCACGTTCCCAACTACAACGGCTAAATTCTATTTTCTCATTGCACCTGTACTTCTTTTTAATCTCGGAGCAAAATTGCATAAATACCGGATTTCTAATATATGCCTCAAAATCCTCTAAGATCGGAATTTCCTCTTGATTCTGCATATCAATCATGACCATTCTCCTTTGCTCTTTATAGAAACTGGAATTTTTTGTTGAAACACTTACACAAATGAAGCATAAATAACATAAATTTCTGCAATCAAAATAATTCCGAGAACACCATCTATCATCAAATTATACTGTATATCTGTCAAAAATGTTTTTGAATGTGTCAGGAAATATTTAATGTTTTCTTTCCCAGTCAAAAGTGTAATTATGAGTAGCAAAATAGGAAATAAAAAAATCTCTACCTTATTTCCAAAATCATCTGCTATTCCATTTGCAAAATGAACAGGAATAATCTGAGGTAAGAAAAACACACTTACTATTGCTAATAAAACACCAATACTGCAAATTCCCCATGTTAATTTTCTGCTTCCTACAAGTTTCATAAAAATGCCTTCTTTCTGCAAAATTTAATTTTATAGTTTTTCTCCTGGATATCCCTATTTCTCCACAAATCTAATAATATGGACTTCAGTATATCATAGCATTTATATCGCATCAACATCCAATCTTGCGAGATACATCTGAAATAATTCCAGCTAAATATTTCTTGCTGTCTTGCCCCCGTCTACTCTGTACCGGATTTCTCTTGATCTGCGTCTTCTCTTTTATTCTTCCTTTTCGTTAACCTGTTTTTCACTTCAACTAAACCTACAAAGGCAACAACCACTGTAGCCATCCCCATTCCTATCCCTGAAGCAATATCATTGATGATATTTTGAGCAGGAGATAACGCCACTCCCAGTAAAACGCCATATACCATCGCAAATAGTAGAACAGAAAGAATGTCTTTGGCCTTACGTTCACGAAATGTCTTCTTATACTTTTCCTCCCATTCTTCTTTCATACTTTGCAATTCTACTTTCCCTTTTTTCCCATCCTCTAATAATAATGTAAAAGGTACATAAGCTCCGATCAAAACGCTAATTGTTATATTTGGAATTTCTAAAGCCAATTTCGAAGCATCACGACTTGCAATAATAAATCCCGATATGCAGGCACCCACATACGCCATAAAAATATAGCGTTTTTTTTCACTTATCCCCAAATCACTTTTTTTAAAACATAAAGAAAACAGATAGTCCATAGCCCAAATCAAAAGAAGTAATAGCACTGCACATATCACAGCATTAAAGTTAGCCTCTATGAGTAACGAAAAGCAAATATATGCATACGATGATATGAGCATAAGCAAAACATAAACAAGTTGTTGTATCGGCTTCTTGATTTTATTTACAAATTCAAAAACCCAATATTTCTCCCTATAAACACAATAAATAAAGCCTACCATAAGTATCATACTGATAATATAAGATATTATTAAAACTCTCTCCATGTATTTCTCCTTTGTAAAATCTATTTGATATAGCCAATATTTTCATTTCTCAAATGAGCTATCCACTAATTATAATTTCTACACCTCAAAATACTGTATATCTATACCCTCATACTTTTATCCATAAGTTACCAAATATATTGTACTACACTGCGGTAAAATTCTCCGAATGTGATTGAGGCAATATTATTTTTTCCTTTCAAAAATCACTTCATATCCAAGAGTACAATAGATTCCTTTCTTTTCATCAAATGGGATAACAATTTGCTTAAACTTCCAATCGTTGTCCGTCATAGAAAGAAGAAAATCTTTCACCATATAGAAATCGTCTTTACAATCCACATTAGAACCCTGTGCTTTAGTTTCTAAAGGTACTCTGTAAAATTTATATTCATACAGCACATTTTCCTTTTCATCTTTTTCAAAAATTAATTGATAACACCATGGAAAAAAGGCGCCTAATCTAAGACGCTTTTTACCAGATATGCTATGCTTTCCTTTATTGGGTATTATAACTTGAGTTAAACGCCAGCCATGATTTGCCTCACTTTCTATAGTTTCTTTTACTTGATCATAAAGGAAACCTGACTGGACTTTTCGGGACAAAATTAATGTATTTTTGATTTCTACAAATTTATAAATACGTCCTTCCTCCTCCCATGATATTATTGATAGAACTGTGCTTGCATGTTAAATAATTCAAAATACTTCCCATGTAAATTCAGCAATTCTTGATGTGTACCGTCCTCTATAAGTTTTGCATTTTCAAATACTACAATTCTATCGATCAACTTCGTACATGCCAAACGATGTGAAATATATATACAGGTTTTACCACAAAATAACTTATCAAACATGCTATAGAGCTCATATTCGCTTTAGGAGCTAATGCTGCAGTAGGCTCGTCCGATATTATTATTTCTGAGTTTCGGTATATAGTTCTACTCATAGCAGGCTCTTGTCCACCACCTGATAGAGTGTAGTCAATAACACCAATTGAATATTACGGATGACTTTCTATCACCTGTCCGGTGATATGAAAATCGCCTTTAAGAATCTATTTTGTGTATTCTAATTTTTATTTCTACAAAGATATTAGTAAAGGCTGCTACGCACCGTAGATACGGCAAGGCCTTGACAAATATCCCCATAGAAATTTATTAGTGGTCAAGCACAAAAAGGTGATTTCCAAATTGCCGGATTTATGATTTCGAATCACCAGAATATTCACCAATCTCATAATATTGTGTTTAAACCATTGCTTATATTGCATTAAACCAAAATTTAAACTGTTTTCAATCCTTTTCTTTATCCTTTTTCTTATTTTTCCCATAGCGATTTCTCCTTGGAATTCCTACAAAAAGAATAAGACCTACAACGATTAAAATCGTCAAATCCATATAACCATCTCCTATATCTCTTTATTCTTCATAATCCTAATAGAAATACATATTGATACTGTGTAGATTAAAATAATACCAAATGTTATCACAGCCGCTAATATACCCAAATTACTAAATATACTTATTGCAAATCCATTTTTACTTAAATTAACTTTTTCCATTCCAAACAACACAAGTAAAAAACCAATAATCGGTATATACATAAACATCCTTCCATTAATAGATCCGTATTTATAGTATCCTGGCAATTGAAAAACTGTATAAATGCTATACAAGAGTATTCCATATAGAAATGTAAAAATTATCTGCTGCCATGTCACTTTATCGCCTAATATGAATAATACTATTGGATGAACAATACAGGAAAATAGAACTGCAATTCCACCCATAATAATTGTATACAGATATCTCCCTAAAACAAATTCTTTTTTTGTAATAGGCAATATCCCATATAAGCGCTCCATTCCATTTTTTTCAGAAATTGAAAATGTGTATCCAGATGCCATAGCAATAAAACATGTAGCAAAGGAAACACTTGTCATCAATGAACGATTTATTATTGCAAACACTACTGGAATTAGTAATGTAAAGCAAATAGCTTTTACATATACCTTTACCAAATCAAAATCCAATTTCATAGCCTTTATAATATTTGCCATATCTATTCTCCTTTACTTGTAAAAACAACTATATCGTCTAATGTAGCTTTTTCAATCCTACCCAAGCCGCTTATCTCTTTTATATACTCTTTCTTCAAAAGCGCCTGCACTCCATCTTTCGTTTTTCTTACACCAATTAATTTTTCTCTAATCCCAATAGGTATTTCCTCTCTTACATTTCGAATTACATAAAACTCTTCTAATAATTTCTTTTTTTCTCCACTATATATCAACTCTCCATAATTGATATAGGTAATATAATCAGCTACTTTTTCCAAATCACTTGTGATGTGTGTAGAAAATAGTACACTATGTTTCCCATCCTCTACATACTTCTCAATAATCTCAAGAAGCTCATCTCTTGATACTGGATCTAATCCACTAGTAGGCTCATCTAAAATTAACAGTTTTGAATCATACGAAAACGCACATGCTAACATTAACTTCATCTGCATTCCTTTTGATAACTCTTTTACCTTTTTTGATTTTGCAATTTTAAATTGTTCAATATATGAATAAAATCGTAGATGGTTCCATGTCTTATAAAATCTAGACATTGCTTTTTCTACCATCTTCATATTCCACTCATCCACAAAGTAATTGGAGTCAAAAACAATTCCTAAGTTTTCTTTAGCTATCTGTTCTTCTTTTATGTTGTCATATCCTAAAATTTCTATTTTCCCCTGATTTTTTTTCAACATATTAAGAATAAGCTTTATTGTCGTAGTTTTCCCTGAACCATTTGGTCCAATGAGTCCCATAACACTTCCCCGAGGTAGTTCAAATGAAATATTATCAAGCTTAAAATCCACAAACTGCTTTGATAAATTTTTTACTGTTAAATCCATTGTCTTCACGTTTTTTCACCTATATTCCTTTCTAAATATATCAAGATATCTTCGTCACAGCACTAAACAGTAACTCCCTTAATTGTTCTTGGCTTAAATAAGAGGTACTAATAATCATATTACTAAAATCATATTCTTGCCATGAATGTGCGTGTATAGAAATTCCCAGTTTATCCTTATGCTCATATAAAGGCGTTCCCGGAAATGGTACGCATCCAGCAACCGAAACCTCTATTCCAGAATTTCTTAATATTTCCATTAAACTAATCGTTTCTTGAATTGTGCGTTCTGTATCACAGAAATGACCAATTATAAAACTCGCAACTACATGTATATTTTGCTTATTCGCATAACACATTATTTCCTTTGCCCAAGATAAATTAATATTCTTTCCAATCTTTTTAATTATCTCTTGTGAACCACTTTCCACTCCAAAGTGAATAACTTCACACCCTACCTTCTTCAATGCATCTATATCTTTTTCTCTAACAGCATCCACGCGCGACTCAATTCTAAATGCATACTTTTCGTTATACTTAGAGAGTAATAAGCAAAAATATTCTAATCTTTCCTTATTAGCCGTAAATGTATCATCTAAAATTAAAAACTTTCTGGAATTCAGCTTTTCACTCAGAAAATAAATTTCACAGATAATATTCTCTGCGGAACGCATTCGATATTTATTTCCAGACAACGCTCTAGATGCACAATAAACACAATTTCCAGGACATCCCCTGCTTGTAATCAGTGTAAATGCTGTTGAATACTTCTCTGGGTCAATAATTCCAATTGCTTGTAACGGTAATGCATCAAGATTTTCTATATATTCTATTTTTTCTGATATGTATATATCATTTTTAATCCTATAACTAATTCCTTTTACTCTACTGATTGGATATTGTACAGGATATTTTAAGCTTTCAAGGAGTTTTAAAAATGTAAACTCACCCTCCCCCTTAATGACAAAATCTGCTCCTATATCATCAAGCATTTCTCTTTCATTAAATGATGGATGTGGTCCTCCAACCACTGTAATTCCCTCATACCCTATCTTTTTGTTTAGCTCAACCATCCTTCTTAAAAACGGAACAGTTCTTGTATATACAGAATATCCAATCACATCTGGATTAAATTCTTCTAATATTTTCTTATATTGCTCTTTCTTTATTGGATCAGCAAAAAAATCTAATATTTTCACATCATATCCATGCATTATCAGTACACCCGCAATTGATAGCAGACCTAAATTGGGTGATGATACTACATTATGAATCTTAGCCCTACTATGCTTATCCAATGTGCAATTAATCAATAAGACTTTTTCAACCTTCATTCTAACTCCTAATACATTTTGCAACTGACCGGATCACAAGCCAGTATCGAACCATTAATAAAATATGCCCTTGCCCTACAACCGCCTTTACATACATTTACATTTTTACAAGTATTACACTTTTCTATATCTGCTATTGTATGACTTCTATATTCCATTAATATTTTACTATTTTCCCAGATATTTTCTATTCCATCCGTTATAGTTCCAAGTTGTATATTTCCCAATAATGGGCATAAAATAATCTTACCAAAAGAATCTATGTATAAACTATAAATTCCAAACCCACAATAACCTATAAAACGATTGGAAAATGACAAAGAATATTTGATTTTATCTGACCAAATATTCTTATTGTTCTCAAAACATTCTTTTAGCTTTTCTACTGTTTCTTCGCTAACATCTACAAATCTATCTCCTTGATAAGTCTGATGATAGTTAATATATGGACTAATTACAATTTTCACATTAGGAAACTGCCTTGCTTCTCGTATAAAGAGATTAATTTCGTTTACATTGTAATCTGTTACTGTAAATGATAAAATCACTCTTATTTCAAATCGGATCAAAATAGGAAGTGTTCTTAAAATATGTTTATAATTACCAGGAGCATTGCGAAATGTATCATGCGTTTCTTCAGTTCCACCATCTAAACTAATCTGAATCTCTGAAATTCCCACTGTTTTCAAATTCTCCACTGTTTTTTTATTCAAGCAAGAACCATTCGTATATAAACGCATTGATATCCCATTTTTATTAATATATTTAACTATATCCCAAAAATGGGGATGCAGCATTGCTTCTCCACCAGTTAATTTTATTAAACCTACTCCTAAATCTTTACAGGAATCAACAATCTGAAACCACTTTTCTAATCCTAGCTCCTTTTTCTCAATCTCCTTTGGTATATAACAGTGATGACATCTTAAATTGCATTGTTTTGTCAATTCAAAAAATACTTCATCCAAAGTCCATTTAGCTGACAAATCAATTTTTCTAGCAGAGTTCTTAACTAAAATTCCTTTATCAATAAAATTCTCGTAAATTTTTATAATGCTCACTTCCCTGCCCGGAAGTATTGCTAGAATCTCCTCTAAATCTCTACCGCCATTAAACTCCTGCAAGACTATAGATTCAATTTGACTTAGCACCCAATTGCCATTATTTAAACCACTTATCACTATCTTATTATCTATTCTCTTCTTTATAGATAATTGTTCTGCAAAGCCATATATATTTTCCATTTTTCAGATCACTCTCCGCTTCGTTTCTGTGTGGCTTTATCACTGCAGCATTAAATCAAACACTCTGTTCCTATAATTGTCACAATTTCTCTCCTGTCCATATAAGTCGCCTGTTTCATTAAATGCGATTGCTCTACATCCTCCGCCACAATAATATTTAATCTCACAGTTCTTACACTTAGATAACATTTCGACATCTATTTCTCCATATTTTTGTTTACTTTTTTCCATAATCTCAGTAATATTATCTGTTCTTATATTACCCAGTTCAAATTCTTCAATGTGTAAGGAAGGACACAAATATACGTTACCATTACTATCAATACTAATCTGGTTGCAATTAACACCGCATGATGTTTTTCTTCCTTTTGAGTATACTTGATTACATAAATCATTCGAAACATCTATATTAAATATAAATTCCTTATTTTGTTTATAATAGTTAATATAGATATTTCGCAAAAAATCATATCCTCTATCCACCCATTTATAAAACTGCTCCATATTTAATTTATTTTCAAAAGTTTTAGCTCGACCATAGGGAACAAATCTATTGATATGTAATTGTCTAACATTCATATTTAGACAAAATTTTATCATTTCAACGATATCCGGCATATAATCTGGAGTTGGTGTCATTGCAACTATCACTTTTTTGTTATTAATGTGTGTTAGAGTTTTTACCGTATTTACAGCGCGCACAAAACTTCCCTTTCCTCTATTTTTATCATGATGTATTTCTTCATAAGAGTCTAAAGAAATTTGAATTGCATCTACTATCTCCATAATTTCTCTATATAATTCTGCATTTCCAATAGTTCCATTTGTTAAAATTTGAACTTTTCCATACTTTTTACAAGTTTTTAAAATTTCAACTATATCTTTCCTCATCAAAGGATCTCCACCGGTAATGACTATTTTATTATAATTTTTCGGTTTTAATTCTATAAGAAGATTCTCTATTTCTTCTATCGTTAATTCGTTAGCTTCTCCTTCTCCAGAATCCGCATAGCAATAGCTACATCTCAAATTACATCTATTAGTCACTTTAATCCAAATCCCATTAGACGTCTGGTGACAAATGGTTTCCTCTGTTTCTATTCTAGAATAATCACCATCTTTAACAAAAAAACCTTTTTCGATCATATCATCCAAAAACTGTTGAACCTCCTCTCCAAACACTTCTTCAGGAAGTTCATATAAATCCGATAATTTTAGAAGTAACTCTTCCACTGATATTTCGCCATACTTATTTAAAAATTTAGAAATGGTGAGACCAGAACTGTTGACTTTCCTGTAATCCGCTCTTTCTACATCGATTAATAGCCCTTTGGTTTCATAGTCTTTTATAATAACGTTTTTATTTAATGAAATTTTCATTCCTCTCACTCCTCTATTCTAATTTCATGCTTTTTAACAATTGATTTTATTGGACACCAAACTTTTAATCCGCTTTTTGTATCTGTTTCTACCAATATTCCATTTTCACCTTCAATACATATCTCACCTTTATCCACTCCACAGAAAGTTAAATTTCCCTTTAATTCTACAACAATTCGTTCCATAATTTCCTCCTCTAAATCACCATTGATTGAATTTCATAATAATAATTTTGCAACTCAGCTCTTGTAATATTAGGTGTACTAAATACAGCCTGAACTAAATCGAATGAAGACCAATTTTTGATTTCCAAATTAATTCCTAAATCCTTCATATGATTATATAGATATGTGCCTGGGAAAGGGGTATTGATGCTTATACCTACAGTTGCTTTATACTTTTTACGAAATTTCAGTGCCATATCTATTGTTTCTTTTATTGTCTCATGTGTATCGCAATGATGCCCTATGATAAAAGAACACATTACTTGAAGCCCTTTTTGCGACATATATGCAAGTAATTCTTCAGACCTTTCTAAACTTATATGTTTATTAATTTTGTTAATAACATCTTGAGATCCGCTTTCTATACCTATATGTACGGATGTACACCCTACTTCCTGCATTTTATCAATCATTTCCTTTGATAAAATATCTGTTCTCGAATCACAACGCCATATTATATTCATATTGGCTTGCTTTAGATAATCACAAAACTGATACAATCGCTTCTTATTTGCTGTAAAAGTATCATCCAAAAAAGCAAAGTATTTCTCTCCTTTTATACTATATTTATAATGTATTTCACTGAATACATTTTGAGCGCTTCGATTTCTATAACGTGTTCCCGATAGAGCAGCTGAAGCACAATAGATACACTTTCCTGGACATCCTCTACTTGTAATAATCAATTGCTTGATATCATAGCTTCGCATTTCAATTTCATCGAGTTCTGCCCACGGTAAATTATCCAGATTTTCAATATATCCTCGATCTGCATTATGTATAATCTCCTGTCCTACACGATATGAAATTCCTTTCACTTCTGACAAATCAATCGTATGATAATTAAGGCACTCCAATAGTTGTACAAAAGTCATTTCTCCTTCTCCACGGCACACATAATCAACTGTATTATGATGCAAAGCTTCTTCCGGCAAAAAAGTCACATGTGCTCCACCTAAAACAATAATTATTTTTGGCAACACCGATTTAATTATCTTTGTTAAATGGATAACCGCATTAATATTTTCTGTATATGCACTTATTCCTATCATATCCGGATGTGCATTTTTTATTTTATCTATAAATTCCTGTTTCCTTATATGATTTGTAAATAAATCAAGTATTTCTACCATATAACCGTGCATTTTAAGATATCCTCCAATGGAAATTAGACCTAGAGGAGGCATTGTCATCTTCTCTGAATATCCCACCTGCTTATTCTTATTACTGTTTGGCATAATAAGCATAATCTTTTTTATAATAAGTCATCCCCCCAAAACATATCTTCGTTAGTTATAATACCAATTTTAATAAATTCCTCTAACCTGTCTTCAACCTGATTAGCACTCATTGTATCCTTCATATGACGGATAATATCATCCACGGTATCATCGTCATTGATTATTTTCCAGATATCAGAATCTTTTTTATTTAAAATCACCCTACTGCCATCATTTTTTATGATACTGGTATATTTTTCATTTTCTTTCCAAACATAAGTTGTTTTATGTAATATGTCTTCTCGTTTAATCATATTTTAATGAATGTATAATTCTAAAAAAGCGTTTCTCTTTTCTGAGAAACGCTTTCTCACCATTACGTTGGTCCTGGTAATGGACCAATCATTGCAATCGCTATGCCTGCTCCGAAGCCCCAATCACAGTTTACTCCACAGCCTAAATCAACACGTTTTTTCTGCTCTACGCCTTCGCTTTTTGGTGTTTCATATACACTCATTTTGTCACCTCCTTCACATTTTGTCTTTCCAATACTTTTTTATGTATTAGTACATTCTTTATACCATGTCATAGCATTTACAACCATATTTATTGTTTTTTTTGCACTTTTTTTTATCTCTTTGGACATAGGCAACACATGGCTGATTAATTTCAATTATTATAAAATAATCTGTATGAATTATTTTGATGAAATATATTTTCATAGTCATTCATTGCAACATAATTGTGTCACTACATTGGCACACTTCTGCGATTGAAGGGTAATTTTACCCATGTTACAATTGATATTGCTTATAGTATTCCTATTTTTTCTGGCACCTTAATCGGTGCTTTTTTTGTACCCGTAAACCTTTCGCTGACAGTAGCCAATACTTACACAGTACGTACAGCGTACTTCCCCTAAAATAAAAACGTATTCTGTGCGTACAGTGTAGGTAAAACTTCCTATTATATAATGAAGGGAGATTACCATGAAAACAAGAAATGAAATCTATCAAGGGGAAGGTGCCCAACTGCTCCGGTTCATTACAACTTACCATTCGCTGCAATATGAACAGATCTTACGGCTCTTTTCCAAAAACAGAGAGTCTATCAAGTCTCTGATCACCAGTCTGGTAAAACAAAAACGCATTATCTATGATAAGGAGAACGGGCTTCTCTGCGACAGCCAGGAATCTGCAAACAATCCTGATTATGGAATGATTGCATCTTTTTGGGTGCTTTTGGACTTCAAAAACGCCATTGTGTACCATACTGACGGTGAATTTCCTGTGAAATTGAACTTTTTCTCTAAAGATGAATGGTATGAAGTCCTCTATGTCCCCCAGGAGCAGGAATATCTTATCAATCATGTCATGGAAAGCCAGACAAAAAGCGATGCGAAACGGCTGGTTGTATTAGAATCGGAAGAACAGGCTTCAAAAATCCATATCACAGGTGTGATTGCCTTTTGCCTTGTAGACTCCTCTACCGGATCTGTCAGCTATTATGCAAAGAAATGAGGTATGTATGAACACCAAAACTGTTTTTGACCGTTTACAGAGCATTGATGATGAAGTCCAAAAACTTCACAACACTATTTTTGCATTGAAAACAACAGATATTCAAGCGTATGCCGACAAATACGAAGAGCTGAGTATCAGTGCTGCCTTGCGTTCTGAAAGGATTGCCTGCCAGCTCAGAAATCTGGTATATACCACAACTGATACTGGAAAGAAAGACTATCTGAAACAGGCTGCGGCTGTGCAGGGAATCAAAATCTCTTTTTCAAATAGTGTTCTTTCCATTACCATGCCAGGACTACTGCCCAAACGTAAATTGCGAACCAACACCGCTTTTCTACATGAGCCATTAAACCTTGCCTTGCAGACTTATGTGACAGAACATTCTATTCCGTTATATAAAAGATGTGTGGTCTGTTTCAGTCAAATTTATGACCAGAGCCTTTCTTTACAACGGATACGTGATTACGATAATTTGGAGTTCAAACAGATTTTAGATACCATCGCTTCCTATGTTCTGGTTGATGATACGGGACTCTTTTGCGACTCCTATCACACTACGGAACTGGGGAATTACGATCACACCGTTATCTTTGTAATGGAACCGGAAACCTTCCCTGACTGGCTAAAAAATAGAAAATCGTCTATCAAAACCATATCGGAAATTTCCTGATATTTTTCTTTCTTTTTCCGATATAGGTAATTTTTCTGCAAAGAAGCCATATTCTTTGCATTTTTTATGCTTAATACCGCCCTTACTTTACCCAAGTATAGGCTGTCATAGGTAAAAATCGAACTGAGGTGATGCTTATTTGATAAAAACCGATTCTATAAAATATCAGCTTTTGGAAATGGTTGGACTATGTGGGGAATTCCCTTCCGGACAGCTTAACAGATTGATTGAGAGTGATTCCTATGCAGAGAAGGTGGTTACAGATTTAAAGCAGAGTAAGCTTATAAGAACACACTATAAAGATGGCCTACGAGGTTATCGCCTTACCAAACGGGCAAAAGAACTGCTGCTTTCGCAAAATTCCTGTCGTTTTCAAAACTATTTAACCGGAAATGCAGAAACCAACCTCATACGTAGCGAATTACCAAGACGGCTGCGGCTTCATCAAAAAGCAGAAACCTATTTGACGCTTTCTCATACCGGAATCCCATTCTTTCCAGATGAAAAGCCCCTGCTTTTTTCTGAATCCGGCGAAGCGGCTACGTTTCCTGTGCGAAGCCTTCCTCTGTTTTACTCTTCCAGGGAAATAAAAACTCTTGGAGCAGCCACTACAAAAATCAAAAATTCCCGTTGTATGGGAATCCTGATGGCTCCTCACTGTGTCTATGCTGTTTATAATACCGGAAATACACTTCTAAAATGGGAATACAAAACGGAAGTCCGACTCAATGCTTTTTTGCAGCACTATCTTCAAGGACTTCCTTACCATGGTCCGCCTACCGTTTATGCCATCATGACCGGCAGTGATATGGATATGGCTTTCCGGCTCCTTACCAGTACCGGGGGATACAAAAAAACACTGTTCATGCTAGATACTGCGTATGAACACTTTTATTTCCTGCCCAATAACAGCTACGGAGAATACCTGCTCCGTTTATTGGTACAACCCCAGCGTATGATGCAGCTCAATCAGCTACTACTGTCCGACTGTTTTCCCCAGCGTGATGATCTGCCAATTGAACATGATGGAATAGACAGCCAGGAAAAGCCTATTTTGCTTGCGTATGATTTTGACATGCAGCGTATCAACCGCTTCAATACTGGATTAAATGTATATGGGCTATCCGGGAACCTGATTTGCTTTGACTTTCAGCTTCCCTGCCTGAAAAAATACCTGACTGCAGATATACACTTCTCCAGCATTGATTTTCAAAAGTTTAAAAGGAGGTTTTTCAATGAACCGTAAATGGTGGAAGTTCCTGTTTTTGCTTCCCATAAGCGTCTGCACTCTGTATGCCGGAGGATACGCAGCACAATTTATTAAAAACTATCAGGAATGGACTTCTGCCGGAAACTTTGCCGGCAACGGAACCTATCCGCAAGCAGCTTCTTTACACCCATTGGTCTGCTTTCATACTGCCCTTACCGATTTCCCATACAATTTGTATGGGATTTTTCTTTGCCTGGTTCTCTTTGGGCTTCTTACTTTTTTACTTATGCGTATGGGATATGACAGAAACGGGGAGATTAGTGACCATGAACGGAACTTAAATTACTCTACAAAAGGAACCTACGGTACATCCGGATTCATGACTCCAGATGAAATGATGAAAGTTTTGGAACTGACCGGAGATGTAAAGAAAAATAAAGGAACCATTTTAGGCAAATTGAATGGCAAAGCCGTATGTCTTCCATATCAAACACGAATGAATAAAAATATCGCCGTGTATGGTGCCAGCGGTTCCATGAAATCCAGAGCATTTGCAAGAAATATGATTTTCCAGTGTGTCGCCAGAGGGCAGGAAGGCAACAACGCTTCCGGGGAAAGTTTAATCATTACCGATCCAAAAAGCGAACTCTATGAAAGCATGTCTGTTTATCTGGAAAACGAAGGCTATGTAGTAAAAGCATTTAATCTGGTCAATCCGGAAAACTCCGATAGTTGGAATTGTCTGGGTGAAATCAATGGACAGGAAACGATGGCTCAAGTATTTGCAGATGTCATTATCCAGAATACAGGTTCCGGAAAAGGAGATCATTTCTGGGATAATGCGGAGATGAACCTGCTAAAAGCCCTGGTTCTCTATGTGGATCAGGGATTTCCGCCGGAAGCCAGAAATATCGGACAGGTTTATAAGCTGCTGACCATGAGTTCCGAAAAGGAGCTGAACAGTCTTTTTGATCTGCTCCCAGTGTCCCATCCAGCAAAAGTTCCTTACTGCATCTATAAACAAGCCAGTGATACCGTGCGAAGCGGAGTTATTATCGGATTGGGTGCCAGACTTCAGGTATTTCAAAATAAACTCATTCGGCAGATTACCTCTTATGATGAGATTGATCTGACACTTCCAGGGAAACAGAAATGTGCTTACTTTTGCATTACCTCAGACCAGGACAGCACCTTCGATTTTTTATCTTCCCTGTTTATGACCTTCATCTTCATCAAACTGGTCCGTTATGCAGATAAATATGGAGAAGAAGGAAAACTTCCTGTTGCTGTACATATACTGGCTGATGAGCTTGCCAACACCGGAGCTATCCTGGAATTGAATAAGAAAATCAGTGTAATCCGAAGCCGGAATCTCAGCATTTCCTGCATCTTTCAGAATTTACCCCAGATGCAGAACCGCTATCCTTATAACCAATGGCAGGAAATTATCGGCAACTGTGACACTCAGCTCTTTTTGGGCTGCACAGATGAAGTTACTGCTACCTTTATCAGTAACCGCAGCGGCGATGTAACCGTAGGGGTAAGCAGCGAAGCCAAGCAGCTCAATAGTTGGCGGGTATCCGACTATACACCGGAATACCGGCAAACAAAATCTATCGGCAAACGAAAACTCTTAACACCAGATGAAATCTTGCGGCTCCCACTTGATACTGCCTTGGTTATCCTACGTGGGCAAAAAGTCCTAAAAGTAGAAAAGTACGATTATACCCTACATCCAGATGCCAAAAAGCTGACACCAAGAAAAGCATCGGAACACATACCTGAATGGCGCAAAAATGGTTCCTCGGAAGAAACAGATTATCGACCACAGCCCTCATTCGAATCTGCCAAAAGGAAACGCCGTTCATCTTCTGCGTCAATAGCAAAACAGAAACCACATTTTACATCCGAACCCGTTTATCAGGAACCTACTCCCGATGATTTTATGGAGGATTTACTTCAGGAAAATTTTATAGAAGATTCCCCCGACTCTGGCATGGTTCCTTTAGATAAAGATTCCATCATGTCATAACACATTTTGAAAGGAGATAACATTTATGGCAAACGAAACAATGAACCTGAACACCCCTATTTTAACCCTTGACTCCGATACTGTATTAGAAACTGCTCAATCAAAAGCGGATTTAATCTGGCATGACATCCAAAATGCCTATCGTACCCGGAAAATTCTCACCGGCATTCTGGGAGGTATTGAAAAGACCGAAGCCGGTAGCTTAATAGCAATTATTTACTATAAAGATTATCGGGCAGTCATCCCTATCTCGGAAATGATGATCAATCTGATCCAGGATGAAACTCATGATTACGGAGATCTCTCTCTTAGACAGAACAAAGTCCTTAATAATATGCTTGGTTGTGAAATCGACTTTGTAGTCAAAGGACTGGATACCAAATCCAGAAGCATCGTTGCCAGCCGGAAAGATGCTATGCTGAAGAAACGTCAGATTTTCTATTTTGATCAGGACTCTTCCGGACAGACTAAAATCCACGAAGACCGTATTGTGCAGGCCAGAGTCATTGCCGTTGCTGAAAAAGTAGTCCGGGCAGAAATCTTTGGTGTAGAAACTTCCATCCTTGCAAGAGATCTGTCTTTTGACTGGCTGGGTGATGCCAGGGAACGATTCCAAGTAGGGGAACATATTCTGGTCCGGATCTTAGCTATCCAGGGAGATTCCCCGGAAACGCTCTCTATCCATGCAGATGTAAAAAGCGTGGAAGGCAACACCAGCAAAGAAAATCTGAAAAATTGTCGGGTACAAGGAAAATATGCCGGTACGGTGGAAGACATCCACAAAGGAACTGTTTTTGTCCGGTTAGAATTGGGTGTCAACGCCATTGCTCACAGTTGCTACGACAGCCGCACCGTTGGGAAGAAAGATAAGGTGTCCTTTGTCGTAACACATATTGACGAAGATCGGAATGTTGCAGTGGGAATTATCACTCGGATTATTAAGCAAAACATTTAATTACCTATACTGTTAATAGGGGAGTACTCCTCTCAAAAAAAAGTGCTCCCCATTCTCACTTATCAACAAAAAAATACTTTATTCACCAACTACAATCCCCAACTTTTCCATAGCATTTAAATACCTATTTTTATATTTTCTAATATAAATTTCTTTATACTTTTCAATAATCTGTAGATCATTTGTTATAAAAAATGCATTTTTAGACTTAATTAATACATTATTCTTAACAAGAATATTTAGTGCTTTACGGATTGTTTCTGGGCTCGTTCCAAACTCTCTGGATAATCTCATTATCGATGGGAGTATACTTCCGGTTCTATAATTTCCTTTACATATTTGCGAAAATATTTCATCTGAAACTCCACAATGCAAACGTTCTGAAATGATAATATCTTTTCTCATATTTTTCCTCATTCTTTCAGGTGTACTTAAACATTTTGTAATATTATATCACTCATCAATAGATTAACTCATATAGTCCAAAATTATCTCAATGATATTTAAAAATACAGTTCAATAACTCTATAGTTGTATAGTCCGCTCCATATATTGAAGTAATTCCGTGTCATGTGTAATAAATATGCACGTTTTTTCTTTAAAAGCATATTTAATTGCATTCTCTATTATTGCCTTTGATTCTATATCTAGATTAGCTGTAGCCTCATCAAATATTAAAACATCTGCATTTAATATTAACATTCGAGCTATCGCTATTTTTTGTTTTTGCCCACCTGACAAATTTTTTCCACCTTCAGAAATATACATATCTAAATTTATTTCGTCCCACCCACTTTTTGAAAGAGCTTCCTTTATTTCCAAGTCTGTTGTCTTTTCTCTAACCAATTTTAAATTTTCTCTCAAACTACCTGAAAACAGAAAAATATTCTGTGAAACTATTCCTATTCTTCTTCTTAATGATGATGCATCGATTTCATTTATATCAATATCATTTATGAAAATTGCCCCTCTATTTACTTGATATAATTTCAATATTAATTTTATTATAGTAGATTTTCCGCTACCATTTGCTCCAACAAGAGCAATTTTTTCTTTATCACCAATAGTAAATGTTTTATTGGCAAATACATTTTTCTTATTATCATAAGAAAATGTGACATCCTTAAACTCTATTTTCTTAATTCTTCCAGTCATCTCTGTTCCTATATTGCTCTCAGTTTCCACCGTAAATAAAAGTGCTACTCTTTTCAATGCTGCTATAGCTGGCTGTATCATCATATTAAAATTTGAAAATAGTTGAATTGGCATAAATATAATTGCAGCATACTGTGAAATTGCAAGATACTCTCCAATAGTTAAAGTATCTCCAATTATTAATATTCCAGCTACAAGTAATAAAATAACCGAGGAAATATTAGTTAGTGCTTGAACCCCCTCTGACCCTAAACTTAAAAGTTTGCCTTTTTTTGCAGTTTTTTTCGCCACTTCACTAATTTGCTTATTCACTTCTAAAATTCTTTTTTTCTCTATATTTAAACTTTTAACTTCTGCAATTCCCCCAATGTTTTCTTGCATTTTACCAGATGTTTGAGCAGTTGCTTCCAATAATGCCTTTGAAGCACTCCTTAAATTTTTACTTGTATATCGAGTCATAAAGAAAAAAAATGGAGCTATCCCCAATATCACAAATAACAATTTCTTTTCCATTGTAAATACAATAGATATAGCACCAATGAAAGAAATACAACTTACTAAAAACTGAACAAATATAGGCGAAAAAATCACATTTATACTATCCACCTCTCTTATTCGTTCCGTAATGTATCCATTTTGTTGCTTATCAAAATATGGCATTGGCATTTGTAATATTCTTTCAAAGAGCCCCTTTTTTAGTTCACTTATGAACGTACTGCTAGCATAACTAAGTATCACACCAAGTGCATATTTAATGCCAAAACTCAAGATATATATGATAACTAAAATTATCGAAAAAGAAACTATAATATTCACTTTATTTTTATAAATCCCTTCATCTAAAATAATTTTAGATATATAAGGTGGCAATATTGTTGCAAGCGAAGATAAAAGTGTACATACAAATGCAAGAATAATTTTCCCTTTAAGTTTCTTGATATATTTTAATAAAAATGTGTAATTTTTCATAAATACTTCTCCATTCTCAAAATAATTCTAAATATATATTAGAATTAAATTATATTTTCTTTATTTTAACGCATATATACTTTACGAGAAAATATGATTAACGGATAAACAATATGTCCTTCAAATTTCCGTATATTATTATATTCTCATTTTTGATCTCCATTTTTCTGCTATGATAACTCTGTAATAAAAAATAGGATAAAAATTTATCCAATATTGTATATAAACAAATCTTATTTTCTATTTTTTTCACTGAATGTCCTTCACCTGAGAACAATACTCCTAATACATTTACATCTTTTGTCATCATCTTTTGTATCATTTCAACACTTTCTCTATAGTTCACTATTGGATCATTAATGCCATGTATAAGCAACAAAGAGGACGTATTGCAATTTATTTTAAAAACAGGTGACTGTTCACATACTTTCTCTGAATCATCACTACTTATATAAATTTTAAATATATCTTTTTGAAATCCTTTATATACCGGATATGATTTTAGGCCTTCTCCTAAATTAGATACACCTCCTATAGATATCCCACAAGTAAAAAAATCTGGACGTTCTGTAATTCCTAGTTGTGCCAGATATCCACCAAACGAGTTTCCCATGATCGCAATATTCTTTATATCTAGTCTCTTTTCCTTTATAATATTACTTGTTGATGCAACAATATCTTCATTCAAAACCTTTACCCAATCTCTTGCAGCTGCATTTAAAAAAGTTTTACCAAATCCCTGAGATCCTCTATAGTTTATCGTTAAAACATAAAAACCTTTACTAACCAACCATTGGTGCAAATATATAAATTTACAAGTATCTCTTTGCCATGGACCACCATGCAAAAATACAATAAGCCCTTTGTTTTGATAAGTTTTTGGTTCCATTAAATAACACAGTATTTTGTCCTCATAGGAATTTTCCGTTACTATTGCCTGTTTTTTCACATACAAGTCTTTATTTTCATCCCTATGTTCATTAAGTAACAGTGTTATTTTTTCTTCTTTTTTTTCAAATAAAACATATTGTAATGGGTAATCAGAATTACTATACTCTACTATCCACCTATTCCCATCACTACTCGTGCTTACTATGCTCATATCTCCAGCATTGAAAGATTGTAAAAGTTTAAAAACACTTTCTGTTTCATTATTAAAACACTTCCAAAATTTCCGTTTATAGTAAAATGCTACTGCGGCAATATCTCCAGATACAGGATCAATAAATGATTCATCTACATCAACCCTATTTGAAAAAGCTAAAATATTCGTTTTACAATTATCTAAATTCATTTTACTAATGACACTCTTATCTCTATTTCTTGAATCTCTCAATAATAGCTGATTATCAGAAGTAATACATAATGGAAATGTTCCAAAAAAATCATTCGTATCAATTTTAGTCATAGTTACCTTTTTTTCTATGTTATCTATATAATAAGAGCCATCCGTATTCATTTTACACCCCAATCTTACTCTATGCTTAGAATCAAATATTAGTCTAAAATACGAATCATTTTTATATACTAATTCCATTTTCCAATTCTCTATATCTAATCGATAAATATCAAAAAATTGTGGGTTTCGGCGGTTAATACCTAAAACTGCACTGTCTACTTTTTTATCAATTCCATATATTTTCACTTGACAATTGTCTATATTAATTTCTTTATCAATTTTATTTTCGTATACATTATACCTATGTATATTCCACATACCATTATTAAGAGGATCACTTATCAAGAGTATATATTTAGTGGAATAAGACCATAAATATCCTACAATATTTGTAAATTTTCTTTTACAAATAAATTTCTTTCTGTTTAAAGAATCACAACTAAAAAAGACTAGTTGTTCTCCATCTACGTCCTTTTTAATAAAACTTATCAATTTACCATCCGGACTTATTTTAACTCCCCTAATCGAATTTCCCTGGCATAAGTCTTCAAATGACATTGCTTTCATCTTACATCCATTCCTTTCATTTCATTAAAAAGTACAACATCTAGAATCCTTTCTCTCACTTCAAAAATAACTTTTCCAAGTCGCTATATAGCTGTTTCAAATCATATAACGTAAAATAAGAATCTGGTAATCTTATGTCGTTTGCTCCAGTTACAGTTTTAATATTTGTATAAGAACAAAGCATTGTGTAATTTACAAAAAATTTTTTTAATATAATATTAGGACACATCTTTTCAATAAGGGAAACACTCGCTTCTATCATATCAATATCCTCGCCTACAACAATAGCAGCTACCGGATTAGCAGCAAGCATAATTATTTGATTTGTTATAGTTTGAAGCTTAAATACACTATCCATAACTTTCCCTTCAATTTCCATAAATATAGCATTTACATCTCCGTATTTATTCCCAATAGAGTCAATCAAGCTTTTAATTAATAAATACTTTTTTTCTTCATTAAGTCCGCATAATGAATTTCGATAACTATATTCAACATCATCAAAATATACTCCTTCATTCCCTGTTACAATACTTTTTATTTTATCTCCATTACATTTTGCATATTCACTAAAGATGTTAATAAGAAGTAATGGCAGGTGTGTATAATTGCTTATATTCAAAATTACAATTACTGGCTTATCATTTCTAAATATATGACTGACATGCAAATCGTCTATAAAATCTTTATTGGGTATAAAATCCTCTGCTTTCATCTGTTGAAGATCTTTATATCTAATATTACCTCCCAAATGTTTAATCCTATGTTTAAATTGTAAAAACAAAAATTTTTCTAATTGGCTCGATTTTACTAATAAATCATTACCAAAGCTACACATGTTCCAATTGTTTTCTACATATACTTTCTTTGTATTTTTATAAAAATCAAAATCTATATTATTTATTATACTATTCTCCCAAACTTTTTTTGAATTATCTATCAAAAAACGCTTAGCTTGTGTCAAAGTTGTATCATTGTTAACATATCCACAAAGCATACCTGTAACATAGGCTGCAGCATAGCTAGTTCCCCATATTTTATCTGCTCCTACTATAGAAGAAAAATTATTATGTTTCATTCTGCTATAAAATTGAACTTTAGCAGAATCTGTATATAATAACTCCTCATCACATCTTACACCCCCAACGCCAATTACAGTATCCCAATATGCAGGAATGCATGGTTTTCCGGTATTTTCAGCAGCGGCTATAATTATTACACCTTTGGTATATGCACTATCACAAATTTGTTTGATGGCAAAATAATTCTTAAATTCGCTAATAGCAATACTTAAATTGATGATTTTGATTTTATTTTCTATACACCAATTTATTGCTTCAATAATGTATAAATCTTTTGTTCTCAGTTTATTATCAAAAACTTTTAATATAACTATAACCGCATCTAAAAATTTCTCTTGGATGATTTTCACTATATTAGTACCATGTCCAGTTTTATCTCCAAAATCATTTTCAAATGCGGTCCAACCATAACTAATTCTCTGATAGTCTATATTGGGATTATCCTTTTCCAATCCACTGTCAATTATAGCTATTTTTACTTGAGAATTTTTCATTATATCAATTCCTCTAATCCATAAGTTTTAATCATAGGGCATAGTTCTCTTCCTGATGCGATCCGGTGTTCATTAACCATAAGCATTTTGGAATAACACATTGCACAGTCTGAAACATCTTCACAATACAAGCAAAATTTTTCTCTTCCCTCTTTAAAATCTACCTTAGACAACTTTTGTACTAATTTTGAACTAAATATATCTTTATAATCTTGTGAGAAAATATTACCAATTTTTATTTTAGCTGGGGCGCAAATCTCAACATCTCCATTAGGCGTAACAGCTATGGTTTGCCAACCAGCACCACAATTTTTTATTTCACTTATATTCACATTTTTTAACACTTTATCATTGAAAACAATATCACGATATTTTTCGTTAATATTCCTTAACAAATCACCATATTTGGCTTTAAAATAACTCTTATAGGATTTCCCTAATATATTGCTTTCATTTTCAATATTTTTTCCTCTACCCCATTCTTCAGAAATACTAATTCCAAAGTGTTTTATTCCTTCTTTTCTCATTAAATTGCAAGTATTTTCAATATCTTCCACATTATCTTCTGTTAATACAATTACAACTCTGACAAGAAAATCGTTTTCCTTCAAATATTTAATTGTATCCATTGTTTTGGAAAAAGTATTTTTTACTTGTCTCATTTTCTCACTAACTTCTTCGTTGGAACCATCAATACTAATCTGTATACCACCAAATTTTTTTCTATTATCTTTCAATACGGGCAAAATATTTTTGGGAAAATAAACACCATTACTAATAATCGCAACCCAATTAAAATACTTAAAAGCTTCTTCTAATATTTCTTTAATATTAGGATGTATCATCGGTTCACCACCTGAAATTTCTAGTACAGTAACACCGTTCTCACTTAATGTTTCAAAAATCTTTTTGACATCTTTTAAAGGCATATGCCTTCCCTTATATGGACTTGCTTCATTATAGCAATAAACACATTTAAGATTACACAATTCTGTTATTTCAACCGTTGCATGACGTGGCAAAATGAGTTTTCCATCTCCTACTATCTTTAGTTCCTGTTTATTACTAGTATCGTCTAAGTATAAAATCCCTGTATCAATACTATCTTCGATAAATTTTAAAATACTTTTTTCATCTATATCATACTTCTCCTGCACAATTTTGATGAAGGCTGCTATGTTTGTTTCACCATTAATTAATTTCAAAATTTTGATAGCATCAGTTTTCACATCCTTAATGCTTCTTTTAGTTTCAGTTCCAAACGATTTGATTATAACAGCAACATATTGCTCATTAGGATAACGATAAATCAACACATGTGGATTAATGTGTATATATTGTTCTAAACACATAAATGTACATCCTTTCTTTTCTTTACATTAATAAAGATAAAAATAATTAATAGAGTAGCTAAATATTATTCTTCTTCTTCAGAAATTCCAGTTAACACAGCTGTTTCAAAATCTGGGATTGGTCCATCTAACAAGCATAAAGTACACGAAGCACATGCTGGTGACTGTGCATATGAATTTTCAAGTTCTAACATAAATGCCGCCTCCTCACTTTTTGATTTTTATAAATATCCATTTAAGAGAATAGAGCTCTATGGAAATAGGTATGTATCTTTGTCTACTTCCATAGAGGCTCTTTTTCACATTCTAATTAAAAACTGTAATAACTTAATCTGGCAATTACTCTTCTTCTTCAGACCAGCCTGACAGTAATGCCAGTTCAAAATCTGGAACAGGACCATCTAATGCGCACGCTGCACATGCAACACATGCTGGGTTCTGTGCATATGAATTTTCTAAATAAAGCTTATCCATACTTTTTTCTCCTTTCGTTTATTTTTATTTCTCAAGCTTGATGGTTGTATCATACAAATAATTTGTGTGTCTTTCCATATTTTATGTATAATTTGCTTGTTTTTTTATCTAGTTGGACAAAGTATACTAAATAAGTAATTTCATAAATATTCCATATTACCTAGCGAACAAAAAACCAATTACCGTTATCAATTAATTTCTTATGTACCACAAGCAAGTCAATCAATAGATATTTACGCTCCTAAATACTTGTGTTCATACTACCGAAACCCTTTTGATTATTGCAGAAGACTTTGAATCGCCAAACCATACTTTGAGAACCACTATTGCAGAGAATAAAAGCCTGTACAGGTTGAAGGTTTTATTGCATTAGATTCCTTACCAGAACAATGCTTGCAAAGTTGAATATTCCGGTCTTGGTGTCCATGCTGTCCGGTAAGCAGGAAACCTATTAACAATTGTCCAGAATACAAGAAATCTCACTAGAGCCAAGCCGACTAACGCCCACCAGAGGATGGCTCTGGGTTTGACATTAGGACAATTTCTTATGAATAGTAGTCAGGCCAATCAAAGGTGGTTTCCAGAGTGTCCGGAAAGTAGGCTTCCATTACTACGAAATCACAGTTTATTTACATAAGAATATTCACCAAGTGGCTATGTGCTATCGTAACCTTATTACCAATAGCTCTTCCACACTGTAATAATCACATTATCTCTTTAGGTAATATTTATTTCCGCTTCTATGTTTAGAGTTTCCTCCATTTGAAGCAAAATTTATCAATGTACAAATAGCTCTATACGTTAAATATCAAATCAGGGAGAAAAAACGAAATATCGCTTTTTCTCCCTGCGAAACACACAACTATTTTCTTAATCTGAAAAAATATATATTTATTCTTCATCAAATACATCTTGTTTAAAATCTCTTCTATTTAAAATTGCCTCTTTTGATTCTCTCTCAAACGCTTCTCCGCCTTCTAATCGTACTTTTCTAGCATATTCATCCAAATATAAACTTTCAAGTAGACCTATATCTCCAAAGCAAACATTTTCAAATGTATAGCGCATTAAATCTAATAGTTCTATATCTGTTATTTGATCCTGCATATCATTCTTATAAGTATAAAAAACTTCCTGTAATTGGCTTATAACCTCAGCATAGTTATTTTGATCAATATACTCCGAATCACAAAACTCCATCAGTAGATCTGGTAAAATCCCTCTACCAAATTCAAAACGTTGAGTTTCTTTGAGAATTTCTTGTTTCGATTCTACCAGCATCTCTATTTCTTCCTTTGTCAAAGCAACACCAAAAAGAGCTGTTTTTTGATTACATTCTTCAATTTTCTTTATTTCCTCTTTTTGATTACAAATTATCATCTCATAAAAGTTATCCATCTATTTCTCCCTTGGAATCTGTTTTAATTCAACAATATAATCCTTCAGATCATAATTTAAATATTTCATCATTTCTTGGTTTCCTTGATATTTTCTATTAACAAGCATAGAAAAACAACTTATGATTTTCTTTTCATTTACGTTTTCAATATTCTCTTCATAGATTTCTCCCACCATATATTTCAAAGTATGTCTTAAAGGAAGTCTACAAATATTTATCACTTCTTCTTTATAGTTGAAATAGTAGTTTTGATGAATCTCCTGAACAGACGGACAGGAAAAAACCGATAAAAACTGTTGTTCGATCTCAATATACTCTAAATATTTTAATATTCTGTCAACGCCTCTATATTTCTCTAAAGAGCCCAAAATAGGGTAGTCTAAAAATATCAGAAAATCTTGAGCATTAAATTTAGGATCATACCACCTGAAAAATGCAGGAATATCTCTTTTAAATGTATTCTCATATATTACATTACCATATGAATTGAAAAATTTAGATATTCGATTATAAAGTAATCTGGCTTTTTGAACTTTTTCCAATACTCTTTCATACCCTATCCTATATGCTACTTGAGCTGATAATTGTATTTTTTTATCTATCAACATATCTTTATCTTCCAATTCCTCTATACAATAAATGACACTTCCCATAATCTGTTGTGCTTTTTCATACGTAACTGACGTACTCGCCTTTCCTGTATAGCATCCACATAACTCATAAACCACTGGTATTAATTCTTCTATTTCGTATTTCATAAATATATATGTATGATGTTATTAAATCAACATACATACTCTCTCCTTCTAAATTAGTTTCATCCCAAATAATTTTTCCATAAAATAATTGATTTAGAAAGGTTATTTTACTATATGTAATAGCTTGTCTCTTTCCTCATACAGTACATAACAATCCTCATTGTTTTCCATTATTTGTTTATCAATTGTTTTTTTATCGATTGAAGTAAATTCGTTTAATTTATTAATAATATCTTTTGCTGCTTTTTCTCCTATTTTTCTTATCTTAAGCAAATCATCAATAGTATTATATTGAGATAGTAAATCTTCTATGTAAACCAATTTTTGTCTTCTTAAACAATTATTAATTTCTGTTGAAAGAAATAAATATTCTAATGGTGTCTTTTGCTCTTTTGCGACATCAAAGAAATTTCTCCAGAATTCCTTATAAATATTAACACATGCCGCACTTTCCTCCAGCAAAGCAAATTTTTTCTTAATAATCAGATGCTTTACTTTTCGCCATGTAATTAGATGCTTTTTATAATATGATGCTTCTGAAGGATGCAATGTTTTAATATATGCATCACAAAAATATAACTCAAATTGTTTTTTTTCCACTTTTAAGATTTCATTTTTATAGTCCATTTGTCACCTCATTAATAAATAATATTATTTACTATATTTTAAATTCTAGTATCTCAATTATTATATAAAACAAGTCACTTCAAAAATCCATATTTTATGCTTAAATTGCATTTTTTTTGCCCTTATTGGCACATACTATTCATTTTTATGTCTCAACTTGGCACACTTCTGCGATTTACAGGAAAATCTACCCATGTTAAAATGATACTGTCAAAATTATATGTAGCGAAACGCAGCTTTCCAGGGAATGCCTCTTCTCTGGTGCAAGCTGCGTTTTTTAGTGCATGGAAAGGAGTATCACAACTAAATATAGAATAAGCGTTCCTCCGTATTGACCGGATTGAAGCTTTTATGAGGCAGGAAAACTATAAGCCAGGGCAAAGTGAAAGATCTCACTTTGCCCTCTTTTTATGAAGGAGGTTCATTTACTTGAAAAACCATGTACACAAAGAAGCCCCACCGGGCATGAAACATCATCGGAACTATGGAAAATATCTCTATACTGCCTTCCTTGTCTTCACTCTGATTGCCTGTAATGTACAACCAGTTATGGCTGCTACCATCTGGGACAAAGCTTCAGAAATCATGAAAGACGTATATAACCAGATTATCCTGATTTCCACCATTGCGGCTGTTGTAACTGCATCGGTTGCTTTGCTTTTGATGAATTTTTCCAAATCCGGAAAAACCGTGGATGAATCCAGGGCATGGCTCAAACGAATCATCATCACATGGGCTATTCTCAATGGCCTGGGATTTATCATGGCTTACATCACACCGTTCTTTGCCGGCGGGCAGTGGAATGGATAATGCAGATAAGGAGGTGGTTCTGTCATGGGAATACTTGACGGAATTGTAGAATGGATTGCCGAACAGGTCATGAACATTCTGGATTTGATTACTACTTCTGTTCTGGGTGCACTGGGATGTTCCATGGATACTTTTCTCCGGTATTTTCCAGCAGCGGAAACAATGTACCAGATTTTTCTGGCATTGGCTATCGGACTCATCCTTTTAAACTGGGTTTGGCAGCTTTTTAAGAATTATTTTATGGGGACAGGGATTGACGCTGAAGATCCAATCAAATTATCACTGCGGACATTTATGTTCCTTTTCCTAACATTTTATGCCAAAGACATCGTGGATCTTCTATTGAATATTTCAGGAACCCCGTATAGCTGGATTCTGACTGAAGATCTTCCACCACTGGAATTTGCCAAATTCAACTCTGTGATCACAGTAATCCTGGGGGTATGTGCCAACGGTGCTGTTGCCATTGTTGCCCTCATACTGGTACTGATCCTTGCCTGGAATTACATCAAGCTGCTTTTTGAAGCTGCGGAACGTTACATACTGCTTGGAGTTCTGGTCTACACCGCACCTGTTGCGTTTTCCACGGGTGCTTCCCAGGCTACCGGAAATGTTTTTAAGAGCTGGTGCCGTATGCTCGGCGGACAGTTCTTTTTGCTTTTAATGAACGCCTGGTGTTTGCGGCTGTTTACTTCCATGGTCGGAACATTCCTTGCAAACCCTTTATCACTCTAGGAAGGAGGAGATTATGAAACATAAGAAAACACTGCTCTGCAGCCTGCTATTGATTTCTTGCCTGATTCTTGTAACTTCCATGCCGGTCTTTGCCGCTGAACTTACAGAAGCAGAGGTACAGCAAGCTGTGGATGCACAGGGAAAAGAAACGGTCACCGGTAATGTCTTTATCTGGTTTCTGTGTGCCATTGCTTTTTTGAAGGTTTCTCAAAAGATTGACAGCTTTATGGCAAGTCTGGGAGTCAATGTTGGAAATACTGGTGGAAATATGATGGCTGAACTTTTAATCGCCGGAAGAGGTCTTGCAAGTTCCTTTCGAGGGCATGGAGGTGGAAGCCATAGTAGTTCCCATTCTTCCTCTCCCGGAAGTGCTGCAGTACAAAGTTCTTTCCTTTCCGGAGGATTAGCCGGAGCCGTTGGAAGGCAGACAGAGCGTTCTGCGGTAAATGCAGCCACCGGATATACCGAAGGACCAAGTATCGGAAATGCACTCTATCAGTCTTCCCTTGAAAAGGGCGGGGATTTTGCCAATAACGTTATCAGCAATATTGCTCAAGGAAACTATGGTCAAGTTGGCTCGATCAAAGGTGATGGAGCTGTTTCTGCATTTCAATCCTACATGGGAATTCAAAATGAAGATAAAACGGATCATTCCTATACCAATGTTGAGATTGGCGGCGGCAGGATAACAGGCGTTGAGTCCGGTTCCAATGGAAACAGCCGGGAATTTGCTATGTACCATGCCGATCAATATACGGCTCCTACCCAGGGAACCTATGAAACTGTTCAATCTGTAGACGGAGCTACCTGGTACAAACAGTATGCTGAAAATACGGTATCCAAAATTCCTTATGATGCTGGCGATGGAAAGATAGCCTACAACGAATCCATTGTCCAAAAGCTTCCTCCTACTCCTCCAAGAAAGGATCGGATTTAGTGATGGATACAGAACGCTCTGGACTTGACGAAGCAATGGATGTAGGCTCCAGTACCATTTCTCACCTAAAGTCCTTAAAAACAGCAGCCACTTTCTCCAAAGCAGGATATGGTGCAGCCCTTGGCGGGCCTTTTTCAGCAGCGATTGGAGCAGTCATAGCCAACCGGAATCAGTTCGCTAAAATTCTCCTTGTTATTCTCGCCATACTGCTGCTTCCGGTTTTATTTATTGTGATGCTCCCTGGTCTGATCTTTGGAAGTCTGACCGACCAAAGCGATGTGCTAAACAGCAACTCTATGATCAGTGAAAACATCCGTGCTTCCCGTGATGCCATCGTTGAAGTGTTAGAAGAAAGCCATGAAGACATTCTGGCAGAGATCCATGCAGCAATTTCCCGTCTTCCACAGGGAGATACTGCATCCATCAATGATCCCTATACATACAGCATCGCCGTCAATGCCAATCTGCTGATTTCACAATTTTGTGCCAGCCAGGATGACTATAAAAACATCAACCTAAACCAATTAAAGAAACTCATCCGTGAAAACAAAGAAGGACTTTTTTCTTATGATGTAGCAACCGAAACAGTTACCATGGAAGTTACCGTTGATGGCGGTGCAGAAGGAGAAACCGGCACAGAACAGGGACAGGCACAAACACAGACGGTTACTTTTACGAAACACACCTATACCGTTGTTTATGCTGGGGATTCCTATTTTGCAGACCATGTATTCCATCTTACAGACAAGCAGAAAGAACTTGCCAAAAACTATGCAGAAAATCTGACTGCTTTCTTTGGAACTGCTTCTTCCGGCATAGTAGCTGCTATCAATCTTAGTGATGAGGTATTGTCCTACCGCCCTGCTGTAGAAAGAGCCGCTGCGAAATATGGTATGAGTGATTATGTGGATTTAATTCTGGCAGTCATGATGCAGGAATCTGGCGGACGAGGGCTGGATGTTATGCAAGCAGCGGAAGGTGGATTTAATACCCGCTATCCCCATGTGCCAAATGGGATTACAGATCCTGAATACTCCATTGAATGTGGTATTCAGGAATTAAAATATGCCCTCGACAAAGCCGGCTGTACCGGACCTACGGACTTAGACCGGATTAAACTGGCTCTTCAGGGTTACAACTACGGTTCTGCATACATTGACTGGGCAATGGAGCGTGACGGTGGATATACCAAAGAAAATGCGATTGCCTACTCTGATATGATGTGTGCAAGACCAAGCTGGCCTTATGACCGGTATGGTGATAAAGAATATGTGGAGCATGTCCTTCGGTATTACCAAATTACTGCCAGTGGCGGCAGCTATCCCGCAAACGGCATGCAGATTCCACACTATCTCCAGACAGACTATGGAAACATTCCATACGGCGGGGGTTCCATCGCCAGCAGCGGATGCGGTCCGACAAGCTTTGCTATGATTGCCAGTTATCTTACAGGCACTACCATTACACCTATTGATGCAATATCCTGGTGCGGAAATTCCTATTACAAACCAGGAGTCGGCACTTACTGGTCTTATTTCCAGGCAGCGTCCGATCATTTTGGGTGTGGAACTGTCACACAGACCAGTGATCCCAACCAGGTACTTCAGGCTTTATCTGAAGGTCATCCGGTCATCAGTTCCCAAAGAGCTGGGCTTTTTACCAGTGGCGGACATTTTATTGTCCTTCGTGGTGTAACGGCTGGAGGTAAAGTATTAGTCAATGATCCCAATGATAGTTCCTCCAAAAACTACATCAACCGTGAATTCGATATGATGACGGAAGTGCATGCAACCGCAAATGCCTATTGGATCTTCGCTAAAAAATAAAGGAGACACTTATGAACAGAAAAAAAGCAATTCTGGCTATCTTTATGATGGCCTTTTTAATTATCATCGGATTTGTTTTTCCCTCCATCTGGAAATCCCAAAAAGGAAACAAAAAATCCGAGACAGAAAATACTCAACACGATAATAATGAAAATGCCGAGACAGAACAAGCAGAAAATAACGAATCCATAAGCTTTCAGGATTTTGAAGCTTTGGAAGACTTTTTCTCCAAGGAACAGGTGAAACTTTTTCAGGAAGAACTGACCTCCTATCTTAAAAACGTAAAACAGATATCTCTAACTTCCATCCGTTTCCTTGCTGATGATACTACCTATCCCAATGCTTCTGATATTAATTTTTTGTTCCAGCTTCCGGATAAGTCCGTTCTTCCTGTGTACTACACTTCCTCTACTGGAAGATTCTTTTTCGGTGAGGAACGTACCCCTGATTCTGGAAAAGAAATCATCTATGAACGTCCGACAGATGACAAACTTCCTTCTATCACAACAGAGGAAATCGAACAGTTGCAAGAAGGCGGTTATGACGATACCTCCGTGAATTCGGAAAAAGCTGCCCCTGTCACAGAAGTTCCGGAAACTCCTTCCATGGAAGAACCAAAGGAGGTGCAGCCATGAACAATACTGAAGAACAACATCCTGTCTTCATCCCACGCAATTTTATAGAAAAAGGGACCTTTATGGGCGGAATGTTTAAAATCCGTAATGCCATCGAAGGCGGTGTCCTGGCAATCCTGATCACCATTCCTGTTATCAATCTGCCTCTGACACTCACTGTCAGGATTATTATTCTCTGTATGACTGCTCTGCCTGCAGCTATGATTTCTCTAATTGGAATCGGTGGGGAAAGCATTACTGCGTTTTTAATGAACGCTCTGCGTTTTCTGAAAAACCGCCGGGTTATTTACCGTATGGATGTACATCCGGAGCCGAAAAAAAAGTACCGGATTAAAAAACCCCGTAACAAAGAACCCAAAACCAGAAAACGAAAACGTCATCCAAAGCAACCTGCAGAATCTTCTTCTGAAGAGAACTGCTCACAGATGTCTTCCGAAGAGGAAACAAAAGAAACCTCTGCTATTAAAAAAAAAGAACGCCGGCAGTTTGACACTTCTACAAAACGTGGAATACGCAAACAGGCTCGTGAAGACATCCGGATTCTTAAATATGAGTCCCGACAATTAAAAAAAGAACAAACCGCTGCACGTAAAAGTGCGAAAAGGCAGGCAAAACTTGAAAAACAACAGATAAAGCAGCAACTTTCGGAGGAACGAAAAAAAGAAAGAACTGCGAATAAAGCTTCCAACCAGCCTCCTGCTTCCGGGAAAAGCAAAAAGAAAAAGCGAAAAGAAATCACCTTGGAAGATTATCTTCCTATTGATAAGATTGCCAATGGTGTTATCTACACGACAGACCATCGTTATGTAAAAATCCTGGAGATTGAACCGATCAATTTCCTCTTACGCAGTGCCAGGGAACAACAGGGGATCATCTTCAGTTTCATCTCCTACCTAAAAATCAGTCCTGTGAAACTGCAGATTAAGATGATCTCCAAAAAAGCGGATATCAACAAACATCTGGAACAGTCCCGTTTGGAAATGGAACGGGAATCAGATCCTAACTGCCGGCAGTTACAAAAAGACTATATCCAATTTGTCCGGCAGTTAAGTTCCAGAGAAGCGGTTTCCAGACGTTTTTTCCTAATCTTTGAATACGAACCTTTCAATGTGAATCGGAAGGTGGAGGAAAAGGAAATCCTGGCAGCTTTGGAAACTGCTGCACAGACCGCAAAAACCTTTCTATATCAATGCGGCAACGATGTGCTGGTTCATGACAATGAAGATGAGTTTACAACCGATGTACTCTACACTTTACTGAACCGTACCAAATGTACCGAAACACCTTTGCCAAAACGGATTAACCAGGTACTTACCCGCTATATGGAATCTGGCCGTGAGCAGGAAGTGGATAACATCCATATCAATGAATTCATTGCACCAGAGTCTTTGGACTTTAAGCACAGCAACTATGTGCTGGTAAATGGCATCTACCATTCTTACCTGCTGGTGCCGTGCGATGGTTACAAAGCAAAAGTAATGCCAGGTTGGCTGTCCCTGCTTATCAATGCTGGCGAAGGAATTGACATTGACTTTTTTCTGCATAAACAGCCCAAAGATAAGATCCAGCAACGTCTTGGACAGCAAATCCGGATCAACCGTTCAAAGATCAAAGATGCCTCTGATACCAATGCGGATTTTGATGATCTGGATTCTGCCATCCGTTCCGGCTATTTCCTCAAACAGGGACTTGCTAATAATGAAGATTTCTATTACATGAATCTTTTGATTACAATTACGGCAGGTGATCTGGAAGAACTGCAATGGCGGATTCAGGAGATGAAAAAACTTCTCATCTCACAGGATATGGATCTGCGGTCTTGTTACTTCCTGCAAGAACAGGGATTTTTATCTTCCCTTCCTCTTGTAAACCTGGATAAGAAGCTCTATGAACTCTCAAAACGAAATGTCTTAACCACCGGAGCTGCCAGTTGCTATCCTTTCGTCAGCTACAGCATTTGCGATGACAACGGCATCCTATTTGGAGTAAATAAGCATAACAACTCTTTAGTGATTGCTGATATTTTTGACTCCAAACAATATAAAAACTCCAATATTGCGATTCTTGGCACTTCTGGATCCGGAAAAACCTTTACCATGCAGACTATGGCACTTCGTATGCGGCGTAAAGGAATCCAGGTATTTATCATCGCACCGTTAAAAGGTCATGAGTTTTATCGGGCTGCCAGAAATGTAGGAGGAACCTTTATCCAGATTTCTCCTGCCAGCCAAAACTGCATCAATGTCATGGAGATCCGAAAAGTAGATAACTCTGTCAATGAGCTGCTGGACGGTCCAACTTTAGACGCATCTGCCTTAGCCAGTAAGATTCAGCGTCTGCACGTTTTCTTTTCTCTGCTCATTCCAGATATGAGCCATGAGGAAAAACAGCTTTTGGACGAAGCACTGATTAAAACCTATGCAAGAAAGGGAATCACCCATAAGAATGAATCCCTCATTGATCCCAAACACCCGGAGCATTATAAAGCGATGCCAATTCTTGGAGATGTATATGATGTTTTGATGGAAACCGAAGATACCAAACGGCTGGCTCACATCCTGAACCGTCTTGTCCATGGCTCTGCTTCCTCTTTTAACCAGCAGACCAATGTAGACCTGACCAATAAATATACTGTTTTGGACATCTCAGAGCTGACCGGCTCCAGCGATCTCTTAACGGTGGGGATGTTTGTTGCTCTGGACTATGTATGGGATAAAGCCAAAGAAAACCGTACCGAAGAAAAAGCTATTTTCGTAGATGAAGTATGGCAGCTCATCGGTGCTTCCAGTAACCGCCTGGCCGCTGAATTTGTTTTGGAGATTGCCAAGATTATCCGGGCATACTCTGGTGCCGGTATTTTTGCAACCCAGGATCTTAATGACTTTTTTGCTCTGGATGACGGAAAATATGGAAAAGGCATTATCAATAACTGTAAAACCAAAATTATTCTTAACATGGAAGATGAAGAGGCACAACGTGTAAAAACCATTCTTCGTCTTTCCGAAACCGAAGTCATGAATATCACCCATTTCCAACGTGGAAACGGACTGATTTCAACAAACAACAATAATATCACTGTGGAATTTAAAGCTTCCAACCTGGAAAAAGAATTAATTACCACAGACCGACAGGAACTCCTGGAAATCTTGAAACGCCAGGATAAAAAAGTCGGTTAATGTTACCTGCAGCCCGAATGTGGCTGCTTTTCTTTTTAACAAAGGAGGAGATTTATGTTAAAACCAGCAAAACAACCTCATATCCGGCTAACCGCCCTTTTTCTTTGTGTCACGATGTTTCTTAGCACACTCTTTTTCAATGCCCATACCGCTTATGCTGCAGATGGAACCATTGATTATAAGGCAGGAGCCAAAATTCCATACGGGGACTATTATACTTCCCGCATGAGCTTTGATGGCAATAACACGGCTTATTGCGTTGAACCATTAAAGAAAACACCGGCTTCCGGAAAGTATCCTTATAACCTTTTGGGAAAAAATTCCCCACTCAGAAAAGCTCTTTACTACTTAAACGGTGGATATGGTTATGAAAAGGTAATAAAAGATCAATATTTCCAAGGATGGTCCGATGACAATTCTTATGTCATTGGTCATCTGGTCGTTTCCTATATCCATGCAGGAAATAATGGGGACACCGGTGCTTTTCATGGTGCACCTCAAAATTATATTGACAAAGCATTGGAAGTTGCCAACGCCATTGAAGGGCTTCCTGCCCCACCAGAATCCTTCCGTGCTTTTATCGTTCCTGGCAATGCTTCCCAAACTTTTGCAGGAAGCTGGTATCAGGTTCCAAACGGCTTTATCGAACTGCAGAAATCCTCTGCCAATACCGATATTTCCGATAAAAATGGCAATTACTCTTTAGAAGGAGCCAAATACGGAATCTACAAAGGGGAAGAACTGGTAGAAACTCTTGTTACCGATAAAAAAGGATATGCAAAATCCAAAGAACTGGCAGAAGGAAGTTACACCGTTAAAGAAATCAGTGCCCCAGAAGGATTTGCTATAGATCCTTCCGCCCATAATGTTACGGTAAAAGCAGAAGGAACATCTACCGTAAAAGTAAAGGATATTCCTCAAAATAATCCCGTAAAACTGCTCCTTAAAAAGCTGGATGCTGACACACAGCAAAATTCTGCACAGGGAACCGGCTCTCTCGCCAATGCCGAATTTACAATAAAATTCTATACAGAGCAGTCAGCTACCGATCCCGGAGCAAATGGTAAGAAACCGGTTCGCACCTGGATATTGAAAACAGATGCCTCTGGAGAAATCCATTTTACAAAAGATTATTTGGTATCCGGGGATGAATTTTTCTATGCCAGTGATGGAAAGACCGTCTGCTTCCCACTGGGTACAGTAACCGTACAGGAAACCAAAGCACCTGCCGGCTATCTTCCAAACGAATCTGTTTTCGTGCAGCAAATCACCAGTACCGGTACGGAAGAAACTATCTCTATTTATAACGCTTCTTCTGTCGAAGAACAGGTCTTCCGAGGCGGCGTCAAAATTCAGAAGCGGGATCTGGAAACTCAGGGAACACAAGCACAAGGAACCGCATCGCTTGCAGATGCCGAATTTACCATTACCACTTTGAACAAACAGCCGGTATGGGTAGGTGGAAAGCTCTATGAAAATGGTCAGGCAGTACTTACAATTAAATCGGATGCACATGGTATTGCTGCAAGTGCCGCTGATGCCCTGCCCCTTGGACATTACCGGATTGAAGAAACCAAAGCGCCTTCCGGATACCTAACCGATGGTGCAAAGGCTCTTGAATTTGACATCACCCAAAATGGAGAAATCGTAGATTTAACAACAGAAGAGACTTCTGTTTCTAACCAGATTATCCGTGGCGGTGTCAAAATCCAAAAACGGGATCTGGAAACAGGAGAAGCCAAACCACAGGGAAATGCTTCTTTAAAGGATGCAGAATTTACAATCACCAATCTTGGTCCAAATCCTGTTCTTGTGGATGGAACCCTTTACGAAAAAGATCAAGTAGTTCTCACTTTGAAGACAGATGAAAAAGGGCTTGCTTCCACAAAAAAAGATACTCTCCCTTATGGACATTACCGGGGTGATGAGACAAAAGCACCGGAAGGTTATTTGAACGAGGGAAAACTCTCTCAGGAGTTTCATATCACAGAAAATGGGAAAATTTTGGATTTAACTGCAAAAGAAACAGCGATTTCCAATCAGGTAATCCGTGGCGATTTAGAATTCGTAAAGGTATCTGACGGAGATTTAAACCGGCTGGCAAATGTCCCATTTTCCATTACCTCCAAAACTACAGGAGAAAGTCATACCATTGTAACAGACAAAAATGGCTATGCCAGTACCTCCTCAGAATGGAATAAGCACACTACAAATACCAATCGTGGGGAAACTTCTGAAGACGGAATCTGGTTTGGCTCTTCTAAACCTGATGATACCAAAGGAGCCCTGATTTATGATACCTATATTTTGGAAGAACAACGCTGCGATTCCAATGAAGGTATGAACCTCTTAAAAATTGAGGTCTCTGTATATAAAAATCACGTAGTCGTGGATATGGGAACTTTAACGGATGATCAGATTACCATTGGAACTACTGCCCTTGACAAAGACAGCAACTCCCACTTTGCCAAACCAGAAGAAAAAATCACTCTGGTTGATACCGTAGAATACGAAGGCTTAAAGAAGGGACAGTCTTATAAGCTCATCGGCACACTGATGGATCAGGAATCCGGAAAGCCAATTGAAATAGATGGAAAACCTGTCACAGCAGAAACCACCTTCAAACCAAAAAAATCTTCTGGTTCTGCAAAAGTGACCTTTACGTTCAATGCCTCTTCTCTGAAGGGCAAAACAATCGTAGTATTTGAAGAACTGTACCAGGAGGATTTAAAACTGGCTGTTCATGCGGACATTACAGATCAGGATCAGACTATCTATTTCCCAGAAATCGGGACCACTGCAAAAGATAAGGAAACAGATATGAATCTTTCCCAGGCAGATAAAGAAGTTACCCTTGTAGATACGGTAGCTTACAAAAATCTTCTGCCCGGCGAAGAATATGTTATGACTGGAACCCTTATGGATAAAGAAACCGGAAAACCTGTCGAAATAGATAAGAAAGAGGTTACTGCCGAAACCACATTTACTCCTAAAGAATCCTCTGGAACGGTAGATGTGATTTTTTCTTTTGATGGGACTTCCCTTGCCGGAAAAACCGTAGTTGTTTTTGAATCTGCTACTTATGACGGCAAAGAATTTGCAACACACGCTGATCTTGAAGATAATGGGCAGACCATCTACTTCCCGGAAATTGCTACCACTGCAAAAGACAACGCAGACGGAGATCATTTTGCCAAAACCGATAAAGAGATTACTATTGTTGATACGGTTAAATATAGTAACCTAATTCCAAGAAAAGAGTATGCACTTACCGGTACCTTGATGGACAAAGAGACAAAAGAACCTCTTCAGGCAGATGGTAAACCGATTACTGCCACTACGACCTTTACTCCTGAAGATGCCTCTGGCAGTATTGAACTTACCTTTACATTTGATGGCAGCATCCTGTCCGGCAAAACAATTGTTGTCTTTGAGTCTTTAACGTATCAGGAAAAAGAGATTGCTGTTCACGCCGATATAGAAGACCATGAACAGTCTATCTACTTCCCGGGAATTGGAACTACTGCGAAGGACAAAGCGGATGGGGATCAGGAAGCCGTTGCTACGAAAGAAGTAACCATCATTGACACCGTATCCTACCAAAATCTGATTCCGGATACTCCATACAAACTGGTCGGCACACTGATGGACAAAACAACCCAAAAGGAAGTTATGATTGATGGAAAACCTGTCACGGCAGAAACAGAATTTACACCAAAGGATTCCAATGGTTCTGTCGAAGTCATCTTCACTTTTGATGGAAGCACATTGGCTGGACATGATGTAGTCGTTTTTGAAAAACTTTTTTCCCTTGAAGGAGAAACAGCACTTGAAATTGCTTCCCATGAGGATCTGGACGATAAAGGACAGACGATAAAACTTACGGAAGCTCCAAAAGACACACCTGAACCTTCCAAACCAGTCAAGACCGGAGATGAAACAACCGTTCTTCCTTATCTTTTACTGGCAGGTGCCGCACTCCTCTTTGCTGCAGGATTTGGTATCTTATATATCCGTAAGCGGAAAAAAGATAAGTAACTATCAATAGATATGCTCACAGGCAGCTTATTACGGCTGCCTGCTATAAAGGTGATGAATATGGAACAATCTCGTTGTAATGCCGATGCCAAACACATCCGGCATTTTTTAGATATTTGTGATGGAAATTGGCATTCCTGTATTTATGTTCGCTGTGTTTCCTGTAAAACCCCAGGTTATTGTAATGGCCCACACTTCTTATATCATCCAGATGAAAACGGCAGTCCTTGTATCCTGCCCATGGCAGATGCCCGTATGCTCTTCTCCCGCATACCGGAACCAACGGAATGTCTATCCGCCATAACACTGGAACAATTTCAGTCTTTATATGGACTCTACTTTGCAAAAGAAGCATTGACCGATAAGCCATGTCCTTGTTTTGCTTTACTGCGGCACCAGGAAGCATCTCATTATCACTGGTAAAAGGTTGCACTTTTGGCACTTTCTGCGTACAGGATAAGAAAGGAGGCGATTTTATGTTGAATTTCACTGCTATGATTCAAGGAATCGATACAATATTTACGAACTTTATTTTTATTCCTGCACTTTTAATCCTGTACCTGAAGTTTCGTCCGAGAAAGCCCTGGAACAAACGCACCAGAAATCTGTATCGGCTATGTATAGCTCTGATTTCTGTTTATGTCATCCGGATTTTCTGTGCAGGGTTCATCTTTACACCAGTAAATTACTCACGTTTTGCAGACAGCGGTTTCTTTCCGCTTATCAAGGCACTGTTCTATTCTTAGATTTTCTGCCATTTTGTGCCATTTAGTCCGAATCTGGGAGTAGTTTCTATGCCCATCCTATGGGAATTCATCACCTGCTTTCTTACAATATACGTATAAAACACGTAAGCGAGGTGAATCTTTATGAAACAGAAACAAATCCGCTGCCCATACTGCGGCAGCATCGCAATTTTAAGGGATGCGTCCTATGTATATGGAAATAAAGCGAAAGATGGAAAACTCTATGTGTGCAGTCACTTCCCACAGTGTAATTCTTATGTAGGAGTTCATCCTGGCACTACCAATGCCAAAGGAAAACTGGCAAACAAAGAGCTTCGGCAAAAAAGGATCCAAGCACACCGGGTATTTGACCAGATATGGCTAAACCACATCTTTACGAAATCGGAGGCTTACCGCTGGATTGCTGATAAATTCTGTCTGACTGCCAAGGAAGCACACATCGGAGAATTTAGCACTTATATGTGTGATCAACTAATTCTGGAATCCATGAAGATTCTGGAGAATAACCATATCCCTCTCAGGGCCATTGGTTGAAAGGGGGGGGGATATGTATGATCATCCCGATGACAGATGATGAACGCCGATTGACAGAGGAGTACTTATATTTGGTACCTGAAATGGTAAAAAAATTGACTTCCCGTTGTGCTTATGTCTCATACGATGAGCAGCAAGATCTTCTGCAAGCCGGAAACTTAGCTTTATGCAAAGCCGCCATGAACTATGACAACACCCGTCCCTTTGCAGTTTACGCCAAAGTTGCCATACGAAATGCCATTTACAGTTATTGGAGAAAACTGCAAAAAGAACGAAAATACACCTGTTCCATGTATGCATCTTCCGAATTTGACATGGAACCCCTGCTTGTAGACCAAAAAACCGAACTATGGCAGGAACAATGTATGAACCAGGAACCCATTTATAAGCACCTGCAGTCCTTAGAAGCGAGAAGCTGCAATACACTAAGAAAAGGAATACATGCCCTGCTCCTGCAGCAAAAAGGATATACCAACCAAGAAATTTCCAAACATTATGGTGTCCCAATGAATCATGTCCGGGCATGGCAAAGCAAAGCCCGGAAATACTTACAGCAGGATACCAAATTATATACTCTTTTATCTTGAAGGGAGAACGATTATGCTGACACTTTATACTGCAGTCGGAATCCTACGATTCCAGGATTCCATAAAGGAACATAAAACACCGACTGTTATCAATAACCGGCAGGAATACGGACTGACAGAAGAAGAATTCTTTCTGTGGAGCAGCCTCGCATTTCAAATCCGACAGATCCATGAATTGCAGTCTGCTTTTTCCGAACGCTTGAAAAAACATCACCGTTCGGAAAATATCCCCATTGAACCTTACCTGAATCGGCTGCTGCTTCGAGGACTGGTTGTAAAAGGGGATGGTTTAACTGGTGTGGATGCCCTGTACCGCCTCTTAGGAGAACTTTATATCAGCCCATTGCAGGACAGTTTTTCAGTACGGCTTTTTACCTGCATCTATCTCTGCATGAAGAAAAAACTGCACACAAAGGAACTGATCCATTATCTAAAAAAGCCGGCACGGACTGCTATAGAGGACACGGTACTCCAAATAGCAAAAAAAGTACAGATTTCTACGGCAGAGCTTGTAACCTGTGTAGAACAGGGCATCCATCCACAAAATACAGAGCAACTTTTGACGCAGCTCTATGAAACCTCGGATGCAACATTCCGTACCCTGGCACAGGATATCCAATTCACCCATGCCGGTTATCCTGTACTGGAAGCCATCAGTAATTTGTACCTCAATAAACAGATTGCATTTGAAAAATTATAGGAAGGAGCAAATTATGCCAAAACCATTTCTTAATAAGCTGATTGTCCATGGGGCAATCGGCTTTTTCTGTGTCCTATTTGGATGTATTTACGGATTTATAACAGACGACCAGATATTTCTCCTTATGAGTCTTTGCATCGGTGTTGGAACTGCCATACGAATTGTGAGTCTGCTACATACCATCAAGATGCATGACTATACCGAATTAACTGGAACCTGTACAAAACGTGAAGTCAGCCCACTTACCAAGAAACAGAAAATTATTTTCCGTTCCACTGACCAGAAAGAATATCACTTTACATTCGATAAAAATATCCGCCTTTTATCTGGACATTATTATCGCCTATATTTCCGGAATGTAGCAAACCTTTCGGGTGAAGAAAAGGTTACTCCGGATTTACTTGCGTATGAGGAATTATCCCTAAATGAAGATGTTTCCCCGAAGAACTCTTAGATTTCTTCTCTAAATACAATGGAAGTGGATATGCCACTTTCACATACCCACTTCTATTATGCTTTATAAGTTTTCCTTCTGCCGTCCCAGTGAAATGACAAAAACCACTCCGAACTACCACGTATTCTGTCTCAAGGATGACAGCATAACAGCAATCGCAGGGAATAATAATCTATTGTATTCCAGAAGACTCTTCAAAAAATGGACAGTGCTTTCACTTTCAGGGTTTCAAAATGCAGTAACAATATCTTTTATTTTTCTACTGTGACCAATTTTTTCATATTAAGGGCAACTTTATACTGACAGTGAAAATTCCCGCTTCATAATTCACTTGAATATCACCACTTATTTGTATTACTAGCTTTCTAGTAGCATACAATCCGATACCACTGCTTTTTATCCTTGCTTCATCTTTTGTGTAAAACAAATCAAATATAGATTTTAATTCTTCATCACTAATATAATCAGAAGGATTGCTTATTTGTATATGACAATACTCGGATTCTCCCCACATGTAAAACATTATATCACCAGTACTATACTTTAAAGCATTATCTATTAAATTACATAAAATTCTAATTAATATTTTCTCTTGAGCAAGTATCCAAATGTTTCCATGTGGCAGTCTAATATCTAATTGTTCTGAGGCACGTTTTGAATTTTGAATATATTCCTTTAACAAAGAAGTGACTACCTCTGTAATATTGACTGATTTCATATCAACTTCGCTCTCTATTGCTTCACTCCAAAACAATAAATATAAATCGTCTACTAATTTTTTTAAATAATCCGCCTTTTTTTCAATATGTTCTATATAGCTATTAACAGGTTCATTCACATTTTTTTCTAATCTAATTAACTGCAAGTAACCAATAATAACAGTTAATGGAGTACGTAAATCGTGTGATAAATTTGCTACCATCTTTTTAAAATTTTTATCCTGTTTTTTTAGCTGATGTTCTTTTCGTTCATCTTCTTTAATTCGCTTGTTGATACTAAGTGCAAGGTTCTCAATATCTTTATCCAATACATTGACCGAGTAGATATGCTCATTATGTTCTATCCATTCTATAATTCTTCTAATTTCCCTCTTCAGATGAAAAATGTATAATATGCCTAATAATATAAACACTCCTGTTATTAAAAAGACAACTAGCAAACTTCATATCTCCTTATAATATTAGAATCTCATCACATGTATTCAAGATTGCATTATCATGTGAAACAATAATAATTATTTTATGATTTTTAATTTGATCGATCAACTGTAAAAATTGTTTTTTTCCACTCTCATCCATAGCTGAGGTAGGCTCATCAAAAATCATTACCTGACCGTCTTGCACTACTTGGCGAATAATTGCAATTTTTTGCTTTTCTCCACCGGAAATATTACTTGACTTTTCATTAATTTGCAAATCCCAATTATCTCTTTTCAAAATACTATCACCAAAGCAATCAACGGCTCTCTGTATACATTTTACATCAAGCTTTCGATATAAAGCAATATTATTATATATTGTATCTGCTATTAAAGTCGGCTCCTGTTCTGTTACACTGATTACATGTTCTCTTATATAATCCATATCTAAATTTCTCATTTCTGTATCGTTCCATATTATATTCCCTTGATATTCATCTACATACATACCCATTAAAATTTTAATAAGTGTACTTTTCCCACATCCGTTTTCTCCTTTCAATCCATAAACTTTCCCCTTTTTTAAGTTTGTAGAAAAACTTTTTATGGTTTCTTTCTGGTCATATGCAAAATTCAAATCCTGAATTCTAATTTGTTTGATTTCATTAAGTCTTATACACCCCTTAGACTGCTCCTTAATTTCTAAAATAGATTTTATACGTTCAAAGGATACATAAGCCTCTTGGTATTCTTGACCGTATGCCACTATTTCTTTTCCATATTCCAAAATCATATTAAAATATACTGAAATCATATAGAAATATCCTATTTGCATATCTCCAGTAAGTATCTTTTTTCCTCCAATCCAAAGTAAAATGCATACAGATATTGCCCCTACAATCCCTTCAAGATTTGCAAATGCCTGGATAGTCGCTTGTTGTTTAAATATAGATCGATATAATTTTTGATATGATGCTACTAACCTATTTGAAAAAAATGAATCCATACTATGTATTTTTATAAACTCTATTTTTTCTAATTGTTCCTGCAGTCTGGAGAAGAAATTGGATTTCTCCTCTTTCATTCCATAACTGCAATTATAAATACGCTTTTTGAAGCCAATATATATAAAAAAATAAAGTGCTAATAAAAACATTGTAACTATAAAAGCAATCGAATCCATTTTCCAAATCATAAATAAGATTATACCCGCTGAAAAAACTGAAAATATCAATTCAGTCAAGGAGCTGATGAAAAAAATAAGTACATCATTCGCATCATTGTTTATCCTTTGAGATAAGTACGATAAATCAGTTCTGCCAATTACGAGTGGCGAAACTTTTTTTAAATGATTTACAATTTCGAAATTTAATGAAAATGCTGCATTAGTCTGTATCCTTATATAAAGTATTTTATTGACATAGCAGACAATTTCCTTACCAACATACAATAACAGTAATAAAAATATGAATTTTAACATTGCTGAATATGTTGTTTCCACATTAAACATATTAATAAATTGTCCCATAGCAGCCGGTATAAATGTATTTAACCCGCACAGTATAATACCCAACAAAAAATATATCCCATATTCTATTTTATATTGAAAAACATATTTACTGCAAAATTTTATCATTCCAATTCTCCCTGCTATTTCATTGAGCCATTTCTTTCATCAGCTCCAACATCTCTTCTGCATTCCATTTTACTGAAGAACAAATCTTATTTTTATAAGCAGCACACCCACCATAACATACTGGAAAAAATGAACAATCTTTACATTCTTGATCCTTTACGACATCATAGGAAAGCCATTCTACAAATTTATTTGTAAGTTTGATTCCTTTTTCCAAATTACCGATACTTCGTTCACTATATCCAATATCATTCCAACATTTATACAACGCTCCATCTGGACCTATCACAAATGAATTTAAGCTAATTGCTCCACATACACCATAATTGCTCGGCTTAACACCTTGGTACATAAAGCCTCTCTTAATCCCTTCTTTATAAAACGCAATCTCTTCTTTTGCGTACTGTGGTCGTTCCATACATATATGATTATTACATACTCCATTAATGAATATTACGGTGCGGCAGAGCCGCCAGTCCGGTGTGGCGAGAGCCACCTGTCC
>ERZ506741.81-NODE-81-length-72780-cov-14.5397_pt1 | contig 72780 bp, 57 predicted proteins | sample MGYA00513047_ERZ506741 | MGnify/ENA metagenome assembly ERZ506741
AAGGTACTACTAACGGAACAATCACCGGAATTGATGGTGACTTCTCTTTATCTAACGTGAAGAAGGGAGATATTCTGCAAATCTCTTTCGTGGGTTATATTACTCAGGAAGTGAAATGGAACGGTACTCCTCTGAACATCATCTTAAAAGATGATACTCAGACTTTGGAAGAAGTAGTGGTAGTAGGTTACGGTACACAGAAGAAAGTAAATCTGACCGGTGCAGTAGCAATGGCAGAAAGCGATGTTTTGGAGGACCGCCCTATCGCTAACTTGGCTCAAGGTTTGCAAGGTGCAATTCCCAACTTGAACATTTCGTTTGCCAATGGTAACCCTAACTCAAGCACAAGTATCAACGTCCGCGGTCTTACATCATTGAACGGTGGTTCTGCATTAATCTTAGTAGATGGTGTAGAAACCAATGATATTTCTCTGCTTAACCCGCAGGATATTGAAAGTATCTCAGTGTTGAAAGATGCTTCTTCTGCAGCCGTATATGGTGCACGTGCAGCATTCGGCGTTGTATTGATTACAACTAAAAAAGGTAAAAAGGGAGAGAAAGTTACTTTCAACTATAACAATAACTTCTCATGGTCGGCACCTTCACGCATGGCCAAGGGATTACCGGCAGACCAATGGTTGCGCGCCATGAATGTAGAGTCCAACAATACCAGCGGTACTCAGTATTGGAGTGACGAACTTATTGCTGCCGTAGAAGAACGCATGAAAGATCCCAGCCTTCCTACTGCTTGGGAAAACACGCAGGGAAATAAATTCACCGCTAATGGAGAATGGGCTTATGCCGGTAACACAGACTGGCTGGATGTATTGTTTAATGATGCAGCCTTCATGCAACAGCACAACGCCAGTGTTCGTGGCGGTTCTGAAAAGACCTCTTACTATGGTTCGGTAGGTTATAAAGGACAAGACGGTTTGCTGGCTTATGGAACAGACCATTTCAAACGTATTAATATGTCATTCAATTTCAACACTCAATTAACTAATTGGTTGGAAATCGGATTGAACGTAAAATACAATCGTAGCGAAGCTAACGAACCTAACTCTAACTTCTATACTTCGGAAGACCCCTATTATGAAGTATATCGCTCCATGCCGTTTATTCCCGTTTACTTGCCGGATGGAGACTTTGCAGGTGTAGCAGGTTCTAACTTCAACTTCAACATTGCAGGTATGTTGGCACAAGCCGGACGTACAAAGAATGTTTATGATGATATTTGGTATACAGGTTCTTTCAAATTAACTCCGTTCAAAGGACTTACCGTAAGAGGCGACTATACCGGTAACCGTTACTTCAGAACGACTCGTGCACACGAAAAGACTATTTACCAGAAGCAGCCCGATGGCACTTCAATGTCAAAAGGAGACCCGAACGGTGTTTCACTGAAGAAGTATGACGATACTTATGAAGCATTGAACTTATGGGCTGAATATAAAAAATCTTTCGGTGACCACTCTCTCACTGCAATGGTTGGTTATAACCAAGAATCCAAAGAAACCAGCAATATGTATGGTAAGACAACCGGCTTGTTTGTAAATGACATCCCTGTTATCGACTTAGCCGGAACCAAGCAAAACCTGGAAGAAGAAGCAACAATCTGGGCAGTACAGGGTGCTTTCTTCCGCTTGAACTATGACTATAAAGGCAAATACTTATTGGAGGTAAACGGTCGTTATGACGGTTCTTCAAAATATGGCGAAGACGACCGCTGGGGATTCTTCCCGTCAGCTTCTATTGGTTGGAGATTATCTGAAGAAAAATTCTTTGATTCTGCACGTAATATATTCGAAAACGTCAAACTTCGTGCATCTGTCGGTTCATTAGGCAACCAGGTTACTACAGGCAACTTCGATTATTTAAGTTCTATGGGTTTTGCTCAGCTCAACTATTTATTGAACGGTAAATTGGCAACAGGTATTACTCCTGCTTCATTGGCTTATAACAATGTAAGTTGGGAAAAAGTAACTACCGCCAACTTCGGTCTTGACCTGGGTCTGTTGAATAACCGCTTGACTGCTTCATTCGACTACTTTATCCGTTATACCAATGATATGGTCGTATCAAAGACCTATCCTGCAACAATGGGGTCTACCGGTGGTAAGGAAAATCTTGCCAACATGAGAACAAACGGTTGGGAACTTTCTTTGAGTTGGAAAGACCAAATTGCTAACGTAGGAGGCAGCCCATTGGATTATAATGTTGGTATCGGTATTTCAGACAGCTACTCAAAGATTACTAAATATGACAACCCAACCGGTTATCTGGGTGATTACTACGAAGGTATGGAATTAGGTGAAATCTGGGGTTACGTAACCGACGGATTCATTCAGGATAAAGCAGAAGCAGAACAACAAGCAGTTCGTCAGAAAGTAATTGCAACTACTTGGTTACCGGGTGATATCCGTTACGCAGACTTGGATGGAAACGGTGCTGTTGACTACGGAAAGAACACATTAAGTGACCACGGTGACAAGAAAATTATCGGTAACAATACTCCGCGTTATCGTTTCAATATCAACTTGGGTGCATCATGGAAAGGCTTTGATATCCGCGCTCTGTTCGAAGGTACAATGAAACGCGACTTATGGCTCGGCACAGGTAGCACAGGTATTTTCTGGGGATACTACGGACAATGGTGGAGTACATTGAACGATACTCATCTGGATTATTGGACACCCGAAAATCCGAATGCTTACTATCCAACTCCGACCAACACAACTCGCAGCCGTCAGACTCAGACTAAATATTTGCAGGATGCCTCTTACATCCGTCTGAAAGATGTAACTATCGGCTACAACCTGCCACAAGCCTGGATCTCTAAATTCGGTATCGCTCAATTGAGAATCTTTGCAAGCGGACAAAACTTATGGGAAGCTACAGGTTTGTATAAATACCTAGACCCGGATGCAACAGGTAACAGAAAGAAAGATGGTGAAATGGAAGATCGTATGACCAAATACCCATTCTGCCGTACTTATTCATTTGGTATCAACGTAACATTCTAAATTCAGGAACGATTATGAAAAAAAATATATTATATATAGGTTTAGTAGCTTTAGCATTGCAAAGCTGCGATTATTTGGATCGCGAACCGCTGGACTCCATCTCTAAAGACAAATTCTTTTCAACAGCCGGCGCTGATGGATTACAGCAATATTGTAACAATCTCTATCCTAAATTGATTAAAGGACATGGAGACCCTCAATCTTACAATTTCGGTATGATGGAAGAAGATTTCAAATCGGACAACATCTATACATGGGAATACAATTCTATCAGCTTTGGTTTACACGTAGCTCCTACCGGTGCAAAAGATACAGAATGGAACTGGGAAAACATCCGTGCTTGTAATGACTTCTTAGCTAATTATGAACAGTCACAGGCTTCCGAAGCAGAAAAGCATCGTTTTGCAGGAGAAATCTTATTCCTCAAAACTCTTGACTACTTCAACAAAGTGAAAACTTACGGCGATGTACCTTGGTATGACAAAGTTGTAAACCCGGGAGACGAAGACTTATACAAAGCACGTGATCCCCGCACTTTGGTAGCAGACAATATGCTGAGAGATATTGACCAGGCTATTGAATGGCTGCCCATGAAATCGAAAGTGGATGTTACCCGTATCTCCAAAGATGCTGCATTGGCGTTGAAAGCACGCTTCTGCTTGTTTGAAGGTACATGGCGTCGCTACCACAAGATTGAAGGAGATACAAAATTCTTGCAGGAAGCATACAATGCAGCCGGAGAATTGATGAAATCGGAATATGGTTACTCATTATTCCAGGGTAGTACTCCTTCACAGGCTTATCATGAATTATTCATTCAGTCCGATTATGCCAACAACCCTGAAATCATCTTGTCCAAAGCTTATGATCCCAGCTTAGGCAAAGGTAACAACCTGAGCCGTCAGATCGGTGTCGGCGAAACTCCCTTGGGCGTCAGCAAAGACTGTATTGACGACTATCTGTGTGCCGAAACAGGATTGCCTGTCACTCTCTGCAATTGCCCCGGACATACCACACACACCGGATTATTGGCAGAATTGAACAACCGCGACCCGCGTTTGTTACAGACTGTATGTTCTCCCGAAACAGGTGAACACACCTATTATTTAAAAGGACATCCGGCAAATATTGCCAACATTGTCAATACCGGTGCAGGCGGTTCTTCTTCTACCGGTTATAGCATTGCCAAATTCTATAATGCAGCCGAACATCTGGCAGCTCACCATCAGGGAACATTAGATGCTCCGGTATTCCGTTTCGGTGAAATCCTGTTAATCCGTGCAGAAGCAGCAGCAGAACTGGGAACCATTTCTCAAACAGATTTGGATGCTACAGTTAATAAGTTGCGTGAACGTGTAGGATTCAACCACAAGTTGACAATGAGCCCGGCCGTTGACCCCAAACTGGAAGCCGAATATCCAAACGTAAGCGCCAACAACGCAACGCTGATTCGTGAAATCCGCCGCGAACGCCGCGTAGAATTATTCGGAGAAGGTTACCGCTTTGATGACTTGCGCCGTTGGGCATGTGGCAAACGTCTGGATGCTTCTGTTGCACCCCGCATGGGTATGATTCCTGATGCAACTCTTTATTCTGCCGAAAACATCACTGCTATGCAGAACGTATTAGGCACAAACAGCAAAGGTGAACTCGACATTTACAGCAAGCGTGTAGATACACAAGCCAGATTTGAAGATCCGAAGAACTACCTGTTTGCTATTCCGACCAATGAAATCTCTATCAACCCGAATCTGACACAGAACACGGGATGGTAATTGATACATTATAATCTATTAGAGAATGTGTCCGGGAAGCGAATGAAGCTTTCCGGACATTCTTTTTTTGTTTTCTGACCAATTATTAAATTTCTTTCCTCTTTTTTTGCTCGCCAAATAAGAAAACCTTACCTTTATCATCCCTTAAAGGAAAATTAAACGCAAACAAAACAATAAACACTAACTCATAACAGTTATGTATAACCTTAAAAAACTAATCGTATGCATGGCCGGTGCAGCGTTCGCTTTGAACCTTCACGCCCAGCAAGTACAAGGCTTTGTCCACAAGCAATCAGAAGCAACGGATTATGTATGGCCTACCGACCAACAAGTATTGGATAAACTGGATAAATGGCAAGACCAGAAGTTCGGAGTCTTGTTCCATTGGGGGCTTTACTCCGTTCCCGGCATTGTAGAGTCATGGTCCATCTGCTCGGAAGATGTCGATTGGATTTCACGCAAAAAACCTTTGCCATACGATGAGTACAAAGAGTGGTACTGGGGCTTGAAAGACTCGCTCAATCCGGTCAACTTCAATCCCGAACAATGGGCAGATGTAATGCAGGATGCAGGTATCAAATACATGATATTCACCACCAAACATCACGACGGATTTTGTACTTACGATTCCAAGTACACGGACTTCTCCATTGCCCACGGAGCCTTCAAGGACAATCCGCGCAAGAATGTAGCTTACCATGTATTCGATGCTTTCCGCAAAAGAGGTTTCATGACGGGATGCTATTTCTCCAAACCCGACTGGCATTGCGAATGGTTTTGGAATCCTTATTTCGCTACCCCCGACCGTAACATCAATTACAAGAAAGACCGCCATCCCGACTGGTGGAAAAACTATCAGACCTTTACCCGTAACCAGCTGAATGAGCTGATGTCCGACTACGGAAGTTTTGATATCCTTTGGCTGGACGGCGGCTGGGTGAAAGGTGATGACATTGGTCTGGACGATATTCTGGCACAAGCACGCCGGAAGCATCCGGGATTGATTTCGGTAGACCGCAGCATCAGGGGCAAAAACGAAAACTACCAGACTCCCGAACGCGGCATCCCCGAAACACAGCTCAACTATCCGTGGGAAAGTTGCATCACGCTGAGCAATGATTGGGGATGGGTGCCGAATGCTCCATTCAAATCGTCTCAAAAGGTTATCAACATATTGAGTGAAATCACTGCCAAAGGTGGTTGCCTGCTGCTGGGCGTAGGACCAACCCCGGACGGTGTCATCGAAGAAGAAGTGGCCAAGCGTCTGCACGAAGTGGGAGAATGGTTGCGGGCAAACGGCAAAGCCATCTACAATACCCGAATCACTCCTGTTTATCAGGACGGACACACATGGTTCACTGCCGACAAGGACGGACAGACACTCTATGCCATCTATGCATTGCCCGAAGGAGAAACACTGCCGGAAGTCATAGAATGGACAGGAAATCTTCCGAAAGGCAAAATGAAAATGCTGAAAGGAAACAAGAGTGTGAAATATACTTGCGATGGTGATAAAGTAAAAGTATTTCTTCCCAAAGGAATAAAGAATGAACCTATTGCTTTGCAATTCAAGGTAAGAGCAAAATAGGAGGTTTTATCAAGACCCAATCAACCTATCACTTTGCCTGTAGGGGCGGGGACACTCGCCCGAATACACTTTACTTGATGCATTCGGGCGGGCAATCCCCGCCCCTACAGTTAACTTTAATAATGCTTTGACTCCCCGAATGCACAGAACTGACTGCATTCGCTTACTCTTCCATCACAAAACTTTTCAGAATAGCTTCCGCCTCAGCTTTTTTCCCCACCGAATAAATGATGGAAACATGAAATGCACTCCCGGCCGCCTTGGTCATCAGACAGGCATAGCAACAAGGCTCCCCCTCACATTGCCCATCCATCGAAACACCATAAAATTGCTCCAAGTCAAAGGCTTTGACAGCAGTCTGCTTCTCCACACCATCATCGTCGGCATAGTCTTTCAACATACCTTCCAGGTCACCCTTCGTGATGCCGTCAGAGTCCAACGCCTGAACAGTGATATAAAACTTACTATCGTTCAACAAAAACGTTTCTTCTGTATCCTCTTCCACAACAATACCCTTCGGAACCTTAAAAGTCAATCCGTAGGCAGTCCATGTAACAGGAGACAATGCCTGTGCACCTGCCGACAAGCAGACACACAGGCATAAAAAGGCAAAAAACAAAATTCTTTTCATCTTTTACTTTATTTACGAATAAAGACTTCGCTCAACGCACTCCCCCGGTTATTTATCTTTATCACGTATCTCCACGCGACGAATCTTACCGCTGATAGTCTTCGGGAGCTCTTCTACAAACTCTATCACACGCGGATACTTATAAGGGGCAGTCACACGCTTCACATGATCTTGCAATTCTTTAATCAGTTCCGGGCTTTCCTGTCCTTTGTAGTTCCTGGAAAGAACGATGGTCGCCTTTACCACTTGTCCGCGCACTTCATCGGGAACACCCGTAATGGCACATTCCACCACGGCAGGATGAGTCATCAATGCACTTTCCACTTCAAACGGGCCGATACGGTAGCCGGAGCTCTTGATAACATCATCCGCACGTCCCACAAACCAAAAGTATCCGTCTTCATCACGCCAAGCCACATCACCGGTATAATAAATGCCATCGTGCCAAGCATCTTCGGTCAGTTCGGCCGCCCGATAATACTCTTTGAACAAACCCAGCGGCTTGCCTTCAGACGTACGGATGACAATCTGTCCCTGTTCACCGTCTTCTGCCGAACGCCCATCGGGAGTCAGCAAGTCGATATCATATTGCGGATTGGGGACACCCATGCTGCCCGGTTTCGGCTCCATCCAGGGAAAAGTACCCAACGTCAAAGTGGTTTCCGTCTGTCCGAAACCTTCCATCAAACGAATACCGGTTATTTTTTTAAACGTCTCATATACAGAATAGTTCAATGCTTCTCCGGCAGTGGTACAATATTCCAAAGACGACAAGTCATACTTACTGATATCTTCCTTTATCAAGAAACGATAAATGGTAGGAGGAGCACACAGTGAAGTGATATGATAGTCCTGAATCTTTCCGAGAATATCGGCAGGAGTAAACTTCTCATGGTCATACACAAAGATATTCGCCCCCGCAATCATCTGTCCGTAAAGTTTTCCCCACACCGCTTTCCCCCAACCGGTATCGGCAATCGTCAGATGCAAACTGTCGCGATGCAGATTATGCCAGAAACAGGCAGTTACGATATGCCCCAACGGATAAGTAAAGTCATGCGCCACCATCTTCGGCTCACCGGTAGTTCCCGATGTAAAATACATCAGCGAGGTATCCTCATTGGTATTCGGATGCTCAGGCTTTACAAACGGAGCCGCATTTTCCATTCCCTGATGAAAGTCTTCGAAACCTTCGGGAACTTCGGGACCGACACTGACCAGCTTCTTTACAGAAGGCGAATCGGGCATCGCTTCTATGATATGCTTGGTAATCACATCTTCGCCTGCCGCAACAATCATCTTAATATCGGCAGCATTACAACGGTACACAATATCTTTCTTGGTCAGTAAATGAGTGGCGGGAATCACCACCGCACCCAACTTGTGCAGAGCGATAATGGAATACCAGAACTCATAACGACGTTTCAATATCAACATCACCATATCACCGCGACCGATACCCAGACTTTGGAAATAAGACGCCGTCATATCGGTATATTTCTTCAGGTCGGCATAAGTATACTGTCTGGATTCCCCTTTATCGTTAGTCCACAACAGCGCTTTCTTGTCGGGTTCCTCGGCAGCCCAGGCATCTACTACATCATAGCCGAAATTAAAATTTTCGGGTACCTTAATCTTCAGGTTCTTTATAAAATCCTCTTGTGAGGCAAAAGTGGTTTGTTCTAAGAATCTTTCTACCATACTCTTACAATTTACATAATTACTGCCAGGAACTTCACAGTCTTGCCGTCCAGTGCCATCATGCCGTGAGGCTGGGCAGAATCAAAGTAAAGGCTGTCACCCGGATTCAAAATAAGTTCTTTTCCGTTAATATTAAGCAACATACGTCCTTCTATCACCAGGTTGAACTCTTGTCCTTCGTGTGAATTGAAATAAATAGGCGTATCTTCGGGCTTCGGCTCCACGGTAACGATGAACGGATCTACCTTACGTCCGCGGAATCCCGATGCCAATGATTCATATTTGTATGCTTTGGTACGTTCCACCGATACCCCTGTGCCACAACGAGTCAGGAAGTAAGCACTCATTTTAGGCTCTTCGCCAAACATCAGCACATCCAGTGCGATACCATATTTGCGGGCAATCTTCTGCAAAGCGCTGACCGATATATCTTTCTCACCGCTTTCCATACCCAAATACTCTTCCACTGTAAGTTGGCAACTTTCGGCCACTTCTTGGGAAGTCAGTTCCAAAACGTCTCTCAATCCCCGGAGACGTTCGGCTATTTGCTTTATCTGGTCACTCATAATCTTTAGATTTAGGGTTCAAAGATAATGAAGATTTAATTAATCCTAGCAAAGTTTCAAGAAGTTTCTATGAAAACTATCTGACAGACAGCGAAACTGCACAATATCATTCTATATGAGCAAGGACACGGGTTTAAGGAAGTGGTTGCCTTTCGGATAGTTTCAAATGAAAGTATTCGGGCAATAGGACTGCAAAAACATTCCCAACGTGTGAAAAAAGCCGGATAATGTAGTCCAACCATCATGCGCCACAAGGAACGGAAGCTGCGCTACCATAGAGCGTTGCAACCACGTTTTCTTCTGCACCGTAAGAATGGTAACAGTTTGGATTACCCCACAAGCCCGGAGCAGATACCTCCCTATATCCATGAAGAAACATAGAAAAAATCCATGCTCCATAAAACTTATGATAAATGATAGCATGAATTATAAAAGAATCACTATTTTTGCCAAAGACACACAGAATGATATGAAGAGGTTCATCGGGCATACTATCCTAATACTATTGGCGGAAATATTTCTTTTCTGCCCGACAACGATGAGTCAAAACAATCCTTATAAAATAAACGACCAACTCTATTCCTATTACCAAAAGTGCAGCAACGCCATCAGGAAGCCCGAAGTATTGCTCATGGCGGATACACTCTTCCACATGGCAGAGAAAAAAGGAGACGTGAAAGCGCAATGCCTTGCCCTGAACCTGAAATCCGACCATTATTACTTTATCAACGATATCAATACATTGCTCATCGAGAAAGAAAAGGTAGCCGACTTTGCACGCAATACTCCTTATAAGCAATACATATTCGGAGCATGGAACCGCATTATCACTTACTATTTGAGAAACAGGGAATATGATTCCGCCATCCAAGAACTGAAAAAATATCAGGACGAAGCCATTCGTTTGGACAATCCTTACGGCATAGGGAAAAGCTACGTGCGCATGGGAGATGTGTATTACCAGCAGCGCATGTTCCGGCTTGCCCTCCAACAATACAAACAGGCTGTGGATTACTACATACAGACCGGCAATGAAAAAGAGAACTTTTATTCGTATCGCTCCATAAGCTCATGCTATATAAATCTGCAGCGATACGAAGAAGCCGAAGAATATGCCCTAAGATGTTTAGATGCTTCCGTCACCCAATCTGCATTGATACAATCCAAACTACTCTTGTTTCAAGTGACATGCAGCAAAATGGATTTAAAAAAAGCCGACGAACTTCAAAAAGAATTAGCGCAGTACAGAGCTCAGGGAGTGATGAAAGGGGCCATCCTTGAAAACTATTTCACTCTGAACGGTTATTATTATGCAGCATTGGGAAACCTTGACAAAGCCCTTGCATACAGTGATTCCATCAGTGACAAAGGATTGAGTCTTGCGGTCAGATACAAAGCATTTGAAATGGCAGGGGATTTCTATTCCGCCTTTGCCGAACTATACAAAAAATACCGTCTGCAAGACTCTATCAACCAAGCAAACAATGCGGAAGTAATGGCGGCATACAACGCCCGTTTCAATAACCAAAGGCTGGAATTGGAAAAGAACCGCCTGTCTCTCCAAAACACAGAAATGAAACTGGCACAAATGCAAAATCGGGAACAAATGATACTGATGGAAAAAGAACAGACGCGCATGAAGCTGGAAAACCAGGACTTGCAACTGAAGCAACAACAAACAGCCATCGAACTGGAAAAAGCCGAAACACAAAAACAACGCTTGGAAGTCATACACCAGCAAGAACAGTTACAACGTATTGAAATGGAGAAAAAAACCAATCAGCGCAAGATTTGGGTGGTGTTCTCCATCCTGATACTTATTTCCGGCTTCTCCAGCATATATGCTTTTACACGCCGGCAACATGCCAGGCATTTAAAGATAGAAAAAGAAGCTGCCGAAAAAGCACGGCAGCAAGCTGAAAAAGCGGACAAGCTGAAATCGGCTTTCCTACAGAACCTCAGTCATGAAATCCGTACGCCACTCAATGCCATTATCGGTTTTAATGATTTGCTGAACGATGCCGGTGCAGAATTCAGCGAAGAAGAGCGGAGCGAATTACTCGGTCATCTGCATACCAATACCAATTTATTGCTCACATTGGTAAACGATGTACTCGACCTCAGCAAACTGGAAAGCGGCAACTATAGCATCTCGCTATCCAATGTCGTCTTGCCCGAACTATGCCAATCCACTTTAGCAGGCGTGGCACACAGAGTGGCCGAAGGCGTCAGACTGGAGCTGAAACAACCCGATACGGAAATCATCCTGAATACAGACGCGCAACGCCTGCAACAGATATTGACCAACCTACTGGTCAATGCCTGCAAATACACTTCTCAAGGCAGTATCGTCTTGGCTTATGAGATAGCAGACACCTCTATCATTTTCTCTGTCACCGATACCGGCTGTGGCATTGATAAGGAAAAAGGCGAATTGATTTTCCAACGTTTTGAGAAGCTGAACAGCATGAATCCCGGTTTCGGACTAGGCCTGAGTATTTGCCGGAGCCTCACTACCCTGTTGGGAGGTAAAATCTATCTGGACACACAATACACCGGAGGTGCAAGATTTGTTGTGGAACTCCCCTTACATTACCCTGTATAACTGCTTTCTATTCTTTTCCATAAGCTCCGGCTCTGACCAAATGTCCCCCGGTGCAGTGTTTCGTGAAATGGAAAAGCCACATTGGAATTACTGTTTATTTACAACACAAAAAACAAATGGAAAGAGAGATATTCTTCGTAACCTCCCTATATATTCATTAATCAGCACCACCGATTTATAAGTCACTGCCACTGATTTATAAATTACCGCTTCCGGTTTATAAATCAGTGGCAGAGATTTATGAATACAGCAAGAGCCGATTGTCTTTACATACTGAAATTCAATACTTAGAGAAAGGCTATGTCATTCTACGTTACCGGCCTTTATCGCCTTGATAACGGCTGAAGTAAATCCGGCATGGTCTAATTCATTGATACCCTTGATAGTTATTCCTCCGGGAGTCGTTACCTTATCAATCTCCACCGAAGGATGGGTATCATTATTCAATATCAGTTCGGCAGCACCTTTTACCGACTGCGCCACCATCTTCTGAGCATCTTTCGGGCAAACCCCCATCTCAATGCCTGCCTGCATAGCTGCCTGTATATATTTCAACACGTATGCTATGCCGCAAGAAGTCAATGCAGTGGTAGCTCCCATCTGACTCTCGGGTATCAACATAGCCATTCCAAGCTCATTAAAAATATCCAGCATTAATTGCTCCTGCTCCTTGCTGGCATTGCGACTGGCTATCAAAGTCATGCTTTGGCGTTCGGAAATAGCTGTATTGGGAATAACACGGAAAATAGTCATCTGCGGGCTTACCCATTCGGAAAAACGGTCGAACGACAGACCACCCGCAACAGAGACAAGCACCTGGCGCTCAATATCCAATTTAGTAAAACTCAGCACTTGTTCCACCATCCACGGTTTCACTGCCAGAATGATGATATCGGCTTCTTTCACCACTTCATCATTATCGTTTGTCACATTGATTTCAGGAAACTCCGCCTTCAGCGCGTCCAGTTTTCCATTACTGGGATTGGCAACAAAGATTTCATTTGCTTTCACTATGGTTCCCCGGGCCAGGCCGCGTGCAATAGCGCCCCCCATATTTCCTGCACCGATAATTGCTATTTTCATACCTTATTCTTTTAAAATCAATTGGGTCAAAGATAAAAGGAAAAAGTGAAAATACTCATCCACAGGACATGTATTTTCACTTTCTTATATTATTGCAAACTTCTTTCAATCAAAAGAGTTTTTTAAAGCGAGCTAAAAATTCATCAGCCTCAGCCATGCTCAAACAAAGAGGAGGCAACAAGCGGATAACATTTGTGCCACTGACACCGGTGAATACTTTTTGTTCAAACAACAAACGCTGACGCAATTCCTTAATAGGTTCAGCAAATTCCATACCAATCATCAGCCCTTCACCGCGGACTTCTTTTATTTGTGGAAGTTTCTTCAATTCGGCCAATAAGTGGGCACCGACCTTAGCGGCATTCTCCACCAGATTTTCCTGCTTCATCACATCCAGCACGGCAATGGCAGCGGAACAAGCCAAATGATTTCCCCCGAAAGTAGTACCGAGCTGTCCGTATACCGGCTTGAACTTCGGACTAATCAAGACACCTGCCATGGGGAAACCGTTACCGATTCCCTTTGCAACGGTTATCATATCGGGACGGATACCCGCATGCTGATGGGCAAAGAATTTACCGCTTCGTCCGTAACCCGACTGGATTTCATCCAGCACAAGCACCGCGTCTGCCGCTTCACATGCCTTGCTCAGGTTTTGCAAAAATTCAGCATCGGGTATCTGAATACCTCCAACCCCCTGAATTCCTTCAATAATCACAGCACACACATCGCCTTTTGCCAGCTCTGCTTTAACAGCTTCTATATCATTCAAAGGCAGATACGTCACATGACCGTTCGCATTAATCGGAGCAATAATCTTCGGATTATGAGTTGCTTCTACTGCCAATGAAGTACGTCCGTGAAATGCTTTGCTGAAAGAAAGCACCCGTTTCCGTCCGTTATAGAAAGAGGCGAGCTTCAAGGCGTTTTCGTTTGCTTCGGCCCCACTGTTGATGAGAAACAGCTGATAGTCATCGTATCCCGAAATCTCTCCTAATCGGTCTGCCACTTCCTGCTGTAACTTGTTAATCACCGAATTGGAATAGAAGCCCAACCGTGCCACCTGATTGCTTATCATTTCTACATAATGCGGATGTGCATGACCGATAGAAATGACAGCATGACCGCCATACAGGTCGAGGTATTCTGTACCTTTATCATCCCATACATGGCAACCTTTTCCTTTTACGATATTAATATCGAAAAGAGGATATACATCGAATAATTTCATAACTCTTCTTTTTTAGAAAGCAGCCGGCTTCAGTTTCAAGCCTACGGTTTCTTCCAGATTGAACATCAGGTTCATGTTATGGACAGCCTGACCGCTGGCACCTTTCAACAAGTTATCGATACAAGAGATTATCAACAGTTTATCGCCATGTTTCTCCAAATGAATCAAACACTTGTTGGTGTTCACCACCTGCTTTAAGTCTATGTTTTTATCTATGATATGAACAAAGGAATCCTCGGCATAGTAGTCCGTATACATCTTCACCAGCTCTTCCAGTTCTACTTTGCATTTCACAACCAATGTGGCAAAGATACCACGCGGAAAGTCTCCACGGTAAGGAATAAAATCTATTTCAGAATCAAAACTGTTCTGCAACTGCTTCAATGACTGTTTGATTTCGGGCACATGCTGGTGAGAAAACGGTTTATAGATGCTCATGTTATTGTTGCGCCAGCTGAAGTGGCTTGTCGCACCCGGTTTGACACCGGCACCGGTGCTTCCCGTAATAGCATTCACCATCACATCTTCGTTCAGCAACAAGTGTTTTGCCAGAGGTAATAACCCCAACTGGATACAAGTAGCAAAACACCCCGGGTTTGCCACATGCTTGCTATGACAGATGGCACGACGATTCAGCTCGGGCAAGCCATAAATAAAGTCGTGGTCATCACTCTTGATACGATAGTCCATACTGAGATCGATGATTTTCAAATCCTCGGGCACATTATGACTATCCATAAACTTCTTCGTGTCACCATGGGCGGTACAGAAGAACAATACATCTATCTCGTCCAAAGGAAGCCGGTCGGTAAATACCAAATCGGTTTCACCGTAAAGCCCTTCATGTACGTCGGTAATCTTATTGCCGGCGTTGCTGCTACTGTTTATAAACTTTATCTCTACTTCGGGATGATTAATCAGCAGACGAATCAATTCGCCTGCCGTATAACCTGCCCCACCGATAATTCCTACTTTAATCATAATCAGATTTCTTCGTCCTTGTGGTTATTATAATAAACACGCAATGGTGTTGAAGTTACTTTGATAAAGCCTTTCGCATCTTCTGCCGTCCAGCCTTTCTGCATTTCACCATATTCACCAAACTTAGTCTTCACCAAATCGTCTTTAGATTCAACGCCTACCGTAGAGAACGAAAGCGGACGGAGTTCAAGGATAGCCGTACCGTTGACATTGCGCTGCGATTCCTGAAGCATAGCTTCGATATCGCGCATCACCGGTTCCAGATACTGGCTTTCATGCAAGAACATGCCATACCAGTTGGCAACCTGGTCTTTCCAGTATTGCTGCCATTTACTCAAAGTATATTTTTCAAGGAAACGGTGTGCACCGATAATCAGCATCGGGGCAGCAGCTTCGAAACCTACACGCCCTTTGATACCGATAATGGTATCTCCCACGTGCATATCGCGACCGATACCGTATGCAGCACCGATTTCTTCCACTTTTTGGATAGCCTTAATCGGATCGTCGAATTTTTCATCATTCACAGCTTTCAACTCACCTTTCTCAAAAGTAAGACGAAGTTGTTCGCTGCCTTCTTTAGTCACTTGTTTTAAGTATGCACTTTCGGGCAATCCCTGTGCAGAGTCCAAAATCTCACCGCCACAGATAGAAGTTCCCCAAAGACCTACATTATATGAATATTTCAACTTTGTAAAATCAGCAGCAAAACCATGTTCGTTCAAGTAATCGATTTCCTGCTGACGGCTCAACGCCATATCGCGGGTAAGGGTAATAATTTCTACCCCCGGAGCCAATACCAGGAAAGTCATATCAAAACGGATTTGGTCGTTACCCGCACCGGTTGAGCCGTGGGCAATAGCATCAGCACCTATTTCATTGGCATAACGGGCAATAGCCAATCCTTGGAAGATACGTTCCGAACTTACAGAAATGGGATAAGTTCCGTTGCGAAGAACATTACCGAATACCATGTATTTCAAGCTCTTTTCATAATACTCCCGAGTAACGTCCAAAGTTACATATTTCACTGCTCCCAGCTTATAAGCATTTTCTTCGTTCTGCTTCAGCTGTTCTTCACTGAAACCACCGGTGTTTGCACAAGCTGCATATACTTCATACCCTTTTTCCTTAGCCAGATACATTACAGTGAACGAAGTATCAAGACCGCCACTGAACGCAACTACTACTTTTTTCTTTTTTTCTTCCATAATAATATGTGTTTTTTCTATTATTTCTTCTTTAAATCGTGTCTTCCTCGTGTAAAGACGGATCGTAAAGCATCGCAGTACAAATACAGAACTTACGGTTTTTTGCCATCAATATATCATGATTGACACATCCTTCACAACCTTTCCAAAAAGCTTCATCGTCCGTCAACTCATTGAATGTGACAGGAACGTAGCCCAATTCCGTATTCATTTTCATTACAGCTGCACCACTTGTCAGACTGAAAATCTTAGCTTTCGGCCATCGTAAACGCGCCAATCGGAAAGATGCCGCCTTAATGCGTTTTGCCAATCCCAAGCCACGATAATCGGGATGAACAATCAACCCTGAAGTGGCCACATATTGCTTGTTTCCCCACGACTCAATATAAGTAAAGCCTGCAAACTCTTCGCCACATAAAGCGATAATCGCTTTTCCTTCTCTCATTTTAGTCGCCACGTATTCATGTGTGCGTTCTGCGATGCCCGTTCCGCGTACCTTAGCTGCTTCCCTGATGGTATCTAAAATTTTATCAACGTAAACTTCATGTGAGGCATCAGCCACCATCACATCAACTTGTTTAGCATCCATTTCTTATTCTATATTATTTTTATTGTATATTCGGTATAATGAGTGAAAGTGCGTTCTTCACCCCGGTCTCTGTGCAACCTTCGCGCACCACAAGCATAATGGTATCATCTCCGGCAATAGTTCCCAGAATTTCATCAAAATCTTTACTATCAATATCATAAGCCAAACTGCTGGCATAACCGGGACGAGTTTTTATCACAGCCAGATTTGCCGAGAACTCAATGGAAATAAAGCCATTATGCATTAATAATTCGCCGGCCGAATGCTGTTCGGTCATACGCTTATACATTGTATTATTAGGTAATACGTATACATAGTTCCCATTCATGCTGGCAGCCTTTGCAACTTTCAATTGCTTCAAATCACGTGACAGTGTAGCCTGTGTCAGGCGGAATCCTTCTTTAGCCAATTCCTGTAACAGTTCTTCCTGACTTCCTATTTCCTTGCAGGAAATTATAATTTTGATGGCATCCAGTCTGCTATTCTTGCTCTTCATACTGCATAATTATTCTGATTCGATTGCAAAATTACGCATTGTTTGGGAATATAGATACAAAAAGCAGAATATTTTTGCGCATATATGCAAAAAAGTAGTGTTAAAGTTATATTTTAATCGAAAAAAGCCATACCCAATAAGGAAGTAAGACAGAAAAACAACTGCCTTTGTCTACTCTCGACGTAACTCAATCCTTTCGTGAAACTTTTCAATGAATATGCAGACCGGCAACATCATACGGATATGTAAAAGTCACAGAAGGTCCTTGTTTTGCCTGTTCGTCTACTTTATAATATCCTCCGAAATAATGAATAAAGTGAGCATTTATCTCATTACGAATCATAGCCGTTTTATTCTCAAAACGCTCCTTTGCCAATGGTGTATTAACAACCGTCACCAGTAAAAGCGATTTTTCTTCCACACGTTTTACTGTTATATCCGAATGATAAAATTCCGTGTCCACGGTAGAGACGGCTAAACTTTCAAACAAAGAAAGTAAACGTGCCTGATCTGTTCTGACCATCTGTTTCTCCAAATCGGTATGCAACTCTGCATGCACACAGTTCTGCCCGTTTTTATCAGCCTCCTCTATCACAGCGCGAAACAGACCGATAAAGTCACAACTGCCTTCCACATATTTTATTTTCCCCGATTCAAGGCGAGAAAGCTCAAGGATATTATTCACATAGTCCAATAACTGTGTAGCATTCTCCTGAACAATCTTATTATAAGCAGATTTACTTTCTTCATCCAAATTATCCGCATCAGCCAAAATTTCGGCAAAACCCACCACAGCATTCAAAGGAGTACGTATATCATGACTGATTTCAAGTTTCAACCGTTCTTTAGCCAAATTATCAGTATGCGAAAGCTCGGCAGCCTTTATCGCCTCCTTTTCTGCCAAAGCAATTCTCTTTGATAGGTAACCGGTATAAAGATAAAACAACAGCATCAAAACCAATAGTACACCCAAAATCATAATAGCCCGAAGATAGTTCAGGTTAGTAATCTTTTGCTTTTCCATCAGCAATTCATTGATTTGATAATTCTCTTTTACTTGTTCCAACTGGCTGGTGGTTGTAGCTATACTCAAAGAATCCTGTTTATGCAGCAAAAACTTCAATGTATGGATGCCTTCGTTCCAGTCACCCTTATCACGCAATATCAAAGACTTATAAAAAATAAGAGTTTCGAATACATCTATATGTCCCCTTTCGACAAACGGAGCGACCTGGTCTATCAATGCAATTCCTTTATCATATTCCTGTGTCCGGGCATAATACTGCAATTCCATCAATTGTATATTCAGCCAATACACCGAATCCACTTCCGGAGTAAGCAAGTTTTTGGCTTTTTCAAGGAATTCAGCCGTTTTAGAATAATCCTTATGATGCATATAATAACGAACATACCTGGTTTGGCAATCCACCATTACATCTCTCCAATTATTCACAGTCTTGGGCTCCTTAGACAACACTTCTTTCAACAAGCCCTCCATTTTCTCTAAATAAAACAAAACAGAATCTCTCTTCACTCTATCGGGGTCCTTAGAAGGCAAACCGGAAACAATATCAGCATATCTACTTGATAAACGAGAAAGAATATCAATGCGCAAACTCAATTTAGTCGTTTTCTTGCAAGCCCGATACCCTTTTAGAAGAGCTGCAAGTGCTTCATCCGAACGATTAAAAGCAGCATACGTACATCCCAAACTATTATAGGCAGCCACTATGCCATTATTACTTTTTCTCTCTTGTGCCTCTTTCAAAACTTCTTTTGCCACAAAAGCCGCCTTTTCATTCATTTTTTTAGAAGCCAGCACGCGACTGATAGCAGCCTTTTGTTCCAGATAATAATCATACTTGCCTATCTTGGAAGCAAGTTCCTGCAACTCATCCACCCAAAGGGTGATACTGTCCAAATCATGTTTTTTATCATAACAGACAGCCAGATAATAGGCACCCAAATTCTCATAATAGATATTCTGCTGCTTACGTGCTTCTTCATAAAGGCACTTGGCAAAAAACACATTATAAGGAGGATTCTGATGCAAATATGCCGCGTCCAGCAACACAGACAAACGAGAAGTATCTGCTGGTAAATGTTCCACCTTCCTCATCAAACTGTCACGAAAAGCAATCGTATCATCCCCTTTCCATCCCCGGGAAAAGAGACATGAAAACGAAATCAGACAAGATACCAGTGTTATAATTTTCTTCATATTATGATACTCTGCTTATAATAGTGTCGATTTATACTTTAACGGATGAGTGAAACAAAAACGTGCCCCTTGGGTATAATCTCCGTCAATCCATATCTTACCACCTACGAACGTCACTATCAGCCGGCAGATAGAAAGTCCCAAACCGGTCCCCTGTACAAACTCATTCAATTTTTCAAAACGTTCGAAAATAAGTTTCTGCTTTTCCTTTGGAATGCCGCAACCTGTATCCGCCACCGAAAAGAGAGCTGTCCCGTCATTTGCCTTTTCGAGTTTAAGCACAACAGAACCTTCTTTAGTAAACTTAACAGCATTCACCAACAAATTTATCAACACCTGCCTCAGTCGCGAATCATCCGTTTCGAGCTTCAACGAAGCAAGAGCTGTCTCAAATTCCAACCTTACATTCAGTTTATAAGAGGCGCGTATGGTTTCTATTACTTCATTGCATATCTTTACCGCATCATGCTCCTTCATATTGAAGTGAATATTGTCTTCTTCAAAATCCGACAAATCAAGTATATCATTTATCAGTTTCAGCAGTTGATGCGAATTGACACGGATAATCTCACAAGCTTGCTTACGGGAGTCGTCATCCATGCCCATATCCTCTTCCGACGCCAACAAAGTGGAGAAACCCACAATAGCATTTAACGGCGTACGCACTTCATGGCTCATATTAGAAAGGAACATATTCTTTTTGCGAATGGCATTCTCTGCCTTCCGCCTCATCTCCTCCTGCTTTCTTTTTGATTCCTTCAATTTGAATATTTTCTTCCAACTCAGAAAAATAAGATAAAACAGCACCAAGACACAAACAGCAATTCCGGTCACATAATAGCGGTTGGACAGAGTACGCCGGTGTTCATTCATAAACTTCAGCCGATCTGCCTGAAAACGAGTGCAAAGCCGGTCAATCTCCTTAGGATAATTCTTATTAAATACAGACTTCACATAAGCATATACATTAGCAAACTGTTTAAAAGCCTCCTGCTCTTTCCCCATCATAACATACAATTCTGCCTTATTACGCATTGCATCAATATACAATCCGCGATTGCTTTGCGGTGCCTTTCCTTTAAAGAAACGGTCGTAAACATCCAACGCCTTTTCATATTCTTCCTTACTCTCATAATAAGCCGCCTCGGTTATCAACAGATGCCGGATAATCCCCACCGGCAGCATCGGTTCTAACTTCCAAGCCTCCTTTAAGTAGTTGTCGGCTTCATCCGGCACCCCCGCCTGAATACAATAGTAAGCATTATAATTATAAAACAATGCCTGTTCCACCGGAGATAAATCTTCCGACAAATACTCATTTATGCGCTCTATATACAATTTAGCCTTCCCAATATTCTTCAAATGCAGAAGATTATCCACCAATTGCATCAGCAGTATTTTTGTAAGAATCTGATTATCCGAAGAATCTTTTAACTGCTTTAAAGCCTCTTCAAGTGATGTTCCCGCTTCCTCCAACCGGTTCATGTGACTATACACTTCACCAATTGCACTGAGCGACATTGCCATTCCGAATTTGTGGTTCATTGCCTGAGCTTTGGAGTACATCATATCACTTTGAGCAACGGCAATGCGAGTCTCTCCCCTAAGAATATGCGAACGGATTACGACCCTCTTCAATTCAAAATATTCATCATATTTGCCTATAGAATCCAATACAGTGGTCAGACTGTCCCCCAAAAGAGCAATACTATCATTCCTCTCTGTATGAATAAAGCCGGCATTTTGCCTGAATGAATGGATATATTTTTGTTGCAATTCATAAGATTGGGGCTGCCGTCGATCAGCATCCCACGCTCTTGCCGGATTAACATTTATCAAGCATAATAAAGAGAGAACAATAAGATGTCCGACTATTTTTTTCATTCTTAATTAAACCTTCATACATTTTTCATTTAGCGAAGGTATTGATATTCTGTCATTTCACCAAAGAAGTTACCAGAAAAGTAAGAATAATATGTTTTAGGGCATTTACCATGCATTCGAACAGTTATTATATCAAAAAAAGAGGAACAGTTTAAAAGAATGAGTTATTTTTGCAGTATCATTAATTCCTTAAATTATCAATTGCAGAAACATGGAACACACTTATTTCTTTGCAGTAGACCTGGGAGCCACCAGCGGACGAACCATTTTAGGTTGCCTGGGAGACGGCAAATTAGAGTTGAAAGAGGTTACCCGCTTTCCCAATCATATAATAGAGGCCTGCGGTCATTGTTACTGGGACATTTATGCCCTTTACCGCGAAATCATCAACGGACTCAAAACAATAGCCAAAGACAACATTCCCATCCGTTCCATCGGTATCGATACATGGGGGGTGGATTTCGCACTTATCGGTAAGGATGGCGAACTGCTCCGCAATCCCTATTGCTATCGTGACCCACATACAGTAGGAGCACCCGAAGAATACTTCACGCACATTCCTCGCGAAAGAGTATATGATATTACCGGCATTCAGATAATGAATTTCAATTCATTATTCCAGTTATCGACACTACACCGCAATCATTGCACCGCATTGGAAGCAGCAGACAAAATTCTCTTTATGCCCGATGCATTGGGCTATATGCTCACCGGAAAAATGGTCACCGAATATACAATTGCCTCTACTTCACAAATACTGAACCCGCGCACCAAACGTTTTGAAAAAGAACTGCTGGACGTAGTGGGAGTCAGAGAAGAACAATTCGGCCGGTTTGTCTTCCCCGGAGAGCAAATCGGAGTACTGACAGAAGAGGTACAGAAACTGACCGGTCTGGGAGCTGTTCCCGTCATCTCGGTAGCCGGACACGACACCGCCTCGGCTGTGGCAGCAGTACCGGCTCAGAACGAGAATTTCGCCTATCTAAGCTCAGGCACATGGAGCTTGATGGGTATCGAAGTAAAAGATGCCATTATCAACAAAGAAAGCTACGAACAGAACTTCACCAATGAAGGAGGAGTGGAAGGTACTACCCGGTTCCTGAAAAACATCTGCGGTATGTGGTTGCTCGAACGATGCCGCAAGGAATGGGAAACAACCAACAACAGTTATTCTTATACCGAATTGATTGACGCTGCTTTGGCAGCACCCGCTTTCCGCAGTCTTATCAATCCCGATGCCCCATGTTTCCAAAATCCGGCATCCATGATCAAGGCTATTGCCGGATATTGCAAACAGACCGGTCAACCTGTCCCCGAAACATACGGAGAAATAACCCGTTGCATCTTTGATAGTTTATCCATGCGCTACAAACAGATATTCAGTGTGCTGCAAAAGATTGCGCCATTCCCTATCGAAAAATTACACATAATCGGCGGAGGCTCACGCAATAACCTACTCAGCCAATTCACCTGCAATGCAGTGGGTGTTCCTGTCATGGCAGGACCGAGTGAGGGAACAGCAATCGGCAATATCATGCTGCAGGCAAAAGCAAACGGACTGGTAAACGACATTGCCGCCATGCGCCGTCTCATCAGTACCTCTGTAGAGACCGTCTCCTTCGAGCCGCAGAATACAACCCAATGGGAAGAAGCTTATCATAAATATCTTGCCTGTTACAGAGAGGATATTTAATATTTGCTATATTTGTAAATTACAGAACAATCAAATCAAAAAGAAATATGAAATCAATTTTAGACAATCGCCCCGAGCTGGCACATGAAGTAAATAAAGTAGCAGAAGTTGCCGGTTATTTATGGCAAAAAGGATGGGCAGAACGCAACGGAGGAAATATCACCGTTAACATCACAGAATACGCAGACGACGAAATCCGCAATATGCCTGCCATCAGTGAAGTAAAACAAATCGGCGTTACACTGCCTCATCTGAAAGGATGCTATTTCTATTGCAAAGGAACCAACATGCGTATGCGTGATTTAGCTCGCCGCCCCATGGACAACGGTTCTGTTATCCGCATTCTGGATGACTGCGCAAGCTACGTTATTATAGCCGACAAACCGGTTCAGCCCACCTCTGAAGTTCCTTCTCATTTGAGCGTGCATAATTACCTCATCAGTAAAGGTTCTCCTTATAAAGCATCCGTACATACGCATCCCATCGAACTGATTGCCTTGTCGCACAACAAGAAATTCATGGAAAAAGATGTAGCCACTAACCTGCTGTGGAGTATGATTCCCGAAACAAAAGCATTCTGTCCGCGCGGCCTAGGCATGATTCCTTATGCGCTTCCCAGCTCAGTAGAACTGGCAGAAGCCACTATCAAGGAACTGGCAGACTATGATGTCGTCATGTGGGAAAAGCATGGCATCTTTGCTGTGGACCGCGATGTAATGGCAGCCTTCGACCAAATTGATGTATTGAATAAATCAGCATTGATTTATATCGCGGCAAAGAACATGGGCTTTGAACCCGACGGCATGAGCCAGGAACAAATGAAAGAAATGTCTGTCGCTTTCAATTTACCTAAATAAGAATAAGAAGAAAGGGTATCAAAACGTTGATAACGCTGCTATTGTCACCTGTAGGGACGAGATATGCTTGTCCCCTACAGGTGATAATCTAACAGACTATACAACATCAATCCTGAGATTCCCTATTCAGTTTCTCAAACATTTTGTCGAATTCTTCTTCATCATAATTCAATTCACTGAAATCAAAATCACCAAAAGGTACCTCTGCTGCATCCACTTCTCCATCAGTCACTCCTTCTATACTGTAAGTAAAATCAGTGCCGATTGCCTCCATTATAATAGGTATATAAAGTTCTGCTTCCTCATCTGTATCGGCACGCAGGTAATGTTTACCGTTTCTGCCAAATTCAGCAAACGGTATCTCCTCCTTCTTTTCATCCAGAATATATTTCGTGATATCGAAAGAATCCTCAGAATCTATTCCTACAGCTTCGGCAAAATCGATAGCACCATACACCAACTTATGGGCATCGGCATACGCTGCTTTTTTCAAGTCTTCATCCATATCGATACGTTTCACCATCATTTCATAATCGTCATGATTCATATTGAAGAAATATTCGGAATGAAGCAAACCTTTACAATAAATATCCACCAAATAAACTCCCATCGTAAAGTGTCCTTGCGGATGTTGACGAGTGACAATAACTGTCTTTTCCCCCATATAATCCCATTTCGTTCCTATATAGCACTCTACTATCGGCAACTGTCTTGCTTTCTCCTTAATATATGCTTCCGGGGATAGCAGCTTTTGTTTTTGAGCTTTATTCTTTATCATAATTTTCGATATTGATTTCGTACTATGGCTGAGTATCCATTTCTGAAAAGTCAAAACCTGCTACCCTACCTTCACATGTATTAGACTTTTTAGAGACTCCAGTCCTTTAATGGCTGTAAAGATAGAAAAATATATTCCATAAATAAGACATATCCGAAGAATATTTACTACAATAAAAATAAGTCGGACCAAATAAAAGCATAGTCAGTATCCTTTCTTCCGCTACCTCTTTTCCCGTTTAATCCGCTTCATCACTACAAATCGTAAATTATCAACAAGCACAACACCAAACGATAAATTACACCTTTGCAAAAATAAATATAGGTATTATAAGGCAAAAAAGCTATCTTTGCCATGATATAAAAATAACCTGATGGTACCACCGCCGGAAGAAAGTAGAAAAAAGATGAAGAAATATACACTGAACATAACCGCAGCCATGCTTTTTGCTTTGGTCACAATCTCACCTGCCCTTGTGGGCAGCAGTTGCGTTGCTCCGAAAGGAGAACAGGAAGACACAGCAAGTACAGCCATAAAAAAAGATTTAGGTATCACCGCACTGAAATACAGCAGTCCCGAAGTGCCGGCCAGTGTCATTTTCTGTGGAAAAACGATAGACCTCAGCCGATACGACCGCCATGAGCGTATGGATCGCGAACTGCTGGCATTTACCTATATGCACAGCACCTCCCTGCAAATGATAAAGAAAGCCAACCGCTATTTCCCTATCGTAGAACCCATACTGAAGGAAAACGGAATCCCGGATGACTTTAAATATCTGATGGTAATAGAAAGCAACCTCAACCCCATCGCACGCTCCTCTGCCGGAGCCGCCGGACTGTGGCAGTTCATGCCAGGGACCGGACGAGACTACGGACTGGAAGTCAATTCCAACATAGATGAACGCTATCATGTGGAAAAAGCAACCCGTGCTGCCTGCCGCTATCTGAAAGATGCTTATGCCAAATACAAAGACTGGGTGGCAGTGGCCGCCTCTTATAATGCCGGACAAGCAAGAATTGCCAGCCAACTGGCAAAACAAGATGTAGATGATTCACTGGACTTGCAATTGGTGGAAGAAACCGCACGCTATGTATATCGTATCCTCGCTGCCAAGATTATGTTCTCCGACCCGACTGCTTTCGGTTTCCGGCTGAGAGCATCTGATTTATACCCTGCCATCCCTTATACCGAAATAACCGTAACAGAAGGAATAGCAAACCTTGCCCGCTTTGCCCGCAGCAAAGGAATCACATTGGCCATCCTGAAGAATATGAACCCATGGTTACGGGAAACCAGCTTAGCCAATCATAGCAAAAGGACTTATAAGTTAAAAATACCCACCAAAGAGGGCATGTATTACAACCCCCAAACGGTTGTCCCACATGATAAAAGATGGGTAGTGGAATGACAGTTTCTTTTATTCCAACTTCCCTCCGCAATATTTGCAATAGGCTGCTCCCTCTTCGTGTCCGTCTCTTCCACAGTGCGGACATTTCAGGACTTGCCTGCGTCTGTGTTCTTTCATCATTGATGCAGATACAATTCCTGTGGGAACAGCAATGATGGTATAGCCTATCAGCATCACCACTGCCGAGAGGAAACGCCCTAAAGGGGTTTCGGGAGTGATATCGCCATAACCGACAGTGGTCATGGTAACTATCGCCCAATAAATGCTATTGGGAATATTGTCGAAAGCCGTGCCGGGACGCTGTCCTTCAATCATGTACATCAATGTTCCGATAGAGATGACCAATATCAGCACAAAGAGGAAAAAAACAATAATCTTGCGGCTGCTATAGGTCAGTGAATGCAACAACAAGTTTCCTTCGTCCAGAAAATTAAACAGTTTAAAGATACGAAACACCCGAATCAGCCGGAAAGTACGGATTACCAGCAAATACCGCGCCGTGCCGAAGAACCAACCTATATAAAGAGGCAAAGTCGCCAGCAAGTCAATAATACCGAAAAAACTTAAAGCATACTTGCGCGGCCGGGGAGAACAATAAAGCCTTAACAGATATTCCACGGTAAAGAAGAAAGTAAAGACATATTCCGAAAACCGCAAATAAGGCCCGATCACTGCTGACCAACCTTGAATACTTTCGGCAATCACCACCAGAATACTAAGCACGATAAACCCGATAAGCGCCACATCAAACCATTTCCCTGCCGGAGTATCGCTCTCAAAGATGACCACATAAATTTTATGCTTCCATTTGTCATTGTGCAGCAAATGTTGCCATTTTCCCCATATACCTTTCAAAAATGCCATTATATTTAAGAATAAGTTATAAAATAAGTACAATTATAACAAATATTGCCCGGTCTATCCCCATAAGAACTATAGTTTTTCACTATATTTGCACAAAACCTTTATAATTATTATAGCATGAAAAAACAACTTCTTACCGGACTGTTCACCGTATTTGCACTCGCAGCAAGCGCACAGTCCAATGAGTGGCGCAACCCGCAGGTAAATGCGGTAAACCGCGCCCCGATGCACACCAACTACTTTGCTTACGAAAATGCCGATGCAGCTAAAAAAGGACTGAAAGAATCATCAGCCAACTATATGACGCTAAACGGCACCTGGAAGTTCAATTGGGTGAAAGATGCAGACGCACGCCCCATGGACTTTTGGAAAACAACATTCAATGACAAAGGTTGGAACGATATGCAGGTTCCCGGCGTTTGGGAATTAAATGGCTACGGCGACCCTATTTATGTCAATGTAGGCTATGCATGGCGCAACCAGTTTAAGAACAATCCTCCCGAAGTTCCGACCGAAAACAACCACGTCGGTTCTTATCGCCGCGAAATCATTGTTCCCGCTTCGTGGAAAGGGAAAGATATCATCGCTCATTTCGGCTCCGTCACTTCCAATATGTATATATGGGTAAACGGACGTTATGTGGGGTATAGCGAAGACAGCAAGCTGGAAGCCGAATTCGACCTGACTCCTTACCTGAAACCGGGACAAAAGAACTTAATCGCCTTTCAGGTATTCCGCTGGTGCGACGGTACCTATCTGGAAGACCAGGACTTCTTCCGTTTCAGCGGTGTAGGACGTGACTGCTATCTGTATGCACGCAACAAGAAGCGCATTCAGGATATCCGCGTCACTCCCGACTTGGATACTGAATATAAAAACGGCTCATTGGCTGTGAAGCTCGACCTGAAGGGAAGCGGAACCGTCGATTTGGAACTGGTCGATGCCACCGGCAAGCAAGTAGCCACGGCTACCGCCAAAGGAAGCGGCACTGTGACCATGAACGTAGAAAATCCGAATAAATGGAGTGCCGAGACTCCTTATTTATATACTTTGCGTGCCAGCATGCAGGGAAGCGATGAAGTTATCCCCGTAAATGTCGGTTTCCGCAAAATTGAACTGAAAGGAGGTCAAATCCTGGTCAACGGAAAAGCTGTTCTTTTCAAGGGAGCCGACCGCCATGAGCTCGACCCGGACGGAGGATATGTAGTATCTCCCGAACGTATGCTTCAGGACATTCAAATCATGAAACAATACAATCTGAACGCCGTGCGTACCTGCCACTACCCGGACAACAACCTGTGGTACGACCTTTGTGACAAATACGGTATTTATGTAGTAGCCGAAGCAAATGTGGAATCTCACGGAATGGGCTACGGTGAAGCTACTCTGGCAAAGAATCCGTCATTCAAACAAGCACATCTGGAACGCAACCAGCGTAATGTTCAACGTGGTTTCAATCACCCCAGCATCATCTTCTGGTCATTGGGTAATGAAGCCGGAGACGGCCCCAACTTCGAAGCATGTTACAAATGGATAAAGGCAGAAGACCCCAGCCGTGCCTGCCAATACGAACAAGCCGGCTTGAAAGAGCACACCGACATCTTCTGTCCGATGTATTACGACTATGAAGGCATGGAAAAATACGGTCAGCGTACCGATGCCACCAAACCGCTCATCCAATGTGAATATGCTCACGCCATGGGCAACTCTCAAGGCGGATTCAAAGAATACTGGGACATCATCCGCAAATATCCGAACCTTCAAGGCGGTTTCATTTGGGACTTCGTCGACCAATCCGTTCGCTGGAAAGGCAAGAACGGAGTTGAAATCTATGCTTACGGCGGCGACTTCAACCGCTTCGATGCATCCGACAACAACTTCTGCGACAACGGTCTGATCAGCCCCGACCGTAACCCCAATCCCCACATGCACGAAGTAGGCTATTTCTATCAGAACATCTGGACTACTCCTGCCGACCTGAGCAAGGGAGAAGTAAACGTTTACAATGAGAACTTCTTCCGCGACCTTTCTGCCTACTATATGGAATGGGAAGTGCTGAAAGGCGGAAAAGCAATCCGTTCGGGACGTGTGGATAATCTCAATGTCGCTCCGCAGCAGACCGCCAAGATTAAACTTGACTTAGGCAAGACTTGTCAGTGCACAGAATGGCTGTTGAACGTATCCTACAAACTGAAGAACCGCGAAGGTTTATTGGCTGCCGGTCATACAGTTGCCAAAGACCAGCTCACTCTGAATCCCTACAAGGCTCCGGCCATGGAGTTGAAGAATGTAGAGACCACCAATGTGGCTATCGTTACTCCCCAAATCATCGACAACCAGCGAAACTACCTGATTGTGAAAGGTGAGAACTTCACTGTTGAGTTCAACAAAGCCAACGGTTACCTGAGCAAATACGATGTCAATGGGCTGGAAATGATTAAAGAAGGCGCTGCACTGACCCCCAACTTCTGGCGTGCTCCGACCGATAATGATATGGGTGCCGGCCTGCAACACCGCTTTGCAGTATGGAAAAACCCGGGATTGAAACTTGTCCGCCTGGCTTCCACTACCGTAGACAATCAAGTACAGGTGACAGCCGAATACGACATGAAAGCCGTTTCTGCCAAACTTTATCTGGAGTATGTCATCAACAACCAAGGTGCCGTTAAAATCACCCAAAAGATGACAGCCGATAAGAATGCCAAGGTATCTCCGATGTTCCGTTTCGGTATGCAGATGCAAATGCCGAAGAACTTCAATACCATTGAGTTCTACGGACGCGGCCCGGTTGAAAACTACAGTGACCGTAACCATAGCACCGATTTGGGCATCTATCGCCAGAGTGTAGACGAACAATTCTACTCCTACATCCGTCCGCAGGAAACCGGAAACAAGACCGACATCCGTTGGTGGAAACAGTTGAATGCCGGCGGCAATGGCGTGAAGATTGTAGCCGAAGCTCCTTTCTCTGCCTCTGCATTGCATTACACCATCGAATCACTGGATGACGGCGCACAGAAAGACCAGCGTCACTCACCCGAAGTGAAGAAGGCCAACCTCACCAACTTGTGCATCGACAAGGCACAAATGGGATTGGGTTGCGTCAACAGTTGGGGAACCATAGCGTTGCCTAAATATCAATTGCCTTACGGTGACTATGAATTTACATTCATCCTCTCTCCCGTAAAGCATAGTGTAGATATGGAATAAAAAGAGAACTCAAAGCATTGAATAAGGACAGCCGGATTTATCTTTCGGCTGTCCTTATTTATTTTATAAGGAAGTGCTGACTGAATACATACTTATAAAGTAAATACATATCTTGGTGTAAAGCATATCGTGATTGCTTAGCCACGACCGTGGTTAAGCCTAATCACCCGGGTGGTTAGAGTTAGTCACGTAGGTGGTTAGAGTTAACCACAGCCGTGGTTAATAGAAATATAACTTTCATTCACCGGGACGTTATTGGCATTAAAGCATATAACTAACCATAATTATCATATCATGAACAAGCAATCCGCTATCTTCTACTCCTTACTGTTCCTGTTATGTTGCTCCTTCACCAAGCAACATAATGAGGAATGGAAAGAGATTAGCAATAAGTTCTACTCCATCACCTTGCCTTGCCATTGGAGCACAAAGAATGAAAAAGATTTCCGGTTCTATCCGGCTCTGCAGCAAAACGAGAATCAAATCCAATAAGAATCAAGAAAGGTTTGTCATTGTGCAAAAGAGTCAAGAATATGATAAGACATGGAATATATATCGCGTTTACTATTTATTACAGCAAGATGATGACATGGTACATTGTGTAACCATAAGGATGAGAGAAAATTATGCCAAAAAGAATCCGGGGAAAATCGAAGAGATAAAACGGATTCTTGACTCTTTTACCATAAAAGGCGAAAGGTAAGGAGAAAGGAGAACGCTCCCTCTGTCAAGAACATCACTTGTCTCCTTCCCAATTTCCCCGTGTAAAATCCGGTATCTCCACCGGAATGCTTCCCTGCCGCACCGAAAGTTCGCTCAGCTCCGTGATGCACGACCATTCGGCTGCATCATACACATCCTGATCTAAAGGCAGACCATTGCGCAAGCAATGCACCAGACGATAATCCATGATATAATTCATCTCGTTCGGCATCTCTTTCCGCTTTGCCTCCTCACCGATGGTAGCAGTGAACGGATGCTTATAACGTTCCATTACTTTCTCAAAATCCTCTCCTGCCAAGGGTTCTTTACCATACTCGTCCAGCAGGATGCAAGGCACGGGATATTTCTGCATGAAGCCTTTTGTGCCGCACACAGTCTGATGGCGGCTGTATGGGCGCGGAGTCGTCACATCATATTGCAATACGATAGTACGCCCTTTGACCGTCCGAATCAATGTCGTATTCACATCTCCCATCAGATAAGGTTGTGCAGCCTCGGCGGAATGCTTGCCAAACTGCCCGCGGGCATAAGCCGACAGCCCCGCTTCACGCGACGACATGGATACAAGATACTCCATGCGGTCTCCACGATGAATGTCCATCCATTGGCAGATAGGGCCCAGCCCGTGAGTGGGATACGGATTTCCGGTATGCTGCTGGCTATAAAGTTTTATCCAGTTATTATGGTAGCCGCCTTCCGTTTCGTCGGCAAAGTAATGACGGCGGAGGTCATGGATATATGCTCCTTCGGCATGGGTTATCTCTCCCAATGCCCCTTGCCGCACCATGTTCAGGGTCGTCAAGGCAAAAGCATCATAACAACAGTTCTCCAACATCATGCAGTGCCGGCGTGTCTGCTCGGCGGTATCCACCAAACGCCAGCAGTCCGCCACGCTCATGGCGGCAGGCACCTCAAGGGCGGCATGGCGTCCCTGCTGCATGGCATATACCGCAATATCGGTATGTGTCAGCCAATCGGTACAAATATAAACCAAGTCAATATCCGCACGTCCGCACAATTGCCTCCATCCGCCTTCTTCGCCATAGGCAACAGCCGCAGGACGGTTGAAACGGTGGAGCAACGCAGCGGCACGCTCTATATTCCGGGGGCGCAAATCACATAGGGCTTTTACCTCCACACCCTCCAGATGCATATATCGTTCAAGAGCCAAAATCCCCCTATTACCCAGCCCCACAAAGCCAATGCGGAGGACAGGTATAGGAGGACATGTCAAATGAAGTACGTTCCGGTTCATCATGATGAAATCTTTGCTTGTTTCTTTATGCCGCAAAGATAATCATTTGAGTTAAATGATGGAAGTACGTTTAGTAAATTCTATGATTTCAGGCACATAACCGAAGGCAAGCCCCGTCACGGTATCGGCACAGCCATAATAAATGGCGATGCGTCCTGTCTCTTCATCATGCAGCGCGGCGCAGGGGAAGCACACATTGGGCACGTCGCCCATGCATTCGTAAGGAGTGCGTGGCGAAAGCAGGTAGGCTCCCGAACGGTATTTCACTTTCCACGGTTCGTCCAAATCGAGCAATGCCGAACCGAAAGCATATACATAACCGTTGCACGAGCGGAGCACGCCGTGATAGATGAGCAGCCAGCCTTCCGGTGTTTCGATAGGGATAGGCCCTGCACCGATTTTCAGGCACTGCCATGCACTCACTTCAAAGGGTGCCGGACTCATCACCAGTCGGTGACGTCCCCAGAACTCCATGTCGGGTGATTCGCTGTAATAGATATCTCCAAACGGAGTATGCCCGTTGTCGCTCGGACGGCTCAGCATGGCATAACGTCCGTTTATCTTGCGCGGAAACATTACTCCGTTGCGATTGAACGGAAGGAAAGCATTCTCCAGCTGATGGAAAGTCTTGAAGTCCTTGGTCCATGCCACACCGATGGTAGGCTGGCCTTTGTAACCATTACACCAAGTAACATAGTAACGGTCTTCTATGAAGCAAACACGCGGGTCGTAGCCATACACCCATTCGCCCACTTCGGCATTGTCACACTCAAACGTCAAAGGTTCGGGATGGATATCCCAATGAACGGCATCTTTACTGAAGCCCACGTGCAGGCGCATACGGCGATTCGTGTCGTCGCAACGGAACACTCCGGCATAACTGTCACCGAAAGGCACCACGGCACTGTTGAAAATACTATTGGAAGTAGGAAGCAAATCGCGCGGAATGATGGGATTGGCAGAGTAGCGCCACACCACTTCCTTAGAACCGACCGGACGGTCTTCCCAAGGCATGTTAGATAAGTTGCTCATAAACGTATTTTTTTGATTTGGTTTTAATGAGTACAAAAATACACATTATAACAACAGGAACAACGTTTTGAGGGAAAACACTTCACCCTCCTACTTTACTTTTCTCGCATTCAGATAATAAAGGAGGGATTCTTTCACTCTCTCGTCCGAAGTCACAAGCAAGAACTCACTACCGCCTTTGTCGTATAAAAAACAATAATCCTTATAAATGGCTACGCCTGCCACCTCCTCCCAGGCAATCTCTTTCTTCTGCTCCGCCCTGTCGTATACCAGTCCTTCAGGAGTCATTTCAACCCAAGTATGCCCGGCGACGGCTTTCCTGTAAATCTTGTTCAGCCGTATGGGAAGCATAATCAATATATAGAAAAGACACAGGAACAATATCAGCAGGGGGCTGAACAGACTGTGTTCTTCGGGAGTGACATGAGTCATGGAGTCTCCGGGGAATCCGGCTAGAATTCCAAATCAGCCAACTGGGGATTATGGTCGGACAACAGAGCGCCCGGTATTTCTGCCGGAATATCGCATCCTGTTACCTTTATCTGTGGAGTGACAAAGATGAAATCAATCTTCTCGCAGTTCTGTGGCGGGATGCGGGCAAAGTCATGGAAAGTATAATCCACACCGGTCACATGACCGGCTATCTTATAAGCATCCTTCATGACAAACTCATTCGTGGTAATGGTTTCATAAGCACTGCTTGCATCCGTCACATTGAAATCGCCCGTCACAATGGCAGGGCGCTCACCCACTATTTCCTTTATCTTTTTGATAATAAGTAACGCACTTTGGCGGCGCGCCTCTTCACCGATGTGGTCAAAATGCGTATTTACTGCCATAAATATCTTTCCGGTAGACTTTTCTCTGAACTTGGCCCATGTAGCAATGCGCACACAAACAGCATCCCAGCCCATCATGCCCACACTGTCGGGATTCTCTGCCAACCAGAAAGTGTTTGAGTCCAATACTTCATATTTATCTTTCCGGTAGAATAAAGGAGCATACTCTCCTGCTGTCTTGCCATCGTCACGACCGACACCGATACCGTCATACTCCGGCAGACCGGAACGCAAATCGAGAAACTGATTGTGCAACACTTCCTGCATTCCGAGGATATCTATTTTCTGTTCTTGAATAAACTTGCATACGCGTGCTTTACGATACTGCCAGTTGTTCAAACTATCTTGTGGGTTATCATAGCGAATGTTGAATGTAGCCCAACGAAGGGCTGTCGGTTTTTCTTTCATACAGCCTGTCAACGACAAAAGGGCTATTGCGAGGAATAAAATGTGTTTCATACTGCTTCTATCTAAAGTTTCACTTAAAGGGTTTGCAAAAGTAGTAATAGTTTTGATAATATGTTTGTTTTTGAAAAAGGTTATTTAAATACCTGCCTGTTTTATAGCAAAAGAGTGTGTCTGCACAAGGCGGACACACTCTTCAATGATTCATCTATCTTAAGTAAACAGTATACTTAGGATAATGATTAGGGTTTATTGATAGTCATAGGCAATGTAATGGTAGTCTTGATACCATTCAATGCTGTAACTGTCATTTCAAGAGTTGCTAAATAGTTAGGAGCATAAGTCATACCTGTCAAAGCAATACCGCCATCAGACAATTTAGCTTTTGCACCGGCAGGAACACCTTCACCCTTAACTACGAATGTGAACTTATCATCTGTATTTTTTACACCAAACAATTCCATTGCATTGCTAACTGCCACCTTTTCACTGCTGGCAACTAATTGCAAACCTGCTTCTTTTCCGGCAGCACCGTCAACTTTAGCGATAGTACCTGTACCATCTGATGCAATTGCAACATTCAAATCTACCACTTTACCACCTTTGTAGAAGTTAAGCACCGCATCATTGAACGGAGACATAAAGTTTACTGCAAATGCAGGAACTTCAACTTTCAAGTCTTTTTTACCTTTAACCAGATATGTACCATCAACTGTTACATTGCCTCTTACTGCACCGTCTTTCAGTAAAGCATCAGCCATTGCCAAGATTGAACCGGTTTTAGTATATGTAGCAACCTCAGTCGGAGTTCCGCTAATACTCATTTCTTTCGGAGTAAGAGTCAAGTTATCCCAGTCCGCACCTGAGTTTTCTACACTCTTGAATGCGTTAGTCATTACATATTGTTTAGCAACAGTTGCATCAGTAGAGCCAACCAACAAAGCATTCAAGACAGTCTTATCTGCATTCCATACAGAAGTAACCTTAGTGAACAAGTCAGTGAATGTAGGAACAGAGATTGTTACAGGAGCAACCACTTTCTTCAATTCATTTTCACTAGCATCAACAAATGTCATGTTCAACACATAAGCACCCGGAGCTGCAGTTGTTTGATAATCAGTATTTGCAAATACAGCATACTTAACCTTCTTAAGATTATCAGCAGTATTGATAGGAGTAACTTCTGTTTTCGGTGTACCATCAGCATTCAAGTCTGAGTAGTATTTTACCTGAGTCATTGCAAATGCAAACTTACCGTTAGCAGTAGATTGGTCTGCTGTAGCTACCGCTTTACCGTCAATAGAAATCACATTCCAAGTCGGAGTAACAGCAGCCAACGCTGTAGCAGTCTGAGCACTCAAACTTGTAAATGTAGTACCTAAATCAATAATGATAGGTTTAACACCATCAGTTGCTGTATATTTCACTGCTGCTACAGGAGCTTCAGGATCAACAGTTGCACCTTCAAAGTTAACTGTTATATCAAAAGTAGTACCGGTTTCTCCCTTAAAGTTTACGAAATTCACAGTAAACTGAACCGTCTTACCGGCAGCCTTTTCAGTAGAAGTGAATGACATCGTCTTACCATCGATAGTAACACCTGCCAATTCTAATTCACTGGCCGATTTCGGAGTCAAATAAGCATCGTATGCTTTAGCTCCGTCAAATTCAAGAGTAACTGTTTCACCGAAAGGTACTTTAGCTGAGCTAAGTTCGTCAGCATTGTATTTAACATCATCAGCTACAAGAGCTCCAGCAGCAGACTTATCAGTAGGAGTAACTTCAGAAGCATATCCGGTCAGGATATTGCCATTGATTTGCAATGCATAAGCATAGTTGTCAGTTTCAGCCTTAAATGCATCTGCAATAGTCTTGTCTGTTACCGTTTCATCCGGCCGGATATTCAGATTCCACAGACCATTGGCAGAAGCAGCCTTGGTGATAACACCTTCAAACGGAGTAGCTGTTACCTTAACCGGAGCAACTGTGCCATCGCTACCCACCAACTTAATATCTGCGTTAGACAAGTCTGCAGAAGAAGGATATACCTGCAAAGTAAGAGGTTCGATAGTACCTACCAACAATTGGTCTTTAGTAATCGCACCCTTAGGACCATCCCATTCAGCATTGTCCTTTGTTGCCACACCATAGTTCAAAGCGTATGCAGGAGCAGGTTCAACAGCTCCGCTAGTCACATCAATAAATTGCACACCAGTGATAGCAGCCGAAGTGGTAGGCAACTGGATAGTCTGCATCTTACCATCAGCATCAGGAATGTTCAATGTACAGATACCGTTAGCTACTACAGCATAAGCGTTACCGGCAGCTTTGTATTCAGACTTCACAAACTCTTTTGCTGTTTTGTCATAGAGATACCAGTATCCATCTTTTACATACGGAGTCATATCCACTGCTTCTTCACCTTCACCGGTAGTGGCAAACCAGCCTGTAGCCTTGTCATCAATGCTGATTTCACCGGTCTTGTCATCAATCACAACCTTGCTACCGGCAGCAGCGCTGGCAACAGTCAGGTTGTAAGAAGTACCGTCGCTTACCGATACTTTGAAACCACCGTCTACCGATTCAATCTTGGTAACGTAAGCGCCACCGGCATTTACTTTACTTTCAAGATCTGAAAGTTTTGATTTCAGGTCAGTCAATTCCTTGTTGATTTCGTCGATATCATCGTCGTAATCTTTACAAGACACAAATGTTCCTGTCGACGAAACCATTAAGGCTCCGAACAGGATTGCACTTAAAAACTTTTTGTTCATAATAGAAAAACTTTAAATTTATAAATTTAAAAAACTAAAATTGGTTATACATATTCTGTTGGTTCCGAGAGCTTTTCTCTCTGTCCATATTTCATATAACGTTTGGGAGAGGCGCCCGTCACCTTTTTAAAAGCAGCATAAAACGCACTTCGCGACAGAAACCCGCAGCGTTGGGGCAGCTCCTCCGGCAGACACTTGCCCGAACGGAGCAGTTCCTTGGCATATTCCACCCGATACGTATTTACCAACTCTTTCAGATGGCAACCGAAGTAGCGGTTGACCACATTGGATAAATAGGTTTGGTTCGTCTCAATCATATCGCTCAGCTTTTTCAGTGAGAGCTTCGGGTCAAGAAACACTTGGCGCACTTCCAAATAATACAATACATATTTATATAGCTCACAATCGACTTTCCTTTTCGGAACCACTTCGTTGTCCGCATACTTCTGTTCCCAATAAAGCCGGGCAGCCCGGAAGAGCAGATTCTTCTGCCTTTCGGAAGTAAAAGTGCGCTTGTCGCGGTGTAGAAACAGGTAGTCCATTGTACTCTCTTTTTATCGTCTCTATTTCAAATAAATACACATCTTTCAAACCCTTAAAAAAGAGTTGCGTTCGGTGCATCTCTTAGTAAGAGATACACCGAACGCACATAACCGCTTTATTATTAATTATTTAAGTCGATAAAAAAGTGTCCTATAACTTAAGACTAAAGATATTTTTGCACTTGCCTTGTGATTTTTCTTCTCAAAAAGTTTTAATTATCAAAACTTTGTGTAAATTTGCAGCGAAAAGTGTATCTCTTACTAAGAGATACACTTTTTTTCTTCTTATTCTTCCAAATATACTTTCCACATTATGAAGCAATTAAGCATTAAATGGGGTTTCTTTTTATTCTGACTGTCAATTACTAACAAACATAAAATAGTCTTAATGTGAAATACCCAATGCTTGCCGGAAAGTTCCAATTAGTTCAACGATGAACTTAAAATTTTCTCAAAAAAGCCATGACCTTTTCTCGAAGTGTACTGCCTTCTTCTATTCTGCCAAAAACAAGAAACAAGTTCGTTGTCGCCACAAACAAACTTTAACCACGCACACCACTGTATCACAGCAATTTACTGCTTATCACTTTCGTTATTGCAGTCCTCTCCTTGCTTCTTCTCTTTTTTTTGTACGATATTGATAAAAGAAGAACTGATGATACCGGTCGGAATAGCCACCATTGCTACTCCCACCAAACAAATGATGCACCCCAATAATTTTCCCAAAGGCGTAATTGGATAAATATCGCCATACCCTACCGTTGCAAATGTAATGATAGCCCACCAAATCCCGTCGCCAATGTTTTCAAAAACCTCGGGTTGAGCACTCCTTTCAATATAATACATAAGAATGGCAGAAAAACAAATCGTAATAAAGCTGGCAGTGTAGGCTGTCTCAAGCTCCTCCTTAACGGAAGCAAGAGCTTTGCCGATAACCCGGAAAGAACGCGAATGCCGTATCAATTTAAAAATAATAAAAATATAGGGCAAAATAATAATATGCACCACTTCTGTATTCCAATATACATAAGTAAGAATACAAGGAATCACTGCTACAAAATCAACAAAACCATAGAAGGAAAATGTATATTTCAGACGTGCTTTTGCTGCTTTCATATCAGGATAGAGCGCGGGAGCAGATAAAATGCGGGCTGTATATTCAACCAGAAAAACAAAAGAAGATATATAGGTTATTCCGAATAATGGTACTTTGTATTCAGACATTTCCTCAAATGAACTTGCAATAACTGCTATAATTGAAATCAAAATAAAGAAAAGAACAAAACATCGAACCCATTGCCTTTTCAACAAACGTTGTATCAGAATATATAGTTTCATTTTTTATCATACTTGTTGATTAAATATCTTCCCATAAACAAAATTGGGATTGTCAAAACGTGGATAATACTGTCGTTTAGTTCGTAGGGGCGAGGTTCGCTCGCCCGAAAACAGTTTGCTTCGTGTATTCGGGCAGGCAAGCCCTACCCCTACAGCCGACGATGGGATAGACCGGTTGAGTTTTTGATACACTCCCATAAGAAACATACCAAACCGCTATCGTTTATACTTGCCTAAATTAAAATACATAAGCAAGTGATAACTGCCAGTACCTATTTTTACTTTCAAATACATCACCATCAAATATCTGGTCTATGGCGTCATGCTTATTACCTCCTATATTATGTTTGGCAGACTGAGTCAATCCTATATTATAGTAACAGCTTACCATCAGATGCTTCACAATCTTCACACCGCCTCCCAAGTTCAATCCAACTTCAGTAGAGCGCCACCCCATAGATGAAAGATCCTTATCTATCGCATCTACAGCAATATGAGCAAGTTTACGTCCCCAATTATCCTCATCCACCAAAAAAGAGAAAGAAGGACCTGCTCCCAAAAATAAATCAAAATCATCTGATATCCCCATTTCCCATTTCAGCTCTATAGGAATATCAATACTTTGTGTTCTGATATCAGTGCTACGCCCATTAGAAGTATTGGTAAGCTTCACTCCGCGTTGTACATACAACAAAGAAAAATCCAAAGCAATGCCATGAAACCCTGTTTGATATTGCAACATAGGTCCTACTTGGAATCCGGTCAAACTCTCTTCCTTAAACTGATTACGCATACCGCTGACATTTGCTTTATTACCAAGCACACCGGCTTTTAAACCAAAATGCAATCCTTGAGCCATACTGTTGGCTACTCCAAGAAATGCCAAAATAGTAAATAAACAAATTAGTTTTTTCATTATCACTTATTTAAGAAGTTAAATTTATACCTTATTAATCTTTTGCCTGATGTACAGTGAGTTGTGGGAAAGGGAACCCGATGCCTTCTTCATTAAATGTCGTATAAACAATTTCATTGATATCATACAAAACACTCCAATAATCAGCACTTTTTACCCAGACACGAACGGTAATATCCACACTGCTTGCACTTAACGATCCCAAAACGATTATGGGAGCGGGAGTATCCAAAATACGGCTATCCGCATTGATAATACGTTGCAATACAGCTCTGACCCTTTTCACATCTTCTCCATATTCTACCCCAAATACCCATTCAACACGACGCATTTCCTGTTTACTATAATTAGTCACAGCGTTTCCGCTAAGCATTCCATTGGGAACATAGATCATTCGATTGTCAAGAGTAGAAAGTATGGTGTGAAAAATCTGTATTTCCTTTATGGTACCGCTCACCCCGGGACCATCTATATAATCGCCCACTTTAAACGGTTTAAAAACAAGTATAATCAAACCACCTGCAAAATTAGAAAGATTGCCGGAAAGCGCCATACCTACAGCTACACCGGCTGATGCCAAAAGTGCAGCAAAACTGGTAGTTTCAACTCCCAACTTGCTAATTATGGCAAAAGCAAGTACCATATTCAGTAAAATTTTCACCAGACTCTTCAAAAAAGTCTGCACACTAACCTCTATCTTCCTTTTTTCAAGAACTTTGGCAATTAATATACTTATCTGCCTGATGATAAAACGACCAATGGAATATATCAGAATGGCAACAAATATATCCTTACCTGCATCCATTCCAAAATCTACCAACTTTTCCAACGCTTGCTCAAGCTTACTGCCCGGAGCTGCATTCAATAACAACCAATTCATATTTTTCTTCGTTTTACAAATAAAAATCAATCAACTTATCTCTGTCGAATTATAAATGTGTAAACACATTCCAACTGCGCATATTGTCTTGTCTCAATAATTTGTCTGATATATTCTTTTATATCCTTAAATAACCGAACATTTTGAAATTGCAAAGATACCATATATAATCAATAAAAACCATACCCATTATTCAAAACGCCATACCTCAAGACACAAAATATTTCGTATCCTACTGATAATTAAAAGCTTCTATCAAGCAATAATTAAATCTTACGCTGAAGTTCCAAGAAAAGATTGCTTGTTGTATATTTAATATCTATATTTGTGGCTCTAATGATTTTACTCAACGAATAATTTTATAACATTATGAGACGATTTCAAATTCTGTTATTATTCATTGCCATATCTTGTTCCATGTTCGCACAGGATAGGTTGTCGCTGTTTATAGGCAGAGCAAATAAATACGCTTCTGTAGAGTTATCTGATTACCGGAAGCGTTTATGTGTAGAATATAATGTGTCCAACCGTTCATTGGATGACTATTATAGGCGATGTGGAAGCGATTGGGGAAATGTTGGCTTGGCTCTTGAAATAGCCAGAACTTCCGGCAAGCACATGCGGGATGTATGTGATTACTATAAACGTTATCACCGATATGGCTGGAATCGTATTCTGGTAGAAATAGGTATCAAACCCGGTTCAACATATTATAACCCGTTCTATGACAGGATTCATTATCATAGCAACTGTTGGCATGAACATTATTGTTCTTATTGCGATCATCACAATAAACATCATCACAAACACTATAAAAAGCATAAACGCCATAAACATCCCAAATGGCATGATCGTGACGATGACGATTGGGATGATGACGATGATGACGACTAACACTTTCCATCATATATCTGTCACACTCCATCTATTGAAAAAGAATAAGGCAAATCCACCTCCTGTATTCCGCGCTGCAAGTTGGGGTGGGCAGACATACGAAACTCTGCCTTACCGCCCTTCAACATCTCACCATGCTTGAGAAAGTTTGCCGTATAGACCCGGCCGTTGACCAGCATTTGGTCGATATAACGGTTTGCTTCACTATTTTCGGGAGCAGAGAGTACCCAGTCGTTGCCATTTTCAAAGTGAAGGGTTGCCTTGCGGAAAAGCGGTGCACCGAGAACATATTCATCCGTTCCGGGACATACCGGATAAAAGCCCAATGCCGAGAACACATACCAAGCCGAAGTCTGGCCATTGTCCTCGTCTCCGCAATATCCGTCGGGGGCCGAAGTGTACATACGGTTCATTACTTCACGCAACCAATATTGCGCTTTCCAGGGTTGTCCGGCATAGTCGTAAAGGTAAATCATGTGTTGAATGGGTTGGTTGCCATGTGCATAGTTCCCCATGTTCATTACCGTCATCTCACGTATTTCGTGAATCACCTGCCCGTAATAGCTGTCATCGAAAACAGGAGGAACGGCAAACACCGAGTCAAGCATCGTGACAAACATTTCTTTACCTCCCATCAGGTTTATCAGCCCCTGCGGGTCATGAAAAACCGACCAGGAATAATGCCAACTGTTTCCCTCGGTAAATGCATCTCCCCACTTCAACGGAGAGAACGGTTTTTGGAATTCTCCGTTCCGGTTCTTACCGCGCATCAGCTTACTTTCGGTGTCGAAAAGATTCTTATAGTTCAAGGCACGTTTGGCAAAGAGAGTAATTTCTTCCTGCGGCCGTTTCAATTCCTTTGCCAGACAGTAAATGCACCAGTCATCGTATGCATACTCCAGTGTGCGGGCAGCATTCTCGTTGATGTTCACATCGTATGGGATATAACCCAAACGGTTATAGTATTTATAGCCCAGTCGCCCGGTGGAGGATACTTCGGGATGCACATTTTCGGTTCCGTGCAGCAACCCTTTATACAAGCTTTCCACCTCTTCCACACGCACACCTTTCATATAAGCATCCACTAAAACGGAGGCCGAGTTATTACCCACCATACAACCGCGATGCCCCGGACTCGCCCATTCGGGAAAGAAACCGCTTTCTTTATAAGTATTTATCAGACCTTCCTGAATTTCCTTGTTGACGGACGGATACATCAGGTTGAGCAATGGAAACAGGCAGCGGAATGTATCCCAAAAGCCGGTATCGGTATATAGATAACCGGACAGCACCTTGCCATTATAAGGACTGTAATGTATCGGCTGTCCTTTCGCATCCATTTCATAGAACTTACGCGGAAAAAGCAACGAACGGTAGAGACAGGAATAGAAGGTGCGATATTGTTCGTCCGTTCCGCCTTCCACCTCTATCTTGCCCAACACCCGGTTCCAGGCATCCTTGCCTTTTCGCACCAACGTATCGAAATCATCGGCACCCAGTTCGCTAAGATTCGCTTCCGCCTGTTCGGGGCTGATAAACGAAGAGGCGACCCGTGCATGCACCACTTCCCCCTTACGGGTCTTGAAACCGATAACGGCCCCTGTGTGAAAAGCCTGCTGCTCCATGACGTCTCTCTTTAAAGAAAGGGAAACTTCATTTTTAGGCTTCTCGTCATTGGAGAAGGTAGCCCGATAAGTAAACGGTTTGTCAAACTCAACGACAAAATAGTTCTTGAAGTTGTCGGGCACGCCGCCACTGTTGCGTGTGGTATAGCCTACAATCTTATTCTCTTCGGGAATAACCCTGATGAAAGACCCACAGTCGAAAGCATCGACCACAATGTATGAATCATTTTCGGGAAAAGTGAAACGAAACATCACCGCACGTTCGGTCGGTGTAAGCTCGGTCACTACATCATGTTCCGCCAGATACACCTTATAATAATAAGGACGCGACAGTTCGGCCTTATGGGAAAACCAACTGGCACGCTTGTCTTCATCAAACTCCGGCTTCCCGGTAACGGGCATCAGAGAAAACTGACCGTAATCGTTAATCCACGGACTGGGCTGGTGAGTCTGCTTAAAACCGCGAATCTTGTTGGCCGTATAGACGTATTGCCATCCGTCACCCATCTTTCCGGTTTGTGGTGTCCAAAAATTCATTCCCCACGGACGGGCAGTCGCAGGATAAGTATTGCCGGTGGAAAGTTCGAAAGAGGACTGAGTTCCCACCAACGGACTCACATAATCGGCATAGTCCTTTGCCTGCACCCATAAAGTGAGGCAAAAGAATACAACTGACAGGAAAAGTTTCTTTATCATCGTGTTGCCTGGTTTATTTACGGTTTAAAAGGTTCGGCTCCCATACTGATTTCCATCACTCCCCCCGCCGTCAGGTCGCTGTGCGTGAAGAAAGGCTGTTCAAGCGGTTTCCCGTTCAACAGAATGGACTGAACATATTTGTTTTCTTTTGAGTTGTTCTTCGTGCGAATCACAAAATCCTTTTGACCGGGCAGGTGAATGGTCACTTCCTCGAACAAGGGACGGCCAATGGAGTAAACCGGCTCACCGGGACACACCTGATAGAAACCCATCGCATTCAGAATATACCAGGCTGACATCTGACCACAATCCTCATTGCCCGAAAGACCGTCGGGAGCATTGCGGTACTGACTATGCAGCACACTGTCTACCAATTCCTGTGTCCGCCACGGACGATTGACATAGTTATACAGATGGATGATGTGATGACTCGGCTCGTTGCCGTGAGCATATTGCCCGATAAGACCGGAAATATCTGCCGAAACCGTCTCCCCTTCAAGCTCGGAAGAAACAGTGAACAGGGAATCCAGCTTACCGGCAAAAGCCTCCTCTCCTCCCATCAAGCCAACCAGACCGGGCACATCGTGAGGCACAAACCAAGTCCACTGCCAAGCCGTACCTTCGCAATAATCGTCACTGCGATGGGTAGACGAACGAGGATTGAACGGAGTACGCCATTTCCCCTTACTGTCCCGCCCCCGCATAAAACGGGTTTCGGGGTCGAAGTAAGACTTATATGCCCCGGCAAAACGAGCATATTTATCTCTTGTTTCCACATCTCCCAAACTATCTGCCAATACGGATATACACCAATCATCGTATGCATATTCCAATGCCTTTGCCACCGATTCGTTTTCGAGGTCGCAAGGAATATAGCCCAGCGCATCCTTGTAATAACGGGCACGGGGCATCACAAAAGGAACCAGCCACTTCGGACCGACAATGCCGGTCGTGTCGTATTCGGCAGTGCGGAGACAGGCTTGGTAGGCTTCGCGAACATCGAAATCGCGATAGCCCTTCACGTATGCATCGGTGATGATAGAGGCAGCATGATAGCCAATCATCGTTCCCGTGTAGTTGGCAGCACAATCCCATTTCGGGAAAACACCTCCCTCACGCTGTTTCTTCAACAATGAACGGATATAGCTTTCGTTGGTATGAGGGTCTATGATGGTGAGCAAAGGATGCAACGCACGAAATGTGTCCCAAATAGAAAAAGTGGTGTAAACAGGATCTTCCTTATCGGTGGTGTGCACTTTTAAATCCATCCCCAAATAACGCCCGTCTACATCGGTAAACAAGTTCGGACTCAAGAATGCATGATACATGGCAGTATAGAAAATGGCAAGTTGGTCGGGGTCTTCCGTTTTCACCTCTATCTTTGAAAGACAATCATTCCAAGTCTTTCGGGCATCGGCACGCACCTTGTCGAAATCCCAGTCGGGCAACTCAGCCAACAGATTCTGCCTGGCTCCTTCACCATCGACAGACGAGATGGAGAAACGAACCATTACCTGTTCATCTTCAGCCGTATCAAAACGGAGCAACATTTTGCAGACGGGAATCTGCTGTCCGCCTTCCTCGATGGTATCGGTATAAAGAGTATGGGTAAAAGGCTTTGAGAAAACAGCATAAAAATAAAGATCTTGTTGCCAAGCCCAATAAGCACTGCGCTTGTATCCGCAAAGCACGGTATCATTGACAGCCTCCACCTCCATGACCTGATTGGTTTGCTGCTGAATATTATAGTCCATATCCAGAATGAAACCCGATTCCTTGCTTTCAGGAAACGTATAACGGTGCATGGCGGCACGCTCAGTGGCCGTCAGCTCGGCTTTCACACCGTAAGTATCCAAGAAAACCGAATAATATCCCGGTTCGGCATACTCGTTCCTGTGCGAAAAAGCAGAAGCGAAAGGACGCTGCTGACTCTCTTTCCCAAGATATTCCACCTTCTGCTCACCTACGGTAGGCATCAAAAGAAAATCACCGAAATCGGCACAGCCCGTACCGCTAAGGCGTGTGTGGGCAAAACCATTGATGGTGGAATCTTCGTAATAGTAGCCCGAACAGGAGTCCCAGCCATCGATACGCGTATCAGGACCCGGTTGAATCATTCCGTGAGGCAACATGGCACCCGGATGCGTATGTCCGTGTCCTCCCGTTCCGATAAAAGGATTGACATAACCGGTGTATTCTTTCATTTCCGTTGTTTGGGTAGAACATGCACTCAAACATAATAATCCTACCAAACAACCGCTTACGAGTCTATTGAATTTCATTGTTTTCTATTTGATGTTATTTTATTTCCGATGAAACGGATTATCGATACCAAATCTCTCCCGGTTCGGAACTCATCTCGAATTCCACAGTAGCCCCGTCCATTATCTGTTGATGGGTGATATAACTCTTATCGTATGGCTTTCCGTTCAACTTGACCGACCGAATATAGATATTCTCACGGTTGACAGCCGGTGCCAGCACTGTAAAAGTCTTCCCGTTGTCAAGATGCATACGCATTTCGGGAAATAACGGAGTTCCTATTTCATACTCACCACTTACGGGATTGACCGGATAAAAGCCCATGGCACTGAATACATACCAGGCAGACATCTGACCGCAATCTTCATTGCCGCACAGTCCGGCAGGTGCATTGAAATAAAGATGATGCATCACCTGTGCCACATACTTCTGAGTCTTCCACGGCTGACGTACTTTATTATACAAATAAATGACATGATGGCTCGGCTCATTGCCATGAGCATACTGCCCAATCATACCGGTGCTGAAAATAGGCAAATCTTCCTTCCCGGCAGGGATATACGTAAACATACTATCGAGCTTCTCTGCAAAGCGGTCTTTTCCTCCGACCAAAGTTATCAGTCCGCGAATATCCTGAGGCACAGACCATAAATACTGCCATCCGTTACTCTCGCAAATATGGGCTGTATAGTCATCGGGACAGAAAGGCCGGATAAAAACACCCTTGTCATCAACGGGCTGCATAAATCCTGTAGCGGGATTGAATACATTCTTGTAGTTTTGAGAACGCTTGTAAAACTCTTCCGCCAGTTCCGTCTTTCCCATCTTGCGCGCCATCTCTGCAATGCAATAATCATCAAAAGCATACTCCAGTGTTTTGGAAAGCGACCAATTGTCGGCATTATACTCATCTTTTATATTATAAGGAATATAACCGAGCTTCTTATAAAGCCCGATTCCCCGATAATTGTCCAAGTTGGCAGTGGCGACACAGGCCTTCAATGCTTTCTCTGCATCAAAGTCACCTATTCCTTTCAAATAAGCATCCACAATGACGGGAACAGCATGATAGCCAATCATCATATCAGTCTCACTGCCCCAAAAGTTCCAAACCGGAAGCCGGCCGTTCTGGTCATAAAAGGCAAGGAAAGACTTTATCATGTCATTGGTGCGGACAGGCTCGGTATAAGTAAGAAGCGGATGGGCGGCACGATAAGTATCCCATAAAGAAAAAGTGCCATAGTTCACCCAGCCATCGGCTTTATGTATTTTCTTATCAGGTCCATAATACGAACCGTCCACATCACTAAAGACAGTGGGCGCTATCATGGTGCGATACAAAGCCGTATAGAAATTCACCTTGTCATCCAAGTCACAGATGCCCCTGACTTCTATCTTCCCAAGCTGACGGTTCCAATTCTCTTTGGTCTCCGCCACATACTTATCAAAGTCATTATGAGGAGCCTCAGCCGCCAGGTTTCCAGCTGCCCCTTCCATGCTTACTCCCGAAAGAGCCGTACACAACACTATCTCTTCCCCATCGGTCGTATCAAAGTTGAAACGTGCCACGTATGCAGTACCTATGGTCTTGCCATCCTGTATGATGGCGGTAGTATCTATTTCGGAAGACCGGAACGGTTTGGAAAAACGGGTACGGAAGAAAACACGCTGTCCACGTGCCCAACCGTCAGAGAACCGATATCCCTGTATGGTGCATGAATCCACCACCTCGATATGGGAGTCTTGTGTGAAATCCCAGTTCATCGCCTTCTTCAAATTCAGGAATACGGCAGACTGCGCTTTTGGGAAAGTGTAACGCTGAATGCCACAACGCTCCGTGGCAGTCAACTCCACATTTATATTATAATCTTTCAGCAATACACGGTAATATCCTGCAGAAGCCTCTTCATCCGAATGCCGGAACTTGGAATGAATGCCCAAAGGCGCTTCAGCTTCACGATAAGGAAGGGTGACAGGCATGTAGGAAATGTCGTACAAATCACCGGCCCCTGTTCCCGACAAATGCGTGTGACTGAAACCGGCAATGGTACTGTCGGGATAATAATAACCCGAAATACGGTCCCAACCGGGCAAGCCGTTATCCGGACTCAACTGAACCATGCCAAACGGTGCCTGAGCACCGGGATAGGTATTCCCGGTAAAATCTGTTCCGATAAACGGGTTTACCAATAAACTATAATCAACAGCCGATGCCGGCTGCCTATCGGATATACATGCTCCAAATATCACCAGAAAAAACAAAAACGAGAGAAGAGGTGTCTTCATACTATACAAAGAATTTCATTATTACTCTATTACAAAAATACATATTATAATCACAACAGCAACCTTTCCTATCAAACACTTCATTTTTTCCGATTATTTTTCTCACTCCAGGTATAAGAAACAATAAAATAAAGAAAGTCTTTTGATAGGAACCTAGAAGTTTTTTTGTATGTTTGTCCATTATATTATTGAAAAACACAACTTAAACAATGAAAAAGAGCGATTTTATCTTTCTTTTGGTGGCTACAGCCATTTTTCTCCCCTTCTTTATAAGCGATGATGCTTATGAATGGTACAAAACCTTTAACGCCACCCATGGCATGGTCATGAGTTTCCTGAAGTTTGCCATCCTTTCTACCATGGGCGAAATGATCGGACTGCGCATCAGTACCGGTGTTTATATCAACCGGACTTTCGGAATCATTCCCCGGATGGTGGTATGGGGACTGATTGGCATGGGCATCAATATGGCAATGATTATCTTCTCAAAAGGAGTGCCGATGTTTATGGAATATATGGGTATGGCAAATGCTTCCTCCACCATCAACGGAGAGATGTGTTTTGAGAAAATAATGATAGCATTAGCCATATCGGTAGCCATGAACAGCATTTTTGCCCCTGTCTTTATGACTCTTCACAAGATAACCGACACCCACATAGGTCACTGCGGCGGTTCGGTAAAGGCACTGCTCACTCCCATCCCCATGAAACGGATTATGACGGAACTGAACTGGGCAGTGTTGTGGGGATTCGTATTCAAGAAAACCATTCCTTTGTTCTGGTATCCGGCACATACCATCACTTTCCTGCTCCCTCCGAATATGAGAGTACTGTTTGCCGCCATATTGGGCATCGTACTGGGAGTGTTGTTGGCCGTTGCAGCCAAAAAGAAATAAAAAAGTAAGCGAAAGTCCCGATGTCTTTCAAGCCGGACTTTCGCTTACTTTTCATATTATCCTTATCTCCTGCCTTATTTTCCTTCGAATAAACAAAAGCAAAGATTTATAAATTACAAAAGAATGAAACAAACACAGGAACACTCATGTCAATCAAGATTCCATGAAAAATAGCAATCGGAATCATGTCTTTTCCCGAATACCGGGTAATAGAAGGTAATAATACATCCATTGAATTAACTCCGGCAGCAGAAATAGGTGCTAGCCTCCCAAAGTATTTCCGAATAAGAGGAGCACCGAGAAGTGCCATCATTTCACGAAAAATATTTGCCAAAAGAGCAATTGTTCCTAACTCTGTGGCTAACTGTAATCCCATAGAAGGTTCTTTGAACTGTGTAATCAAAATAGAAGAAAGGGAATAATAGGCAAAGCCACTTCCCACCGCCATGCAGTCAAAAACACTCCACTGGGTTAATAACAAACTGGCAAATGCCGAAAAAAGCAACGTTCCTGTAATAGTAGCAACAGGCACCAGCAGCATTTTGAATCGCAAACTTTTAATCAACTCTTTTAATTGTCTGTTACATCCAATCCCAATTCCAACTTGCAACATCAATGCATACAACACATACATGGAAACATTGTGTGTAGAAAACCGGAACTCATTGGCTGCTCCTATCAAACAACCGACACAGAAAAACGCCACAACAATCAAACTACCTTTCATTCGTTACCTCCTTTCTTAAAAAATAAATGAAACACCAGGAAAGATGCCAGTAAACTACCTAAAATACTTAAAGTTGCAAGTACAATGGCCTGCCATCCGAATTTCCCTATATTATTAATAATTAAGCTATTGGAACCTATTGAAAGCCCCAGAACAAAAAGCAACAGGAATATGGTAAGAGAAATACTTTTCTCTACTTTTTGCAAAAATCGTAAATCACGCAACAGATATCCAATGCCGATACCCGTAAACATTATAGATATAATAGTAAACATAAAATAGCTACTTTTAGAATGAAACATAGATTCTGATGACTAAAAACAAAGTCACCACTAATATACTTTTCATTTCCACAGCCTGTTGGAATGAAGAAAAAATAGAATGGATAAAACTCAAATAAACCCGCTGAACCAATGCACGTGTACAATGAAGCTGTTACACAGGCTTTCTCGTTCCCATCTAACGCTATATGTGCTATATGTAGAGCATAATTGGTTCATATTATCTATAAATTTTGGTGCAAAGGTAACCGTTATTCGCATATTTACCAAATAAATATTCATAATTAACCCTATTCCACACAAAAAAGAGATGAAGGCTTCGATTTGTCGCAAACCGAGACCCTCATCTATTTTCAAACAAGTCACTTACTATGTTAAAACTATATCTCTTCCTTGTGTATCACATTAATATTCCACCTTATAATCCCTGTGCAAGTGTTCTCCTTTCCATGCCTTCTTAGTCGTCCAATCTTCATAAGGGGCTGTCCAAAAAGCATTATCAGCAGGAAGTCCTAAAGGCAAGAAGCTCAAAGTTGCCATATAAAGACTGCCAGTAGAAGTATAACCATCAGCAGCCTCGGGTTGGTGACCATTGAATCCCAAAACCAACCAACCGTTCTCATCAAAGTTCTGATTGCCTTCATATAAATTACGATGTACGGCAGTCAAAGCACAACGCACCTGAGCCGGTTTCAGATGGACGGGTAATTTCTCGCGCAAAGCCACATCTGCCAATGACTGGAAAGCAGCCGAACGATAAGTCACAGAACGGCCCAAAGCCGGATAAGTTCCATCCGGTCCGATAATACGTTCACAAAATTCAGCATGACGTACCATACGTGCCATAGCTTCATCCACTTCTTTCTGACCAGCTCTTTTTTTGGATGCTAATGTTTCAAGCATGGCCACATACATCGGATTCAATACATAAGAATTATAATAATCCATACTAAATTTAGGACCATCACAATACCAACCATCGCCCGCATACCATTCTCTCACTTTATTCTTGGCTATCTTTAAACGGAAAGGATCACATTCACCGCCTGCCCAGTTAATAAAAGATTCGTTCAGTCCGGTAAAAACCAACCAATTATTGTAAGCACCGGTACGATTACGTAAAGCTTTCAACGACTCAATATAACGCTGTTTTGTCACATCGTCCAACGGCTCCCAAAGAGCTTTGGGAGCACGTAAAAAAGCATGTACCAAATAAGCTGCATCCACAATAGGTTGCGGTTGTTTTGTAAAGTTCAATTTATCCGGTGAATTCGGGTCAACAGCATTTTTCAGTCCTTTCAACACTTCCTCACGCATCTGTTTACGAAGTTTCCCCTCTTCAGTATCATCATCAGGAAGCGACAACCAAGGAGCTACACCAGCCAATGTACGACCTACAGCTTCTAAATGAGTGACTTCATCATAACCTTTCGGATTCCCACTTGGAGATTCTATTGGCATATTTTGACGCAACGTGTTTTCTGCCAAATTATGAATAACAGGATAGGCAATTTTCCACATAAGCTCCACCCAAACAGCGCGATCTTGCGCACCGGTAGTCATTTGTTGTTCTTTGGCTGTTTTATCTTTTTTATTTTTGGCTTGCAAAGAAGATACAGGCATTGCCATTAGAACAACCAACAACAATGCAAAATAATTTAATCGTTTCATGAGCATTATTTATTAGAAAAGAGGTTCGTTGTTCAATAATTTATTATAGCGATGAAGAGCTTCCACAAAATAATAATCCGCATACGTCAAAGGCACATCGATTTCACCACCATGCGGAATAGCACCGGTACTATGCATCAGGATAAAGTTTGCATTCTCACCCAATTTAGCACGGTAAGCGGGACTGCCCAACGAATGAAGAATCTGCTTGGCTCCTTCCAGATATTTTTTGCTCTTAGCACCTTTCACATAAGTGCTCAACTCCATCAAAGCCGAAGCTGTGCAAGCTGCTGCAGAAGCATCGCGATAAAGAACAGGTGTAATGCTGGCTTTAGAACGTACACCGGGAACATAACCTTCTTCCCAAGCATTGAAGTCCCACCACGCCACCTTATCGCTAGGCAGATTAGGATGATCCAAATAATGATCAGCCATGCCTTGAGCTGTTTTCAGAAAACGTTTATCACCGGTTTCGCGATAGCACAAAGTAAACCCGTAAATACCCCAAGACTGTCCTCTCGACCAACAAGAGTTATCGGAATACCCCTGAGAGGTTTCTCCCTTAATAGGAGCCCCGGTCTCTTTATCATAATAAATAATATGATAGTGACTGTAGTCCTTACGGATTTGATTCTTCATCACCTTTTCGGCATGCGAAACAGCTACTTTCTTATAAGTGTCATCTCCTGTCACCTTACTGGCGTGGAACAACAACTCCAAATTCATCATATTGTCAATAATAACAGGAAAGTCATAAACTTTATCACCGTGCCAAGACCGGAAACCATTCCACGACTGAATCACACCGGCTTTGGGACGAAAACGCGTGCAGAGTGATTTAGCTGATTCTGTCAAAATGTCCTCGTATTCGGTCTTCGGCGCGAAACGGTTCGCATTGCCATAACTGCAATACATCATGAAACCGATATCATGATTGTCAGTAAAAGTCTTGCAAGGTTCCATTTTCCGAGTGTAAACCAAGGCAGAATCTTGTAATGACTTATCACCTAAGAAATCAGAGATATACCATAAACTGCCAGGAAAGAAACCGGCTGTCCATAAGTAAATGCTTCCTTTGGACACCGTTCCGTCTTTACGCATACTGTGGGGCATCACGCCACTACCATTTTTGCCCTGACTCGGAGTCTTCAGCATCAGATTATACTGTTTAGCTGCAAATTCCATATTTTCCTTAATAAATTCCTTTTCGGAATTCTGTGCTTGTACATTGCTTGTCACACACGAAAACAAAATAGCAGTGAACAAGCCGAACGTTTTTTTTATCATATTCATATTTTTAATAGTGTTAATTTCAAATAGGTTTATGGCAAAGGCACGGACATGAAATATAGAAGGAAACATATTAGTAAGCAAGAGGGGAGTGTGTCAAAACTAAAATGGCCTATCCAATTGTCAGCTGTAGGGGCAGGGGTTGCCTGCCCGAAGATACAAAGCAAACTGTTTTCAGGCGAGCGAACCTCGCCCCTACAAACTAAACGACAGCATTATCCACGTTTTGACACACCCCGACCATACATACTAACGTGTAACCATATACCTGCTGACCCTACATGCATCTCTGTCCGCTTATCGGATAAACTTTACACTGTTGATTACCAACCCGGATTTTGTTGAGATTTCAAATCAGGATTACGCTCAAGTTCTGTTAGAGGAATAGGCCATAAATAATCACGTTCAACAAACTTACGAGTATAACGGTCATTACCTAAGATATCATCATATTTAAAGTTTAGTTTTTCTTCGCAAAGTTTCCAACGTTTTAAGTCACCAAAACGATGTCCTTCGGCTGCCAACTCAACCGCACGTTCGTGAACAATACGCTGGAATACTTCATCATGAGTACGAGCTTCAAGCCAAGACGGACCGCTGTTCAAAGCCGGCATATTAGTAGACGGGCGCTGACGAACCTGATTAATTAGAGCCACTGCATCATCTTGCCTGCCTATCTCATTATAACATTCAGCCAACATTAGCAATACATCCGCATAACGAATAATCGGGAAGTTAATAGGTACATGATAACGGTCATTAATTTCTCCATTCATATCACCCTCCGGCACAAACTTGCGCCATAAATAGTCATACCAACCACGATTATTACGGATATAGCCATAATTTTCATTTGTTCCTTTTGCCAACACCAACTCCATATCCTTAGGAATACGGCCTACTGCACCTAGAATATGTGCATACGGAGTAAGAATTGTTTGTTCCAAACGCGGATCACGATTTTCATAAATTTGGCGTAGTAACTCTTTCTTTTCAGGATACTTAGAAACTACATTATTTGTTAGTTCTGCTAAAAAAGTTTCTTTTTGAATCTCCTGGCTCGCGGTGAACCCCGGAATATAGTCTTCCCAATCAAATGTTTTTCCATCCTTCATTTCATACATATCTACTAAAATATCTGTAGGTATGCTATTGTTCCAGCCACCTCCAAAAGAAGAACGGCTACCCATATAAAGTCCAGAGGGCAAGCCACTGTCATTACCGACTCCACCGGAATTCTGAACAGCAAAAATCATTTCATCACTACAGTCACCTTCGGGTTTAAACAAATCAGGATAGCTGTCATAAAGTTTATAACCGTAACCTCTCCCACTAGGGTCATTCACTACTTCTTCAAAATCTGTTGCAGCACCGCTATAATCTCGGTTAAAAAGTTTTACTTTTCCTCTTAATGCAACAGCAGCACCACGTGTAGCACGACCATATTCATTCTGTTCCCATTTTACAGGTAATACATTAATCGCTTCCTCCAAATCGTCCAAAATGAATTGTCTAACCTCTTCCGCACTGCTACGAGGCTTTTTCATATTCATGAAATCATCACTAATAATAGTCGTTTCATCATATAAAGGCACACCACCCCAAAAATCCAACAATTGGAAGTAGTAAAGAGCACGCATGAATTTGGCTTCTCCTTTATATTGAGCTTTTAAGCCATCAGCCATATCTACCTTATCAATATTCTGTAACAAAAGATTAGCACGAGCTATACCTTCATAAAGCGCAGACCATTTGCTACTTATATCACCGGTTCCATTAGTATAAGTCCCATAAATAACAGATTCATAGCGTCCAAATGATATTTCTCCCAAAGCATCTACACCAAAATAAGTACCGTATGTTTGTTCATGTTTCATTTGGGCATAAATGTTCATCATAGCTTGATGAGCATGTTCCTCTGTTTTCCAAAATGTACCAGAACTCAATTTGTCGTGTGGGTATTGATCTAAGTCATAGCAACTACTCATCAATCCCATTACCGCTAAAAGTAATAAATATTTTTTCATATTGATATTATCATTAAATTAGAATGAAACATTCAGTCCAAAAGATGCCTGACGCATAGTAGGATAAGTCAACTTATTAGTTTCCGGGTCCATACCGGCATAGTCAGTAAATGTAAAAAAGTTCTCTAAGCTGCAAAATAAACGTACCCGATTTAAAGAGAGTGTCTGAAGCCATTTTTGAGGAAGAGTATATCCTAATTGAATATTGCGGATTTTAAAGTAAGACTTATCCGTTTCCCAAATGGTGCTTTGGCGAGTATTGCGACTGTCACCATTAGACATCAAACGTGGATACTTAGCATTTGTCATACCTTCATGCCAACAATTGTCTGCTACTTCTTTACTGATTTGGTTACCGAAAGTCAAATAAGAGGAACGCATGTGCGTATATTGCACTTTATAACTGCCTGTACCGGACAATACCGTTGAGAAATCGAAACCTTTGTATTCAAATCCCAAGTTGAAGTTGAACAAGAAGCGCGGAGTATCTCCATGACCTCGTGCCACTCTGTCATCATCATCCAAATAACCGTTATTGTTCATATCTTTATAGAGTACGTCACCGAGTTCCGGACGCTTAAAGTTCTTGAAATAGTTAATTGGTTTACCTTCTTCATCCAATTTAGGATTATCCACAAGTGACTGTACATAGTCTAAATCCGCCTGCGTCTGAACAATACGATCTGCAATATAAATATACTGGGTATTAATGCCATAACCTTCTTTAATCATGGTAGTACCACTATAACTAGCCTCATCACCTTTGAACTTGGTTACTTCATTATCCACAAAAGTAAGGTTGGCACCGATATTATAGTGAAAATCATTGATTTTATCCGCCCAATTCAAAGTCAGTTCGAAACCTTTATTTACTACTTCCGCACTATTTTGGATAGGGATTCCAGCTGTACCGTGAACCAACGGAGCAGGAAGGTCAATCAAAATATCCGAAGTCTTTTTATAGAAATATTCCAAAGAACCGTTCAAACGGTTATTCAATACTCCAAAATCCACACCAATATTAGTAATGGCTGTACTTTCCCAAGTCAACCCCGTATTCGAAATAGAAGTCATACCCAATCCTACCGCTTTATTACCATTCAATACATAATTACTTTGAGCATAAACCGGAACAGCTGCATAATCATTGCCTTTCAAATCATTATTACCAAGTTGACCATAAGACACACGTAATTTCAAAGCATCCAACCAATTACGAGTACCTGCCATAAATGATTCCTGCTCCATGCGCCAAGCAGCAGACATAGAGGGAAAGTATCCCCAACGATTGTCCTTAGAGAAACGTGAAGATGCATCAGCACGAAGGTTTACTTCCAACAAGTATTTGTTATCCCAACCTAAGTTAATACGTCCAAAAAAAGAGCGCATAGCCCATTCAGAATGTGAACCAGTTGTTGTTGACTCACCGGTTGCACCGTTAATTACATCAACAGAAGAGTCAAGCCAATCATATTTTTTTGCGCTGAAACTACGGTCACGACGCATTTCCTGACTGGCGCCTACCATCGCATTCAAATCAAAACGATTATTAAAGAACTTGTTTTCATAACGTATTACACCGTCCATAAATATGCGTTCAATCTTACGATTGTAATTATAAATATAACTCTGGCCACTATCTTTTTGAGTCATTGTTTCCGTAGCAAAATTCCAACGGTCATTAAAATTAGGCTTTTCCCAATTATCTTTATCGGTAAGTTCATAAGAATAAGAGCCCGAAATGCTTAATCCTTTCAGAGGAGTAATGGTGCCATTGAACTGTGCACGTACATTACGCTCTTTCTTCTCGCCAACTTCACGATTCAACCACCACAATGGATTGTTGGCTTGTGCATCATCTTCAGGATTCTGCATAGCCCCGTAACGTCCATCATGACGAAGTACCAAGCCCGGAGTACTTGCTACTCCATAAGTAAACATATCGTCCACCCGGTCCTGACCTAAATCTATATTGGCCAAATATCCACTCACTTTAGCACCTAATGTCAACCACTTGGTGACTTTAGCCTCTACGTTAGAACGGAAATTATAACGTTCATAACCGGAATTTTCCATAACTCCCGGATTATTGTTATAGCCAAAAGAGGTATAGAAATTTATCTTCTCACTACCACCGTTTACCGAAAGATTATGATTGGTAGCAACAGCTGTTCCAAAAACTTCATCAATCCAATTGGTATTAGGATATATCAATGGATTCCTGCCATTATCATCACGCCATTCTTTAATAGTAGCTTCCGAAAAACGTCCCGGTTGACCAGAGTTATTATAAGCCTCATTCATCAGTTCCATATAATCGGCATAATTTGACACCGGTTCTAATGTTCTACCAATTGATTCCAATGAAGCATAGCCAGTATAATCTATATTGACCTTTCCACTCTTACCTTTTTTGGTAGTAATTAAAATAACACCATTGGCAGCGCGCGAACCATAAATGGATGCAGATGCGGCATCTTTCAATACAGTCATGCTTTCTACATCTTGAGGAGCAACCGTATTAATATTACTTTCTACACCATCAATAATAACCAACGGAGAAGAATTATTCAAAGTACCTTGACCACGCACTAAAATAGAAGCGTTATCATCACCCGGCTTATTGCTGGACGATGTTACCGAAACGCCTGCTGCCATACCCGCCAAACCGGAAGAAAGATTGGTTATAGGACGTTTCTCTGAGATGTCATCCATATTGACGGAAGCAACAGAACCGGATAAGTTCACTTTCTTTTGTGAAGCATAACCAACTACCACTACTTCATCGATAAGTTCACTACTTTCCTTTAACTTAATAGTTAACTGACTTTGAACACCGACTTTTACGCTCAAGTCCTCATAGCCTACATAACTGACAATCAAAATCGCTCCATCAGGCACATTGTTCAATGAAAATCGACCATCAACATCTGTAATAGAACCGTTAGTCGTTCCTTTCACTACCACATTGGCACCAATAACAGTTTCACCGGTTTCATCGATAACTGTACCTGTAATAGTACGGCCATTCTGGTGTACGATAAGAGAAGAATGTGTGGAACCGGTGCCAGAATAATTATCTCCGGCTGCATACGCCGGACTTACTGCCAACAATAAAGCTCCTCCCACAAAAAGTTTGAATAGTTTGGCATGTAAAACACACCACTGTTTTTTCTGTTGATACATAGTCCTATATAATTTTAAGGTTTTGCTGCAAAATTATATGAATCCCCCATTGGAATAGGGACACATTTGTGTTTTTGAGAGGAGTATATCTGTACCCTTATAGTTTTAACGTTTGTGGCACAGGGTACATATTTGTACAACAAGATACATTTCCGTACAAAGAATAAAAGTTAAAATGGCGGAACCTGACACTTCAGACATATATACGCGCAGGCTTATACGTACGTCCGTGTAGTCCGATGCGTATATACGTGTGAGCTTACGCGTATATACGTGTAGCCCGATGCCACCGTATGTGTGTGAATGTTGCAAAAAGGCCTTTGTGTTTTCCAAAAAGCTCGTTATGTTTTCAAAAAACTTCATCACCTTTTTAAAAAAGCTCGGCATGTTTTTAATGTAAGGGCGGATTGCCCCCTCACAAAGCCGCTCATTCCTTCTTGTCCCTTCACCCTTACATTTTAAATTTAACATACTGACAAACAGCCCATTAAATATGACAGTGCCTCCCCTATTCCTCCCTTCATCCGTGCTTTCCACGTCCCTTCACAATCTGCCTTCAGCAATTTCCTTTTTAACGAATGAAGGGAGGCTGAAAGGACGACAACAAGATGCCCACTCACCACCGGATCCCCTATCAACAGGGTGTTTCAACGCCTAATGAAAGGAGGAAGGAAGAAACGAATCGGCTGATATGGAGACTTTATAACCAAAAAATTTCAGCCATTTTTATGGCTATCTCCAATATAATTTAATTTTTTATTCATTGAACAGAAAGCACCCGTCAAATATAATCCGCAAAACCACCCGTACAAATTTTCAAAACGAAGCGGTTCGGTATTTTTATAGTTTGCCAAAACGAAGCGGTTCGTTTTGGTATAAATTTCAATGGCACTAAAACGATATTGAAATACTGTTTTAGTGCCATTGAAATTTAACTTTTTTACATTGAAAGAGTCATTCTAAGATTTGCATATATCAGGTAATATTACTACCTTTATAACAAATAGAGCGAGTCAGGTGTGCCTAACTTTAGGCAGCTACTTTATCAAGCAGCCTTATGATATTGGATTTGATTTTGTCTGTGTTGCGTTCCCATTGAATAAGCTCCTCGCCTTTATCGTATGCCGGATAAGGTTGCGGCTCACGGCAGAATTTGAACTTTTTACAAAGCGGATAAATGTACCTGTATGTCTTTACCCTGAATATCTCTAAGTCGCCTATCAGAAATGCAATATTCGCCCGTAAATAACCGGTTGGCGATGTGCTGTTTGTTAGTATCTGTTCATGTATGACCTCTCCAGACCTTTTATTTCGGCAAAATGTAGTATAGTGAAAGCCATAGTAAGTAAAATTGGCCGCTTTGTAGATGGTTCCACAACCTAACCGTCCGTCAGCAAAACTTTGTATTGCCACACATGTGGGATCAGTCTTTCTTAACAGCTTGATAGAAGCAGCAATAAGAATGCTTTCTGCATTATGTCCCAAAACATCGTCTATCCACATCCGATTTAATTCGCACATCCAGGCAGAAGGATTAGGATGGCTAAATATTTTTGCATAAGGGTTTTTCATCAAGCCATACACCGCAACTCCTAAACATTTATCCGGTTCCTCCTCTCTGAATATACCATAATTGAACTTGCCAAAGCCTCCAGCGTTCCATTTGTGTGAATAATGATGTTCAATCACCAATTCTTTAGCCAAAGCCTTCGGAACTTCTTTTATTATCAAGTTGCCTAAAGTTGTCTTTTTATAAATCTCCATATTCTGCTTTTGTTTTTGTGCTTTGCAAAGTTGGATAAAAGAGAAAACAGAACATATTTTTACCCCAAAGATTACGCTGCATCGTTTTTGCAAATTCACGAAAAAAACGTATGACCGACAAAAAGTATTTTCCACTAATTATTAATTAGAGTATTTATTGTTGTAACCTTTGTTAAAAGCCTTAACTTTGCCGCCGAAGCCGGGTTTTACCTGGCTTTTGGCGGAATTTTCCACCCCGTGCGCTGCTCCGTTCCAACGATTCCTCGAATCCGAATGGCAGTGTTGCGTACGCGAATGCGAACAACGCTTCGTCGAACACGAACACGACCTACGGTTCGCGTCTCGCAAACAGAAAAGAACATAGCGCAAAAGCCGGTTTCAGTACGGCTTTACAGAAGATATTCGGAACCCACGATGGCGGCGGACGTGTCCGCGAAAACCGCTTCCGGGAAAATGAGCCATGCCAAACCTGCATATCATCTGAAACAGGAGGCAAAAAATCACCGCGCTGCGGCCATGATGTTTAGTAGGTTTCCCTTTTTAGGGGATTCTCGAAAAAGATACGCCGCGAAACTGAAGGACTGTTATTACTGGTTCAAAACATGAAAAGGATTGGTTACGTCATCGAAGAGGTCATAGACCGGGGCAACATGGAGGAGTCCTTCGACTACGTCCTGCGTGGCAAAAGGCGCAAGCGAAGCCCGGAGGGCCGCCGTCTTTTGCGCCGTCGGGAAAAGGTCATCGATGAGCTCGTCCGGCGAATCTCCGACGGCTCGTTCCGCATTTCCGGCTACAGGGAGTTCACCGTCTGCGAACGGGGAAAGGAACGGACCATCCAGTGCATTCCCATGAAGGACCGTATCGCCCTTAACGCGATCATGAGGGTGGTCGAAAGGAAACTGCATTCGCGTCTTATCAAGGACACGGCCGCCAGCATAAAGGGCCGGGGCGGTCATTACCTTCTGGAGCGGATGAGGCGCGACATGGCGGCCGACCCGGAAGGCACGGCATGGGTTTACAAATGCGATATCCGCAAGTTCTACCAAAGCATCAGCCAGAAAGCCATGATGTACGTCATACGCCGTTTCATCAAGGACAAGAGGCTGCTTGCCATACTGGACTGCTGCATCACCATGCTGCCGGAAGGTCTGAGCATCGGGCTGCGATCCTCGCAGTTCCTGGGCAACCTGATCCTGTCCTATTATCTCGACCATGTCATAAAAGACGAATGCGGGGTGCAGTACTATCGCCGGTATTGCGATGACAAAGTAACGCAGGCCGGTTCACCGGAAGCATTGGAACCCGTAGTCGCCGTCATACACGGGCAGGTCGAAAAGGCCGGGCTGGAGATAAAGGGCAACGAGCAGGTCTTTCGCGTGGCGGACCGGGGCATCGACTTTTTAGGATATATAACCTATCCGACCCATGTAAGAATCAGAAAACATATCAAGAAACGGTTCGCCCGCCGGTGGAAGCGGGTAAAAAGCCGCCGAAGGAAACGGGAACTGCTCGCCTCCTTCTACGGCATTTGCAAGCACGCCGACGCGAACCACCTGTTTTATAGTATAACGAACATTAGAATGAGTGACATGAGAAAGTTTGGCGATCTGAATTTAAAATGGGAACCGGCCGACGGGAAAAAGCGGTTCGACTGTCCCATCGTGCCTATCGGGGACATCGTGAACGTCCCGATCGTACTGGAAGATTTCGAGACCGGGATCAAGACAAAGGAAGGCGAGGACCGCTACCTGGTCAAAATCAAGGCGGGCGGCGAGGACAAGAAGTTTTTCACCAACTCGGAAGAGATGAAAAACCTGCTCGACCAGATGCGCGAAGGTGATTATTTCCCCGTGGAAACGACCATCAAGCGCGTCCAGATGGGGAAAATAACCAAGTACAAGTTTACCTGAAAAGAAGGGGCCGGGGATGGCCCCTTTCCCCGTTTTTTCATATCCTGCACTCTTCCGACAACCGCCGGATCACACCGTACACCGTCCTTTCCGAAACGCCGTACTTCTCGGCGAGAACCGCCACGATATACGTCTTCTTGTTCCCCTCCCGTTTCAGTCTCCTGTAGTCGTCATACAGATCGATAAAACGGAAGTCTTCCGTTTTTATTCCGGCATCGTCAAGCTGCCGGAACAGCCATTTATGAAAAGAAAGTACCTCGAATACTGTCATAGTCTCAAATTTTAAACTAACTTTGCATTATCTCACTTACAAAATGAATAGCACAATCGTGTGTGGCCAAAGGTATACAGCCCCCGGTCGCACACACGGTTGTGCTATTCGTTAATATGTAGGTGAGATGACTATTGACAGCCGGGGGCTTTCTTTTCGCCCCTCCGACTTTTCCTAAGGCTACTGCTCCACCGCTTCGAAATATTGCCCGATCAATTCAGGGGGATTATACTGCAAGGCATCGCCGCTGTCGCGGGTGCAACGGTACAATTGCCCATCAAAGACGTAATACTTGCCGGAATAAACCACCATCGGCTTTTCATAGGGAATCGGGTCATCGATGGTTCCGGCATGGCCGGGTTCGATGCGGTTGTAGAGCGATTCCGTACCTTTTCCGGGGGGATAGATGCCTTGCGGGACATGGGTCTGTACCACCCGCCACATCTTGTTGTGGTAGCGCAGCGCGACACCTTTTTCCACCGGTTCGCCTCGTTTGCATAATTCCTCGAAGGTGACGAACGTCGCCGGGGTTTCCAGCACCTCTTCATCCGGGATATCCGTCTTCAGCATGCGCTCGCGTCTTAAAAGCATCATGACTTGCGCATGAGGGTCGGAGGCAATGCGGTTTTTGCGGCCGGATTCCATGCGTCTATCCCATTCCTCCGGTTCATACCCTAAAAGGGCAGCCATTTGGGACAGCTCCTCCGAGGCCGCATCAAGCCCGCTCTCGGCAATAGATCGTTCCACGTCTTCGGGCGTGGGTTTATACGGAAAGTCGGTTTCTACGAAGGATACGGACTCGCTTTCCGTATCTTCCATCTGGACGTCCCAACGGATTCGGTACTTGCCTAGACGGGCATTCAAACATTCTACTAAAGGGAGGCCGCGAGAGCCTTGATATCTTTTCATAGGAATCTTTTTTAATATCGACGGGGCTTCGCCCCGGTTCGATAGGGTTGCTAATCTTGTTTATTTTCACAATACGGGTAATGACTTGAACGCTTCCACGCTTTCCGCTTCGCGGCATACGCCCCTGAAGGCGAGACGCGAACCGTAGGCCGCGCCCGTGTCCGACGAAGCGCCGCCCGCATACGCGTACGCAACACCGCCATTCGGATCCGAGGAATCGTAGGAACGGAGCAGCGCACGGGGATTGGTGGTTGTGCCAGTGGGCCACCATTGGTAATCGCAATAGTAAGTTGAATCTGTTCCGCGCTCGCTGTCTACTTCCGAATTTATCAGGTCTAGGTATCTACCAAACTTCATTTTCTTTACATACCAGCCATTGAAACTCGTAATCGGAAGAGGACGTGTGCCGCCATTCACCGGATCATTCACCGTCGCTGTGAGTTCGCCTGCAGGATTGATATAATCGTCTATCCATTCCCATTTGTTGCCCCACCAGTTTTCCAATCCCCAGAAATTGATGCTCTGGCTGTTCCCGTTTGTTGAAGCTTTCGTGTCTTCCATTCCAAGAGCGTCGGTCTGGCCCGTGTCCTTCGTATAGCTACTTGTTCCCAAACCGATTTCCGCCTGGCAATTCGTGTTTCCATACATCGCATAGTAAAGGCAGCCCAGCACGCAGTGCATCTGCCAGTCCACTATCTGGTAGCCGCTGCCACGGGCGCGGGCGAACGCCTTCCAGTTCACACAAGAGATACCGCCGGTGCTGGCTAAACCACTACGCGAAAAAGCCTTATTGCCGGTACTGTATGCCTCGTAAACTCCAATCAATGTATTGCTGTCCCATTTGACATAACTTTCGTCGATCTTTTCTTTCGCAAAACAAAGGTCTACCTGGTCCCCTTCCGTTCCCTTGTAGTAAAACTCCGGCAGTTTCAGAAACACATCACCTTCGTCTCCAGAGAGCCGGGCGGCGGTGCCGTCGTGGTACTTCGTACCGTCATCGTCTTTAAGCCGGCAGTAAGTAACCTGACCCTCGGCAGTCTTTTTCGCCAAAACACGGTGCGAGTTCTGGCGGATCCACCGGATCACCTCACCGTTAACATCTCCTGTTATCTTCGTCGCGGGGTCAGCCACCGTCTGGTCGATGTGGATCGTGTTCGACTTGATAAGGGCATACGTCATCGCTACGGACCTTGCAGGTTGGGAGGCTGTGAACGACTGCTCGGACGGCTTCGTATAACCGGGATAAGCATCGACCGAAACGGTGTAACCCGTACCGGTAGGAACCTTAACGATAACCTGCGCCCCTTTGCCTGTGCCAAGAACATCGCCGCCGCCGGTTTTCTTTACCGTTACCGTACGGGCGGAACAGTCCGCACTGTCGTCGGTTGAAACATTTACCGTTACTTTCTCGCAGGAATAGCTGAATACGATCTGGCGCTCGTTTCCACCGACAGCGACCAAACTCTGTTTTTGCGGCGTGGTATAACCGGCCACGGCCTCGGCACTTACTTCATAACTCATACCCGCCGGTATCTTCACCTCCAAAGCCTCGCCCTGCCACGTCAGCGTCTGTTCCTGTTCGGAATACTTGACTGTTACCCTTTTCCCGTTCAATGCCGTATCGGGTGTGCCCTGGTTACTGCTCAGGGCGATAACCGCCTTTTCCTGGTTGGCGGATGTTCCGCCGCTGCCGGCAATACGCCAGTCCGCTTTGCCCACCTTGATGTCGTAAAGCTGGTAAAACACATAATCTTCCTCTTCCGCCTCATAAACGCGGCACTGCTGGCCGATGGCGAAGGCACGTGGTTCTTCGCTGTCCTCCGGCGTATAAGTTAGCGTGTCTTCGGTTGGAGTTGATTCCAACGTCGGGGTTTCCGCATATTTGCCGGACATGGACGACACAAGGCTTTCCACCTTCTTTATCTTTTCGTCGAACGTGCCGAGAGATTCGTAAAACTCTTTTTCCGTACCTTTGTAACCGCCCATCTGTGCCGCCTGCCATGCTGACAAACCGTAGGCCGGAAGGTCGGAATAACAGTGCTGGCCGTCGGATAGTTTGGTTACAATCTTGCCGTCCTCGCGGCGTTCAAACAGCCAGACGTTTTCCACCGGGACAGTCTTGTCCGCCTCCCATTCGGCCGTTGTTTTTACAATTTGCTGATAGACGTAAACGCCTGTTCCTGATTCGTTACTCATTTCAAATACCCTTCTTTAATGATTATACTTGCTTTTGTAAAACTCGTCTGCCCGGTCAGATAAACCGCCCCGCTGTGGGAACCGCCACCGCCCGAACCCTCGCCGGTACGTTTCCATACCGCTTTGCCTTTCGTGTTGTCGTGGCACTTCCAAAACGTCTTGTTCCCGTATTCGTCCACCGTCCAGACCTCCACGCCGATGTCGTAGCCGTCATCCGCTACCGTCGGGATATGGTCCAGGTAGGACGGCATTTTCTTTTCCAGCGCGGTAATACGTTCTCCGGCTTTGGTATCGGCCTTCTTCAACAGTTCGATGGCTTCCGAAAGGGTTTTGTCCGCTTTCTTCAAATCTCCCAACTGTTTTAAGATATTGGTGAGCCATACCGCGCCAATTTTATCGAAAAAGGTGGCCGCGCCGGTCTCCGTAATTTCGATATAATCCCCGTCTTCCGGTTTTGCCTGTACCACTTTGGCGAAATACCTTACCGCGATGTCGCGCACCACGTCGTCGGCATATTCCCTTTGGACGTGTTCCTCCGCCTTCACCAGATACACAGGGAATACCTCCACCGTTTCCACCGCCTGGAGCGGAAGTACCATACCGCCGATACTCACCAGCCCGGCGGCGATGCTGTTTTCTGTTACCCGGCAGCCGCATATCACGCAGTTGCCGTATTGCGAAAAGAAGCCGTCGGCAATGCTCAATCCTTCGCCCTGAAGCTCCAGCAGATCGTTGCCAGACCACTTCCTTACGCCCGGTTCCTGTACATGTCGTTTCATTTCCTCGTTACTATTTTGTAGGTTCTGTCTGCAATCTTGTATCTCTCTATTTCCGCCCGGACAAGGTTCAGGTCCACGCCCTCCGGCACATAGACGATAAAGTCCACGTCTTGGAAGCTTTGCCCGCCTTCACCTTCCAGGGCGATTTCCTGCATCGGCTCGAACAACACCCAGTGCGCCGGTTCCGAGTTCAGACCGATGGCCAGAAACTGGTCCTCGTAGCTCTTGATCAGGATGCCGCCGCCGAACGTCTTGTTCAGGTGTCCTTCCAGGGATTTATGCTGGCTTGTTACGTGTACCTTGTACCGGTAATAATCACGCCAGGCGGCAAAGGCATCCCAGACGCTTTCCAAATCCACCAACGCCCAAAGCCACCTAAGGCGGTTCGGCTGTCTGCGGTGCGGTGCGACGTACTGGCGGATAATTTCCTTGAAGTTCAGGATAATGTTCATACGCTAAATATCGTTTATAGATACCATTTCCAGCTTGCTGTCTTCCGTGTAGTTGAAATACCCGGCATGCAGGGTTGCCATCGTGTCGATGGGGATAAAATCCTCGTCCTCCGTACCCTTGCGGGAAAGGGCGACCATTTTCGCCGTTACGACACCCGGAACCGTCGTTACCGCTTCCAGCATCTTGTGCGAATAGATCACGCCCCCGAACTTCTGCGCCGTCTTGAACTCTTCCAGCGAAGCCAGTACCGCTTCCTGCACGCTGTCCACCGGATTGGCGGGGTTGTAATAGACTTTAATATCATACCGTACCTCGTCGGCGTCGGTCGAGATAACCTCAGATTTCGTACCGGCGAACTTGATCGCGTCGATGTAGTTCTTGAAGTTCAGAAGCTGGTTACTTGTGAGCGGCACGATTTTACCCGCTTCGTCTTCGGTGGCGACGCGGAACATGATCGTGTTGTCTTCCGCCACGTTCACTGAAGCGATCTTGATCACGCGGGCGGATTCATCCACCGTCGGGTATTCCAGCAGGCCGGTTACAGTATCGAATACCAGTTCGTGACCCATCTGGAACTCATAGCATTTGTCGTTATACCAGGTAACGGTCCCGGCCACTTCCTTTTCCGCATCTTCGTCCATTTCCTTCTTGAACGTGTCCAGCACGATTTCAAAAAGGTAAATGCCATACGCCACGCAGTGCACCCAAAGCCGCCATTCCGAGGCCGCCGAGGTGGAAAGGGAAAAAGAAACCTTCAACCTTTCCGTAATGCTTTGTTCTATTTGCTGAATCGTTCTTGCCATTGCGCTTCCATATAAGTGGTGATACTTCGGTTTATTTTCTTGACTACCGTTTTTCTAATCAGGCGGCTTTCGTCGTCAATTCGTACGGTAGAGCCGGGGACCAGCTTTATATCAGGATAGAACTGGCCCAGTTCCCGGCCGGATTCCACCACGGCCGACGGGTCGTTTTTCAAATCCGGGTTGTTCCGGACGATCTCGCCGATGGCTTCCGCCGTGCCGTATTGTTGCAGGGCGATGTCCAGCAGCAACTGGTCGTTTTCAACTTCAATCGTTTTCATATCGTGCCTCCACGTTCAGATCATTTGAATAGGTGGCAAAGGCCACCTTGGTTACTTTCATGCCATCGGCTGTAAATTCCTTGCGCGTGGCACGGAGAAAGCCTTCCGGGTCATTGTCCATCATATAGTTCACTGCACCGACACCGACTTCCGGTTTTTGCCGAATATGCCCCTTATCCGAATACAGCAGGTCGCGCTGGTGCTGGTAGGTGCTTTCCGTCACCAGCAAGTCGCCGGTCGTAAAATCCAGGTCGCCATCCGATAGTTGCTTATAATCTTTCATAGGCTTTATGATATTGTATTGCCAAAAGTACCGGTCACTGGTCCCATCGAAGTGGTCAGACCGGCTGTATAAGTAATTGTCGCACTCTTGATGGCGTTCATGACAGCGTCCGCCAGCTTGTCTGCCACCTTGTCGATAGCCCCATCCCAGTCGTCGTCCTGCTGGTTCATCACCTGGGTGAAGGCTTCCCTTATCTCTCGCTTAATTGTCGCTTTTACTAATGCCATATTTATCCCTCCATATAATTAGGCAAATCCGCCTTGATTTGCTTAAATGTCGCCATATTGATAGGTACGCCGGACGGACCTACAGCTGTCGGAACTGTCAGGGCACAAATCCCGTCCAGCATTTGTTCCAGCGTTTTCTTTAGTCCTGAGCCACCACGAGTGACAGTTACACCGCCGGTGGAGACCTTGACCGTCGTTGAATCGGCTGTGAGGGTGAGTGCTTCCGCTTCATGGAGGGCTTTCACCTTGTCATTCGTTACTTCCAGCTTTTCCGCGTCCACATGGACGGTTATCTTTTCGCCTTTCTTGACGTCGATGTTTTCGGTGTCTATCTTTACTTCCAAATCGTTGTCGGTAAATATCACCTTGTCAATTTCGGTAAACTGACACACGAACAGTTCGTTGCTTTTCCCGATCCGGCAGACCAGCACCGTACTTTGCAGACGCGGGATAAAGGCGAACCCTTGCAAATCGGCATTCACCAGAGCGCGAAGCCTTACGTCAAAATAATCCACCTGATCGTCGCGCTTTACTGTACAGGTAAACTCATCCTCGTTTACTTCGGTAACGACACCCTGGAACACCTGGTCGCCGTCATCGCCGAACCGCTCTTGGAACTTCCGGCGTAATTCTTCCATTTCCCGACTCATGCCTTTATCCCGATTTCTACGACACGCCGACCGCCGCCTGTCCCGAAAGACGTTTCCACGCTTTCGATAAAGTAGTCGCCGCTCCGTTCGTTATACACTTTGTCCTCGATACTCGCCACCATACCCGGAAGGGCGTAGGGAAGCAGGAAGGTTGTTATCTTGCCCCGGTAACCGTCGAACGAGTACCGTTTCAGTTCCTCCTGGGCCAGCGTCTTCAGTTCCGAGGCATCTTTTACATCGTAATAGTAGAAGGTACGTGTTTCGCCGCCGTCCTCGCCCAGTTCACCCTCTATCTTTGTGCCGTCCTTGTAATAGCAGACGGCCTTTACTTTCAGTTTGATGTCCTCGGCCAACTGGTATTTCAATTCGTTGTCGCTGATCACGTTTTCCCGAAGGACGTATTTCACCGTTTCGCCTTTCACGTCGTTTGCCTTGCCGACATGGAGTTTCCCGTTTATGTCGAACCACGCCATGAGGCCGTATTCCTTTTTCAACAGTCCCAGTACCCAACTGCCGGGTTTGTTGTTGACGACGAAGTTCTTTAGCGTCAAATCGACAATCTCGCCCAACCTCTGAAGATGTATTTGAGGATATTCGTCCATTGACTAATCAAGATTTATATTATTCTATTCAAGATTATCTCAATGCACTAGAATTATTACCTCTAATTAGCCGAAATTATACCTTCGGACAGGATGGCAGCATGAATAATGCAATAGACTTCTCTGATGAGGTTAGTCAAATACAAACAGATTGCCCATATATAAAAAATGCAGACTATATTTTAAATAGATTAATAGAATCCATTAAAGAAAACAATAAAACAATTCCATTTGGCAATAAATCACGGTCTTTCGATTTTGACAGTGACAATTCAAAGTTTATCAATTCATTTAAAGTATTAAGTATTCTTTTTGAATTGTGCCGACCTTTGCATATCAGTAATATAATATTATTCTCTATAGAAAAATGGAACATTGTTTGTGATAATCTCTATCAGGACTATCCCTATCCATGTCTATTTTATAGTCTTCAGTACAATGATGAGAAACTCACTAAGTCTGTTAGTCAAAAGATATTATATTGTGACCGTTTGACTCCCTATCTTCCTAATATTGTAAAATCATTATTTGCATCATTAGGACAATCTGAATGCCCTAATTTCTATCGGACTCCTATAATGAAATCTCTTTCAATACTATTAATCGGTTTGGATGCCAAATTTTGGAATAGTGATTTCACGAAGTTCTTTGATAAACTACAACCTTATGCAGAAAATAGGACAAGGAAGTATGATGATTTAAATTATTCACATGAGAATTTTTATGAATTAGTGACATTCGGATTGACTTGGACATCTGACAAAGATTTTAAACTTAGAGTTATTTCCGAAATCCTTCATACTCATGAAAGTATTGATAATTGGAAAAATCTACTAATAACAAAAGCCTTAAAATCTCTTACTAACGAAGACTTTGTGGCTTCAAAATATTATCAAGACATTTATCAGGATTTGCTTTGGTTATGTCAAAACGGGAATATCCCTGCACATATCTATGTAATATTAAACCTTATAACTTTACTTGATACTCAGACTGTGCAACAATGCTTGGAAAGGCTTCCAGAATCCTTGATAAAATCCGACTGTACTTTAATACAAGCTATACCTCATTATATCAAACAAGATTCGAATTTAGTATCAGTGATTAAACGAATAGTTTTGAAATCACCATTTTTGTGGCGTAATGGTATTGAGAAGAAGGGGATGACTATAGGATATTCATTTATTGATATTACAGGTATTTCAAACCAAATAGATTTTACTGCAACCGAAATAGAGGTACTTTGGGAAAAAATGAAAGTATCACTATATCAAATAAAAGAGGTATGTAATAATCAGAGAGAGGAGGAATCCACCTTCTTCATAAATCATTTTGCTACATTATTAGATGAAATGAAATCATTTATTGAAAGCAATACTTTTAAAGCAATCTCTCCCAAAGAATATGATGAAATCTATAACGAAATAATTTCATTAAGAGTATCCGTTGCGTCAAATGTATGTCACAGCATATATGATTTACTTATAAGAGATGAGACAAGTGATGCTATATCAATGCTTGTTGATATAAAACCGGAAATTCGTTTTCCTAAATACCAAGGAGAATATATATTATTGGCAAACAAACTTGTTTTAATGAAATCTCAACATCTCAACAGTTGTATGAATCATTTCTCTTGGATAGTTGATTCATATTCCGAATATATTCCACAAGATATATTCAAGTCTTTACTTGAGTTTATCCTAATTGCTTATGAACCATATTTTAATGGTAAACAAAACTGGAATTTACCCTTTGCTAAAAAGGAGGATTTTGAAAGTGGACTAATTAAGATTTATAGTGTGTTCAAAAAATGGGGTGGCATTAATGTCTTTTGGCAATCATATAAACCTAGATTTATAAATCATTAATAATCATCCTTATTATAATAAAAATATTTTATCAATGATAGTTGACGATATAAAAAAAGCTGATAGCCTCTGACGAATCACAGACTTTGGAGCTGAAGAAAACTACCGGCGAGTTAAAAGAGGAAATCACTCGAAGTGTCCATTCCTTAATACAGAAAGAAGTTGGTTAATTTTCGGTGTAGCACCGAAGTCGCTAAAGATAATCGGGCAAGAAGTGACAGCACGCATTCTATAAAGTACACATTGTAAAGCCATCCACTCTTCCGTTACTTTGCCAACAAAAAGACCATGAAACGAATAATGAGTAAAGAAGAGTTCCTGTCAGTTTATGAAAGGCAACAAGCCAGTGGTTTGACCATAAAAGATTTCTGTGAGAATGAGACCTATTCATCATCCTGCTTCCATTATTGGAAGAAGAAATTCGGCCTGAGCCGTACTTACACCAGCCATCCAGATAGAGTTCCCGATGATACATTCATTCCATTGGGCCTGCATCGCAGGGGAAATCTCCCGTCCAGCACAAGTGGCGACGTAACGATAGATCTTCCTTCCGGAATCAAGATCCACCTTGACAGCCGTGGAAATCCTGAACTGACATTTGGATTGATACACAAATTATGCGATCATGTTTTGTCTGAATGATACCTGTTCCAGCCGTTCTATCTTAAATTCTTTCTGCCATATCTTATTAATTTCAGTTTGGCTAAGGAACTATTTGTTTACTTCCTCCTCGTAAAACTTGATTCCGGCAAACGGATTTTTTGTTATCCATTCGTTTGCAATAGCGTAAGCATCCGCTAAAGTACACATTGTAGACCTAAAAACTCTTCTATTACTTTGC
>ERZ506741.118-NODE-118-length-55624-cov-5.47975_pt1 | contig 55624 bp, 49 predicted proteins | sample MGYA00513047_ERZ506741 | MGnify/ENA metagenome assembly ERZ506741
CGACGCTCTTCCGATCTGGTGAAAGGATTTAAATAAAATCGCACCATCACAAAAGACCGTTTGTCTCTTTTCAAAGGCAGGACGGTCTTTTTTTATTTGCTTATCGCAGTCTTGTCAAAAATAGGAAAAAATCCCTTTCATCTGAAATCATTCCATCGGCGGATCATGACCTCTGTTCCCCGTTCCAGCTCCTCTTTCGTATGGACTGCCGTCACGGACACCCGGATCCGGCTCGTCCCCTTCGGTACGGTCGGCGGACGGATGGCGGATACAAGAATGCCCTCCTCTTTACAAGCTTTTGCAAAATCGACGGCTTTCCTTTCCTCTCCCATCAAGACGGGAATGATCGGCATATCCCCGTCCGAAACGGGAAGTCCTCCTTCTTTCAGACGTTTTCTTACATAAGATGTGTTATTTCTCAGTTTTCCCAGATAGTAATCGGGATTTTCCCTCATCAGCCGGAGGGATTCTCTTGCCGCCGCAGCAGTGACGGCGGAAATAGCAGTCGAAAAAATAAAGGGGCGCGACACATTTCGAAGATAATCGCAAATTTCTTTTGTTGCCGCCCCATAGCCGCCTTCGGCTCCCAATGATTTTGAAAGCGTTCCTATCTGTATATCTATGCCGGAAGTATGAAAATATTCGGCACTTCCTCTTCCTGTTTCCCCGATGACACCGACGCCATGGGCATCATCGACGATCAGAAAAGCTTCCTTTTTCTTTTTGAGACGGAGCAGTTCGGGAAGTTTGCAAATATCGCCGTCCATGCTGAAAACACCGTCGGTCACGATGAAACGCTGTCCCCTGCAAGGTGTTTCTTCCAATAATTTTTCCAACTCTTCTATATCGGAATGGCGGTATACGACGATTTCCGCTCTGGAAATACGGCAGCCGTCGACAATGCTTGCATGGTTCAGTTCGTCACTGAAAATCACGTCCCCTTCTCCTGCCAGTCCGTAAAGAACCCCCAAATTCGTCATATACCCCGTATTAAAAACAAGGGCATCTTCCGTATGTTTGAAGTCTGCCAAATCTTTTTCCAATAAGGACAATTCAAAAACCGCTCCCGAAGTCAGACGGGCGCCCCCCGATCCCGTTCCGAAAGGCAGTGCTTTTTCGGCGGCTTTCTGTACGGAACGTTCATGGGTCATTCCCAAATAATCGTTGGAATTGAAAACAATATATTTTTTCCCGTCTCTTCCGATTCCCGACGAAGCCGTTTCCATTCTCAGATCTTCCACGGTCCTGAAACGCCCTGCCCTTTTTATTTTTTCCAATGCTTCGGGAATTTCATTTATTTTCATTTACAAGCCTCACCAGAACCACTTGGTTCTGCATATAATCTATATATTTTTCCACATCTGTCCCGGGTTTCACAAAAAAGATTCTTCCTCCCACGGGATCTCCCAAGTCTTTCATGACGGTAATACGTTGGTAACCGTAAGTTGCGGAGCCCACATAACCCGTCACATACTCGGGATCATCGGACCAGCAAAGTTCTGCCGCCGTCCCCGGTGCATATGCCACTTTTGATGCCAGAACAAGCGCTTCCCGTGGATGTTCACCCGAAAGTCCCCGATCTTTCATATCTCTTTCATAACTTTCTTTATCTTCACAATCCATATTGCTGCACCGGACGCCCCGTTCCCCCTTGCCGTCGAGACGCTCCCCCGTTTCCGCATCCATGACGACGGCGCCCCGCATGCTGTCGGAAAGGCCGGTCAAGAAATCAATGCCCCGCTCGGCAGCCTTTTCGCTCACACCGGCACGGAGAAGCTCCCTTTTAGCGACGGCAAGCCCCTCTTCTTTCGCAGCTGTTTTGTTTTCACGGATGGAAAGCATGGGGCAGCAGGTGATATCTTCCGGCCGGACCGCTTCTATTTTCAGCTGAATAAAATCGGCGGAACCTCTGTCATGTTTTCGGGCACGGCGGACCATGGAAAGAACCTCTTCTTCTACAAGATTTTCCGGAATGATCCTTTCCGCTCCCGAAATATGCCGCCCTCCCTTGCCGTGAACACCGCCTTTGCTGGAACGCATCTTCAAACTGTAAAGCAATTCCTTTCCCTCCTTATGAATTGTCATGTCCATGGTTTCAGTGTATGTATCCCTTTTCTGTTTGTCAAGTCTTATTCCGATAAATGTTTACAATCTTTTTTGCAAATTTAAAACACCGGCCTTTTTTTGCCGGCGTTTCTTTGATTCAAGTCATTCTTTCTCTGAATTCTTTGTCTTTTCCTCTTGCTTTGCACTCTTTGCAAAATCCGTAAATTTCTATACGGTGCTCCGTCGCTTCAAAACCGTGCTCCACATCAAGACGCTGTGCATAATCGGGCTGCAAAGACACTTCGATGGGAAGTATTTTGTGGCAGGACAGGCAGACTGCATGCTGCACATGAGCCCCGTGGGCATATTCATAACGGGTGAGCCCGTCGGAAAGCATGGTCGACCGAAGGAGAAGCCCTTTTTCCGCTAAGGCTTCACAATTCCTGTAGACCGTGGACAAACTCAGTTTTGTGTCTTTATTGCGAACCGCTTCATAGACATCCCCTGCCGTGATCGGCAAACTGTTCTCCAATACTTTCAAAATCATGACCCGTGCTTTTGTACGTTTCATATGCTTCCGCTGTAGAAGCTCTTCAAAACTATCCATCTTCCGCACTCCTTAAAGACACTGACTGCTCTCTTTCGAGAACCCCTCTCATAAATAAAATTACATAGTATCTTTTACTACTTTCAGGTAATATATAAATATTTTTGGCAGCAGCCTAGAACTTATTTATTAGCCTTTCTTTATAGCTATTTTATACGATATTTTTATTTTTGGCAACTTTTATACAATTTTACAAATATTTTACAGATTTCTTCTTCTCTTCTCCGAATCAATATATATATCATTACGAAGAACCCAAAAATTCTGCTTTTTTATCAAAAAAATATAACCGTTTTCTAAAAAACAGAATCATGATTCTGTAAATAACGGTTTTATTTTTGATAAAAGTTTTCACAACCGGCTGATTTCTTCCGTCTCTGCTTCCTCTGCATACCATTCCGGCTTTTCCGATTTTATCGTATTTTTTATTTTCTCCCCTTCGTCTTTATTTTCAGGGAGAAGGAAAAAAGCGGAACCGGAACCGGTCATCAGAAAAGGACGTTCGAAAGATTCCAGATACAGGGCTGTTTCTTTCAAAAGAGGTTCTGCTCGGAAAAGCACCCTTTCAAAATCATTGAAAAGACTTTTTGCCAGTTTTTCCCTGTTGTCCTCTTTCAAGGCAAGAATACAGTCTTCTGCCGTATTTTTTGATGATTTCGGAAATTTATCAAAGAGGGCATAGGCTTTCCCCGTCGCAATGGAAACGGGAGGACGGACAACGAGAAGGTCGAGACCGGCTCTTCCCTGCAGCTTTTCCATTTTTTCTCCGATCCCCCGGCAGCGGCAGCATCCGCCGGCCACGCAGAAAGGAACGTCCGCACCGAGGAGGGCGCCCATTTGTGCCAAAGAAGCAAGGGTAAGCCCCCTTCCCGTCAACCTGTTAAGACCCCGGAGAACGGCAGCCGCATCGGCAGAGCCGCCGCCGAGGCCCGCTTCGGAAGGAATGCGTTTTTTCAGTTCCATATGAACGCCGCCGGATATTCCCGTTTCTTTGAAAAACAATTCCGCCGCACGCCACATAAGATTTTCTTCTCCGAAAGGGGCCGTTCCTTCCGTGACGGAAAGAGAAATTGTTTCGGCGCTTTCTAAAATAACTTCATCATGCAGCGAAATCTGATGCATAATGCTGTCTATATTATGATAACCGTCCGATCTTTTTTCCCCTACGGACAAGGTTAAATTAATTTTGGCAAAGGCCTTTTCTATAACCATTCCAAACCCTCATATTTATATTTTCCATTCATTATATCATTCTTTTCATGCTTTCTGCGGAATTATTGATATCAAATAGTTCTATATCAAATATTTTCGTTGTAGGAAATTTAAAATTCCTGTATAATTTTTGTTATACGAATATTTTCGATATAGAATTGATTATTTACGAAAGAAGGAATTTTATGTACGGTATGTTTTTTGACGATTATGATACACCCGTTTACCGTCCCCCGAGCGAAGCGGAAAGCTTCATTCTCCGCGTCACGAGGGGCTGCGCACACAACAGATGCACCTATTGCAATATGTACCGCGGCGTTCCCTTTGAAATGCTTACGGACGATCAGATCATGCGCCAGATCGCTATGGCATACTCCACCGATGCGGAAGGGGTACGGCGGGTATTTCTTGCTGACGGGGACGCGCTTGTTCTTCCCACGGACCGCCTTCTCAAAATCCTTGATACTTTAAAGAAGTATTTCCCCAATTTAGAAAGGGTTGCTTCCTATTCCGCCCCGGGAGACATTCTCAGAAAGACTCCGGAGGATCTGAAAGCTCTCCGCGAAGCAGGCCTCACTCTCCTCTACTACGGCATGGAAAGCGGCGATGCACAGACCCTTCGGGATATCCGGAAAGGGGTCAACGACAAGCAGTCCGTCGAAGCGGGAAAAAAGGTCATTGCCGCAGGCATGCAGCTTTCCATCATGATCATTTTGGGCATTGCAGGAAAAGAAGGATCTCTCCGCCATGCTCTTGCCACTGCAAAAGCGCTTAACGAAATCAAGCCGACCATGCTCTCCGCCCTCTCCCTCATGCTTTATCGGGGAAGCGAGCTGAAAGAACAGTTTGAAAGAGGCGAATTCCATCCCCTCACGCCGGCAGAACTGATGGAAGAATTGAAAATCATCGTGGAACATCTGGATCTTCCCGAAAGCGAGCATATGATTTTCCGGAGCAACCATGTATCCAACTATATCCGCCTTGCCGCTACTCTTCCTGCGGAAAAGAAAGAACTTTTGGAGGATATCGACTACAGCATTGCCCGTCTGAAAGAAATGAAAAACTGGGATATTTACAATCACGACTATACCAAATGAGTAAGAAAGCTTCCTTTTGAAAGGGAGCTTTTTTAATAAAAAAATTTTCCTCGAAACACTCCTCTATATTCCGTGAAATTAATGATATAATGGGCAAAAGAGACTAAATTTAATTTTATCGGAATACTTTTTCCAAGGAGGACAAATTGGAAAGTCTGGTCAGCCGTTGCAAAGATCCGCTTTATTTGCGGCGTGTTTTTTTTGTTTTTGCCATCACCGTCATCGGATCCTTTATTTATGCGGTGGGCATGAATTTATTTCTGGTCCCTCACAACTTCTTAGCCGGCGGCCTTACGGGTATCGCCATGATTCTTTACTATCTTTTCGGCTTTCCCATCGGCGTCACCAACTTTGTCATGAACCTTCCCGTCCTGTTTTTCGCTTTAAAATACATGGGAAAATTTTACACGGTGGTCACCATTTTCGGCACCGTCGTTCTTTCCCTTTTCATTGACGCCACCTCCTTTATGTCCGAGTGGGTCGTCGTAAAAGATCCGCTCACTTCCGCTCTTTCCGCAGGCGTCGTCATCGGCATCGCCATGGGTATTCTCTACCGTTACAATTCAAGTACGGGAGGCCTCGACGTGGTGGGGGCAATCATCAAAAAATATTATAATCTGGAAATCGGTTATGTCGTTTTTGCCATCAATTTCATCATTATCATGGCAAGTGCTTGGATTTTCACTTTAGAACCTGCCATCTGTACTTTGATTTCCATGTATATCAATGCCACCGTTTCCTCCCGTATCGTTATCGGTTTTGCTCAGAGAAAAGCGGCTTTCATCGTCTCCGACAAACCTTTGGAAGTGTCCGATACCATTTTGAGAAATATTCATCACGGCGCCACTCTTTTATACGGGCAGGGCGCTTTCAGCGGAAAAGACAAGAAAATCGTCTTTGCCATCGTCGATCTTCATCAGATCACGAAACTTCGCCATTTTATCGAAAAAGTGGACCCTCACGCTTTCCTTTTCATCGTGAACACCACCGATGTCATCGGCAGAGGTTTCACAAGCCCCCTCGTCCCCAATCTTCCCGACTCCACCCGTTATGCTTTGGATGAACACGGAAATATGGTTCCCACTCATTCATGGACATGGGAAATGGAACAGGAATCGGCAAATCATGATAAAAAATTCCGCTCTTAAAATAAAAAATTCCGCTTTCCGGAGCGGAATTTTTTTAATGCCTTATTTTTTAAGAGCAGCTCTTGAACAACTGCCGCGGCAGGCACAATGAGCGCAGGGGCTTCCCCCTTCTTCGGAAATTTTAGAAATATCTTCTCCGCCGCCGTGACATCCGCAGCCGGCACCTCCGAAAATTGTTTTATATACATGGGACAGCGCGAATAAAAACAGGAGCGCCACCGCAATAACGACGATCCATGAAGTGATATTCATAAGTCCTCCTTTTTTATTTTAAAACCCGGATTATTTTTCCGTTTCCATATTTTTTAAAATTTCTATATCCTTTTCTTTCGGCATCGGCCGGAGAATGAAATACAGGGCGGCAAGGCACAAAGCAATCGATACGGCCTGTCCCATACCGAAGGGAGCTCCGTAAACGAGCCAGTTCCCCAGATTATAAGCGACCAGTGCCATAGTATAACCGAGAATCATCTGGAAAGTGATGGCAAAAACCGCCCATTTCCTGCTTCCCATTTCACGCCAGATGGTGGATATCGCCACGATGCAGGGCGGATCAAAGAGATTTAAAATCATGTAGGAAAAAGCGGCGATCGGTGTAAACATGCCTGCAATGCCTGCCATGACAAGCGCATCTTCCGCGCCTTCGGACACGCCGTTCAGTACAGCGAGCGTACCGATGGCGCTTTCTTTTGCCATTTCAGCAGAAATGACGGCTACCGCCCCTTTCCAGTCACCGAGGCCGAGGGGGGCAAAGATAAAGGAAATCATATGGCCGAAAGAAGCAAGAAGGGAATCTTCCACATCTTCCACCATTTCAAATCCTGCGCCGAAACTGGAGAAGAACCAGACGATGACGCAGATGACGAAAATAATGGTTCCCGCTTTGATGATAAAAGCTCTTGCCCGTTCCCACATATGGAGCAGGGCACCTTTCAAAGAGGGAACATGGTACGCCGGCAGTTCCATAATAAACGGTGCCGGATCTCCTGCAAAGAGTCTTGTTTTCTTTAAAGCAATGCCGCCGAGGACGATCACCGCAATGGCAAGGAAATACATGGACGGCGCCATCAGGACGGAATCGGGGAAAAAGGTGGCGGTCACCATGGAAATGATGACGGCTTTCGCCGAGCAGGGAATAAAGGAGCAGAGGAGAATCGTCATCCGCCGGTCCCGTATATTTTCTATCGTCCGTGCCGACATGATGGCAGGAACGCTGCAGCCCATGCCGATGATCATGGGAATGAAAGATTTTCCCGACAGTCCGAATTTACGGAAAATGCGGTCCATGATGAAAGCGACCCGCGCCATATAGCCGGAATCTTCCAAAAGGGACATGAAGAAGAAAATCAAAAGAATCTGGGGGACAAATCCGAGAACCGTTCCGACACCGCCGATGATACCGTCAACGACGAGACCCGACAGCCACTCCGGCGCTTCAATGCTCTCCATAAACGATGTTGCCGCATCATTTACGATTTCGCCGAAAAAGACATCATTTGTCCAGTCGGTCATCCAGCCGCCGAGGGTGGTGACGGACACATAGTACATGAGGGTGATGATCGCAAAGAAAATAGGAAGCGCTAAAATACGGTTGGTCACGATCCGGTCGATCTTGTCGGAAATCGTTCTTTCCTTCTTTTCTTCGACTTTGACGCCTCTTTCCTCCATGATTTCGGAAATATAAGCATATCTTTGGTTGATGATAATCGATTCCGCATCATCATCCATTTCTTTTTCCGCATCCCGTATATGGGATTCTATCTGTTCTTTTTTCTCTGCGCTAAGAGACAGAGCGGCTGCCGCGTCCGAATCTCTTTCAAAAAGTTTTATGGCATACCACCGCTGAAACCGCGGCTCCGTCCGATCGGAAATGATTTCTTCAATATGGGCGATCGCATGTTCCACGCTCCCCATAAACACGGCAGGGACATGGATTTCTTCATGACGGTTTGCCAGATCCACCGCTTTCTTTGCCGCTTCCTGACAGCCTTCTCCGAGAAGGGCGGAAATTTCCACCACTTCGCAGCCCAATTTCTCTCCCAATTTTTGAATATTGATCATCCGCCCGTTTTTTCGAAGAATATCCGTCATGTTGACCGCCACGACCACGGGAATTCCCGTTTCCGCCAGCTGGGTGGTCAGATACAGATTTCGTTCCAGATTCGTGCCGTCGACGATGTTTAAAATAGCATCGGGCCGTTCATTCACCAGATAATTACGTGCTACCTTCTCTTCCAAAGAATAAGGGGATAAAGAATAAATACCGGGCAAATCCTGAATGATGACTTCCTTATTTCCCTTCCATTTTCCGTCTTTCTTATCTACCGTCACCCCCGGCCAGTTCCCTACATACTGGGAGCTTCCCGTGAGTTCGTTGAACAATGTTGTTTTACCGCAGTTCGGATTTCCTGCCAATGCTATACGTATCAAAGATCCGGCTCCTTTCCTTATTCTTCCACCTCAATAACGGCGGCTTCTTCTTTTCGAAGAGACAATTCATAGCCTCTTACGGTTACTTCCAGAGGGTCTCCCAAAGGGGCGACTTTCCGTACATAAACATCGGTCCCTTTTGTCATGCCCATATCCATGATCCGTCTTCTGAGCGGTCCCGTGCCGCCGACTTTTTTGATTTTTGCCGTGCCGTCGACGGGAACTTCCTGCAATGTTTTCATCACAGCCTCCTTATGATTGAAATACAGATGCTTTTTATTCTTTCCGTCAAATAAAAATACGGGATGCCATAGAACTGTCCAACGCGACACGGCTTCCCTTCACCTGAATAATAAAATTACCTGATGCTTTGCTGATAATCAATAATTCCGCACCGACAACAAATCCCAATTCGGCCAAATGCTGACGGACATCATCTTTTCCGGAGATGCCCTTGATCCTTACCCGCTCGCCTTCATGAGCTATCATTAACGGCAGCATGCCTGTCACCTCCTCTTAATATCGTGAATGATTATCAATATCACGCACGTATTTATTATATTTTTCTGTATCCCTTTTGTCAATGATTCCGTATATCAAAGAAAAGTTTTATAGGCACCATTAAAAAAGCCGCAGGGTTTCCTACTCTCCTGCGACTTTTCTTAGATACTGCCTAATCTTTTATTTTTCGTTTATAGGTAACGAAACGATGAAGGGGCTCTCCCTCTCCTTTGACGGATTCCGTCACGTTCCATTCTTTTTCGTCGAAATCGGGAAATTTGGTATCTCCTTCATAGTCTTTTTCTATTTCCGTGATATACATCGTGTCTGCACAGGGAAGAAATTCTTTGTAAATTTTTCCGCCGCCGATGACAAAATTTTCTCCTTCCGGAAGTGCTTCCAGAAGTTCTTCCGCCTTATGAAAAACCCTGACTCCTTCGGGAACTTTGTATTCCCTGTTTCCCGTCAGTACATAATGAACCCTGCCGGGGAGAAGTTTCGGCAAACTTTCAAAAGTTTTTCGTCCCATGATCACCGGCCGTCCCATGGTGCGGTTTTTGAACATTTTCAAATCATCGGAAAGATGCCAGATCAATGTATTTTTATCTCCTATCACGCCGTTTTTCGCGCGGGCAACGATGAGGGAAAGACTCATACGGACACCTCCATGGCGATCTTTTCGTGATATTTATAATTTTCCAAAACGATGTCTTCCGGTTTGAAATCATAAAAATTTTTAATATCCTTATTCAATTTCAAAACAGGTGCTTCATAGGCACTTTCCAAACGGGTAAGCTGTTTTTTCATGGCTTCTACATGATTTTCATAAATATGGGCATTGTTGATGACATGGGTGAAAAGTCCCGGCCGGAGCCCGCTCACTTGGGCAATCATATGTATCAGTGCGGCATACTGCGCCATATTGAAAGGCACGCCGAGGCCCATATCGCCGGAACGCTGGACGAGCATGCAGTTCAGGCGTCCCTCATCGGAGACGTCCCACATCGTCAGAAAAGCGCAAGGATAAAGAGCCATATCGGGCAGATCTCCCGCATTCCACAGATCCACCACCATGCGGCGGCTTTGGGGATCTTTTTTCAATGTATCCAAAAGAGTATCCACCTGATGATATTTTTTCAGTTGGTAACCGTATGCTTTCCCTATCGTTCCGTCTTCTTTCATCCATTCGTCCCAGATATGACAGTTCCATTCCTGAAGAAGCCGTACATCATTGGACTGCTTCTGCCAGATCCAGAGAATTTCTTTCACCGCCGTTTTAAATGCCACAAATTTCGTGGTCAGTATGGGAAATTCTTCCTCCAAATCAAACTGCATGATCTGATGGGGAAGCTTATAGGCAGGCATGCCCGTCCTGTTCTGTCCCACCGCACCTTTGTCCAGAATATTTTTTATGATGGTAAGATATTGTGTATCTGCGCAGCTCATGATGTCCTCCGATTAAAATTTTTCTTTATTATATCATTTTTGATGCAATATCATCTTTTCCGTTTCTCTTTCTCGGAACCGGTTCACAAAATAAAAAAAGCACCGTTTGCGGTGCAATTTCAATATTTGAAAGCTTGTGAACGCTTTATTTGTGAGAGGGGTGTGCCATGCGGATAACGGGGTATGTCTCCGCATGGCACGATTATCAGAATTCAGCATCTGTCGGGGAACATCAGCTGAGAAGAGGTAACAGGAACGACTTTCAATCTCATGACCGTCAGTCATTTCTGCTGTCATTATAGTAACAAATTTAAAAAAAGATTACAAGGGTTGATTATAAAAATTATATAACAAAATTATAAATAATGACTAAAGGTCAAATATGAGAAGTTTTATTGAATTTTGCAAAAACATAGTATACATTATAAATTTCCCTGCATACAGTTTGTATATTTTATGTAAAAATCAATTATTTTCTGTTATTTATTCCCTGCCAAACATGCCTCTATACGGGTTATGCGCTTTGCTGTATCAGGGTGATCGGAAAACAGAGCGGCAAGGGGATTTTGTTTTTCCGAACGGTAAAAATAATCCAGCCGGATCAGTCCCGAAAGAAGTTCTCTTCCGAAACCGATATCACAGGCAAATTGATCCGCTTCATATTCATTCTGCCTGCTTCCGAACTGGGAAATCAGCCAAAGAGGCAGTTCCAAAAAGAAGCGGAGTGCGTAGTACTGGATGGTGATCATGAAAGCGAAGACGGACCAAATGAGGCCGATGATGGGAATAAAACGGATAAAGGCGGTAAAAATAATAAAAAGATTATATACGGCGACGATGACATTTCCGAACCAGCCTATGCCGTACCGCAAAAGTCCCCAACGGGTATCACCGTTTTCCAAATGGCCCACTTCATGGGCAAGGATTCCTTTGACTTCTTCGGGAGGAAAATTATGAAGAAGCGCTCTTGTCACCGTGATATGGCCGCCGCCGATCGCCCAAGCGTTAAACATTTCCGCGTCCGATACATAGAGGGAATAGGCGGAGCTGTCCAAGCCTGCTTTTTCACAAATATCATCCAAGATATTTCGCAAATACGCCTCTTCTTCTCCTTTTGCTTTCCTCCCTCCCCCTGCCCAGACGAAACGCTGCTGCATGAAATCCATGCCGGAAAAAACGGCGGGGACGATGATACAGATCAGGGTGTAGGAAATCACTTTTTGCAAAAATTCATCTTCACCGAGGGGCGCTCCATAGAAAAAAGATTCCCCCAAAGATAGAATAAGTCCCCAGAAAGCGGCATCGACGATGAAATTGACGATAAATGTCAAAAGAAGAATCAAAAATTCCATAAATATTCTCCTCTGTCATGCACAACAAGGCGGATTTCTTCCGTCTTTTGTCATGAAAATTTTCTTTTTCTGTCAGTAAGAAATCGGTCAATCTTTCTTCTTCGATTTTTTTCGATTCAGAATTTATTTTACCACAGTCACTTTCTATATGACAACCGCTGCCGTTTTTCTTTTGCCACCGCAATAAATCCCGAAAGAGGTTTCCAGTTCCGCAGCTCTCTCCGATAACCGAAGGAAATATCTTTTTTTGACCGCGCCAAAGGAATGATATGGAGATTTGTCAAATTTTCGGGACTCACATTTTTCTCCACCTGTACTTCCGGACAGAAAAGCGCTCCCGTTCCTGCGGTGCAAAGATCGAGGAGAAGTTCTAAATTATCGGAAGAGATGACGATCGGCGGCTCTATCGCCGCTTCCGCAAACAGACGTCTTGCCGTACGGCCCGGCACGGTTCCGCTTCCCGTGAGGAGAAAGGGCACATCTTTCAGCGGTGCCAGGCATCCTTCTTCCCTGCTTCTTATTTCGTCCAAAAGTTTTTCCTCCCCTTCTTTCGGAAATAACCGTTTAGGAAGCAAAAGAACAATTTCTTCCCGATAAAATAATTCACGGGTCACCCCCGGCACATCTTCTTTGAAATAAGCGATGGTCAGATCGATATCGCCGTCGAGCAGTTTCTTCATGAGAGGCCTGTTGATTTCCTCCGTCAGTTCCACCCGTATCCCCGGATATTTTTCTCTGTAGGCGGAAAGGATCTCCGGCAGGATCGCATGTCCCCGGTTGGGAGAGATACCGAGGCGGAGAATTCCCGTATCATCGGAGGCGGCATCGGCTATTTCTTTTTTCATCACATCCGTTTTCTTTCGTAGGGAAAGGGCATTTTTATAAAACACTTTTCCTGCCCAAGTAAATTCCAAAGGGTTTTTACGGATCACAAGGAGACAGTTCATTTCCTTTTCCAGTTTGGAAATATGGGCAGACAAGGTCTGCTGTGTCACATGGAGCCGCTCCGATGCTTTGGTAAAACTTTTTTCCTGTACAAGAGCGATGAAGTAGTCAAGGCTTGTAAAATTCATAAATTCTCCTCATTTGGCAGGTGTAACAACCCGTACAATTTATATTTGTATATTAAACAATTTATTACAGTTTTTCAACAAGATCCCCATTGCCTATAATAGATAAAGTTCATCAAACAGGAAAAGAGGATTCGTCATGACGAGACAGTATGTAAAGCTTTTTTCGGGGCCTTTGGGATTTTTAATCGCTTGGTTTATATTTTCCTCCTTTTTGGATACAAAAGGAGCGCTTGCGGTAAGCACCGCCGTGTGGATGGCGCTATGGTGGATTTTCCGCCCCGTTCACATCGCCGTCACCTCTCTTTTGCCTATCGCCGTCAACGCTGCTTTTGATCTGATTCCGAACAGCCGCATCATTTCTCTCTATTTCACGGATATCGTCATCCTTCTTTTAGGAAGCGATCTTATTTCCATGGCATGGACCACGACGAAACTGGACAAAAGAATTTCTCTCCGCGCCCTCTGCCTCATAGGGACTTCCATGAAACAGCAGATTTTCGTCTGGTTCGGCGCTTCCGTCGTTCTTTCCGCCTTTCTTCCCAACACGGTGGTGGCTTCCATATTCTGTCCCATTGCCATAGGGATGCTCAAATTCGTAGGAGAAAAGGATATCTCCCGCAGCCGGATCGCTGTTCCCATCCTTCTTGCCATCGGCTGGGGAAGCGGCATCGGCGGCCTCGGATCGCCCATCGGAAGTCCTGCCAATCTGGTGGGCATCTCTTATCTGGAACAGCTGACGGGGACGGAATTTATGTATATCGGCTGGATATCCCGTTTCCTTCCCATCCTTATCGTCATTTTCATTGTCAATTTGCTGTTTCTTGTCAGCATGATTTCTTCTTTCAAAAATTTGCACGGCACAAAAGAAGAATTTCTGAAACAATACCGTGCTCTCGGCACTTTGCGGAAAGGGGAAAAAATTTGTCTCTATATCTTTATTCTTGCCGTCGTTCTCGCATTTCTCCGCCCCCTTTATGCGGATATCATGCCGGGAATGAAGCCTGCCTATGTATTCCTCATCATGGGCATGCTCATGTTCGTTCTGAAAAATGAAAAAGGAGAAGTTCTCCTCACTTGGAAATTTGCAGAAAGCCATGCCATGTGGGGAATCATGATCATGGCCTCTTCCGGCCTTGCCCTCGGGAAATTAATCACCGAAACGGGAGCGGTGGATCAGATGGCGCATATGCTCTCCGCTCTTCATTTCACCGGCGGTTTTCTGACGATGCTCATCTTTTGTGCTTTCACCGCCTTCATGTCGGAAATGTCCAGCAATACCGGCGGTGCTTCCATCGGGATTCCTCTGATCATCTCCATCTGTACCGCCCTCCAAATCAATCCGATCCCTTACATTTTTGCCGCCATGTCCGCCTGCTCCTGTGCCTACATTCTTCCCGTCACCACGAGAGCCATTCCCGTCGGCTTCGGTCTTGATGCAGGTATCCAGATGAAAGAAGGAGTCAAACTTTCCCTGATCACCATGGTCGTCAATGCCCTTCTGTGCTGGGCCGCCATGGAATATCTTCCCTTTTTCTCTTATATATAAAGAAATCTGTAAATTCTCCCTCCATGAACCGAACCGTCTCCCTAAATACGGGCAAAACCTGATGTCACGACGGCGGTTCTTTTTTTATTATTCCATTATTTTTAAATCTACAGGAAAAATTTTTCATAAAAACTTCGATATTTCTTTTTCCTATGCAGATTTTCAAGATCTTTTGAATTGTCAACCTCTTTTATTTTAAAGTTGACGTTATGGAAAAAATTCGTTATACTTCTATAAAATAAAAAAGGAGAACTTTTATGCAAAATAAAACTGTAAAAATGCAGGTCATGGCAGCTCTTTTTGCTGCAGTCTGCGCCGTTCTGGCACAAATCACCATTCCCATCCAGCCCGTCCCCATCACTTTGGGATCCATGGGCGTATTCATGGCAGGGGGATTCCTCGGAAAACGTTACGGCTTTTTGGCACTCGTCATTTACCTGCTTCTCGGCGCGGCAGGACTTCCCGTCTTTTCCATGCTCCGCGGCGGCCTCCAAGTCTTTGCCGGTCCTTCTGCAGGTTTCATTATCGGCTATGCTCCCATGGCTTTTGTCATCGGCTGGTTTGCCGAAAAATTCGGCTACAAATTTTTTAACATGGTGATTGCCATTTTCCTCGGAAATATCATCTGCTACGCTCTCGGCATCATCTGGTTCATGTACCTCACCCACACGGGCTTCTGGGCTTCCCTTGCGGTATGCGTGTACCCCTTCATTCCCGGGGATATTTTGAAAATCATTACCGCCGCATTCTTGGTGAGCCGCTACAAAAAAGCACTTTTGGGATAATCAAAAAAAAGATTCCTTTCGGGGAATCCTTTTTTATTGCACAAATTTATTTTCTATATTTATTTAAAATATCTCGGGGAATACTGCAAAGATACTCGTCTTCGGGAAAACGCTCCAAATGATTCTGATGCTCTTCCCTGCTTTTCACGTATCTCGTAAGAGGCAGCACTTCCACTTTGATTTTCTCCCTGTCGGGCCGTCCTTCAATGAAAGCTTTTGCCTTTTCCAGAAGTTCCTCTTTCCTGCTGTATACACCTGTTCTGTATTTTAAGCCTTTGTCCCGTCCCTGTCTGTTAACGCTGTAAGGATCGATGATTTCAAAAAAGAAATTCATCAGCTTTTGCACGGTCACCGCCGTATCATCAAAAACCACCTTCACGCATTCCGCATATCCGTCATAAGGGCCGTCCAAAGAATCGGTCTTGCCGTTTGCCCGTCCTGCTTCCGTCGCTTTCACACCGGGAAGGTTTTTCATGAAATATTCCACGCCCCAGAGACATCCGCCGGCAAAGTAAATCGTTTCCATTTCTCCTCCATAGTCAACTTGCATCCATGAATAAATTGACAATATGATTATATCCTTTTTCTTATTTTATGGCAATCACCGTTTTTGATAAAAAAGATCTTCCCGTCACCAAAGACTGTATATTTTACCATTGCCGATTTTCCCATCATCCTCAGCCTTGCAGACGGATACAAATTTCAGGAAAAACAAAAAGCACTCTTGAAATTTCAAAAGTGCCGTTCATTCTGGTGCGCCCAAGAGGATTTGAACCTCCGACACACGGTTTAGGAAACCGCTGCTCTATCCAGCTGAGCTATGGACGCTTATGAAATTTATTTTAGCATATTTAAAAAGTAAAAGGAATTGACGGAAGGAGCCGCGAGAAAGCAGGCAAGAAAGGAAGATTCCGTCCTTTTTTCCGAAAAGGTATCTTCGGATATCAAATCATCAAACCGTCACGCAAGGAGATTACCATACATCACAAAAACATACATATCTACTGCACACTTGTTAGTAAAATCAGTCACTTTTCCGGTTCCCTAACAAATTCCCTCAATTCTTTCTCTCTACTGATTATTTCTGTAATTTGAAGCATGAGTATCTGAATCTGCCCGTTTAATGTTCACTTTGACATAAGTAACCCCCTCTTATTACTTCCATTTTTACTTTTCTATCCGGAAAATTCTTAAATTTACTCTCGGAACTGATTATAATATTCACATAATCTTTATCATTACTTTCTTCTATCCGGCGACTTTATCTTTTGTAATTTCGGCAATTCCGGTTTAATTAATAATCTTTTACAATATTTTATTATCTTACCACATTTTGTTAAGTAAACGATTGTTCGATATTATGTTCCTTCATATACCTGCCTTATTGAAGAAAGTATGATTTCAGAAGCATTCGTTGTCGTTCGGATTCCTTTTTTTCATCATATAATATGTACAACAGAAATGCGGCACGGGAAATACTTACATAATTCAGCAATCGATCCTCTTCTCTTTCAAATCCGTCCACATCAATAAAAATTACAACCGGCGACTCCAATCCTTTAAATCCGGAAACAGTAGAAAATCTGATTTTATCATAACAAGGGACAACTGATCCTCGAACCGATTCTAATTCTCCGCATTCAGATAAAATTCTTTTCGCAAAAAAGCAATTTCTCGGATTTGTTAGTTTATATTTAGAAAGAATAACAATATCTTTTTTTTGCACACCTGCATCAAATAATTCCTTCAGGATAGTTTTAATGATGTTCAATTCATCAAATTAAGACTTAAATGCTTTGCTTGCTAGGATATATGCAAGCATAATTTCGTTATTTTTTTATACTTGCGGAGTACCTGTTTACACCAATTTATAACGCAAGTAATATAAGCCTCCACGCTATTCAAAAAATTTTCGAGAAATACTTTAGTAATCCGAATAATTAATCACTAACGACTTCAATCTTTATAAACCTCTACCTATAATGAAGTTTATATAAATGATAACTCCCTTTTATTTTTTATTCTCTGTTACTTGAAGGGACTAAAACATCCCGGGAACATCTTCGGTGATAAATTATGTTCTTTTAAAATACGCTCTGCTTGTAGTATCGTTAAATTATTATATCGTAAAAAGAAATCATCAGATGCAAAATTTATAAAAGTATCGGTCCAATAATACAATGCTAAACATAACACGCTAACTGTTTTTATTTTAATATTTAAAACACTATCAATATCGGAGATTACGTTCCAATAATCAGTTCGCTTATTTGGTAAATCCCAACAAATTACCAGCGGAACAACTTCAAGCTCCCCAATATTCCCTCTACTCATCAATACCGCATAATCATCTAATAAGTTTCTAGGTGCATCCAAAATCTCTGTAGACGGAATTTCAATCTCTACAACAGCCTTATATTTATCAAAAGTTATTAAAGCATCAAACCGCTCGCTATTATCACCTTTTCTTGGAAAATATATTTCTCCCCCAAGTTTCGTTAATAATGTAGATAATAACTCACGTTCTCTTTGATAGTTTAGCTTTATATCACTCAAACTATTCTTTAACCTAAGCATTTTAACGACCAACGGCAAGTCATTATCAAGAAGTTCTAATATATAAGACCGTTCTTGCATATATTCTTCTTTACTCTCAAACACCTTCAAATTTAATCACCCCCCGATGTCCCTTAAATTCTGATAATTCATAAGATATGTCATTTTTAGCACAATAAAAAGCCGCCTTAATAAGAGTTTCTATATCTAAAATTGAAATATTAATTTTATACGTTTCATAGATTTCCATTATCAGTTTATACACATCAGACCTTTTATTAGGCACCTTAAATCCACAAGCAAAGGAGCTCACATCATAAGTTGTAGTATATGGTTTACGTGCTAATAATATAACTTTATTCTCCAAAGCTTGTCTAATAGCCTTAACAGATAACATTTCTTCTTCGGTTGGAGATTTCACTTCAACAGGTATCGAGTACTGGTCATCTGGAATAATAACATCATAACGCATATTATTATTTCCGGCAGACGGTGCATAAGCATCTCGCTCAAAAACAAATCCTAATAAATCAGCTACCAAAGGGTAGAAATCTGATTGTTTCATAATTTTTATTTCAGATAAAAATGTCGCCACCGCACCATCTAAATTATCTGCCACATTCGAAATTCTAAGTAACAACATTTCTTTTATACGTTCGTCTTTAGACAATTCAGTGTCTTTAGCCTCAACTATCGTATCAGGAGTAACTACTTCAGATCTCTCTTCAGTTAATATTTCCACAAGTTCATGCTTTCGACTCGTTTCCAAAGTATACTGTGGTAATATTTCTTTTAATTCACTTCCGGAAAAGAATTGATATGGTGAAAATAAAATACCAGAATATCCTTTATCTGTGCAAATATCCTTAATCAAATCTTCATATTCCTTCAGCTCATTATCTACATCAAGATTTGCCCTTTTAAACATATATAACAAGGATAACTCGACTAACTTCACATCTTCAGCGCTTTCGATATCAATGGATTCACCCCTAATATTAATAGAACTGCCAATTACATCCGCAACTAACTGTCCCTTTTCGGTCAAAACTAAAAACACGCTATTAGAACCATATATATTTCTATTTTCCTTTTTAAACCAGCCTGCAAAACACAATGATGACATTACAAATCTTGTTAGATTTCTAACAGAATTAGGTTTCATTCCATTTTCTTCAGCTAGTTGTTCTATTGCTTCATCCAACGCCTCCATGCTTTGCGTTACTCTTATAGCTTTAATAAAATTAATTCGCTCTTCTTGTTCCTCAGAAGAATAACCATCATTGAGATTCATGGGACCTAATAAAATTTCATCACGATTAATTATTCCATCTAATCGATGCGCAAAATTAATCATGTTCACAAATGGCTTGTTAATATCTCTAAATTTAACATCCAATATATGATTAGGATACTCTATGCCTAATAAGCATTGCTCAAATAATGATTTAGACGCTTTATCTACTAACGCTATATGCATTCCTAAAAAAGTAAAATTAAAGCGTAGTGCCGTCTCTGCCGATGTTATCCAACCAAGAGCTCTAAATAACTCCGCATAACTTTTGGCTTGCATTTTCATTGATTTTCTAGAATCATCTTTAATCTGATAAGAGCGTCTTAATGCTTCATCTCCAGTATAGCCCGACGAACTTGCTAACAATTCCCTTGCATAAAACTCTGCAATATTATCCAAATCGAAATAATCCATATCAGAAAATTCTTCATACATTTTTTTGAAGTTTTCAATAAGTATGCCCATATTTGAAATAGGATTTCTAAATCGTATCATGTCTTACAACTCCCCACACGCTCGAATGACTATAATTATATTAAGGCATCGATACATTTGTAAAAAATTGATTTACCTATACTTAAATTATAAACCAATTTAGTATTAATTTTAATCCTGTTTATTATTTTTCAATCTTTCGTTAGCAATGTCACACCATTTGGATTCCAATTCAATACCTAACCACTTGATATTATGTCCTTGTTTATTAAGTTTCTCACAACATACTCCCAGTGTCCCCGAGCCATGGAAAGGATCTAAAATAGTTCCTTCATATTTTCCTAAAGAGTTTTTTGGACAAAAAGCTTTTATAAGCTCCATTATAAGTGATTCCGGCTTTTGAGTGGGATGCGCTGTCCGTTCACTTTGATAAGCTTTCCCTGCCAAAGTTGGAAATGACCATACATCTCCCCGCATAGCTCCATTAGGATTAGGAGTCCATATCTTTCTCTCTCCATTTTTACCTTTATAATACACTGGATTTTTTAACCTCTCAGTACTTTTATATGGAACTCTTACATCATCAACATTATATGTCCATTTTGTTTTCGACTTAGAAAACCACAAAAAAGGTTCATACTGAGTTAGAGGAGATTTTGAGGTTCTCGAAAAGCCATTTTCATAATACCAAATATTCATCCTACGATAATGAAGCCCTATATTATACATTATAACCTGAATAAAGCCGATATAATGATGAATTCCAAACCACAAAATACTGCCATCACTCTTTAATAGCTCTTTACATAGCAGCAAACGTTCCCTAGTAATATTTAAAAATTCATCCAACTCCAGCATATCACTTTTATTTCCAAAATCTTTATTAAGATTATATGGTGGATCAGTACATACTAAATCAAATTTCAATCCTTTTTTTACAAATTCTTTTAATATAATATCACTGTCACCATTAATTACACGATTATATTCCATTATTTAGTACCTTTCACTTTCTCTTTCTTAAAGATAAGCACGTACTGATGATGTATATTCTCAACATATCCAAATGGATATCCATAAGGTAAGAGACTCTTATGATTTTGCAATAAAATTTTCGTTCCTTGCAATTTCAATACCCCTCCAGCCGGAATCATTTTTTTATTCAAATGATAAATTAAGTCACTGTGAAAACTAATAAATTCAGACTTATCTCTAAAATCAGAAACAATAATAGCCATATATTTACCTGGCTTAATAATTCTTGCACATTGCAAAAATATTTTATTCACCAATGTATCAAGAAACACATTATAATCTTTAATATTTCCCAAATCATTCTCGTCTTCAGAATATTTTGTTTCTAAATTATTAGCCACTCTATTTTTCTTTACCTTCTGATCTTGCTTATTTAGAATTCCCCAATAAGGTGGACTGGTCACCATAAAATCCATGGAATTCGTATCCAACTTCGCCAACTCGTTACATGAATCACCATTAATAAAATTATGGTTTTCACTACTTCCTATCCCGACTTCCGTTTCTAATCGCTTAATAGAAAGCTCATGCCATTTTTTAGATAATTCAATACTAGTGCAAAATCTATTACTTATCGCACAAGCTTTTGCCGTAGAGCCAACTCCACCAAAAGGTTCTAATACTTTCATCCCTTGTTTCGTAAAAAAAGTTATTAACTGTAATATATCCTGAAAAGAAAAAGGAGCTGGATGTAATTTCTCTATTTGAGCCTCTATATGATTTGCCCCCAATCCTTTTTGATAAAAGAAGCTTTTTGTTGCAGGCAACCACTCCTTACCTGTTAAATCATTAAGTTTGTTCCTAGGATCCACAGTACCATTTACCATATCTATATATACCTGAGTTTTCATAAACTCCGATAATTCTAAATAGTTATATCTTTTTCTGCCTCTGCTGATAACTACATGAATTAAATCACTTTGAATTGCTTTATCAAACTTATGCCGTGAAAATTCAAGAAGTTTCATAGCTTCTGCCCCAGTAATTAATTCACCACCATTATGATGCTCATCCATATTTTCGTTCATCTCTTCATTATTTTTTTTTTCTGACTCTAAAAAATTCTCTCCATCAAACATATTATATTCACAATATTCAAATTTAATCTTTTTTTCACTAGTCATATTTCATTTCTCCACAATAAATACATTATATTTTTCGTGTATTTTATAACAATTTATTCACACAGAAGAATCAATCATCCTCTATTTTTACACTATTATATCCTTAAACTTCTAATTATTCTATTTTCAAAAAACTTGAACTTTATAATCATCTATCCCAACAATATTCTATATGCCTATAATAAACTGATAGCCAAGATATTCTTTATTCTATTTATTATACTTAACACAGCTATATATTGTCATCTATTAAGCATATCACGTACTAATGAAAAATAGCTAAAAATCACATAAAAATTACTCTATATTATCAATATATTTATTTAGACCTTTTTCTAAAAGAAATACCCTCAAGAGAATTACTCTTGAGGGTATTTTCTTTATTGTATTTTCCTGTGGTAGACCTAGCCTCTACTTGCTTTTCTACTAGTATCTGCTTGCTCTTTTATTTCGGCGAGGAATCGCTTCCCTCTCATCCTCCAGTTTTTCCTTCCACGATCTCCGAGCCTGTCTCATTCCAACGCTCGTCCAATTCCACCGCTTGAGGTCATTACTCTCCCCGATTTCCTCGGCTATCATTTTGTGAAGCGTTCTGGCTGCTATTGCGTACTTCGGAGAGTCCAGATTTCTCCACGACTCTATGGCTACGTTCATTTCTACCATTTCATCCAAATACCTCGCCGTGAAGTCCTATAGAGCTTCTTCTGGAACCTTCCACTCCAACACTAACCACCCCATTACTTCCGCTAAAAATAACTTGTCCATAGTAACTCCCCTTTATTGACTAATCATTATTATCAAAGCTATCTTAATTATACTTGATTTTATTATGACCGGTAAACCCTCTTATAAAAAACTCCCTCTAAGCGTCTAAAACGCTTAGAGGATTTTTCATTATAAGTAACCTTCTTGTCTTTTCCGCTCAATATATTCTTCAACAGAAATCCTTGAAATCTTCCAAACGCGTGTAATCTTAAACCCCTTAATCTCATTACTTCGTAATAATTCATATATAATATTCTTACTAGTAGATAACCAGTCACAAACATCATCTACTGTCAATATTTCATTTCTACCATTATATTCCATTATTAAATCCCTCCTAGCATTTTTTACCTGTATTTACATGTTAATATTCGCTTAAAATGATGTAAAATGCTAAGTCGAGAAAAAACGGCTCATATCCCCCTAATACCGTTACTTAATCTTACTTACGCTTTCTTGCGTTAAGACGTTCTTCCATATAGCTTTCTATGGCTTCTGCTGGGATTTTCCATGCATTTGAATCTTCATCCTTATAAGCAAGAAGTTTTTCCTTTTCAATCAATTCATAAACTTTATTCGTTGATATATTTAATACCAGGGCAGTCTCTCGTGTAGTCAACGCCTCTTTTGAAATATTCATCATTTCAGCTCCCTTCTTATAGTATTTAATAACATGTTGCATTATTAAGCATTAAGTTATGTTATCTATTAGTATCTAACACCATAAAAGCCTATAGCCATAATCGCTATAGGCTTTTTATTGTGTAAAAACGGAGAATTTCACTTATATATTATAGCTTTGAATGATCCGCTTATGACTTAATCATAACGCCCTTCGAAAGGATCATAGTAACATAGTTATCAAAAATCAGGAGGTCATCATGGCTAATTACTGTATCAACCACATTGTATTTCACAGCACCAACTACGACCAGCTCAACCTTTTGTTTACAAATATTGAGTTGACACTTAAAACCCCACGCAAGTCGCTTTTATCTTGTACCGAAAGATTTTACTTACATCCATTTTTTCAGTCTTGAAAACAGTCCGCCTTCTTTCGGTTTTTCTTCTCTTTCTTCCCTGACGGGCTGTCGTTTCGGTTTTGCCGTCCTTTTTATTTTTTCTTCCCGTTTTTTCCTGTCTTCCGTCGACTCAAAGGGCATGGGCGCCGTGAACGCGGGCATTTTCAAAATAGGGGGCGCCATGATTTTCGGCTGCATGAATTTGGGTTTCGCCGCCGTTTTGGATATTTCGCTCCTCCCCCACGGGACATAGTGATACGACTTGGATGACGGATCGGGCACATTTTTTTCAGTGATGTATTTGGCACCGTTGAAAGGCACGCCCCGCAGTCTTTCCAAAAGCTGGGCCGCCATGATCTGCGGTGAAAAATAGGAAAAAGGCAGCCGCGGCGCCATCCGTGCCACCGAGGAAAGGAAGGAAGATTTCACTTCGTCGGTCGTCATTTTCTGTTCGTGCCGGAGTTCGTCCATAAGAAGGATCATCCCTTTTTGCGTGGGAAAAAGATTTTCATAAGGGGTGACGGTATTTTTATTTCCCATCCCCGACATATCGAGGAAGAACACAAGATAGAGATAGGTCAGCGCTTTATCTTTCGCCTCCGCACGAAGGTGGAAATTGGCATTGATATAGTATAAATTGCGCAGTTTCGACCATTCTCCCGCCATAATGAAGAGGGACATTTTCTGCTGAAACGCTCTTTCCAGCACATCTCTTGCCGTATAGGGATTTCCCTTCATGGCCAGAGCGGAGCGGGATTCTCCTATTTCTCCCTCGGTGAGGCCGTATTTTTCCCGTACATTCAAAACATAGGCCAGATGATGGCCGATTTCTGCCTTCCCTTTCGGTTCTACCACATAAATTTTGGGCACACCGTGGGCATAATCTTTTTCGGGAATATCTTTGATGATCCGCCGGACCAGATCGCCGTGGCTTCCTTCTCCGGAAAATCCGTAACGTTTCAAGAAATCGGAGAGAGCTTTGTCGGGAAGCATCGTCACGGTTTCCTGCGGCCTGCTTTCCCGTATCCAGCCGTCCGCATAAAGACGGTCAAGCCTGAGATCCGCATCTTTTCCGTAGGTATTTTGCAGGTACGGCGGCATTTTTGAATGCACCGGCTTTCCTTCAAAATAATCCAGTATGAGTATGTCGCGTATGGACAGCTTCAACAGAGCCCCCTCCTTTCGTATATTTTTCCATTCTTAAGTATAACAAAATAATACTTTTTTTGAAAGTGATTTCCTTTTATTATACGCCTGTTTCCGTTTTCTTTCTGATATTCCTAAAATATAAATGACCGCATAAAAAAAGAATCCTTTTTCGGAAAAGATTTGTTTTCCCTGCCCCGGATCATTTTGAAAAATAATGTTTTCAGGCTCCCATGCCTCTTCCTGCCGCCTGAAATACGGGAATTAAGACGGAAAAAACAAGAACCGCAACGACGGCTCCCACAAGAAGCAAAAGAAGGGGCTCCGCTATTTTTCGGAGACGGAGTAATTTCATTTCCGTCTCTTCCGTCATCTGCGATGCCGCATGTTCCAGAAACAAAGCAAGCTCTCCGCTCCTCATGCCCACCTCGACGGCATGGCCGAAAGCGGCGGTAGTCTTCCCCTGTTTTTGCAGCGCTTTGGAAAATTCTCCTCCCCGTTCCACTTCCCGAAGCACTTCACCGATTGCACTTGCGGCGCTTTCATTTGTTTCCATTTTTTTCATTTCTTGCAGTGCAAAAGAGAGGGGCATGCCGCTTTTTAAAAGTGCCGACAAAGCGAGGCAGAAACGGATCAAAAACAGCCTTCTCGTAAAATTCAGGCGGAAGAAAAATTCGTCTTTCTTCTTTTTCCCCTCTGCCGTACGGCTCCATCGGAAGAAAAGCAGAAAAAGAAGGACCGTTCCCGATAATAAAAGTACGCCTCTTTCACGAAAAAACAGGCCTGCCCCAAGAGCCGCTTCCATTACGGGCGGCACGGGTATTTCCAATGCATTGAAAAGAAGAGCGAAAGAAGGCAGTACAAAGGAAAGGATGACGATACAGACGGAAAGGGCAAAGAAAAGAATTCCTCCCGGATAGGCGAGGGCCGTTTTCAGACGGGAAAAAAATTCCCCTTCCTTTTTATAGTAAGCGGCGGATATCTCCAATTGTTCGGGCAGTGTCCCCGATAATTCTCCCACTTTGAGGAGGGTGCAGAAGAAAGGAGGAAATGAACGGGTTTCGGCAAAAGAGTCGCCGATGCCGCTTCCTTTCTCGATATTTTTTTGCAGGCGGAAGATCAAATCTTTTCCTTTTTTCCCCTGTCCTTCCGCAAGAAAGGCAAGGGCTTCCGTGACGGGAATGCCTGCAGAAAGGAGGGCGCTCCATTCTTTTGAAAAAAGGGACAGTTTTTTGGAAGACGTAAAAGAGATTCCCCTTTTTTCTTTTATTTCCAAAAGGGAAATCAGCTTCAGCCCCTGTCCTTCCAATTCTTGCCGGATCAGTGCCTCATTTTCTCCGTCTATGATATTTTCCGCTATCAATCCGTCCTCTTCAACAGCTTTATATCTGCAGTGCATCCCCTCTCCGTTACCTTTCGATATATTCTAAAAGTTCTTTCCTCTCCGATGCCGTCAATTTTCTGACATTGTATGCCGCCTGTCTCAAAGTGCGCATATTTTTATTTCCCGCTTCCATATAGGATGCCATTTGTTCTTCCCGTCCCTGCCTGATCAGATGGGATACGGCAGGCGTGTTCCAGAGGATTTCCCGAAGAAGGACGGTTTTCTTCCCGTTCTGCCACAGTCTTTGCGCCGATACCATGCGGAGTACCCGGACCAAAATATTTCGTGCTTCGCTTTGTTCGTCTCCCGAAAAGGAATGAATGATCCGCCCTATCGCATCTTTTACTTCCCCGTTGTGGAGCGTGGCAAGTACGAGATGGCCCGTTTCAGCCGCCGAGAGCGCCGCCGCCATCGTTTCCCGATCCCGCATTTCTCCGAGGGCAATCACATCCGGATCTTCCCGCAAAGATTCTTTAACCCCTTCTGCAAAAGTCGGCACATCTTCTCCCACTTCACGCTGGTGGATGAGTGATGTTTTTGATTGCAGGATATATTCCACCGGATCTTCCAACGTGACGATATGACAGGCCCTCGTATCACCTATCTTTTGCAATATTCTTGCCATGGTCGTACTTTTTCCGCTCCCTGACGGCCCTGACAGAAGAACCAGTCCCGTTTTCAATTTGGAAACTTCCTCGATCCACGGTTCATCGGGATCGGGATTTATTTTATTCAGTGGCGGCAGGATACGGAGAGCTCCGCAAGTTTTTCCTCCCGATTTGTACAAATGAACACGGACGCGGACGCCCCCTTCTTCCAAAGAAGTATCGGTGACACCTATGAGTTTGTATTCTTCTCTCTTTTCCGGACTGAGCCGGTCTGAAATTTCCTTTTCCAAAAGGGCGCCGTCTATATTTTCCCCTTCTGTGAGAAGCCCTTTGCACCTTATCATGACAGGCCCGTTTTCCGTCAGGTGAAAGTCCGTCGCTTCCGGATATTTTTCAAGTATCATTTTCAGCATAACCGGTTCTCCTTAGAATTTTTCGTGCAGCAGCGCCGCTTCTTTGGCGGAAATCACGCCTTGCTCCATCAGATCTTCCGCCGTTTCTCCGATGGTCTTCCGGCCCTGCTTTTTCATCAGCTCCGAAAGGACATAAGGCGGTGCGTTTTCATGAAGGGCTTTCCGCTCCTCGTCTCCGATTTCCATCATTTCAAAGATGCCGATCCGCCCTTCTTCCGTTCCCGTACAGGCAGATTTTCCGATAAATGAAAGAGGAAGGAAATATTGCTCCGCCCTTTCTTTTGTGATGATCTCCCTCTTTTTCTCCTTCTCCGACAATTTCACTGCCAGTCTTTGAGAAATAATGAGAGAAAGAGATGCGGAAAGAAGATAGGCGGGAATTCCCATATCCGTCAGCCTTGCCGGCGCCGACACGGCATCATTCGTATGGAGGGAAGAGAGGACCAGATGGCCCGTCAATGCGGCATGCACGGCAATTTCCGCCGTTTCCCTGTCACGGATTTCTCCGATCATGACCACGTCCGGATCCTGCCTCACCAATGCGCGCAATCCTTTTTCAAAAGTCAGTCCCGCTTTTTCATTCACCTGCACCTGCGTCATTCCGGGAATGCGGTATTCCACGGGATCTTCGATGGAAATCAGAGAAATTTCGGGAGTGAGGAGCAATTTCAAAGCGGCGTAGAGAGTCGATGTTTTTCCGCTCCCCGTCGGACCCGTTGTCAGAATCATTCCGCTTTTTCTCATCAATTTTTTCTGAAAGAGCCGTTTCTGAGATTCCGTCATTCCCAGATCATTTTTTTCTATAAAATCCACCGTTCCCGAAAGGATACGGATGACGATGGTTTCTCCTTTGACGGTGGGCATGACGGAAATGCGGAAATCCCTCGTTTCGCCCCCGTCAGTGCGGGAAAAACTTCCGTCCTGAGGGATTCTCGTTTCTCCCACGTTCATTCCGCCGAGTACTTTGATCCGCACCGAAAGGCTTTGCGCCGTCTCTTTCGGCAGACGGAAAATTTCTTTCAGCCGTCCGTCGATACGGAAACGGACCCGCACATAATCCGTTTCAGGCTCTATATGGACATCCCCTGCTTTTTCCGCCACTGCCCTTTTCAGAATATGGCGTATCCCTGTTTCCCCGTTTGCCGGCCTGTATAATTCCATGTCTCCGCCTCTTAAAATCCGCAATTTTTAAGCCAAGATTTCATATCCTTCAAATCATCATCGTCGTAGAAAACTTTTCCCGAAAGCACCTTCGCTTCCGGCGCCGCCTGACGGATCGTGGCAAGACTTGCTTCATTTCCGCTTATATAGGCGGTACTGAAAGGAATGATGATTTTTTCACTTAGCGGCTGCGTTTTCAGGAAACTGCGAATGATCATGGGCGCATCGAACCACCAGATGGGATAGCCGAGGAAGATGACGTCATAACCGGCTGCATCGGACAGATAATCCGCCATAATCGGCGTTTCATTGTCACTCAGTTCCTGCCTTGCCACGACGGCGGTCATGAAAGATGACTCGGGATAAGGATAAAGAGGCCTGATCTCAAACATATCCCCGCCCGTTTCTTTATGAATTTCTTCCGCTATCTTTCCCGTTTCCCCGGAAGGAGAAAAACAAGCAATGAGCACTTTTTTATTTCGCAAGCTCCCTTCCGGCATTTCCTGTTTCATTTCAACTTGCCCGCAAGAGGAAACGAGAAACACCGCAAAAAAGAGCAGGACCATAATCACTGATTTTTTCATAACCCCTCCCCGTTATCCCCTATTATACAAAACTCTTTCCCCTACGGCAAAACCGCTTTTACGGCAATCAAAAACCGAACCGCTTTTTCAGAGGTCCGGTCTTATTTTATTCCCCTATGACAGGCTTTTTTTCCGCTATTCCCACTTTTCTCGGGTATGTTTTGGGACAAACTTCGGTCTTTCTGAAATACAGGAGAGATCTTTTTTCTCCCCCGGGAAGTTCCAGATCCTTTTTTTCAATCAGTTCTCCGTGGAGTTCTTTTAAAATTTTTCCCGAGTCTTTCAATTCCTCCGCCGCGCCGGGCCCTTTCATCGCCGCAAAGATTCCGCCTACTTTGACAAAGGGCATCGCCCATTCGGAAATGACGGGAAGCATTTTGACCGCTCTTGCCGTCACCACATCGAAAGATTCCCTCGTCTTTCTCCGCCGTCCCCCTTCTTCTGCCCGCATATGCATGATTTTAATGTTTTTGATGTCCAGATCCGCTGCTGCTTTTTCAATGAAATTCAGCTTTTTCAAGACAGAATCCATAAGCACCACCTGCAGATCCGGACGGATGACCGCAAGGGGTATCCCGGGAAATCCCGCTCCCGTTCCCAGATCCAGTACACGGCCGTTTTGAGGAAAGTATTCTTCCTTGTAGACGGTTAGCGAATCATAAACATTTTTGATCAAACTTTCATTGACATCTTTTATCCCCGTAAGATTCACTTTTTTATTCATTGCAATCATCATGGCGTTATAATCGGTCAATTTTTTTGCAACGTCTCCTCCTGCGGTGATCCCTAATATTTCTATCATTTCCCTGACGGTCATATTTCCTCCTTTAAACCGCATGATATATCTTTAAGTATATCAAATCATAACGTTTTAAGCATCCTTTCTTAAAAGAGGGCAAGAAAAAAACTTCTCCTTTACACTCGGGGGGAAGTTTTTTTCGGCTTTACTTTTTATCTTTTTATTTTTTGTCCGTTTTATTCTTTATCCGCTTTGCTTTTTATTTGTTTGACATAGACCATGAGAACCGACATATCTGCCGGAGAAACACCGGAAATACGGGCAGCCTGTCCCAAAGAAAGGGGGCGCACCTTGTCCAGTTTCTGTCTTGCTTCCATGGAAATTCCTTCTAAATTCAAATAATCCATATGAGGCGGCATTTTTTCGCTTTCCATGCGGGCGGCTTTTCGGATCGCACTTTCCTGACGGGCGATATATCCTTCATATTTCACGGTGATTTCCATTTCTTCCACCGCTTCCGGATCAAATTCTCTGCATCCGAGGACTTCCACCATTTTTTGGTAGGTCATCTCAGGGCGCTTCAGAATGCGGTCGGCGCCGATCCCCGTCGTGAGCGGTGCGGAGCCGATCGATTCCAATGCATCATTGATTTCTTTTTTCGGAGTGAATCTTTTTGTCCGGATATAGTCCAGTGCTTCTTCAAAATCGGCTTTCCGTTTCAGGAAGCGTTCATATCTTTCTTCCGTGACAAGGCCGATATCATGGCCTTTTTCGGTAAGCCGCAGATCTGCATTATCCTGCCGGAGGATGAGCCTGTATTCGCTTCGGCTGGTCATCATACGGTAGGGCTCGTCCGTTCCCTTCGTCACCAAATCGTCGATAAGCGCTCCTATATAGGCTTCATGACGGGCGAGGATGAACGGTTCTTTTCCCTGTATTTTGAGAGCTGCATTGATTCCCGCCATCAGTCCCTGCGCCGCCGCTTCTTCATATCCGCTGGTGCCGTTGGACTGTCCTGCCGAATAAAGGCCGGGGATCTTGATCATTTCCAAGGTAGGATACAATTGCAGCGGATCGAGGAGATCATACTCGATGGCATAAGCAGGGCGCATGAGTTTCACATCTTCCAGTCCGGGAATGGTCCGCAGGAAAGCATACTGCACATCGATAGGCATGGACGTGGACATTCCCTGTACATACATTTCTGTCGTATCGAGGCCTTCCGGTTCCACAAAAAGCTGATGCCTGTCCTTGTCGGCAAAGCGCATGACCTTGTCTTCGATGGAGGGGCAGTAACGAGCGCCCACGCCGTGGATTTTTCCTGCATACTTCGGCGCTCTCATGATATTATCCCTGATGATGGAATGGGTTTTTTCATTCGTATAAGTGAGCCAGCAATTTCTTTGGTTTTTATCTTCTCTTTCATTCATAAAAGAAAAAGCATGATTTTCCGGATCCCCTTCTTCCAGAATCATTTTTTCCGTATGAAGGCTTCTCATATCTACGCGGCTCGGTGTTCCCGTCTTGAAACGGAGCATCTCTATGCCGTGTTTTTTTAAATTCTCCGAAAGGCCCGTGGACGGACGCATTCCGTTGGGTCCTCCCGAATACATGGTATCCCCGATGATGATCATGCTCTCCAGATACGTCCCCGTACAAAGAATGACCGCTTTTGCCCGGTATTCTTCATCCAGTTCCGTGGTGATTCCTACGCATTTTTCATCTTCCACGATGATATCCGTGACCTGCACCTGTTTCAGATCAAGCCCCGCCGTATTTTCCACCACACTTTTCATATACCGGTGGTACGCTCCCTTGTCGGACTGGGCGCGGAGAGAATACACGGCAGGCCCTTTTCCCTGATTGAGCATGCGCATCTGAATCGCCGTCGCATCCGCAGCAATCCCCATTTCTCCGCCGAGCGCGTCTATTTCTTTCACAAGATGGCTTTTCCCCGGCCCGCCGATGGCAGGGTTGCAGGGCATCATCGCCACATTATCGAGTGAAATTGTCGTAAGGAGCGTCTTGCATCCCAGACGGGCCGCCGCAAGAGCAGCCTCGCATCCGGCATGGCCCGCACCGACAACAATCACATCATAAGTATCAATAAGATACATGTACATCCTTCTTTCCTTTATATCGCAAATTTTTCTTTTGAATCTGCAAGCATATCATATTTTTTCAATCTACATATTATATAAGATTTCAATTATTTTTTCAAAAAGAAATTTCTCTTTCTCCCGAGGATTTTCTTTTTACGGATCATTCGTTTTTATAACAAATCATAAGTCGGCTTTCCGTTTTTATTTTTGATGGTATATATAATTAGTCATTTTAGGTGTTCCGATATTAATTATTTACATAAACTAAATTATATGGTAATATATCGAAATAACGGTGAGTATCACTGTTAACTCTTATATTTTATCTGTTGTTATGTAAAGGAGAACAAACAATGTTCAAAAAAATATTTTTCCTCTTATGTATTCCCCTCCTTATTTGGGGAGCTGTTTCTTCCATGACCGGCTGCAGTACATTTTCAAAATCTTTCCCCGGAAAGTCGGAGAAACTGAATGTGGTGGCTACCACCACCATGCTCGCCGATCTGGCAAAAGAAATCGGCGGAGACAAAGTCGACGTATACGGTCTTATGAAAGCAGGCGTGGATCCGCACCTGTATCAGGCAGGCGCCGGTGATGTGGACTCCATGAACCGGGCAGATGTGGTTGTTTACAACGGAATTCATCTGGAAGGCAAAATGGGATCCGTTTTTGACAATCTTTATAAGAATAACAAGTCTGTGATCCGAGTGAGCGACGGTATCGACGAATCGGAACTTCTTGATTTTGAAGAAGACGGGGAAATGACAAAAGATCCTCATATCTGGTTTTCCGTCAATCATTGGAAAAAAGCGGCTGCCGAAGTGGCAAAAGGATTTGCCGAAAAAGATCCCAAAAATAAAGAGTATTACGAAACCAATAAAAATTCTTATCTGGCACGGCTCGATGCTCTTGATGAAGAAATAAAAAAAGAAGTCGCTTCCGTTCCTGAAAATTCCCGAATTCTCATCACCGCTCATGATGCTTTCTCTTATTTTGCAAAAGATTACGGTTTTGAAGTCAAAGGAATCCAAGGAATCAGTACCGCCTCCGAAGCAGCCTCTTCCGATATCAGCGAGCTTGCCCGTTTCATCATTCAGCACAGGATCAAAGCTGTTTTTGTAGAATCTTCCGTTCCTCATAAAACGATAGAAGCCCTTCAGGACGCCGTCAGGGCAGGCGGTTTTGAAGTTGCCGTCGGCGGCGAACTTTATTCCGACTCCCTCGGCGATGAAAAATCCGAAGAAGGAACGTATATCGGCATGTACCGCCATAATATCAAAACCATTGCAGGTGCTCTCCGGTGATACTTCTTTACCGAAGGGAGTGCGGAATTTTTCCCAATCATTTCTTTTGGAATTTTTTAAATGAGTGTCCTTTATGAAAAATATCATCGAATTACAACATATCACCGCCGCCTATGAAGGCAGTCCCGTCCTGGAGGATATCAATTTGCATATTCCCCCGGGCGTGCTCATGGGCATCATCGGTCCCAACGGTGCAGGCAAGTCTACACTGCTGAAAGTCATCTTGAATCTGCTTTCTCCCCTTTCGGGAACACTTCGTTTTTCAATCGGCGGAGAAACGGATCCGAAAAGAGCAAGGAAAAAAATCGCTTATGTACCGCAAAGCAGCTCGGTCAACCGAGATTTTCCCGCCACCGTTTCAGATATCGTCCTCATGGGACGGTACGGGCATATCGGCTGGTGCCGCCGCCCCGGCAGGAGGGACAGGATGATTGCAAAAGAAATGCTCTTTCAAGTGGGCATGGAAGAATATGAAAAGCGACATCTCGATGAATTGTCCGGCGGCCAGCAACAGCGTGTATTTCTTGCCCGTGCGTTGGCGGAAGAGGCTGAAGTCTACCTCCTTGACGAACCTTTCAAAGGGGTGGATGCCATGACGGAAAAAGACATCCTTGCTCTTCTGCGGAAACGGCGGGATCGGGGAGAAACGGTCATCGTTGTCCATCATGCCCTGCAAACGGTTCCCGAATATTTCGACAGAGCTGTTTTGATCAACCGCCGCCTTGTTGCAGAGGGCCCCGTGAAAGATGTTTTCACTTCGGAAAATATAGAAAAGACATTTTTCCCCGCCGGAGAGGAAACCCCGTCATGGACATAATCAATTCTCCCCTCTGGAAAGACTATACCTTCCAAGTCGTACTGGCAGGCACCGTGTCGTTGGGAATTCTCTGCGGCATCCTCGGTTCTTTTATCGTCCTTCGAAGAGAGGCTCTCTTAGGCGACGGCATCGCACATTCCGCCTACCCCGGCATTATGGCGGCGTTTCTATTCTCCGGTGTCAAAACATTGGAAGGCCTGCTTCTCGGCGCTTTTATTTCCGCCCTCATTGCCGCAGGGCTGATTCTTGCAGCCAGACATTATACTTCTCTTCCCTTTGACGGCATTCTTGCTTCCCTGCTTTCCGGATTTTTCGGAACGGGACTTGTTCTTGCCTCCATCATAGGCCGTTCGGGAAATGCGGGACAGGCGGGACTCAGCCGGTTTATTTTCGGACAGGCTTCCACGATTCTCTATCGCGACGTGGTGATCACCCTTTTCTTGTCGGCCCTCATTCTCTTCCTTGTATTTCTCTTTTGGAAAGAATTGAAATTGGCAGCCTTTGATCCCGCCTATGGAGTCACTCTCGGCTTTTCTGAAAAGAAACTTCATATTCTTCTTTTCTTCCTCACCACGGGAACGGTTCTTCTTTCCCTGCAGGCCGTCGGAATCATACTGATGAGCGCCCTCCTCATTGCCCCTGCCGTTGCCGCCCGTCAGTGGACGGCCCGTCTGGAAGGAATGGTCTTTTTATCCGCCCTCATCGGTGCCCTTTCCGCCGCTGCAGGAACCGCGGCCAGTTCCGGTATTTCAAAAATGCCTGCCGGCCCTGCCATTGTGACGGCCGCCTCCTTCTTCGTTGCGATAAGCCTTCTTTTTGCTCCGAAGAAAGGAATCCTGATTCGCCGTTTCCGCCGGAAAAAACAGCAAATGCTCATTGCAGAAAGAAAACGCTCATGAATTCTTTTATCGATATTTTCCTGATTGCTCTTTTTACCTCCCTTTCCTGCGCCGTCTCGGGAAATTTTCTCCTTCTCCGCCGCATGTCGATGATTGCCGATGCCATCAGCCACACCGTGCTTTTGGGAATCGTAACGGCTTTTTTTATCGCAGGAAATCTTGATTCGCCCCTCCTTATCGCGGGAGCCGCCATGACCGGCGTTTTCACTGTCTGGCTCATCGAAACGCTGTGCCGTAAAAATCTCATGGCCCCCGATGCAGCCATCGGAATTATATTTCCCCTCCTCTTCAGCATCGCCGTCATTTTGATCACCCGCTATGCCTCTCATGTCCATATCGATGCGGACTGCATCATCGAAGGAGAATTGGCTTTTGCTCCTTTCGACCGCCTTGTGATTGACGGCGTCGATTACGGTGCCAAAGGGTTATATACAGGGGGCGGGATGTTTCTTTTCACCGCTTCCGTCATTGCTCTTTTCTACAAAGAGTTTGCCCTATCCTCTTTTGATCCCATTTTTGCAGAAATAGCGGGATTTTCACCGATGACGATCCATTACGGCCTTATGAGTCTCGTTTCTCTCGTGATCGTCACTGCTTTCCACTCCGTCGGATCCGTTTTGGTGATCGCTTTCCTGATCATTCCCGCCATGACCGCCTCGCTCTGGACAAGAACGTTGTCATCAAGGATTTTTCTGAGCTGCTTCATCGGTGCTGCCGGAGCTCTTTCGGGAATCGCCGGCGCCATATACGGAGATACTTCTCTTGCAGGAATGATGGCAGCCTTTCTCTGCCTTTTCTTTCTTATATCTCTCTTCCTTTCCCCGTCAGCAGGCTTTCTTGCCGCATGGCGGAGACGGAGAAAACAAAAACATCGTCTCTTACAGTCAATTGATACGGGAAACGGCAGGCCTCTTTGAAAATGAAAAAGCATTTCAACCTTTTCGGGAAGAAATGCTTTTTTCATGCACGGTAAATTATTTCTTTTGCCTGCAACACGGAATTTACAGGGACACGTCTCTTTTTCCCGTGACTTTATAGAAGATGAGGAGAGACAAGACGGAAGTGACGGTGAGGACCGTTGCATAGGCGGAAGCATTTCCGTAATTTCCCCGGATGACTTCCGTATAAATGGAGACCGTCAGTGTCTGGGTGCTGTTGGTGTATAAGATGATGGACGATGACAATTCGCTGATGATCGTCACCCAGCTCATGATCGCTCCCGAAAGAACGCCGGGCATCATCATGGGAACGGTGATTTTACGGAAAACCGTCATTTCCGATGCACCGAGAGATCGGGCCGCTTCTTCGATACCGGGGCTGATATTTCCCAAAACGGCAGTGGAAGAACGGACGGTGTAGGGCATGCGGCGGACCGCAAAGGAAATGATCATGATCAGCGCCGTTCCCGTCAGTATGATCGGTGACTTATTGAAAGCAAAGACGAAAGCGATACCGAGGACGGATCCGGGAATAATGAAGGGAAACATGGTGACCACGTCGAGTACGCTGTTTAAAGTATTTCTTTTCCGTACCGACAGATAGGCGATCACCACGCCGAGAACGACGACGACGGCAATGGCGCAGAGGCCGAGGAAATAAGTATGCCAGATGACGTCGCTGTCTTTGGAGAGAAGAACATTTTCATAACTTTCAAGAGAGAAGCCGCCTGTAAAAACCTGTCCTCCCTTTGTGGCAAGAAAGGATGTATAAATAACGGTGAACTGGGGCAGAACCGCAAGGCCTGCCGTCAGATAGACTGCCAGATGAGCCGCTATATTTCTGAGCCCTTTTTCTTTTTCCGCTTTCATCGGTTTCAGTGCCGTCATGGCATAGCTGCTTCTTCTTGCAATGAAACGTTGGATGAAAAACATGACGATGGTGAGGCTGATGACGATACAGCAGATGGCGGCGGCAAATCCGTCATCGCCGGACACTTCTCCCATGAACTGGTTATAAATCAGGACGGGAAGAGTCTGATATCCTTCCCCGATCAGCATGGGCGTTCCGAAATCGGCAAATACCCGCATGAACACAAGCATGGAACTTGCCAGAAGCGCAGGCATCACGAGAGGAATGATGATTTTCCAAATCCGCCCGCTCCTGCTGCAGCCCAGACTTTCCGCCGCTTCGTTCAAAGAATTGTCCAGATTTTTGAGCGCCCCCGATATATAGATGTAGACCAAGGGAAATGACTGGAGGGTGAAAACGAGGACGATCCCGGCAAATCCGTAGACGCCGCCGTAGTGTATACCGAAAATTTCATTGATGTACTGCGTGATGACGCCGTTTCTGCCGAGCATCTGTATCCATGCGTAAGCGCCGATGAATGGCGGTGACAGATAGGAAATGACGATCAGAATATTGATAAGGCCGCTTCCCCTGATTTTCACCCGTCCCATGAGGTACGCCAGAGGAAGGCCCAGTGCGGCGGAAAGGATCGTCGATACCACGGTCACTTTCAGCGAATTGATCATGGTGCCCCAGTAAAATTTTTTAGCGAAAAAGCGGGTGAAATTTTCCAATGTGAAAGCCCCCGTATCTCCGCTGATGACGCTCTTGTAAAGAATAAGAAAGAGGGGATACATGATAAAAAGCGCAAAAGCCGCCAATATCACAATACTTGCCAGCTGCCAGACGGTCAGTTTGTTTTTCATAATTCTTCCCCTTTGATCAAAGTTTCCTCGCCGTCTTTGCGGAATACATTGATGCATTTTTCTTTCACCGTCAGAGCCACTGCCGTTCCTTCGGGAAGAATTTCTTCCGCTTCCGTCTGAAGGACTTCCACGACTTTTTCTCCGATTTTCACGAAATAATGAGTGGAGAGGCCGAGGAAAACCGACGACTCGATCACGCCGTGAAGCCCTTCTCCGTCACCCTTGTTCATGATAAATTCTTCGGGACGGACGGAAATAATGACTTCTCCTTCTTTTTCCTCTTCTTTAAGGTTGCTTAAGGAAACGGAATAATCTCCGTCATTGAAAATGATTTGATTTCCTTTCCTGACTCCTCCGAGCAGGTTGGAAAGACCGATGAAGGTGGAAACGAAAACATTCTGCGGCCTTTTATAAATATCCTGAGGTTTTCCTATCTGCTGAATCACGCCGCCGTTCATGACGGCAATGCGGTCGGAGATGGCAAGGGCTTCTTCCTGATCATGGGTCACATAGACGGTGGTGATGTTCACCTGCCGCTGGATCTGACGGATCGCATTTCTCATCTCGATCCGCAGTTTCGCATCCAAGTTGGACAGCGGTTCGTCCATGAGAAGAACTTCGGGGCGTATGACGATGGCTCTTGCGAGCGCCACCCGCTGCTGCTGTCCTCCCGAAAGTTCCGCAGGCATTCTGTCTTTTAAATGATCGATTTTGACCACTTTCAAGATTTCTTCCACCCGTTCTTCCGCTTCCTTTTCGGGCACTTTCCGCATCTTTAGGCCGAAAGCAACATTATCCCGTACCGACATATGGGGAAAAATGGCATAATTTTGGAAGACCATGCCCATATTTCTTTTGTCGGGAGGAATATCGTTCACCGCCTGTTCTCCTACGTAAATGGTACCGCCTTCAATGGAATTGAAACCGATAATCATGCGGAGCAGCGTGGTTTTTCCGCAGCCCGACGGCCCTAAAAGAGTGAAAAACTCCCCTTCCCGGATATCTAAAGACAGTCCGTTTATCACCGCCGTATCGCCGTATTTTTTTACCACCTTGTCCACTCGGATAGAAACACTCATTATATTCTCCTTTAAAAGTCAGATTTCCTGCTGCGGAAGTCCCGTCCAATCACTGGCGGGAATTTTCCAGATGTTTATTCCATTCCGCTACGATTTCTTTCTTATGTGCCGATACCCAGCCTTCATCATAATTCGGGAAAAGAACAATCTGATCCTGAGGCGTCATATAGTCGGCAAGAACCGCACCTTTGCGGAGAGGACGGACGGTCAGTGTTTTTCCTGCTTCGTCCTGAATCTTTTTGGATAACATGAAATCGATGAATTTTTTCGCATTTTCACTGTGTTTTGCCCCTTTGATGATCTGTACCGATTCGCCGGGGAAAATGGCTCCTTCCTTCGGGAATACCACTGCCACATCGGCACCGTTCTTTACATAGGTCGCCGCCGGATCTTCCCAAGTGAGGCCCACTGTATATTCTCCGTCAGCCGCACCCTTATGGACGGCGCCGGAACTGTTCAGGAATTTTCCGTCCAGATTTTTGATGAAATTATCCACATACGCCCATGCTTCGGGAGAGAGGGGATCCCCGTTCTTGCCGTTTGCATAAAGCATCGCCATGAGGGACTGGAAAGCGGAGCTTGAATTGGCAGGATCGCCGAAAGCAATCTTTCCTTTCAATTCCGGATTCAGCAGGTCTGCAAAACTTTCTATCTTTATGTCCCCTGCCAGTCTTTTATTGACGATAAATACCGTCGGATCTGCAAAAGCAGGAGAGAAATACCCCGTCTTATTTTTTGCGGAATCGATCATATTGTCATTTTCGGGAGACACATATTTTTCAAAAAGTTCTTTCTGCGATTCCAGCATCGTCTGATCCGCTGCCCAGAGAATATCCCCCTGAGGATTGTCTTTTTCGGAAGCCACCCTTTTAACGAGCGGGCCCGTGCCTGCGACGATCATATTGACTTTGATGCCCGTTTCTTTTTCAAAAGCGGGAATGACCAGATTATTCAGACTTTCACTCCGTGCGGTATAAACGGTAAGCACCTTTTCTTCCGCCGCTTTCGGGGCATTTTCTTTTTTCTCGCCGCCGCAGCCTGAAATTCCTGCCGCAAGAACGGCAGCGCAGGTCATCAGCAGAACGGCTCTTTTCAAATTTTTCATCATAAACCTCCCTGAACGGTTAAAATATATTTTTGCAATCAAATGTATTGTAACATGATTCACGCCATTATCAATATCATATAAATACTATGTATAGATTTTGTAAATTTCTATCTTAAATAGTTATCATTCTTTTATTTAATCTTTCTTGTTTTATAATGTGACCTTTTCAATCACTTTCTCGGAAAATAAAAACGCCCGTCCCGAAAGACAGAGCGTATTTTTTGTATATGCCGCTTACTGAAGAGAAGCTATATAGTTTTCCAAGAAGTCCGGCAATTTTTCATTGGCTTTGAGGCCCGGCGAGAGGGAGATGAACCGCAGATTGAAATCATTATCTCCTCCCGGAGGAATTTCTTTCGGGAACACCGCCCACACTTCTTTCACGGGCCTGCTGTTCCGTAAAGATTCCCCTTCCGTCATCGTCCGATAAAATTTTGTATTCATGTCCCGATAGGCATTGAACTGGCTTCGGATACCTGCACTCCGCCCGGGATCACGCCAGAGGAAAAAGATATCCCTGTACTTGAAATCCGCTGCAAGAGAGCCGATATATTCCCCCTCTTTATAACAGTCCATGCGGAAATCGGGCCTGCGGTGGCTGTTGTTCGTATACAGAGGCGCCCTGTCCCTGTCGGTTTCCGCCGATGATTTGGGAACGAGGCCGTCATAGACGAGGCGCACTTTTTCCTGATTTCTTGTAAGGATGATTTCCGTTCCGCTTTCCAGTCCGGAGAGACGGTACTTCCCGTCTTCTTTAATCACCGCCGGACCTGTCTCCACTTCCCAGCCCTTTGCTTCCAGTGCTTTGATAAATTGGAGGAAGCACCAGAGTTCATATAATTTATCCGTCCGCTTCCATTGGAATTGGTAGAAAGAGGAAACGGAAAGGCTGTCTCCGGGATCTTTTAAATTTCTGTAAAGATGGTACAGCACGGCATAGCGGACATCGCGAAACACTTTCATCGGGAGGACTTCCGGCATCTTATCTCCTGCAAAACGAAACCAAGGCGCCGCCGTGACCGCCCGTATGGCATTTTGTATTTTCACCGCCCGTTTTCTGTATTCGCTGAAATGATCGATCGCTTTTTCCCCGTTACGGAAATCATTGTTTCTTCCGAAGAGTTTCAATTCTGCCTGTCTCGTTTTCAATTTTGCCGCATGGCCGTCAATTTCACGGATGAAAATTCTTAAAATTTCATCAAGCTTCATCAAAATCGCTTTGGCAAAACAGTTCTCAGGCACATTCCAAGTGATTTCCCTGTGGGTGACCGCCACCAAAGGAGAGCCTTCTCTGATACGGATGCTTTCGGGCCGGATATGTCTTTCCCGTTTGACCCGTTCGGCAGGAAGAATTTTTCTTTTTACCGCAAGCCCTCCGTTGGCTGTTCTTGCCAGTTCGGAGAGGACGTTCAGCACCCGTTCCGACTCGTCGCTGATGGTATAAAAACGGAGGAGCATGGACGAAGAAATTCCCATCCTGTCCTCGACGGATCGGGAAATATGAATGCTCCTTTTCATGAAATCGAAAGAAAGCCCCTTGATTTCCTCCACCAGTTCGTCCCGCATATCCTGCCAGCTTCTCTTCCCCATAAATTTCGGGGTGATTTCCAGAAGGCCGTACCATTCTTTGCCGCCGCCGGAAACGGTGATCACATAATAACCGGGGACGAGGGGAAAATCTTTTCCTTCAAAAAGGAGAATCGGTTCTCCGTATTTGCCTGCAGGGCGGATATAGCTCTGGCCGTCGATTTTTTCCGCCCCCGGGATTGAAACCACATCAAGGCCGTCCATGGTGAAACGAAAATCGGGAGGCCCGTCAAAATGAACCGCCACATCCTGATTTTCCGCAAGCGAAAGACCTGCGTCCATATCGGCAAAAGCTTCTTCCCTGTCCTCGCTGAATTTGGTGAAAGAATGAGTTTTCCCCCCTTCTTTCTTCGTCACAAAAAAGAGGGAAAAGGGAAATTTTTTTCTTTCTTTTCCTCTATAAAAGGGAAGGCGGTTTATTTTATCAGATGATGTAATCATACAGATCCAGTTCCCTTGCTTTATCTGCCAGTGCTTTTCTCGTTTCTCCGAAATCGGAAAGATCTTTAAATTCGTCCAAAATGCGGATAAGGCCGCCTTCGGGGACTCCCTTGTCGGAGAGAGAAATCAAAGTGCCTGCCTGACGGGAAGATCCTCTGATTTTCGTCAGAATGCGCTGCACCATCTGAGAGTCCAGCCCTTCTTCCCTGTCAAAATCGTAGTCAAGAGGAATATTTTTCAAATACCTGTCTATCTGGCATGCCACACGGAACCCGATGCCGCAGGGAATGCCGCTCTTTTGAAAAGCATCGTTCAATGCATCAAGAAATTCCAGTTCCCTCTCGGTCAGTGCAATTTTCCCGTCTTTTCTGAAACGGAAAAATTCGGAAGCGGTCACTTTTCTGATCTCCCGTTTTTCTCCTCTTGCCGCTTTTATCCAGTCTTTGAATTTCCCCGCGTGGAGGGTCAGCACATTGGCCCTGTCCAGTATTTTATCGGAAAAATGATAGGTCGATTCGTCTATATTGACGGTCCCTGCAAAAATAATGTTTTTCCCGATGGAAATTTCCGCAGGATAGTCGCCGCTGTTGTAGAGCCTGTTTTGCAAAGACGGATTGTACAGGCGGATCCGCGGATCATTTTCCTGTTCAAGCACGGAAATAAACTGGGCAAAATAATGCTCCGCTCTTGCCAGATTCATTTCGTCGAAACAGATGATATATAAATTGTCTTTATCTTTTTCCGCTTTGATGAGCAGTTCCGCAAGACCCGTGTCGGCAGGACGGTAGATCATATTTTTCATGTCCGCATAGCCGAGAATGTCCCCGTCATCCATCCATGAAGGGCGGACGGGAATGAGGGAAATATTTTCCGAAGGAAGGCCGAGCGCTTCTCCGTATAGGCGGACCAGTCCCGATTTCCCCGTTCCCGAAAGGCCTGCCAGAATGGTGAGCCGTGACGATTTGACGGAAATATGGAAATTCACCAGATCTTTTTCATCGTAAAAAAGTCCTTTATAAGATGCGAGCGCAGACAGCTGTTCCAAGAAATCTTCTTCTCCGAAAGGTTTTTCTTCCGAGAGAATCATTTCTTTCTTGTCCGTTTCTATTTTTTCCGTTTCTTCTTTTATTTCTTCTTTTTCTGCCGGTCCCGTTTCTGTTTTTTCCTCCCTTTTATCGTCCGCGAGAAGGGAAGCAAAGGAGGGCCGGTATTCTTCAAAAGAAATCGTTTCTTCCCCGTCATTGAAATACAGTCCTTCTTCCGCGATGCCGTGGGCAGCAAGAATATTGCCGTTTTCGGGAACGGGGGTCAGATCCTGTTTGAATTCTTCCAGATTGTCTGCAGGAACGTACCAGAGAGGCCCGCTCTTGCAGCAGAGGATATGTTTTCCCAAAATATAATCATCGGGAGAAATCACTTTATATCCGAGACGGTCGCCGTCGCGGAGGTGGAAATACGCGCCTCCTTCGCCAATCACGCCGTGATCGAAGCTGTCCGCTTCCATGGGGGCAAAGATGATGTATTCTCCCAATTTTCCGTCATACGAATCGGTGCCTGCAGCAACAAAAAAGGGCGCCCACACATTGTTCCAATATTTTTTGGACAGCCCGGGAATCGGTTTTCCCGTCAGAATATGGCGGCAAAATTTATTGATATCCCCGTTGAATACGGACTGCCCGTTTTTTCCGAATGCAGGAAGAGGGATATAGTCTTCGTCCTGATCCATATAAAAAGTGCGGCCTTCTTTTTTGATATCATCAAGGACATAAAATTTATTGTTCCGAATGGCAGGAGTAAAGGTGATAAAAGAATCGCCGAAATCTTTTTGCAGCTGTTCCAGTGCCGCTTCTTCCGTATCAAAAGCATTGTAGCCGTATCCGCAGCGGCTCATAAAACCGGTAAAACCATAAGGCATCTCTTCGGAAAATTCCGGCGGCAGCGGCGATAAAGGATCGACAAAAAAACGGTAATCTTTTACTCCCGGCTGCGGTGTCGATACTTTCACTTTCGACCGCATTCTGCCGAGCACTTTCCCCTCCGACTGGCGCAGGAAGAAGGACGAGTCTCCTCCGAAACTTTGCGCATTAAAATAAGGCATATGCAATTCCTCTTTTCTAAATAAAAACAGCCTCCCCGGGCTCTGAAGAATCCTTTCGGATTCGGTGAAAGAAATTTTCTTTCGGGGAATATCCCCTGAAACCATGGAATTTCCTTCCATGAAATGGTGCATCAGATCTCTCTGATACGGCGGAATCTATGATATTCATAAATTCTTTAAAATCATTCTATCATAACTTTTATACGGCGGATATGAAAAAGAAAGTTCTTTCTCGGCAAATATTTCATAAAAATCCGTCTTGGGGCAGGAATCGGCTGCAAAAATTTCCTCTCCTGCCACTTTAATCTGCCGGTGAAATCTTTTTTCTCCTGCCCTTCATTCCTCCTTTCCAAAGAAAAAGCATCTCCGAAATGTGAATTTTCAGAAATGCTCATTTTTTTATAACATATCCCGTTTCCAAAGAATCACCGCCGTCACCACGGTGATGACCGCTCCTATGAAAATGACTGCGGAAAATCCGATCTCCGCCGTCTCCCACGGAACGGGCACGTTGATGCCCCACAAGCTGAATACCAGTGTGGGCACTGCCAGCAAAATGGTGACGGAAGTCAAAAATTTCATAATTTGCGACAGCCTGTTTGAAATGATGGACGAGAAAGAATCCATCATGGACATTAAAATATTGGTATAAATCTCCACCATTTCCAAGGCCTGCTTGTTTTCTATGATGACGTCTTCCAGCAGATCCTCGTCTTCTTCATACATTTTGAGAAGGGTATGGACGGGGCTGTTTCTGAGGCGCATGAGCCGTTCCATCACATTTTCATTGGCATGAAGGGCGAAGTTGAAGTAGGTCAGAGATTTCTGTAATTCAAGCATGCGGAACAATTCTTTATTTTGCAGCGATTTCCGTACTTCCGTTTCTATGGTATCCGTCTTTTTGTAGATTTGCTGCAAGAAATACAGGAAGGATGAAGATGCGGCGGATAAAATTTGGAAAAGAAATCTTGTCTTTTTATAAGTTTGGAAAGAAGGATAACTGTTCTTCACAAACTTTGCAATCACCGAGTTTTCTTCCAGACAGACGGTGACAAAATATTGTCTCGTAATAAAAATACCGAGAGGGAGCGCATCATACGCGTCGGTTTCCAAAACGACCGGCGTATTGACGACGACAAACATATATTCATCTTCCAGCTCCACGTGGGAACGTTCTTCCCGGTCCAGTACGGTCTGGAGCGTATCGACGGGAATCCCTGTCAGCTCGAAAAGTTTTTCCAATTCTTCTTTGGAAGGTGCGGAACAGTTCAGCCATGATCCTTTGTCCGCCCCGTCCAATGCGACTTCGCAAAGTTTGTGGTTTTCATCGTGTTTGTAAGCAATGAGCATGGTCCGCCCCCTTCCGTGCATAATATCCCTTATACTAAATATAGTAAATAACAACTTCATAGTTGTCAATGATAAAATCTCTTCCTTTCGGGCAATAAAAAATCCGCTCATTTCGGAGCGGATCTTTTTCATACATATTTATGCCGTTTCGGCAGATTTTTTATTTCCCGTGAGAGCCATCCAGATGAAGCCGATCGCAAGGCCGGCAAGGAAGAAAGAAATCCATGCCATGCTGTATTCAGCCAAGGGGAGCGATGCGAGGAGATCATCCATGGCGCCCAGTTTCAAGCCGAATCCGTGAAGTCCGTCGCAGAGAGCGGGGATCGCCGTCAGCGCCGTCGCCCATACATAGACACAGCGGCGGCCGTGGAAGTAAGGATCGAGGAAGGTCAGAACGATGAGGGAAATAGCGAGAGGATAGAGAAGGAGCAGGACGGGGATCGAATTTTTAATGATCGTCGTCAGTCCGAAGAGAGCAACAAAGAAGCAAAGTACCGAATAAATCGTTACGAAAGTTTTCGGTGTAATCTTCGGGAAGAGAAGATTGAAATAAGCGGCACAGGAAGCACCGAGGCCGACACTGGTGGTGAGGCAGGCAAAGATGACGATGACGCCCAAGACACCTGCACCGGCAGCGCCGAAATAATAGAGAGCCGTCTTAACGAGAACGGGAGCGCCGTTTTCCTGTACGCCGATAGCGGCTACGGAGCTTGCCCCTACATAGCAGAGAGCCGCATAGATGAGGGCCATGAAAAAGGTGGAAACGAGACCGGAGCGGAAAGTGTCTCTTGTGATCTCCGCCTTTGTTTCGGAGCCGTACATTTTGACCGATTCAACGACGATGATACCGAAAACGAGAGCCGCAAGGCCGTCCATGGTATTGTAGCCGTCCACGATGGCCTGTGTGAACGCTTTGAGCGGCGTATCATAAGCGGCTGCCGGCGTCTGCCATGCTCCCATGGGATGAATGATCGCAGCGACAATGAGAAGGAATAAAAACAGAAGCAGGACGGGGGTCATGAATTTACCGACCCGGGTAACCAGTTTGGACGGGGAAATAGCAAGCCACCAGGTAAGAATAAAGAAGATTGCTGCAAACACATAAAGCCCGATGTCCCGAATTTCCGGAGCCAAATTTTGAGCGATTGCCACTTCATAAGCCACCGTTGCCGTACGGGGAGCCGCAAAGAACGGTCCGATCGTCATGTACAGGGCGGTGCAGAAAAACAGGCTGTACAGGGGATGAATTCTCGAAGCCAGTTCACGAAGGTTCACGCCGGAATAACAAATGGCAAGCACGCCAAGGAGAGGCAGTCCCACACCGGTAATCAAAAAGCCGATAGTGGCAGGAATGGTGTTTAAACCGGAATTCTGACCCATAAACACGGGGAAAATCAAGTTCCCTGCTCCGAAAAACAGAGCAAACAGCATGAGTCCGATCGCAATAAATGCATTGTTAGATTTCTTCATGGGAAACGCCTCCTTTTTTTCCATACTGTAGTTCCCATTTCATCCGCTTTGCGGATATCCCATTTTCATTTCTGATATTCGGATAAAAATCCGCTCCCCTCTGCGTTTCTATCCTCTAAATGGTATAGAAATCATTATATCATCAACTTTATGAATTGTTAATAACTTTTTATCTTAATTTTGTAAAAAAAATAAAACTTGTCAAACTCCGTAAATATCGGAAAAAAGCAAGTTTCATTTTTCTTTTTTATAAAATTACAGAAAGGAAAATTTCCTTCCCCGTCATTTTTATTTTCCGAGGAAGAATATTTCTTTCCTTTTTGAAAAATTGACTCCCTTTCCGTTATCGCCCCGTCACCACCATGACGGCAGCAATGATGAGGAACATCCCGAGAAGTTCAAACATGCCGAAAGACATGCCGAAAATGAGGAAAGAAAAAATAATGGACGACAGCGGTTCCAAAGCGGCGATGATGCTTGCTTCCCCGGGGTCGATATAAGCAACGCTTCCCAGATACATGCAAAAGGAAAGAACCGTACCGAAAATGACCACATAGACGAAAGCCATGAGGGTCTCCAAATTCAATTCTCCCGTCACGGGCGTGACAAAAGCCACGGGGGCTATCAACACGGCGGCTACGATCATGCCCCAGCCCACCACGAGGGAAGAGCGCCATTTTTCAATGATTCTTTTCGGCGAAACGGTGTAAAAAGCACAGGCAAGGGCTGCCAGAAGTCCCCAGAAGAGAGCCTTTTCCGAAATGGCAAGCTCGTCAAAACGGCCCTGTGTCGCAATGAGTGCCGTTCCTGCCATGGCAAAAAGAGCACAGAACAATTCTTTTTTGTAAGGAAGTCTTCTGTATTTCAAACAGTACCATGCAACGATGAGGATCGGCATGAGATATTCCAAAACCGTCGCCGTGGCGGCATTGCTGTACTTGATGGCAACAAAGTAGCCGTACTGGGTAAAAAGCATGCCGAGAGCGCCGAATAAAAACAGCTCCGTCCCGTCTTTTCTGTTTTTCCAGATCGAAAAAATATCCCCTCCGTGGGTGAGAGCGTCAAAAATCAAAAGCAGCACGCCCCCTGCAAGGAGACGGAAAAAAGTAAGCCATTCGGGAGATACCTGCTGATGGCCCAAAAGATACTGGCCGGCAATGCCGGAACTTCCCCATAGGATCGACCCTGCCGCAGCAAGGATAATCCCTCTCATTCGCAAATTTTCCAAAAGATCACCTGTATTCAACCGCTTTGTAAAGCGGACATATTGATTTACTTATTCTATCACATTCAAAAAAGACTGCCTTCTTATTATTGTTCTTCTTATTACTATCCTTCTTGACCGCTTTTTCCCGAGCCATTATGATAGTAATTAATATCACTTAAAAAGGAGATTTCTATGAATATAACGGATGAAGTCATGAAAATGAAAGCGGCAGCGCCCTTTATGGCTTCCGCTTCGGAAGAAACAAGAAATAAAGCGCTTTCTCTCATCATGGAAAAATTAAAGGAGAGGAAAGAAGAAATCTTTTCCGCCAACCGCAAAGATACGGAAAGAGCGGAAGAAGAAAAAACAGCGCTTCCTCTTTTAAGCCGTCTTCATTTCGGAGAAGAAAAATTGTCGGATCTGTCAAAAGGATTAGAACAGCTGATTTCTCTTCCCGATCCGACGGGCCGTGTCACCCTTTCAAGAGAACTTGATGAAAATCTCCGCCTCTACCGTGTCACCTGCCCCATCGGCGTTATCGGCGTTATTTTCGAAGCCCGTCCGGATGCGCTGGTCCAGATCGCTTCTCTTGCCATAAAAACAGGAAACTGCGCCGTTCTGAAAGGCGGAAAGGAAGCAAAAGAAACGAACCGCATCCTTTTTGCAATCATTCATGACGCCGCCACAGAAGCGGGCCTTCCCGAAGAATCGCTCCTCCTTGCGGAAGCGCACAGTGAAATCGACGAACTTCTCCGCTGCACCGGTTATGTGGATCTCATCATTCCCAGAGGCTCCAATGATTTTGTCCGGTACATCATGGAGCATACGAAAATTCCCGTCATGGGCCATGCCGACGGAATCTGCCATATCTATGTTGACAAAGAGTATGACAAAGAAAAAGCGATCCCTGTCATCATCGATGCAAAAACACAATATCCCGCCGCCTGCAATGCGGTGGAAACCGTTCTCGTCCATCGTGAAATCGCCGCGGAATTTCTCCCCTCTCTTGCAAAAGCACTGGAAGAAAATCATGTAAAAATAAGAGGCACAAAGGAAGTTTCTTCTTTCATCCCCGTTGAAATGATTTCTGACGATGATTTCCATCATGAATATTCGGATCTGATCCTTGCCGTCAAAATCGTTGCAGACGTGAAAGAAGCGGCAGAACATATCAACCGCTTCGGTTCTCACCATACGGACTGCATCATCACGGAAAATATGAATCATGTTGCCCTGTTCATGAAACTTGTCGATTCCGCAGGGGTCTATCACAATGTATCCACCCGTTTTGCCGACGGCTATCGTTACGGTTTCGGCGCGGAAGTGGGCATTTCTACGGGAAAACTTCACGCCCGGGGTCCCGTCGGTCCCGAAGGCCTTCTTTCCTATAAATACAAACTTTTCGGAACGGGCCAGATCGTCAGTGACTACAGCGACGGCAAAAAAGAATTTCATTTCAAAGAATTATAAAATCTCGAAATACCGCTCCCATTGAACCGGCCCCATAAAGTCGGACCAAAAATCTGACTTTAGGAGGGCGGTTTTTTGATGAAAGAAATTTCCGCAAAAAAACTCCGCCTCGGAAATAAGGCGGAGACATTTTTGTAAAAACGGTTTTGAAAAAGAATGTTTAAATCTGGCCCATGCTCTTCAAAATGATCTGGGCAATGACGGCAGATCCGATATAGGTGCCGACGAATACGACGATACTGATCAGAACGATACGCCAGCTGCTCTGTACGAAAACGTCCAAATCTTTGCAGATTGCAATACCTGCATAAGCAAGAATGGGCGTGCAGAGCTGGAGGAATCCTACATGTTTGACGGAAGCATTGATGAATTCACTTCCCGGAAATCCCGGATAGGTAAGGATACAGCCGATGGTAACGATATAGGCAGCGCCCGGAATATGGCCCGGAAGTACGCGGCCCATCCACATGCCGATGAAAGCGATGACGATGAGAATGATCATGCCCGGAATTGCTTTTTGCAGATCATTGGTGGTGCCTACCGTATTGGCTACTAAAGACATGACACCGGTGATGAGAAGAACTTGCAATATTTCTGTCAGTTTCATTTTGTTTCCTCCTCTGCGGGTTTTTCTTCCAAAGCATCATGAATTTCCCGTTTCGGCGGATATTCTCCGTATTTGATGCGGTAACATTTCTTATAGAGCCATTCCGACATGGGAAGAGCGAGCCAGATACTCATATAGAGTCCGTCAAGGCCGGAAAGCATATTGCTCGCAGCACCGAAAGCGGCAAGCTGGTCTGCCATCTGAGGATACATAGCGGAAAGAGATCCGACGGCAGCGGTCATCATACTTGCCGAACCGACCCCTGCTGCCATGGCGAGTGCCAAAGGATGGAAAGGAAGGTAAGAAGCGGCAACGCTTGCCATGAGGCCGAAGAAAATCGTTCCGATAACGGTACCGCAGATGTAGACGCCCATGACACCCCGTCCTTCCGGTTCGTCAAGGCCGTACCGTTCCCCGATGAGAGCGACGTTCGGTTCTCTCGCAATGGAGTGAGCCGCCCCGATGGCTTCTCTTTTAAGTCCGATGAATACCGCAAGCGGTATCCCGAGAAGAACCGTGCCCAAGTTGCCGAATTCCTGCAAAATCAGAGCAGGCGATGCTGCGAGAATTTTCGGAAGCGTCGGTCCTACAAGAGTGCCGTACCGTGCCATGAGAAGCATCAGCGTGACTCCCAGAAGTCCGCTCGCTACGTGAATTTCCTTTTCACTTGAAATTTTGGTAAACCGCGGGGCGGTAAATACCCCCATAATCAGTGCATACATCATGGGCAGAAGTACGATTTTGCCGATTCCGACATTGAATACGATATTTCCTATCAATTCGGAAACGATGACCAGCACCAGCACGATCACGTGCAATTTAATGTTTTTCATCCTTTTTCCCCTTTCCTGTTCCTTTTACTCAGCTCTTGAAATAAGATTCCATCTTTGCCAGATATTCTTCCTTCGTCAAAACCGGTTTTTCTTTTTTGAGTATATCCTTTGCAAGTGAAGCATCATCGTAGAGCAGATCGATGATATTCATGGCAAATGCTTTGCCCGGGAGAAGCGCTGCCGCTTCGAAATCGGTGACGCAGAATTCTTTCGTGTGAAGTCCTCCGTCGGCGCCGCCGATGAAAGGATGAATGCACGGCATGAGATGAGAAATATCTCCCATGTCCGTAGAAGCGGAGAAATGTCCTGCTTCTTCAATCGCCGTTTCCGGTGATTCTTCTTTTATATTATTGACAAATAATTCGTTCAAGCTGCTGCTGCAGACGAGAGGGAACATGCCCGGAAGTGTTTCGATTTCCACCTTTGCCCCGACGGCGCTTCCTCCTGCGGTAAGAGCCGCATCGACCCTTTTATGCTCCCTGTCGATGGCGTCCATCGTTTTTGCCCGTACATAGAGTTCCATCCGTACATCGGAAGGAACGCTGTTTACCAGATCGCCCCCTTTGGTGATGATCGGGTGAACCCGTACGATGTCGTCTTCTTTGAAAGTTTCCCGAAGTGCATTGATTCCCATGATACCCAGGCATGCCGCATTGAGTGCATTGATCCCTTCATGAGGCGCGTTGGCGGCATGAGCGGTTTTTCCTACATAGCGGACTGTCTTTCCTACAAATCCGTTGCTTGATTTTCCGATAAATATAGCTTTCTGCGGTGCATTTCCTTGGGAGTGCATCATCATGGACATATCGATATCATCAAAATGGCCTTCATAGACGAGTTCGCTCTTTCCGCCGATGAAATGGAGTTTCCCTTCATTTCTGAGCCGTTTCCGGTAGTCGATTTCCACATATTCTTCCGCCGGTACGGCAAAAAATACGGCATTTCCCGCAAGTTCTTTCATGACCCCCGATTTCACGATCCCCGTGCAGGCTGCCAGCATGGATGCCATCTGTAAAAAATGGCCGCATGTATGGGCAGCTCCCGTAAGAGGATCCGCTTTCGGACTGTCCGGCGTTCCCACCGCGTCCAGTTCTGCCAGAACGGCGACGGAAGGTCCTTCTTTCCCTCCCTTTACATAAGACTTCACTCCCGTGAGGGCAAGCCCCGTCTTGGGAGAAAGTCCCAGATCCCGCATATAAGCTTCCACCTTTGCGGCTGTTTTTGTCTCTTTGAAACCGAGTTCTGGTTCGCTTTCAATATTCAGTGCTAATTCACGAATCTTTTCTCCTGCTTCATCAATGGCCTGACAAACGGCTTTTTTCATTTCTTCCTTTGTCATAACTGCCTCCTTTTATAACTTTAACTAATTCTATCATATCTTATTTAGCTAATACAACACTTTTTACAGATTTTTAAGATAAAATATACGCTAATTATCAATTAAATAACATTAATAAAAGGCCCGTCATGAAATAACGAGCCTATAAAAGATATTTTTTATAAAATAGTATATTTATGAAATTGAATTTACTCTCTGACGATCTTTCCTGCGCTCCGCAAGGAGATAGATCAGAGGAACCACCACAAGGGTGAGCAACGTCGACGTGGTGAGGCCGCCGATGAGAACGACCCCCATGGACTGACGGAGTTCCGCTCCCTCGCCGAGACCCAGTGCGATGGGAATCATGCCGATGATGGTGGACAGGGTGGTCATGAATATAGGACGGAGACGGAGAGAGCAGGCTTCCAGAATGGCTTCTTCCGGCGAAAGCCCTCTTTCTCTTGCCCGATTGGCACAGTCTATGAGAAGAATGGCGTTCTTCGTCACAAGGCCGAGGAGCATGGTAAATCCGATGAGGGACATCATATTGATCGTCTGGTTGGCAACAAGCAATCCCAAAACAGCTCCGATGAGGGCAAAAGGAAGGCTCATCATGATGATAAAGGGCTGAGTGAAACTTTCAAATTCCGCCGCAAGGACCATGTAAATCAAAATGATCGCCAATATGACCGCTTTTTCTATTTCTCCGAAGACGCGGTTCATCATATCCGCATCACCGATGAGTTTATAACGGTATCCCATATCCATATTGAGATCGGGGATCAGTTTGCTTTCTATTTCATCAAGGAGCGCCCCCGGAGAAATACCGTTCGTGTTGGCATAGATGGCAATCTGCCGCTGCCGTCCTTCCCTGTCGATCCTTGTCGGCCCCGAAGACAACTGCACCTCTGCTACATCGCCCAGTCGGACAAATTCACCGTTCGTCCCTGAAAGAGGAAGATTTTCTATATCCTGCAAAGTACGGCGATCTGCTTTGTCTACTTGCAAAATGATATCGTAATCATTATTTCCTATCGTATAAGAATGGCCCGTGCTTTTCCCTTGGAAAGCATACTGAACCATTCTCCCCACGCTCCCGTTGTCAAGGCCGAAGCGGCTTGCTTTGAGAGGATCGGTGCGGATCATGATTTCCGGCTCCGGATCGGCACCGATGACTTCTACATCGGACGCGCCGGGAACTTCCCTGATTTTTTCCGCCAGTTCATTCGCATAATCGGTCAGTTTTTTGATGTCATTTCCCCGAAGACCGATCTGGACGGGTCTTGAATCGCGGCGTCCCCCTTGGTTGGTCATGACATTGATCTGCATATTTCCTTCACCGGCAAAACGGCGGCGGAGCTCGCTCATCACATCAAGCATCCCCCTGCTGCGCTCCCCGGACGGAACCATTTTTACATTGATTCCCCCTTCATTGACCGGCGTTCTCGGACCGCCGAGGAACATGGCTTCCACTTGAATTTCCGGATATTCCATGAGGATATCTTCCAAGGGAGCAGACCATTTTTTCATCTGCTCCAGACTTGTGCCGGACGGCCCTTTCATGGTGACTCGGAATTCTCCCGAATCATAGACGGGCTGCAGTTCCGTTCCCAAAAAAGGCATGAGGAATATATTGAAAACAAGAGTGGCAAAGGAAATCAATATCAGCTTCCACGGATGACCGATGGCGACCTTCATAAATTCCCCGTAAAAGGAACGAACCGATTCAAAACCTTGATTGAAATTGTCCAAAATCTTGCTTACCCACTGCGGACGGGAAGCGCCTTCTTCCCCTTTTTTCGTTTCTTTCAGCCAGTGGGCTGCCATCATCGGTGTCAGCGTGTAAGCGGCAACGGTGGAGAAAATGAGGGCAAAAGCGACGGTCAGACCGAACTGTTTAAAGTACTGGCCGATCGTTTCCCCCATGCTTCCGATAGGGACGAACACTGCCAAAAGTGACATGGACGTGGCAAGAATGGCAAGAGCAAGCTCTTTTGTCGCATCTGCGGCAGAACGGAAAGGATCTTTTCCCATTTCCCTGTGGCGGAATACATTTTCCACAAGAACGATGGCATCGTCGATAAGAAATCCCACCGCAAGAGAAAGGCCCATCAGGGACATATTGTTGATGGTGAAATCCATGGTCTTCATGAGGAAAAAAGAAGCAATCACGGAGGTGGGAATAGAAAGGCCGCCGATCAGGGTGGCTCTCAAATCACCGAGGAACAGATAGGTGATCAAAAGGGCAAGAAATCCGCCGAAAAAGATGGTAAACCACACATCATTGATATTTTCACGAATGAACCTTGACTGGTCATCCACTTTTTCCATATGAATATCCGGCGGCAGATCCCGCTCTGCGATGACTTCCAGTTCTTGATTGACCCTGTCGATGACTTCCACCGTATTCGTCCTTGACTGTTTGCGGACAGCCATCATCACCGACGGGACTCCGTTCGTGCGGGAATAGGTTTCCTCCTCTTCCCAGCCGTCTTCTACGGACGCCAGATCGGTCAGAAAAACGGGGCGCCCTCCATAATTGGCGACCACCACATTTTTAAAATCGTCGACAGAATTAAATTTTCCCATGGTACGGATGGTGATGGTATTGTTCTCATCCTTGATTTTTCCGCCGGGGGTATTGATATTGGCACTGTTCACCCTGTCCAATACGGTCTGAAAGGAAATCCCGTATCTCTGCAGTTTTTCCATATCCACCCGTATTTTGATCGCTCTGTCGCCTGCGCCGAATACGCTCACTTCCGACACGCCTTCGATCATCTGCAGATCATCCACGGCAAGTTCTTTTAAAATACGCCGTATTTCTCCGGTCGATCTTTCTTTCGACGAAAAAGTATAAGTCGCTATGGGCGACGATGACGGATCCGCCCTCTGTACGACAGGCTCGTCGATATCGTCGGGAAGCCTTCTTCGGATGCTTGCCACTTTTTCACGGACTTCCGATGCCATCTGCCGCGGATCCGTTCCTATTTCAAATTCAAGGACAGTCTGAGAATACCCTTCCTGAATCCTTGACGTGATCGACTTGATCCCCGACACTTGGCTGATCCTGTTTTCTATAGGCTTGGTGACGAGAGTTTCCATTTCTTCCGGCGCCGTTCCTTCATAGCGGACGGTGACAGACACCATGGGAAGCTCCACATCGGGATATAAATCCACCCCGAGACGGGGATAGGACCAAAGGCCGAATACGACCAGTACGAAAATGAACATCGTCGTAAAAACGGGCCGCTTAATAAATATTTCTATCATAAGAATTTCCTTGCAGATAAAAAAGGGAAAACAAAACCGCCGTCACGACTTACTCCCCTGCTTTTACCTTTCCGCCTTCCCGGACCTTGTTCTGTCCCCCTGTAATAATGGTATCCTCTTCGGTGATGCCCGAAAGAACTTCCACCAGATTTTCTCCGATATATCCCGTTTCCAATACCCGCCGGACCGCCACGCCGTTTTCAACGACATAAACCGTCCTCTGATCATCCCTCATGACGATGGCGCTCAAAGGAACGGTGAGGACATTTTCCTTCGGCTCCGCCGTAATCACCGCTTCCGCATAGACTCCGCCCCGAAGACGGCGGCCTTCATTATCCACGGACACCTCCGCCTCAAAAGTACGGGACGGAAGAGATGCGACGGGGCTGATCCGCGTGATCCTTCCCGTCACCTCTTTGTCCGCCCCTTTCATGGAAGGGATCGTAAATGTCACAACACTTCCCGGATAAATGCTCTGTACATAACTTTCGGGAA
>ERZ506741.155-NODE-155-length-42994-cov-5.15767_pt1 | contig 42994 bp, 48 predicted proteins | sample MGYA00513047_ERZ506741 | MGnify/ENA metagenome assembly ERZ506741
ATCTGGCTTTGCACGGGAACCATTCCGTTGATGATCTCATTGATGGTACCGTCACCGCCCATGCAGAAGATATCCCTGCCTCTTTCTGCCGCATATTGAGCGAACTCTTTCGCATCGCCCCCTCTTTGTGTGAGTTTAATTGTCACGTCATCATACAGATCAGAAAGGACGGAGGCCAGCTGAGGAAGATAGCGATAGGCTTTTTCTCTGCCTGCCGTCGGATTGACGATGACGACACAGCGTCTTGACGATTCCAAAATAAAAAGCTCCTTTCCTACTCATGTCGTTTTCAGATTTATTATACCAAATATTGACAATATATGATGATTTTCTTGATAAATACTGATATTTTTTATTGAAATGTAAAAGCAGGTGTTCCTGCATATTTCTCACCTTTTGCTCCCCGTAAAAGGATGGACTTTGCATATCCGCCATACCGAAAAGGAAAGGAATAAAAAGATAGAGGAGCGAACCAAAATGGAGAAAACAAAAACAGCGATACTGGAGAAATCGAAGATATCGCTGTTTTTTGTAATTAATGATTACCGTCCGGCAAGGCAGCCGTCAAACATGTAAAGAAGAGCCTCGGATTCCTGAGCTTTTTCAAAGCCTGCTACATTATCACGGGCATTGACTTCTTCTTCTACCTGTTCGGTGATATACCACTGGAGGAAAATTTCTGTTTCCAGATCGCCTTCCTTGCGAGCCAGTTTGAAAATATCGCGGATGGAAGCGGAAACGGCTTCTTCATGAGCCAAAGAATCTTTTGCGACACTCAACGGATTGTCATAGTGCTTCTTCACGCCTTCGATGGGAAGGAAGTCTACAACACCGTCTCTGTCTTCGATGTATGCAATGAGCTTCAATGCATGTTCTCTTTCTTCTTCATACTGCTTGTCCAGCCATTTTGCATAGCCGTTGAGAGAAAGATTTTTCATGTCGTGAGACATGGAACGATAGAGGTAAGCGGAAGCGAATTCCATATTTACCTGTGCAACCAGAGCTTTTAAAAGTTTGTCAGATAATTTCATAATAAATCTCCTTTTTATAAATTGTAGTTGATTTCTTACAAATCCATTATAACATAGATAAAAGTCGATATAAAGAGTACCATAGAGAAAAATTTCCATTTTATTATAAAAAAAGAAAAAATTCCAGTTATCCTTCCCGGTTCCGATGACGAAATTTATTTGCAAAAAATACATAAGAGTACTTGACAGGAAAAGATCATTCATTTATGATATTCCCATATCAAAAATGAACAAAAGAGATGTTATGAACAAGACAAAAAGGTTTGCTGAAAACTTCTTTCAGAGAGCCGGCGGATGGTGAAAGCCGGTAAGAATACAGTATTCCCTATCCCTTGCGAACACTTTTTCCGAAATAAAGTAGGAAAGGGCGTCCATTCACGTTACGAATAGGAACCTTCTGAGATAAAAATAGGGTGGTACCGCGAATATTTCGCCCCTATCTTCGGCAAGTGCCGGAGACGGGCTTTTTTATTACCTTCCTTATTTTTTCCGGATTCTTTAAGTGATAAATCGGAGTGGTACCGCGCAAAGCGCCTCTGCAGGAATTTTTCCCTGCAGGGGTTTTTTGTTTATTCATCTCTTTGTCCATGTTGTAAAGAAACAGAGGCGATATTATGGAAAAATGGGTAAAAAGAATGGCTGCCGTACTGGCGGCAGCAGTATTGTCCACGGCTGTTTACGGCTGCGGCAGCAGTCAGAAGTCATCTTCCGGCGGAGCGGAGGGAAACGGTTCCACTGCTAAAATAGGCTTTATCACGGCTTATACCGGTCCCGGCGCAGCTTACGGGGTAGCAATGAAAGAAGGCGTCGATCTGGCGGTGGAAGAAATTAATAAAGATCCGAAAACAAAAATAAAAATCGATCTGAAAACTTATGACACGAAATTGGTCAAAGCGGAAGCCATCAATGCCATGAAGAAATTGATTGAGCAGGATAAGGTGCTTGCCGTGGAAGGTCCGATGACATCGGGAGAAATGTTTGCCGCAGGGCCGATTGCACAGCAGTCTAAAGTGGTCGCTTTCGGGACAGGCACCACGGCGGAAGGAATCACCGCCCTCGGAGACTATATTTTCAGAAATGCCATCCCGGGGCCGCTTGCAATTCCGGTAACGGTGAAGAAGGCGCAGGCTAAATTGGGATTTAAAAAAGTGGCCGTTTTATATTCCAATAATAACGATCAAATGGTAGCAGAAAATAAAGTGTATCAGAATTTGTTTAAAGAAATGGGTCTGGAAGTAACGGCAACGGAAACTTTTGCGGATAAAGATACGGATTTCTCGGCACAGCTTACGAAAATACAGGCCTCCAATCCGGATGTGATCGCCGTCGCCGGTTTGTACCAAGAAGGGGCACTTATTGTAAAGAAAGCCCGTGAAATGGGTATGACTCAGCCTATTCTTGCCAATAACGGATTCAACAGCCCTGCTTATATTCAGCAGGCAGGAGAGGCAGCAAACGGCACGCTTGTAGCGACTCCGTGGAATCCGGAAAGACAGAGCGAAAAGGCGCAGAATTTCCGTAAAGCCTTCCTTGCAAAATACGGTCATGAACCGGATCAGTTCGCCGCACAGGCTTATGATGCGATGTATGTCATTCATCAGGCGGTAGAAGAATCGGGAAGCACGACAGACAGAAAGAAATTCAGAGATGCATTGGCAAGCATCAAAGGATTTGAAGGAGCTACGGGCAAATTTGAATTCGATGCAAACCGTGACCCGAAGATGGATCTGGATGTATTGGAAGCAAAAGACGGCAAGTGGGTTCCCTTTGCATAAATAAATAACAGAAATAAAAACAATCTTTGCTTTTTCATTATTTTGAAGCAGAGATTGTTTTTTGTTACATATTTTTCAGTGCCGTCATGGCATATAACAAAAATTTGTACTAAAATAATAAGGAAGAAGGAAAAAGAAAAAATTTACAAAATGCCTCTTTTATTCAAGTTCGAATTTGGATATAATAGTAAGAATTTATTACTCAGAATTTTTGCAAGGAGGAAATAATGGCAACCTATATCAACGAACCGGCACATACTTTTAATGAATATCTTTTGATTCCCGGGTATTCATCCTGTGAATGCATTCCGGCGAATGTTTCTTTAAAGACGCCTCTGGTCAAGTTTAAAAAAGGAGAAGAACCGGCCATAGAATTATCGATTCCCATGGTATCGGCTATCATGCAGGCTGTTTCCGGAGAAAGAATGGCAGTGGAACTCGCAAGAAACGGAGGCATCTCTTTCATTTACGGTTCCCAGACGCCGGAAGAAGAAGCGGCCATGGTTGCCAGAGTGAAAGCTAAAAAAGCAGGTTTTGTTTCCAGTGACTCCAATCTGTCGCCGGACAATACGCTCCGCGATATTTTGGCACTGAAAGAAAAAACGGGACATTCCACGGTGGCCATCACCGATGACGGCACGGCAAACGGAAAACTGGTAGGAATTGTTTCCAGCCGCGACTATCGTGTCAGTCGTATGGATAAAGAAGAAAAAATCATGAATTTCATGACTCCTTTGGAAAAACTGGTGACTGCTAAATTCGGGATCACGCTTTCCGAAGCGAATGATATTATTTGGGACAAAAAGATCAATTCTCTTCCCGTTCTCTATGAAGACGGAAGATTATACGGTTTCGTTTTCCGTAAAGATTATGATTCTCACAGAGAAAATCCCGATGAAATGCTTGACGGCAAAAAGAGATTTATTGTCGGCGCGGGAATCAACTCCAGAGATTATGCGGAGCGGGTACCGCTCTTGGTTGATGCAGGAGCTGACGTACTTTGTATCGACTCCTCCGAAGGGTTCTCCGAATGGCAGAAAATCACCATCAACTGGATTCGTGAGCATTACGGAGACAAAGTGAAAGTCGGCGCCGGAAATGTGGTCGACAGAGAAGGATTCCTTTTCCTTGCCGAAGCCGGTGCGGATTTCGTCAAAGTAGGTATCGGCGGCGGATCGATCTGCATTACCCGTGAAACAAAGGGTATCGGCCGCGGACAGGCGACGGCAGTGATCGAAGTTTGTCAGGCGAGAGATGAATACTATGAAAGAACGGGGATTTATGTACCGGTCTGCTCCGACGGCGGAATTGTTTATGACCACCACATCACACTGGCACTTGCCATGGGCGCCGATTTCGTCATGCTCGGCAGATATTTTGCCCGTTTCGATGAATCTCCGACACAGAAGAGAACGGTCGGAGGTACGGTGGTAAAAGAATATTGGGGCGAAGGTTCCAACAGAGCGCGCAACTGGGGCCGCTACGATCTGGGCGGAGAAAAGAAGCTGCAATTTGAAGAAGGTGTCGATTCCTATGTACCTTATGCAGGGCCGCTAAAAGAAAATGTGGAAAAAACCTGCAGCAAAATCAAAGCGACCATGTGCAACTGCGGAGCTCTTTCCATTCCGGAACTGCAGAAAAAAGCCAAATTGACCTTGGTGTCCGCGACTTCCATTGTGGAAGGCGGTGCTCATGACGTCATCAGAAAAGAAAAAGACAATAACAACAACTGAGATACAAAGAAAACATACTTCTTTCGGGAGGTATGTTTTTTATTTGCCTCGATTTTAAAATTTTCGACTCTTTTATCTTTTAAAATCTTCCGGAAGACAGATATGGAGCTTTAAAAAGAGAAATGATTTTATTTTTTACAGGCGAAGAAAGTTTTAAAATTTCTATTGACATGAATAATCTCGGACATTATAATTATTTCCATAATTAAAAATCAAAAACAGTGAACGGGAAAAGTATCTGTATGATTGGCATCAGAGAGCCGGCGGAAGGTGAAAGCCGGTGCAGCGGCGGATATCAGCTCACCCGGGAGTTCCAAAGGTGAAACAGTAATCTTTGGCGCAAATCGGCGTTACAGGTATTTTAAAAGCTATGATCAGGACAAAAGGAACAGCGGTCCATGATACAGAGAGCCGGCGTATGGTGGAAGCCGGTACATTCCGTTATTTAATATCACCTGAGAGCTCCTTCTTGAACCAAGTAAAGAATGGCGTTTGGTCCGCGTTACGGATGCAGGAACTGAGAGTATAATGTTAGGGTGGTACCGCGAATTTCGCCCCTATCTCCATAATGGATGATAGGGGCTTTTATATTTCGTGACACTTTTGCTACATCCTTTCGCTTCCTTATTAAAAGATATAAATACAGGGTGGTACCGCGGAATATTCCGCCCCTGCTGCAATATTTACGTTGCGGCAGGGGCATTTTTATTTGGCGGATTGTTTTTTGAAAGAAGACTCATGGCGGAGAAGATAAAAGAATTGAATCAGAAGGGAGATTAATATGTTTTTTCAACAACTTGTCAACGGTTTAACACTGGGAAGCGCCTATGCGGTCATTGCCATCGGCTATACGCTGGTTTTCGGTGTACTGAACATAGTCAATATGGCCCATGGCGGCATCTTTATGGTAGGAGCCTATATAGGACTTCTCCTTGTAACGGAAGGAGGAATGAATATTTTTCCCGCCCTCATCGGCGCTATGATCGGCGGTGGGGTTTTGGGATATATTTTGGAAATATCAGCGCTCCGTCCTCTCCGTAAACATAAGGCGACCCATCTGGCGCCGCTCATCAGTACCATCGGGGTATCTACCTTTTTGGAAAGTGCGGCTCTTATGATATGGGGTCCGCAAACTCGTTCATTTCCCGCCACATTCGGAAATGAATTGATGGATCTGGGGCTTTTCAAAATTTCCGGTATCCAGATCATCAGTCTGGGAACAGCCGTTATTTTGATGGCACTCCTTACGGTGATGCTGAATAAAACAAAAGTGGGAAAGGCGATTCGTGCCACTTCTGAAAATGGGGAAACCGCAAGACTTCTCGGAATCAACACGGGAAAAATCATCACTCTGACGGTCATGCTTGCTTCTGCCTTAGGAGCTGCTGCCGGCGTTTTAATCGGCCTTTCCTTCAATGCCATCGAACCGACCATGGGGACCGCGATGGGACTTAAAGGACTTGCCGTATTGATCATGGGCGGCCTCGGCAATGTAGAAGGTGCTATGGCAGGAGGATTTATTTTAGGAATCGCAGAAGTGTTCAGCGTGGCCTACGGTACTTCTTCCTACAGAGATGCCGTTGCTTTCGGTTTGATTATTCTGATTCTCTTTATTCGTCCGGAAGGACTGTTTTCAAAAGAAGGAAAAGGAGGAAGACCGTAATGGAAGATTTACTCAATGGATATTTCCTTCAGGTATTCACCTTCGTCTGTATCAATATCATCTTGGGAATGACGATATATATGACACTTTGTACGGGGATTCTTTCCTTGGGAAATGCGGGACTTATGAGTCTCGGGGCATATACATCGGCGATTTTGACAGCTCAGTATGACATGCCGATGGGGGCAGGGATTTTTTTAGGCGGTGTTGTGGCGGCGGCAGTCGCTCTGCTCATAGGAATTCCCACCATACGCCTTCGCGGCCTTTATCTGGCAATTGCCACTCTCGGTTTCGGCGAAGTCGTCCGTGTCATTGCGTTGAATCTTGATATCACCCACGGAGCACTCGGGTATTCGGGTATTCCCTCCATGGGAACGGCGCTTTCCGATTATGCCGATGAATGGGGCCTTTTGGAAGCACTGGACATCGATTACCAGACAGGAGGACAACTTCTGATGTGCCTGTTTCTTTTCCTTCTGGTGGTACTCATCATCACTTTTTGGTACAGACTGGAACATTCCCGTATCGGCCGTGCCATGGCAGCCGTTAAAGCCGATGAATATGCGGCTTCCCTTTCAGGGATCAATGTGGTGTATTACAAAATGACCGGATTCCTCTTCAGTGCATTTTTTGCCGGTGTTGCCGGTGCTTTATATGCCCATGCCACCTTCTTTATCAGTCCTTCCGATTTTTCATGGCACAGAGTGGTTGATATGCTTCTTTATACCGTATTCGGCGGAAGCAATGTGATGTGGGGACCTGTTTTAGGGGCTGCCGTACTGACCATAGTTCCCGAATCACTTCGTTCTCTTTCCGAATACAGAGATATCATCTACGGCATCATGCTTGTGGCATTGATGGCATTCCGGCCCGACGGCATTCTTTCTTATGATGCGATCCGGTGGATCTCCGGACTCTTCGGGAAAAAGAGAAATCATGATCCGGGGAAAGGAGTCGAAAATCATGCTTCTTGAAATGCAAAATGTAGGTAAGCAATTTGGAGGACTGACAGCCCTTTCCGATATGTCCTTCCAAGTCGATGAAGGAGAAATATTCGGTATTATCGGACCGAACGGAGCAGGCAAGACGACCCTCTTCAATCTTATGACGGGAATATATCAGCCAAGCAGCGGCGATATTATTTTTGACGGCATCTCCGTGAAAGGAAACAAGCCTCATCAGATCATCGACAGAGGAATGGCAAGAACATTCCAAAATATCCGTCTTTTCGGAGGCATGACAGTTTTGGAAAATGTCCTTATCGGACGACATGACAGATTGAAATCGGGATTTCTTACCTCCGTACTCCATACAAAAAGTCAGCGAGAAGAAGAGGCGGCCGCCGAAGAAAAGGCAAGAGAAGTGCTCTCTTTCGTAGGCCTTGAAAAGGACGCGGACCGGCCTGCAACAGAACTTCCTTACGGCAAACAGAGAAAGCTTGAAATTGCCCGGGCTCTCGCATCGGATCCGAAACTGATCCTTCTTGACGAGCCGGCAGCAGGGATGAACGACAGTGAAACCGCTGCATTGACGAAATTGATCCATAAAATTCGGGAGAATTATAAAACGACGATCATTCTGATCGAGCACGACATGCACCTTGTCATGACCCTTTGTGACAGACTGATAGTCGTCAATTTCGGAGAAAAACTGGCAGAAGGCACGCCTGAACAGATAAGAAACAATCCGGCGGTCGTCGAAGCTTACTTGGGAAAGGAAGAAGAATGATGCTGCTTACCTTAAAAAACATTGTAGCCGGCTACGGAAATATAAAAGCTTTAAAAAATATAAGCCTTTCCGTCCCGGAAGGAAAAATCGTGACACTCATAGGAGCTAACGGAGCAGGGAAATCCACCACCATGAAAACGATCATGGGAATCATGAAACCGACGGAAGGAGACATTCTTTTTAAAGATGAATCCATTGCAGGAAAGAAAACATTTCACATCGTCGATTCGGGAATTGTGCTCGTCCCCGAAGGAAGACAAATTCTTCAAAACATGTCCGTCCGGGAAAATTTGGAACTCGGTGCATACCGGAGAAAAGATAAAGAAGAAATCAAAAAAGATATGACACAAGTATTTCAAAGATTTCCGCGGCTGCTGGAACGAGAAAGCCAGCTCGGCGGTACACTTTCCGGCGGTGAACAGCAAATGCTTGCCATCGGACGGGCCATGATGGCAAGACCGAAACTCATGCTCTTAGACGAACCGTCCATGGGACTTGCACCCCTTGTGGTCCAACAGATTTTTGACGTCATCAAAGATATTAATAAAATGGGCACCACCATCCTGCTGGTAGAACAAAATGCAAGAAAAGCACTCCAAATCGCCGACTATGCTTATGTGATGGAAACCGGAAAAATCGTCATGGAAGGACCGGCGGAAGAGATCATTCATCATCCTGACGTCATGAAAGCTTATTTGGGCGGAAAATAATAAAGAAGAGCCGGAGAGCTCTTTTTTATTGCATAAGAAAAAAGAGAATATGCTACAATATTTATAAAATAACAGATTCGTAAAGGAGAAGTCCGTGAAAAAGGAAATAATGATCATCACCACCGGCGGAACGATCGCCATGAGGAAAGATGAAAAAACGGGAGGCCTCGTACCTGCCGTTTCGGGAGAAGAACTGGCGGCGGCCATTCCCGGACTGTCCGACCGGGCAAATGTGGAAATCAAAGAATTTTCCAATATACCCAGCGGCTGGATGACAGATAAGCAAATGCTTGCGTTGTCAAATATGATTGACACCATGGCAGAGAAAAAAGAAGCTGACGGATTCGTAGTCACCCACGGGACGGATACATTGGAAGAAACCGCCTTTTTCTTGGAAATGACATTGAAAACGGAACTGCCCGTCTGTGTCACCGGTGCCATGAGAGGCGGTGCCGAACTGAGTGCCGACGGGCCGGAAAATATTTTATCCGCCGTCAGAATTGCCGCAGAGGATCAAACAAAACAAATGGGTGTCGTCGTATGTCTTTCCGATCGCATCTACTCCGCCCTTGATGTGACGAAAGTACATACTACCAACACCGACACTTTCCGCGACCTGAATTACGGTCCTTTGGGACATGTTTACGGAAAAACCATTATTTACGGACGAAAACCGGTATCTCATAAAAAAATCTATCCCTCAAAAATAGAAGACTCGGTGTGGATCATTCCCGCTTGGTCGGGGATGGACGGGGAAATCGTAAGGGCAGCCGAAGGGAGAGCCAAAGGAGTCGTCATCGACGGTCTGGGCGCCGGCAACGTACCGCCGAAATGCAAAGAAGCAATTTTTGAATTGAGAAAAGCAGGAATACCCGTAGTACTGACCACCCGGGTCCCGACGGGAAGCATCACGGAAGACTACAGCTATGACGGAAGCGCATTGTCAATGAAAGACAGCGGAATCATTTTGGGAGGAGAACTTACCCCATGGAAAGCAAGACTTCTCCTCGCTATGGCTTTGGGAGAAACAAAAGACAACGAAAAAATCCGAGAATATTTTAAATTTTAAAATAGAAAATCAAATTTACCTTGACAGATACAATTCCAATCAATATAATAAATAAGTCAGTCAGCTGTTGCCAAGTGCAATAAAAGGCTGAAAATGCAAGTGGAGAGGTGTCCGAGCGGTTTAAGGTGCATGATTGGAAATCATGTTGCCGGCGAATACCGGCACGGGGGTTCGAATCCCCCTCTCTCCGCCACGAAAACAGAGCCCGTCGAACAAGACGGGCTTTTTTATTTTGTGAAAATGGCAATAATTAAGAAAATAAAAATCTATTTTGCCCACACTTTGACGCATTTTTTTCAGACTGAATTATTTTATATAATAAATACATAATTTAAGCAGCGATAAAATCATACTTCAGGTGTGTCTGAGCAGGCTGCCTATAAGGGAGTGGAAAAGGTAGAGTTTGTCGCAACCCTTGAAAAGAACACCTGCCATATTTGCGGAGAATTGGACGGTACCGTTTATCCGCTGGAAGATATAGCAACGGGGGGTCATGGCACCGCCGCTCCACCCGAACTGCCGATGTACATTAATTCCGTATTACGATGATAATGAAACGCCAAGGTGGATGAGAGATTCGGAGACAGAAGAAGGGCAAGTAATCAATGAGGAACTGACGTTTAAGGAATGGAAGGAAAAATACATAGGTGATGCGAAGAAGAGCCGAATTTCGGAAGAAAAGGGTATTACGAACAAAAGAGAGATAGGAGACCCTGTAAGACGTATTGATCGTGAATATATCCGCTCCCGTGCTTTTGGAGAGAAGTTTGAAAAGTTAGATAATCCGTCGGAAGTGAATCGGCAATTAAAGAAATGCGCACGGAAAGCGCTGTTTAATAATGATGGGAAAATGAATGAAGATATTAGGGAAAATCGTTGGATATGATTATGCGCAAGGAGCTCCGTATACAAGAGAAATTAAAGAGATGATAAGTCGAAATAAGGGAAACATCATTACATTACATAGCCACCCGAACAATAATCCACCGACGGGAAGTGATTTATTATCGGTTTTTTTATGAATTAAGACGTAAACTCCAGCGCTTAGCCGATTCACCGGCGGTCATAACATCTTTGCCACAATGTCAAGTGATGAATTAAAAAAGGTAGATGCCGCAAAAGAATTTCTTTCACAGCAATCTGCCTTCAAATATTTTTTTATTCTATGAATGCTTTTTCATCTTTTCAAGAAATAACCCGGCGATAGGAGAAAACAACTGATATTTCTTCCAAACGAGATACATTTTTGTTTCAAGAAGTGGCGCTAATGCTCGGAAGCGTAGTTCGCTGTCTGCTCCCGTATCCACTAACCCGTCAAAGGTCAGCATATATCCGAGTCCTTCTTTAACAAAAACAGAACCGTTGTAGGCAAGGTTCACCGTCCCTGAAAGATTCAGCATATCGATCTTCTCGCCGCACCAGCGGGCGATGTCAAATTTCATCCCCTGCTCGGAGCAGATCAATGGAAGCCCCAGCAAGTCATCAAAACGGATTTGCTTGTTTTTAGAAAGAGGATCACTCTTTTTTATCACCAGCCCCCAAGTGTTTACGCCCGGAAGCTCCAAATAATTGTAGCGAGAGAGGTTCGGCGGTTCGGCAATGACGGCAAAGTCTATGATGCCCTGATCCAGCCGTTCGATGACTTGCTCTGTATTGCCGCTGGTCAGATGATAGCGGAATAAGGGATATTCTTCTCGAAACATTTTGATTATCCGTGCAAGATATTTGATCTGGTGAGATTCTGCACAACCGATATGTACATCGCCACCGGAAATGTCATCCATGGTTCTGAACTCATCCAGTGTTTTATCTACGATATCCAGAATATCCTCCGCCCTTTTTCGAAGTAACATCCCTTCCTCGGTGAGTGTCAGTACTGTAGCACCTCGACGGAAGAGCTTTTTTCCCAATTCCTGCTCCAATTCCTTGACTTGTTTGGAAAGGGCAGATTGGGAAACATGGAGCGTTTCCGCCGCCCTGGTCATATTGCCTGCCCTGGCAATTTCTAAAAAATAACGCAAAACCCGCATTTCCATATCGCTGCCTCCTTATCTGTTTTCATTTAGTGTAGCACAGCAGCCTATTCCTTTCAAGAATACTACCCTATGAGATATGAATATTAGACATATTTACGTACTCGGCCTATACTAAAAACACAGGAGGTACAAAGGAATGCCAGAGGCGTCTGATAAGTTTGGCATCTTCTATCAAAATCTTGAGGATGCAGGGTGTGATGCGAAGACCACCCAAAAGTGCATGATGCTTTTTCAAGTAGGAAATCTTCGGGGAATGCTGCCGATTCTTTCCGATCATCGAAAAGGACTTCTTAGCACAGTACGCGCAGGTCAAAAGAAAATAGATTGTCTCGATTATCTCCTTTACCAAATTGAAAAAGAGACTATATAGGAGGACTTCACTATGAACATGAACTTTGATTTTAACAATCCGACCCGAATTCTATTTGGAAGCGGCAAACTGAGCGAACTGGGCAATCAGCCCATGCCGGGGAAAAAGGCGCTTCTACTGATGTCCGGCGGTAAATCCGCCAAAGTCAGCGGGGCCTATGAACGAACGGTAGAGCAGCTCCATAAAGCAGGCGTAGAAATCGCCGAGTTTGCCAAAGTGATGGAGAATCCGCTGAAGGATATGGTAATGGAAGGCGCTGCATTTGCAAAAGAGAACGATTGTGACTTCATCGTGGCTCTGGGAGGCGGTGCGGTACTGGATTCCGCTGTGGCGATTGCAGCCATGGTCACCAACCCCGGTGACCTGTGGGACTATGTGAACGGCGGTACCGGCAAAGGCCAACCACTGGTAAATCCTGGTCTGCCTATCGTAACCATTACACTCACAGCCGGTACCGCATCGGAAATCAACTGCTGGGGCGTTATTTCCAACCCGGAAACCCATGAGAAGATCGGTTTCGGCTACCCAGAGTTGACGCCCGTACTGGCTGTGGTAGACCCGGAACTGATGAAAACTGTTCCCGCGAAATATACGGCCTATCAGGGATTTGACGCGCTATTCCACAACACCGAGGTGATGATGTCTAACGGCGTGAATATCCTGAGCGAGACTATCGCCCTTTCAGCTATCGAAAACATCGCCAGGTACCTGCCCCGCGCAGTCAAGAACGGCAGCAATCTGGAAGCAAGAGAACACATTGCCTATGGCAGTACCATGGCAGGCATCGCCATGCAGCTTACCTCTACCACGGCGCAGCACTCTATGGAACATGCTATGAGCGCTTATCATCATAACCTGCCCCACGGTGCCGGACTGATTATGATTTCAGTGGAATTTGCCCGCTTTTTTATCGAGCGACACGCCTGCGATGAGCAGTTTATTAAAATGGCCCGTGTCATGGGAATGCCCGAAGCAGAAAAGGCGGAGGATTTCCTTGTCGCACTGGCCAAATTGCAGGAAGCCTGCGGCGTAGCGGAGCTGAAGATGAGCGATTACGGTATTCAGAAAGATGAGTGCATGACGCTGGCTGTGAACGCCCGCGAAACTATGGGCGGACTATTCCAGGCAAACCCCTGCCCGATGTCGGATGAAGAATGTGCAGGCATCTTTGAAAAGGCATACCGGTAATGGAATCGAAATAGAAGAATTATCTAAATGGAGACTGTAAAATTAAATAACGGCGTTGAAATGCCAATGGAAGGTTTCGGAGTATTTCAGGTAGATGATTTAGCAGTATGTGAACAGGCTGTCGCGGACGCAATTTCCGTTGGCTATCGCCTATTTGATACGGCAAGCGTCTATAAAAATGAAGCGGCAGTAGGTGCGGCGATTCGCAAGAGTGGCTTGTCCCGCAGTGATTTTTTTGTTACATCTAAAGCATGGATTGCAGAAATGGGCTATGAAAAAACCAAGGGGGCATTTGAAAAAACGCTGAAAAATCTCGGTATGGACTATCTGGATCTCTATCTGATTCATCAGCCATTTTCAGATTACTATGGCGCATGGCGTGCAATGAAAGAACTATATAAAGAAGGACGCATTCGGGCGATTGGTGTGAGCAACTTTACCAGTGACCGGATTATAGACCTCTGCTATAACACGGAGATTATTCCCGCCGTGAATCAGATTGAATTGCATCCATTTTATCAGCGCACAGAGGAATTAGATATCCTGAAAGAATACGGTATCCAGCCTCAGGCGTGGGCGCCGTTTGCGGAGGGAATGAATGGGATGTTTACAAACCCTGTCCTTTCTCAAGTTGCAGCCGCTCACAATAAGTCTGTCGCACAGGTAGTTCTGCGATGGAATCTTGAGCGCGGCATTTCTGTTATTCCGAAATCAGTCCGCAAAAACCGGATGGAAGAAAACTGGACGGTATGGGATTTTAAACTGAGTGCCGATGAAGTAGAGCGGATTGCGCAGCTCGACTTGAACCGACCGCAGATGCTGGATACCCGGAATGTCAATGAGGTTCGTCGGGTCTATGGATTCGAGGAGAATCCGGTTATCACCAGCCTGTAATAGGAGGGATGTCTATGACGATTTTTCCATTGGAGCAGGGCAAAAACGGACAGGCCCCGGCAATTTCTCTTCCTGGTGGACTGGAACTTCCCGTCGTGGGTCTTGGCACCTACTCACTTTATGGAAGCACCTGTGTCAATGCAGTTCGCACCGCTCTTGCCAAATGTTACCGCTTAGCAAGATAATATTAATAATAACCGGCTGCAAGTGCAGCAAGCGTAATGACTCAGAATAGGCACTGAAAAAATGGTTGAAAAGGTGGAATAGCAATGTCTAAAACGCATGTGTTTTTTGCTCGGGCGAGCGTGCCGTATTTTCTCACGAATGAAAAATGGTATTATAGGGATGAAAACGGGGAGCTGTATCTTACAGCGGATGCCCCGCCGGAAGCGGTAGAAAGTTATAAAGAGTTTTTTAAAGAGCCGGAATTTGATAAAGACGGATATATGACATTGGTATAGTTAATCACAAGATAAAAAATTCGAGTTAAATCAGCACTCATGACGAGTGCTTTTTTATTGCCCTTCTAGGTGTTGATCTGTATGGCAGAAAATACAAGGAACGAGGTTTTATAAAAGATATATAAGAACATATCTTGGACAGAGTTATTTTTGTGCTATAATTGCTTCAATATCATGAGAATAAACAGGTGAGGGTATGGAAATGAAGGGGAAGATTTTACGTATTTTCTTTGTTGCATCCATCTTTTTGATGGCGGTTCATCCGTCTTTGGAGGCAAAGGAGACAAAACAAAATCTTGTTGCTTCGGCAGCGCAAAATATAATTGAAAGAGAGCTTTCTCGAAAAACGGTTGTGCAGGGGAAGGAAATTTCTTTTACAGGGCGAAATAAGGGTAACGCTGCCGATATGAAGATAAATGCGGCGGTAGAGGAAAAGGGAAAAGTTGTTGATTTAAATAAAGTATCTCTGCCGGATAAACGGATTGAAATCAATTTGGCAAGCCGTCTTTTAAAGCTTTATGAAAATGACAAGTTGGTCAAAGAGTACGTCGTGGCGGTGGGCAGTCGTGAAACGCCGTCTCCTTTGGGGGAATATGCCATTACAGAAAAAGAGATCAATCCGCAGTGGATCGATCCGAAAACGTTAGATGTCATGGAGTCGGGACCATGGAATCCTTTGGGGTACAGATGGCTGGGATTTTACGGAACATACGGGATTCATGGCACAAATGCACCGCGGTCTATCGGGAAATATGTCTCTCAGGGCTGTATCCGTATGGACGAAAGCCAAGTAGAAAATTTATATGAATTGACACCTTTGGGAACGCCGGTGAAGATCATTTATGAAAGAATTGTAATTGAAAGGGAAAAGGATCATACCGTTTCCTATCGCATCTATCCCGACGGCTACGAGTGGCAGCCTTCGGATATAACAAGTGTAAAAAAAGCGCTTTCCCTTTATGGAGTGGAAGATTTTGCAGAACCTTCGGAAATTATCGAAAAGTTGGAAAAATCTGACGGAAGCCGGACTTACATTGCCAAAGACTATGATCTGATCGTTGACGGCCGTAAATTGGAGAAAAAAGCATTGGGAAAAGACGGACAGATCTGGCTCCCCGCCGTTGCGTTGTCGGTGGCGGTGAAAACAGGTGCTTATTGGGATGAAGCGTCTCATACGTTGATGAGTCTCCAAGGGAAGGTGAAGGGGATCGTAAAAAGTGATGTGGTCTATATCAATGCGGAAGAGGCGGCGCAAGTATTTCCCGTCAGGGGCAAACTGACAAAAGATCTGACTTATGAGATAGAAAAAGTAACGACCGAGGGAAATAAATCACAATAGAAAATCAGGAATTTTCAGGAATATAAAATAGGGATGTTTGCAATGAACGAAGAATACTTACAGGATTTATTAATAAGAATGGCTCATCACAGCACGGCTATTGAGGGAAATTCATTCACACAGGGAGAAGTAAAGAGTATCATTGTTTTGAATTATGTTCCTCGTGCAGCAGCTCTTCGAGAAGTTAATGAGGTACTTAATTATAAAAAACTGATGCCTTGGTTGTCAGAGCATCAAAAAGAAGATATCACCATACAGGGAATTAAAGATATTAATCAAATTCTTTTGACAAATATCGATAGCAGAGGCGGGCATTTTAAAGTCATACAAAATATGATTACCGGCGCAGATTTTGAAACTGTTCATCCTTATATGGTGCCGGAAGAAATAAAGAAATGGACAGATGATTTATCGTGGCGGCTTAAACAAGCAAAAACGGAGCGGGAGAAAGTAGAAATCATTATGGATCAGCATATACGCTTTGAACGGATTCATCCGTTTTCTGACGGGAACGGAAGAACCGGCAGAGCACTGATTATATGGTCGTGCTTACAGCAGGGCTTGATGCCTGTCGTAATAAAAAAGGAACAAAGAAAATCTTATATCAATGCGTTAAACAAGAAAGATATAAAAGAACTGACGGAGATGGCGGTTGATTTACAGACGGAAGAACGGAAAAGAAAATTTATTTTTGACGAAATGAAAGCAGATGATGAAAGGGCAAGAAGAGATTCAGAACTGAAATCGTGAAAGCAGGTAACAGATATATTATTTGAAATCCCGAGTGAATCTTGGGATTTTTTATTTCAAAAAATGAGGTTAAAGAGGCTGCTCACAAAGATTGACAAGTCAGGGATATCTGTATTACGGTGTATTACAGGAAGAGGAAGGGAGAAATGATGATGACCATATCCTTGAGACTAAACGAAGAAGATGGAAAACTTTTTAAAAAATATGCAGAGATGCATGGAATGACCGTATCGGAAATGGTGAGGCGTGCGGTTATAGAAAAAATAGAAGATGAATATGATCTTAGAGCCGGGATGCAAGCTTATGAAGAATATGTAAGAGACGGTAAAAAAAGCAAACCCCTTGAAGATCTTTGGAAAGAATGTGACTTATGAGTTATAAAATCTATACAAGTCCGAGTTTTGACAGAGAGTTTAAAAAACTTGACAAATACACACAAATCCTGATCCGAGGATGGATAAAGAAACATCTGGAGAATAGTGAAATTCCCGAGGTAACCGGAGAAAAAATGACGGAAGAAAAATCCGATCTGTGGCGGTACAGGATCGGAGAATACAGAATCATTTGTAAGATTGAAAACGATGAAATGATTATTTTAATGCTGCGCATCGGTCATGAAGGGGATATCTGCTGCTGATTCAGAAAAGCGGATTTTTGATGAGGCTGACTTTTGCGCTGCTCCGAAAAGGTTTTGCAACTGAAGTTGCGGGAGGTGCATATGGGTACGTATATTGATTTTTCAAATTGTGAAATCGATCGTTATAAAGGCTACAGAGGGGCAAACGGGAAGAAATTATCTGTCATTTATAATGGTGAAAGATACATGCTCAAATTTTCCTCAAAAAGCAGCGAAGACAGTTACCATAATACTTGTATAACCGAATATATAAGCTGCCACATCTTCAACATCATCGGAATCGAAGCGCAGCAAACTCTTTTGGGGCATTATAACGGACGTCCTGTTGTGGCATGTAAAGATATGGAAACAGACGGCTTTCGCCTGATGGAATTTTTGATGATAAAAAACATGTTCCTTGAATCATCAGGGAAGGGGACCGACACTGATTTAGCCGATATTATGACTGTCATAGAAAAGCAGCAATTATATCCCGCGGAGGACTTGAAAAAATATTTCTGGGATCTTTTTGTGGCGGATGCTTTTATCGGAAATTTTGATCGCCATAACAGCAATTGGGGACTGTTGGTCAATCCTCAAAGCAGAAATGCGAAACCGGCCCCTGTCTATGATTGCGGTTCTTCGTTATATCCGAGACCGGATATGCAAGAAATGGAAAAGATTTTATCTTCTCCCGATGAAATAGATAAAAGAGTTTATGTATTTCCTACCTCTGCTATACAAAGTGATAATAAAAAAATCAATTATTTTGATTACATTTCCTCATTAAAAAATCCGGATTGCACGGCGGCGGTCAGGAGAATTTTACCTGAAATCGATATGGAAAAAATTGATTCCATGATAGACAATACGCCCGCTCTGCCCATACAAAAACAGTTTTATAAGGAAATGTTATTACAAAGAAAAGAAAAAATTTTAGACTTTACTTTGGAGAAATATAATAAATTATCTTTGCAGTGAAATATTCTTATCATTTCTACACTTATGTTCAAAGCGGAAAGGAATGAAAAAATGAATTTAAACTATGAGAGGGCTTTAAAATCAGAAATTATGAACGAAGCATACACAGGTTTACTGGCCGATTTTATTGATTACTTTAAAACAAATAAAATTGATTGGGAAGATAATCCGAATGAAAAAGAACCTATGATGATATTGTTCAGAAAAACACAGGCAACTTATCATGAACTTATGAGAATGAATATGGAAGAATTACAAGAGGCGATAGGGCAATTCAAATTGATGAATGATTTGTTGACAAAATTAAGAGAGGCCGGTCATGAATGATCTTATAGATAAAACGACGGATGTGCTCATAGATGTATGCTACCGAGATTATGCGGAAACCGCCCGGCCGAAAGCCTATCTTGTTGTCGGGCAGCCGGGGGCCGGAAAAACACAAATAATCAGAGAGATTTGCAAAGAAAAAGACATTGCTTACATCAATGGGGACGGGTTTAGGAAATTTTATCCCGAATATCATGAACTGTATAGAAAACATGGGGATGAACTTGTAAATATCACCAAAGGATTTTCCGGTGCAATAACGGAAAGACTTATAGAGAAATTGAGTGACAAGAGACTGGATCTGATTATTGAAGGAACATTGCGGACAACCGATGTGCCGGAGAAAACAAGAGCCTTATTATCGCAAAAGGGATATAAAACGGAATTGGATCTTATTGTGGTAAAACCGGAAATTTCATGGTTAAGAACACGCAGAAGATATGAGGAAATGAAAAAAGAGGGGATGACGCCCCGAATGACACCGAAAGATCATCATGACAAGGTTGTTAAAAGTTTACTGAGTAATTTAAAAGCGTTGTATCAATCAAAGAAATTTGATGAAATAAAATTATATCAGCAAAAAGAGGGCGTTCTTACCGTCATATATTCGATGGAGAAAACACCGGAGACAGATCCGTCAATGATAGTCGAGAAAGAATTCCAAAGAAAATACACAACAAAGGAAATTCCTCAGATAAAAGATGAGTTTAAAAATTATATATCTGAAGATGAATTAAATGATTTGTTCGAAGGGAAAGCAGGGGAAACAACGGAATCGGAAATATAATCTTGTGAATTTTCCATAAAATAGGGGGATACGGGGTATGTGGATCGTTCTTCAGTGCATTTTGACTCTTTTAGTACATCTGATTATCATTGTGCCGGTATTTGCCTTAGTTAAAGAATTATTTCCCGTTCCTAAAATAGATGCTTTTTTTGCCTATGTTCTTCCCTTTTTCCATATACCGGTTAATCAAAATACAATCTTACTTACGGAAGTGGCTTCCTTAATTTTTCTTGTATGTTTTTTATGGAGTTTTATTTTACCGTATTTTCCAATCACAGCTTGGCTTCAACGGTTTTTTGCCGGTCAGCATAAACCGAATACGGAAGAACAAAAAAAGATCAATGAAACTCTCCTCTATATGAAAGAAAAAACAAATGCCGACCCGGAAAAATATAAATATTACGTTGTAAGAACATATGAAACCAATGCTTTCGCATCCGGCAAAAACGACATCACAATTACAAGTACCATGATACGTACTTTTTCTGTAGATGAAATGGCAGGAATCATTGCTCATGAAATGGGACATCATAAAAATAAAGATGTAATTTTTATGGATATTGCAAATGGGATCATTTTATTAAGCGGTATTTTTCAAAGGATTTTAAATTTTTCTATCCGAATATTGAATTTGGGCCGGTTTATTCCTATTTTTGGAATTATTGCAGTCGGTTTTGCCATATTTTTCGCTTTATTCCTGAATGTTTTTGCATTTTTAATTTATTTACCGACACGGATTATTGATCTGTTTTTTAACCGCCAGATTGAATACAAAGCTGATTCTTATGCGGTAAAAATAGGATTAGGAAAAGAACTGGCAAAAGGACTATTTAAATTTGGTGATTTTTTTGGAGATTCTCCCTGGTGGAAAATACCCATATTGGATCATCCCAGATTGCAAAGCCGGATCAGAAGTATTCATAAACAGACATATAAAGATAAACCATCTAAAAAACTGCCTTTCGAAAATATCTGCCGAGAATTAGAAATTGATATTTAATACTTGCTTAAAAACTGACGGAGTAAAAAGAAAGGAATGATTTATTTATGAAATATATTTATCCCGCCATATTTCATCTTGAAAAAGAAGGAGGTTTTTCTATATTTTTCCCCGATATAGAAGGTTGTTTCAGCCAAGGAGATACGCTTTCTGAAGCACTGGAAATGGCAACTGATGCATTGAATTTAATGTTGTGGGAATTAGAAGAAGAAAAAGCGGTCATTCCGAAACCGTCCTTGCCGAATACAATAAAAACCAAAGATAAAAATGATTTTATAACTATAATCAGTGCGGATACCATAGAATATAGAAAAAAGTATGATAAAAAAGCTGTAAAGAAAACGGTATCTGTTCCTCGCTGGCTGAATATCATGGCAATTGAAAAAAATATAGATTTTTCTGATTTATTACAAAAAGCATTGATAAAAGAATTGAAAATATAAAAAAATAATAGTGGCAGCAATAAAAAAATCATCGGCGAGAGATTTCCGATGATTTTTTTATGTGTAAAGATGATTTATGAATTGAAGGGCGGTATTTATTTTTCCAGACCGAGTTCTTTTTTGTAGCGGGTCATACCGTCGATACAGAGCTGCATGACGATGTTTTGATCAAGGCCCAGATAATCAAATCCCTTTTTTATGACATCTCGGTTGCAGCCGGCAGCAAATCGTTTGTCTTTGAATTTCTTTTTTAATCCTTTCAATTCCATACCGTCGATGCCTTCGGGGCGCATGAGAGCATAGGCCATGATGACGCCGGTGAGTTCGTCTACGGTGAAGAGACTCTTTTCCAAGTCGGTTTTCGGTTCGAATTCATCGCTGCAAAGGCCCCAGCCGTGGGAAATGATGGAGTGGATGTCTTCTTCATCAATTCCTTCCGGTTCTAAAAGTTCACGGACATGATGACAATGTTCGTCGGGATATTTTTCATAATCCACATCGTGAAGATAGCCGATGGCTTCCCAGTGATCCCTGTCCTCATGATAATGGTCCGCCATGGCGCCCATGGCGGCGCTGACGGCCTGTGCATGGAGCAGGAGATGATCTTCCGTGGTGTGTTTTTTTAATATTTCTTTTGCTTTTTCTAAAGTGAGCTGACTCATGATGACCTCCTTTATTTATGAAATGGTAGTCTCGTTTTATATCTTTGTCAAATGCGGTTGTTTAATAGTAAGATAGAAAGAGATTATTTTTCTGAAAGGAGATTTTTCATGACGGCGATGACTCGGTTTATTGAAATGCTCAAAACTCATAACAAAATTGTTTTTTTCGGCGGAGCCGGTGTTTCTACGGAGTCGGACATTCCTGATTTCCGCGGGAAAAACGGTTTGTATAATCAAAAAAATGATTTGCCCTGGTCTCCGGAAGAAATGTTGTCTCATCATTTTTATGAAGAGCATCCGGAGGAGTTTTATACTCTCTATAAGGAAAGAGAGGGCATGATGCTTAATGCACGGCCGAACCGCGCCCACTACTCACTGGTAAGGTTGGAGAAAATGGGGAAATTGTCGGGGATTGTCACCCAGAATATTGACGGGTTGCATCAAAAGGCAGGAAGTGGGAATGTGATGGAGCTTCACGGTTCTATTCTTAGAAATATTTGTTTGAAATGCGGAAAAACAGTAGGAATGGAAGAATTTATCCGTCTTTGCAATCCTATTCCTCATTGTCCCGATTGTGGCGGCATATTGAAGCCGGATGTGGTGCTTTATGAGGAATCCCTTGATCCGAATGTCATTGATGATGCGATTTATGAAATATCCCGGGCGGATATGCTCATTATCGGAGGGACAAGTTTGGTGGTTTATCCGGCGGCAGGGTTTGTCAATTATTTCCGCGGTGATGCTTTGGTGATGATCAATAAGGATGCAACCGATCGGGACGGGCAATGCGACTTGGTATTTCGGGACAGCGTAGGGCAGATTTTGGAGGAAGGAGTCAAAGGACTGGAAAGTTAGAATTTTCCTGATGAAATGGTTTTTGATTAGACTATAAAACTTTATCGAAAAAAATCTATAAATTTGATTGACTGAATATATAAAAAAATTTATAATATAAAACAAGCATTAACAGGTCTGTGGTTGAAAATCGAAGCCAGTCGCAGGCGAAGCGATCCACTTAAGATGTCCGAAGGACATTGAGCATGGTGCGGTTTAGAGGTAAGTCCTGCCGAGAAAATCGAGAGGGTTAGTAGTGAGAGGAATTCCGGGTAGCAAAAACTCCAGCAGGCGGGTGTGGGGGCAAAAACCAGGTCAGCTGTTTATGCTTTCCAATTGAAAAGTAAAGGCCGGGAACAAAAGAAGTAGTCATGAAGGATTTCTAAAGAGAGGGCGGCATCGGTGGAAACTGCCTGAAGTTGTCATGATGAAATGCATTTGTGAGCTGAAGAGGGGAAGGAGTTTTTCTCTGGTATCTTCTTACGTGAATCTGCGTTAAGATGGAGCGGCTTTTTAGCTGACAGAGTGGAATTGCGGGCCACCGTCTCTGTGAGACGGGGTCTTTTTATTTATGTGTTTGTATTGGGAGGAAAGTTATGGAAGAAATAAAAGTGTACGATACGCTGACCGGAGAAAAAAAGATTTTTGAACCGATAACACCGGGGGAAGTAAAGATTTATGTCTGCGGGGTGACGCCTTATAATCATCCTCATATCGGGAATGCCCGTCCCGCTGTTACATGGGATGTCATCCGGCGGTATCTGACCTATATCGGATACAAGGTGACTTTTGTACAGAACTTTACCGATGTGGACGATAAGATCATCAATAAGGCAAATGCGGAAGGAACGGACTGGAAAACCGTTGCAGATCGGTATATCGATGCGTATTTTAAAGTCATGGATGCCATGCATATCCTTCGGGCCGATGTATATCCCCGTGTATCCGATCATATGCAGGATATCATCGATATGATCACCTGCCTGATTGAAAAAGGTCATGCTTATGTTCTCGGGGAAGATGTTTATTATGATATTTCCACCTTTGAACATTACGGCGAATTATCGGGAAGAAAAATAGATGACATGCTTGCCGGTGCACGAATCGAAGTGAATGAAGGCAAGAAAAATCCCGGAGATTTTGCTCTGTGGAAGGGAGCCAAACCGGGCGAACCTTTCTGGGAAAGTCCTTGGGGAAAAGGCCGTCCCGGCTGGCATATCGAATGCTCCGCCATGTCCGTTCATTATTTGGGAAAAACTTTTGATTTCCATGGCGGCGGCAGTGACTTGATATTCCCTCATCATGAAAATGAAATTGCCCAGACAGAGGGCTGCACGGATTGCAAATTTGTCAATTACTGGCTCCATAACGGATTTATCACGATCAATTCGGAAAAGATGAGTAAGTCTCTGAACAATTTCTTCCTTGCAAAAGATGTGCTGGAAAAATATTCCGGCGATGCACTCCGTTATTTCCTTCTTTCCGTCCAGTACAGAAATCCTCTGGATTATTCTCAGGAACGTTTGGATGAATCGGAAAAGAACATGGAACGTTTGAAAGAAGTGATTCGCCGCATCAAAGAATTGAAGGGAAGAGAAGGAACAGAAAAGACGGAAGAATCGGCTGCTCTTTCAGCGGCTGCGGAAACGGCAATGAAAACTTTCCATGAGGCGATGGACGATGATTTCAATACCGGCATGGTTACCGGCGCCCTGTTCGATTTGGTGAAAGCGATTAATATTTACGGTGCAGCTTGCGACGGCGGTATCGGTGTCGACGGAGAAGCGGTTTCCAAAGCTTATGATACGCTGAAAACCATTATGGATATTCTGGGCATTTTGGAAAGAGAATGGAAAGATGAAGGCGTGGCAGATGATAAATCCTATAAGGAACTGATGGATGTCATTTTATCGATCCGCCAGAAAGTCAGAGAAGCCAAATTATATGATCTGGCTGACGAAATACGGGACAGATTGGGAGAAATCGGTATTGTGATCGAAGATACCCCTGCCGGAGCAAGGTGGAAGAAACGTGGACTTTAAGAGGGTCGTTTTCTTAAAAAAACAAATGGCAAATAAAATGGGACATATGGGAGAAGAGCTGTCCGAGCAGGATGTATTTTCCATGGATGCTCTTACTCTTGCCTATATGGGCGATGTCTGTTGGTCCTTTTTTATCAGAGAAAAGCTGATTGCCACAGGAATTTATAATGTACAGATTTTAAACAGCCTTGCCTCTGAAATTGTATCGGCCCGCAGACAGAGCCGTATTCTCTTTGAAATCAAAGAACTTCTATCCGAACGGGAGCTGAAGATCTGTAAAAGAGCAAGAAATACAAATTCTTCGGTGCCGAAAAGTGCGACTGTAGAGGAATATAGGGAATCTACCGCTTTTGAAGGGCTTTTGGGATATTTATATTTATCCCGCCAAGAAAAACGTCTTGATTTTCTGATGAATCGTGCACTTACTTATGTAGCGGGAGAGTTCCGAGATGAATGATCGTACCTATGGCAGAAGCGGAAAAGAATCCAAGGGAGCGGAAAGGAAGAAAAAAGTCCGCCGTCCCGGGGAGGAAGCGCAAAAATACGGATCAAGAAAAAATTCTTATGAAAATGATCTTATGATCGGCGGAAGGAACAGTGTGACCGAATTTCTTCGATCCGGCAGAGTAAAAAAGATTTTTGTAAAAACGGGTAAAAAAGACGGACGGCTCGATGAATTGATTGCTGAAGCAAACTCTTCGGGAATTTCCGTCCATGAAACAGAAGAGTCGGAACTGGATGCCATGACAGGCGGGATCCGTCATCAAGGCGTGGCGGCATTGTTGAAACCTTATGAATATGCCGATTTGAATACTCTGCTTGAAAAAAATCAGGAAAAAGATCCTATTCTTATCCTTTTGGACGGAATGGAAGATGTGAGAAATTTGGGAGCGATCGTCCGTACGGCGGAATGCGGCGGAGCAACGGCCGTGCTTCTTCCGAAGCATAAAAGTCCGCCCGTCACTGCGGCAGCCATGAAAACGGCGGCAGGGGCATTTGCGTATCTTCCGGTTTGTCAAATCGGAAATATACGGCAAACACTGGAGTTTTTGAAAGAGAAAGGTTTCTGGGTCGTAGCGGCCGATATGGACGGCGATATCATCTATGAATCAAATTTAAAAGGACCGCTTGTTATCGTTATGGGAGCAGAAGGAAAAGGAGTCAGTCCGCTGACGAAAAAAATGTGTGATTTTTCCGTGCGGATTCCCATGAAAGGAAAAGTTTCGTCTTTAAATGTTTCCGTAGCGGCGGCTCTTGTTTTATATGAAGCCCTTCGGCAGAGGATGTAGCATGAAAGATTTATATCTTGTTGACGGGTATAATGTCATATTTTGGCTGCCTCAAGAATTTGACAAGACCGATTTGGAATCAAGCCGCAAAAAATTAATAGATTTGATGCAGGATTACGGGGCGCATAACAATGTGGAAATCATCGTGGTTTTTGACGGGAAAGGCAGATCTCTTCAAGCGGAGATAGAAACCGTATCTTCCTGTTTTCACGTGGTTTATACGCCGAGCCGCATGACGGCGGATTCCTATATCGAAAGAGAAGCATACCTCAGAAAAGAGGAATATCGATCCATTTTTGTCGTGACCTCCGACGGAGCGGAACAGAACCAAGTATTGGGAAACGGTGCTTACCGTATGGCGGTAGCCGATTTGGTCCGTTCATGGAATGAAGACAAAAAGGTGCAGTCTGCTTTTATAGAGGGAAATAACAGGGCAAATCTGCGAAGTGAAATCGGAAGAAATATTCCTCTCGAGATACAGGAAAAATTAAACCGCCTCAGGAAAAAATAAAAAAGCTTTTCTTTATTTTATTGACCATATCCCATCCATGTTATATACTATTGTTTGACATTACGTTTTGTGAAATTTCTGTATCTTTCGGGATACACAGGAGGATGTACAGTGAAATATGCATTAATCGGATTAACCATGGTGGTGGCCTTATTTCTGATCATCATTATCGTGTCTCAGGAATCTAAACAACCCGGTATGGGAAGTGCGATCGGAGGCGGTGCAGAAGGAATGATGGGCGGAAAAACCCGGGGCAAGGATGCGGTCCTTTCGAAGTTTACCGTTGTATTCGGCATTGCCTTTGCGGTGCTCTGTCTTATACTCGGGCGGTATATGAATACATTCTGAAATGGTTTGAGGGCTTGCTTGATCGCAAGCCTTTTTTATTTACAGGAGCAGAGGAATGGAAGAAAAAGAAAAGTTATCCTATAAACCCGGGACAATTTTACAGGGAGTATATAAGTCTTACGGGCCTAAATTCGGATTTCTTATTACTGACGAATTACATGAAGATGTTTATATTTCCGACAGAGATCATTTAAATGCCGTGAACAATGATATCGTGGAAGTCCGTACGAAAAAAAGCAGCAGCGGCCGTCATAAGACGGAAGGGGAGATACTTCGGGTTATCGAAAGAGGGGAAGATACTTTTGTTTGTACTTATGAGATGACCTCTTGGGGCGGGGAAGCCGTTCCGATTGATGAAAAAGTAAATATGTATATCCAAATTCCCGAAGGGGATGAAATGGGAGCCGTTACGGGAGCCCGGGTTATCGTAAAAGTGACCCGCTGGCCCGGCGATTATACCGACGCGGAAGGAAAAGTTACTGAAATTATCGGATATAAGGGTGATAAGGGGATCGATATCGATATTCTCATAGCGCAGCATAAATTGCCCCACATATTTTCCGAACAATTAATGGAAGAAGCCGACCGGCTGCCGAAAGAAGTCAAACCGGAAGAAGGAGTGGAAGATTTTCGCGAATTTCCTCTCATCACCATTGACGGCCCGGATGCGAAAGATTTGGATGATGCCGTCTATTGTGTGAAAAGAGAAAACGGACATTTCCAATTGGGGGTCCATATTGCGGACGTAAGCCGTTATGTCGTAAAAAATTCTTTGATTGATGAGGAAGCCTACCGTCGGGGTACTTCCGTCTATTTGGCGGATCGGGTGATTCCCATGCTGCCTTTTCAGCTTTCCAATGATTTATGCAGTCTGAATCATGATGAAGATCGCTATGCCATGTCCTGTATCATGGATGTAGGACCGGACGGAAAGGTCACGACGGAAAAAATCACTCCTTCCATTGTCCGTGTGGCCCGGCGCTGCAGTTATCCCGAAGTCAATCAGGCGTTGAATGAAGGACTTGCGGCAGATGATTTAAAACCATTCATTCCCCAGCTTCATGATTTGAAAGAATGCGCCGATGCACTCCGGAAAAACAGAACGGTCCGGGGGGCTCTTGATTTTGATTTCCCCGAATACAAAGTGATTTTGGACGAGGAAGGAACTCCGCTCCGCATTGATAAAAGAATTCGCGGCGACGGGGAAAAAATGATTGAAGATGCCATGATAGCCGCCAATGAAGCAGTGGCCCGTTATTTGGAGAGTCAGGGACATATGTCCGTCTACCGTGTCCACGGCAATCCGGACAGAGAAAAATTAAATGCTTTAAAACGGACGATGATGATTCTCGGCGTGAGTGAAAGATTGCCGGAAGAGCCGGAACCGAAAGATGTACAGCGTCTGATGGACAGCATTAAAGGGAAAGAAATGGAACCGGTCATCCAAGTGATGATACTCCGTGCCCTGCCTCAGGCATTTTACAGTACGGAAAATATCGGACATTTTGGGATAGCTTCGTCGTGCTATACTCATTTCACATCACCTATCCGCCGCTATCCCGACTTGATGGTACACCGTCTGATTCGTCAGTCTGTCAGCGGCATGTTGAAAAAGAACCGGATGAAGAAACAGGAAGAATTTTTATTCCGGGCAGCGGCTCATTGTTCGGAAACGGAACAAAATGCGACGGAAACGGAACGAGATGTAACAAGCCTTAAGATGACGGAATACATGATTCCCTTCGTGGGAGAGCCCTTTGACGGCCATGTTACGGGAGTGACCCGGTTCGGTATTTTTGTCGGTCTCAACAACGGAGTGGAAGGATTGGTTCATGTCGATTCCATGGATGATGACGAATATGTTTATCAGGAAGATACGATGACGCTGAAAGGAATGCGCGGCGGAAAGCGATATGCACTCGGAATGCCCGTCAAAGTGACATTGGCAAAAGCAGATAAGGAAAAACGGGAAATAGATTTCGTTATGGGAGAAATTCATTCCCCGCTGAATTTGGAAAGAAAAATAAAGAAGAGACCTTCCGGAAAGGCACAGGCTAAGAAAAAACTCAGGAAAGGCAGGGAGAAACACAAGAAATAATGGCAAAAGAAAAAAAAGCACCGCCGATTGCCGCCAATCGTCAGGCGTATCACAACTATTTCATTCATGAAACTTATGAATGCGGCATTGCTCTTACCGGTACGGAAGTGAAGTCCGTTCGCGCCGGCAAAGCCAATTTAAGGGACAGTTTTGCAAAAGTGCAAAAAGGAGAAGTATTTCTTTGGAATGCCCATATCAGTCCCTATGAACAGGGCAATATTTTTAATCATGACCCGCTCAGAACAAGAAAACTTCTTCTCCACAAAAAAGAAATATTAAAAATTGAAAACACTTTAAAAACAAAAGGATATACGTTGATTCCTTTGAAAATGTACTTTCATCACGGGAAAATAAAAGTGGAAATCGGTCTTGCTACAGGGAAAAAATTGTATGACAAGAGGCAGGACATGGCGGCAAAAGCAGCCAAAAGAGATTTGGACAGGCGGATCAAAGAACAGCGGTATGATTAAATAAAAGAAAAGCGAGTTCCCTTTGCGGAGAAACTCGCTTTTTTTTATTTTTGAATGATCGTTTCATTTCGTTTTATGGTTCTTGTCATGTCGCTGTGACCCGTCAGCTTAGTTACGGGGTTTCCTTCCTCCAAGAATTTGACCTCTTTTACATCGGGAAATTCCGTCAAAGTATTTGCCACAAGGGCGGTAAATAATTCTTCTGCCGTGGCGCTGTTTCGCAATTCATTCAATTCTTTGGAGAAATTGACGGTAGCAATGCCGTCTTTGACTTCCACTCCGATAATGCTCAAATTTTTGGGAAGAAGAGGATATTTCAAGTTTCTGTCCCGGGAAATCATTTCCGTAAGAGCTGCTTTATGGAGATCTTCCTTTGTTTTTACTTTCACTTGAACAGGCTTGACCTTCAGAAAATCGGAGGTAACTTCATAAACGGTCAGAACCGCTTCTTGTTCCTTCTCGGAAGTGACGGCCGGGGCCGGCTGAGCAGGAGATGCCGGTTTCGGCGTTTCATTCCACAAACTGCAACCCGACAGAGCGAGGGTCAAAAGACAGAAAGCAGATAAAATATAAGTTTTTCTCATAATATCTCCTTATTTGATCTGAGTGAAATAATCGACAAGACCGTTGAACAGACTTTGGGCAACAGTTTTCGGCGCCCACCTTGAAGTAAGCATCTTTATACGATGTTCATTGGTGATATATCCCAGTTCCAAAAGGACCGACGGCATGACGGTATGGGCGGTGACATAGAAATCATTGCTCCTTACGCCGCGGTTCGGGAAAGATAGATCTTTCATGAGCGACCGATGAAGGGTGTGCGCCAAGAGTAAAGAGCCGTCGCTTCCGGCATAGTAATAGGCTGTAGCACCGTCTATGTCAGGGTTGCTGATGGAATCAATGTGAAGGGAAAGAAAAGCATGGGCATGGGCTTCATTTGCAATATCGCAGCGTGCCTGCAATTCCGCCACATCATCCGCATTAGGTCCGAAAACATCCCGATCGGATGTGCGGGTCATGACGACCTTGGCTCCGGCGGCTGTGAGAAGATCCCGCAAGGGAAGCGCAATGGACAAAGTGATATCCTTTTCGTAAATTTCTTTTCCCCGTAAGCGGCCGATAGCGCCCGGGTCAGTACCGCCGTGGCCGGGATCGATACAGATGACTTTTCCCTTCAGAGCCCGTTTGGCTTTTTCCGAAAGAGAAAGCTTTTCTGTTGTTGCCGGCTCGGCAGCTTTTTGTTTTTTATCCTCCGCCGAAGTTTTATCTTCCGGTTTGAAATAAGTTTTTTTCGCACCGACGATCGGTATATCTACCACCAGACGATGCGGTTTTCCCGCTTTCTTGTCGGGACGGAGGGCAAATACACGGATATCGTCTATACGCTGCGGTTTTGTCAGGAGAATATCCAGATAGGTATCCCCGTCTTTTTCCGAAAGAGTGGCAAAGTCGACAGCTCTGTTATCCATCTCAAATTGAGAAGCTACATTTTCTTTTCTCGTTTTTCTTAAAATGATTTGAAGATTTTTTCCTGCCTCGTCGATGGCGGCTTCCGCTTTGATCGAGCCGGACAGATCCATGGCGATACGTACAAAAGGAGGGTCACCGTCATTGCGGGAAGTCCAACGAAGTGCGGAAACGGCAGTTTCTCTTTCTGATGCCATGACAAAAGAAGTACCGAGAAAGAAGAGAGATAAAATAAAAAGAAACAGTGCAAATATTTTTTTCATGAAGCGCCTTTCTATAGTCGTTCAATCTTTTAACCGCTTGTTTATTTCATAATTTGTTGTTATTTATTATAACATGGATATACAAATATTATTGAATTTAAGTCAAAAATATCGCTAGGGCGATCAAAAAAAGAAGAAAAAGATCGAAATTTTCCATAAAATGACAGAAACCGAGTTTTGTAGTAAAATATAGTATGTATTTTTATAAGAAAAAGAGATAAAAGAGAGGAATTTAATGATATTTTTTAATAGCCGCCGTCGGGAAATCACTATTTCTATGGTTGTCCTCATGTTACTGTCCGTTATTTTTATGTCCGGCTGCATAGGGAATGCGGAAACGGAAAAACAGGAAAGCCAAACGGTTTCCGCTGAAGCGAAAAAAGAACCGTCTGTGGAGAAACGAAATTTCAAACCCGGCGTTGCGACAGTGAAACGTGACAGCACTGTAGAGTACAGTGTGCCTGAAGGCGTTTCCGTTTTGATGTACCATATGGTGGGGGATATAAAAGATAATTCGGCGGTGATATCGGAAAAAAATCTCCGGCGGCAGATGCAATATTTGAAAGACAATGATTATCATCCCATTACAATGGAAGAATTATATGATTATGTCACAAAAGGGGCCCCGCTGCCGTCTCGTCCCGTCTGCATCACTTTTGATGACGGTTATGCCGATTCGTACACCATTGTGTATCCCATGATGAAAGAATTCGGATATCCTTGGACCTTATTTTTGATAACTGATGATGTGGGAAGAGCACCTAACCGCATGACATGGGAGCAGCTGAAAGAAATGGCGGACAGCGGCACCGTGACGATTGCAAGCCATACACTGAGCCATCCGATGCTGCACAATTTAGGAACAAGACAAGAAAAAGAAAATGAAATCATAGGCGCCAATAAAGCGTTAAAATATCGTTTGGGTATCGATAATCCGTGGATTGCTTATCCCTATGGAGACTATGATGAAGAAGTCATCGATATCTGTGTCAAAGCAGGCCTGAAAATGGCAGTGACTACCGACTCGGGCCGCGTCCATGCAGGAAGCTATCCTTATGACCTGAAACGTGTATATATCGGAAATAATGTGTCCCTCACCCGTTTTGCGGAGAGGCTGACCAATGATAATTATGCACCTTTATAAAGGCGGAAAAAATGAAAAAAATTTTTCACAGTCTCACCTTCAAATTTATCATTGTCACTCTGATTTTCTTTATAGTGACATCCCCCATTGTTGTTTTATTCGGCCCTTTCGGTAATTTAAAAAGAGCCGTGGTGGGAGCCATCATGCGTTCCCGCCATCCTCATTACATCACGTGGCTCTTCAGCCAAGAGGAATTGAACAGCATTTTAGGGGTGGTAAAGACGACGGAACAGACAAAGGTACTGTCTTTCAAACCGAGAACGGATCCTACCTTGTCTTTGCAAAAAATTGAAACCACCCGCTTTGTAGGATATCTTTTGGAAATACCGAATCCGAAGCGCGTAGAAGTGGCAACGGCGGCAGATATTCGCGAAAAAGGAGATACCACCAGCCATATTGCGAAAGTTAACAATGCAGTGGCTGCCATCAACGGCGGAGGATTCTATGATCCCAACGGGACGGGAACGGGCCGTCTGCCTTACGGATTTATTCTCCATGAAGGAAAGTATCTTTTAGGGGAACAAGTCGACGATGAAGAAGAAGTGGATTTTATCGGTATGACGAAATCGGGCAATCTGATTGCCGGCACATATAATAAAAAAGAACTCCGTGAATTGGGAGCCGTGGAAGGTCTTACTTTCGGTCCGCCGTTGATTATGAACGGGAAAAAAGTCATCCGCAGCGGCGACGGAGGCTGGGGAATCAGTCCCCGTTCCGCCATCGGCCAGAAAAAAGACGGGACCGTGATGTTCCTCGTCATTGACGGGCGCCAGCCGGGATACAGCATCGGTGCCACCTTGGTGGATGTACAAAATATCATGTTTGAAAAAGGCGCTTATATTGCGGCGAACTTGGACGGAGGGTCCAGTACGACCCTTTACTATAACGGAAATGTAGTGAACAAACCGGCTGATCTTTTGGGAGAAAGAATGATTCCCACTGCTTTTATTGTCAAATAGGAGGCACAGTGAATAAAAAAACATCAGCTTTTATCGCTTGCTGCATCTTGGGGATAGGCGTGCAGGCCGCAGGATATATTTACCTTGATCAAGTCTTGTTTGCACCTCTCTCTGCCGATGATTACAGTGTTTCCGATGCAAAAGAACAGACAAGGGAAGCTTTGGACAAGGCGGGGCGGTTGCTGTTTTCATCAGTCAGTGTCAAAGGAAAGGCTTATTATTCCCACGACTACCACTATATGGCGGATGTATCGGAAGATGAGGTCATCATTTATAATTCGGACAGTATCCGTACGCCTCAGCGGGTGGATCTGAAAAATCAGGGAGTTTCATTTTTCCAGTGGATGCCTGACAGAAATCTGGCGCTTATGGCGCTCTATCCCATTCGATGGCGCGGAGGCCGCTGGGATGTGACTTTGGCAAGGTATAATCCGGAAGGTACGACTCATGAATCGGATGCGCCAATCCAAGATCTGCCGCGAAATGCAAAAATTGTAGATGTGGCTTATTCGACGGCGACCAATGCGGTATATATGAAAATGGAACTGGGGACGGGGCTTCACCGTATTTACCGAACCGACGCCAACTACGATACACGACGCATTTATGTACAGACTTCCCATATCGGGAAAATTGCCGTCTTTTATGATGAAGATAAATTTTTCTACGACGACAGCCAGAGAGGAATCATGTATCTTTTTGACGGAGATGACAGCGGTTGGCGCGTGATTTCTCCGCCGGGGCGGTTTCGTCTGATCGGACTCGGGCAGGATAAAACCATTTATGCGGTCAGGCTGAATTCCAAAGATGAAGTGGTCGGCTACTATACGGGACGCCTCGGCATCGGATTTGACGAAGTAAAAGAATTGGACACGCCCATAGATTTCAACTCCGTTACAGTCCATATGATTGAAGAAGCGGCAGAGGAAGCAGCGAAAAAAGAAACGGCTGCGGAAGAACCAAACCGGTAATCAAGGAAGCCCGACAATATACGGGCTTTTTTTGTGAAATTAATTTTTATAATAAAACAGGGCTGTAAAAATTTGATATAATTAAAAAAATAAATAAGAGGGAGAATCTATGGGAAAAATAAAGACCGGAGATGACAGGCTTATTGTGGCTTTGGATATGGCTTCTCCGAAAGAAATGAAATCGATTGTAAAAGAACTGGGAGATTCCGTTTCCTTTTATAAAGTGGGAATGGAACTGTATTATGCTGCGGGGAATGATGCTGTTTCATGGCTCTGTGATAAGGGAAAACAAGTATTTCTTGATTTAAAGTTATATGATATTCCTCACACGGTGGCACGGGGAATTTCTTCCGTCGCCGATCTGGGAGCCTCGCTTATCACAATTCATGCCGGCGGCGGGCGGATGATGATGGAGGCTGCGGCAAAAGCGGCTCACAAGGCGAAAAACCGCCCGAAAATATTGGCGGTGACCGTTTTGACTTCTTTTGATGATGTACTGTGGAAAGAAACGGGAGAAAATCTTTCCATCGGAGAAAAAGTACTTCATTTGGCGAAATTGGCGAAGGAATCGGGCGCGGACGGCGTCGTGGCATCTCCGAAGGAAGCAAAAGCCATCCGTGAACTTTGCGGTCCCGATTTTGAGATCGTAACCCCCGGAATCAGGCCCGCTTTTGCATCGGCAGATGATCAAAAAAGAGTGGCAACACCGAAGGCGGCTTTGGAATCCGGGGCATCCAGGCTTGTCATAGGAAGGCCGATAACACAGGCGAAAGATCCGAAACAGGCCTTGGCCATGATTTTAAAAGAAATTAAAGGAGAATAATGATGGAAAAAGATGCAGAATCTTTATTGAGGGAGACAAAAGCCATATTGGAAGGTCATTTCCTTTTGACAAGCGGACTGCACAGCTCGCTTTATGTAGAAAAATTTAATGTTCTTCAACATCCGGAATATACGGAAGAACTTTGCCGGATGATTGCCGATCATTTTAAGGATCAGGGAATTGTTACGGTCATCGGACCTGCTACGGGGGGGATCATTTTATCCCAAGTGACGGCAAGGCTGCTGGGAGTCCGTTCTATTTTTACGGAAAGAGAAAACGGAAAAATGACACTTCGCCGCGGTTTTCACATTGATCCGGGAGAAAAAGTCCTCCTTGTGGAAGATGTAGTTACTACGGGAGGTTCCATTCGCGAAGTTGTGGATGTAGTCAAAGAAGCAGGAGGAGATATTGCAGGAATCGGTCTCTTTGTGGATCGTTCCGGCGGGAAAGCGGATTACGGAATTCCTGCAGAAAAAGTATTTCCTCTGGTACGGCTGACTGTTCCGACTTATACGCCGGAAGAATGCCCTCTTTGTAAATCCGGTGTGGCACTTACGGAAAGAGGAAGCCACCATCTGAAAAAATAAAAACAATAAAATAAAATTGACAAAATAAAAAGACGGCGGAAAGGCCGTCTTTTACTATGGATTTTTATATGAAACTTACGAGGATGCTTCCTCCGTTAATTCGCGGATCAGATTATGAACCGTGGTTATCGTTTTAATCTTATAAGCATTGGCACCGCAAAAAATCAGCGCATTGTCCACATCTCCCCGAACGGCACGGATCAATGCCATGGTGATGCAGTAAGGAGTCGTTTTCGGGTCACAGGTTTTCAAGCAGTGAAAGCAGTTGCTTATGCTTGTACGGCAATTCCTTACTCTTTGTACAAATGGATTTAAAATGGCTCTTCCCGGCATATGGACCGGACTTTCTACAATGGTGATATCTTCTTTTTTTGCATGAATATACATTTCTTTAAAGCTTCTGGAAGCATCGCATTCTTCGGTAGCTACAAAGCGGGTTGCCATTTGTACGCCCGAAAGGCCTAAAGACAAATAATGAGCGATGTCGTTTTTATCATAAACGCCGCCGCCGAAAACAACGGGAATTTTTTTATTGTACTTTTCTTCAAAGCCGCGGACGACAGAAAGAATTTCTTTGATTTCATTTTCATAACCGTCATTTTCATGAAGCTTTATATCTTCTCTTGAATAACCCAGGTGCCCGCCCGCTTTCGGTCCTTCTATGACGACCAGATCGGCCGTCGTCTGATGATGGCGATCCCATAATTTTAAAAGAACACGGCAAGATTTGGCGGAACCTATAATCGGAGCGATTTTTGTTTTTGTTCCTCTCACATAGACGGGAAGATCCGCAGGAAGACCGGCACCGGAAAATATGATGTCTGCTCCGTTTTCGACGGCACATTTTGCATAATCGCTGTAATTATATCCTTTTGTCATGATGTTTACACCGAGGATGCCTTCAGGAGCGGTTGCCCTTGCTTTTTTTATATGGAAGGCAAGGGCTCGGCAGTTGGCTTTTATGGTATTTGTACAAAAATCCGGTTCATTAAAACCCGGTTGTGCGGCGGATATAACGCCGATAGCGCCCTCTTTTGCAACAGCGCCGGCAAGGCCCGAAAGGCTGATGCCTATGCCCATGCCGCCCTGTATGATCGGCACGGAGGCGGTGAGTTCTCCTATATGCAGTTCTGGAAATTTCATGATAACCTCAAAATAAAACAAAACAAATAAAATGTATAAGAAAATAAAAACAATTAATTACATGGTTTCTTGTATTTTAGTTTAAATAACGGGTTAAGTCAAGAATATTTTGTACAATAAAATAAAACAAAATATAAATAATTTTTAAAATTGGAAAATGGAAATTCTCATTTGAATGAATAAAAAAATATATCCTCTCCTACTTGCATTTATTTATCATCAGATGATAAAATAATAAAAAAATTAATTGAATTTTTTATAAATTGCAGTAAAAGAATTCAAAAAATACTGTAAATATCGAGTAAATATCGTTATAATATAGCATTATCGGCAGGTGATAAAAATGAGGAAAATCAAACTGAATAAGGAGGAGCGTCGTCATGCGATTGCCGATGTGGTCAGAAATAATCCCTGTTTGACCGATGACGATCTGGCCCGGCAGTTTTCTGTGTCGGCGGCGACCATCCGCCTTGACAGGCAGACTTTGGGAATTCCTCAAATGCGGGAACGGATGGAAAAAGCGGTAAGCGCTCATACGTCAGGTTTCCATGAAGAACTTCAAATTTTAGATTTGGAAAAAGGAAAAAAAGGACTGGCTCTGTTTCATACGACAGAAGCTATGGCAGATATGTCAGGTACGGTTTCTGCGGACCGGTTATACGGTGCGGCAGCAGAATTTGCAGAATCTTTGTCGGGGGAAGTTTTTTCGCCCGTGCAGGTGGGAAATATAAAATATAAAGAACCGGTCGGTCCGGGAGAACAATTGGTGATAAAAGGGAAAATTGCCCTGACGAAGCTGAATAAGAAATATATTTATGTCATCTTCTTAAAGGGGAGCAGCGAAGTATTCAGAGCCAAATTTATCATGGAAGTATCGAACAAATAAAGCGAGGCGTTTTATGAATAAAATTGCAGTAGATGCTATGGGCGGTGATTATGCACCTCTCGAAATTGTAAAGGGAGCGGTGCTGGCAGCGAGAGATTTCAAAATTCCCGTAGTTCTTGTAGGTGATGAAGAACAAATAAAGCCTATCCTTGTCAAACTTCAGGCGGATCGGGATCCGCTGATCGAAATACATCATGCGTCAGAGGTTATCGGTATGGATGAGCATCCGGGAATTGCATTCCGAAAAAAGAAAGATGCATCCATATCCGTAGGAGCCCGCCTTGTAAAAAGCGGAGAATGCGGAGCCCTTGTGGCGCCGGGGTCAACGGGTGCCGCCGTGACGGCAGGCCTTTTAGGAATAGGCCGGATAAAAGGGGTGGAAAGACCGGCTATTTTGACACCGATCCCCAATCAAAAAGGAGGACATACTTTCCTCATCGATTCCGGTGCAAGTACGCAGTCCAAGGCGGAAACACTTCTGCAAAATGCGATTCTCGGCTATGTATATGCCCATAAAGTTCATCATATAGAAAATCCGAAAATCGGCTTGCTCAATATAGGTACGGAAAGTACGAAAGGCAGTTCTGCCGTGACGGAAGCTTATGAATTATTAACCGCCCAAAAAGCGATCCCTTTTGCAGGAAATGCGGAAGGAAGAGACATTATGTCCGGAGAATTTGATGTGGTCGTGACTGACGGGTTTACGGGAAATGTAGTTTTAAAGTTCGGCGAAGGGGCGGCCAACCTGTTCTCTTCTTTATTGAAAGAATCTGTAGAAAAGGGTGGTCTCCGTGCCAAAATCGGTGCTCTTCTCATGAAACCGGCATTGAAACAATATTTTGTAAAACGCCTTGATTATGCGGAATACGGAGGAGCCGTTCTTATGGGGATCAACGGAGGACTTACCATCTGTCACGGAGCTTCTAAAGCCCGGGCGATCAGAAATGCGGTGCATAAAGCCGATGAATTTGCAAAAGCCCGTATCCCCGCGATGATTGAAGAAACACTGAAACAAATAGAAAGCGAAACCGATTAATTTTGAAAAACGATCGGCTGAGGAAAAATAATTGATGAAAAGAAATGGTTCGGCAGGTATTTTAGGAACCGGTCACTATGTTCCGGAAAAAGAATTAACAAATTTTGAACTTGAAACCATGGTGGATACCACTGATGAATGGATCCGCACCAGAACCGGAATTGAAACGAGGCATATTGCATCACCTGAGGAAAATACTTCCGATTTATGTGTCAATGCTGCCCAAAAGGCTCTGGAAATGGCAAACATCACCGCCGAAGAGATAGATTTCGTCATGGTAGCAACGGCATCGCCCGATTATGTCGTCCCTTCAACGGCTTGTCTTGTTCAGAATAAAATGGGAATGACAAAGGCGGGAGCCATGGATATTTCTGCAGGATGTACAGGATATATTTATGCTTTGACAACTGCGGCAAGTATGGTACAGGCCGGTATTTATAAATATGTACTTATCATAGGTGCGGAAATCTTATCCCGTCTGGTGGACTGGCAGGATCGCAGCACCTGTATCCTGTTCGGCGACGGTGCAGGAGCGGCGGTGATCGGCCCCGCTGAAGAAGGATTCGGACTTCTTTCATCGGATCTGGGCTCTGACGGAAGTTTCGGAAATATATTGAACATTCCCGCCAGCGGTGTTGCTGAAAGGGTCAGTCATGAATCGATTGACGATCGCCGCATTTATATCCATATGGACGGGCAAGATGTCTTTAAAGCAGCGGTAAGACATATGGAAAATACGACAATGACAGCTCTCGGTAAAGCGGGACTGACAGGAAAAGATATAGATATGTTCATTGCTCATCAGGCCAATGACCGCATCATCCAGGCTTTGGGAAAAAAATTGGAAATCCCTGATGAAAAATTGTTTGTCAATGTAAATCGTTATGGAAACACATCGGCCGCTTCGGTGGGCATCGCTCTGGATGAAGCAGTGAGAAGCGGCAGGGTAAAACACGGAAACAACGTAGTTCTTACCGGTTTCGGTGCCGGACTCACCTGGGGTTCGGATGTGATGAGATGGATTTGATTTTCCTGTTGTAGAGTATTGGATGAGGTGATATTTTGAAAACAGCATTTCTTTTTCCGGGGCAAGGTTCCCAAAAAGTAGGTATGGTTCGCGATTTATATGAAAAATACGATTCCGTCAAAAAATTGATTAAGGAAGCGGACGATACCTTAGGATTTTCTATTTCTCAAATGATGTTTGACGGACCCGATACGGAATTAATGAAGACGGAATTTACGCAGCCTGCCATTTTGACGGCCAGTGTATGCTGCTTGACCGTTTTAAAAGAGCATGGTATCATTCCTGCCGTAGCGGCAGGGCACAGTTTGGGAGAATATTCCGCATTGGTTGCGGCAGATTCCCTTTCCTTTGCTGATGCAGTTCATACCGTGCATTTAAGAGGGAAATTTATGCAGGAAGCCGTTCCTCTCGGCAAAGGTGCCATGGCGGCAGTCATCGGACTTGATCCGACGAAGATCACCGATATATGCAGTTCGGTTTCCACCGACGACAAACCGGTAGAGGCGGTCAATTTTAACTGCCCCGGCCAAACGGTCATTGCCGGTGAAACTTCAGCCGTGGAAAAAGCTTGCGAAGCTCTTAAAGAAGGGGGAGCCAAGAGAGCAATCATGCTCAAGGTCAGCGCTCCTTTCCATTCCGTACTGATGGAACCCGCGGCTGTAAGATTGAAAGAAGTACTGGACACGATTGAAATAAAAGATGCATCCATCCCTGTGATTGCCAATGTCAATGCAAAAGCGGAAACAGAGGGAGACGAAATCAGAAAAAATCTGATTGCCCAAGCGGCCCATGCCGTACACTGGGAGGAATCGGTGCATACACTGATTGCAGACGGTGCCGGAATTATGATTGAATGCGGCCCCGGCACGGTTCTTTCCGGATTTATGAGAAAGATAGACAAGAGTATTCCGACCCATCATGCGGAAGACATAGCAACGATTGAAGAGACGGTCAATGCATTAAAGGAGGCAAGATAATGGAAGGAATCGAAAAAACTGCGCTGGTTACAGGGGCATCCCGGGGGATCGGCCGCGCCATTGCACTGGAACTTGCCAAAGAAGGATTTGCCGTTGCCGTGAATTACGCAGGAAGTAAAGAAGCGGCAGAAGAAGTAAAAAATGAAATTATGGCTGCCGGCGGCAAAGCATTTGTTCTCCAAGGCGATGTATCGTCCTCGGAAGATGTGGACAGAATTTTTAAAACCGTTAAAGAAGAATTCGGATTCCTTGATGTTCTTGTCAATAATGCAGGTATCACAAGAGATTCTCTATTGATCCGCATGAAAGAAAATCAATGGGATGAAGTGCTCGATACAGATTTAAAAAGCGTATTCCTCACGGTAAAGGCGGCAGGAGCGATGATGATGCGCCGTAAGAAAGGTGCGATTATTAATATTGCTTCCGTTTCCGGCATAACGGGAAATATAGGTCAGGTGAACTATTCTTCCGCAAAAGCAGGTGTTATCGGGCTGACAAAAGCGGCAGCGAGGGAACTGGCTGCCCGGGGAATCCGCGTGAATGCTGTCGCTCCCGGATTTATCGTAACCGATATGACGGATAAAATTCCCGATGACATAAAAGAAGGCATGCTCCATTCCATTCCGCTGAATCGTTTCGGCGCGGCGGAAGAAGTGGCAAAAGCCGTCGCTTTCCTTGCTTCCGATGATTCTTCTTATATTACGGGACAAGTTTTAAAAGTAGACGGCGGAATGGTTATGTAATATAATTTAACATGGTATAATTCCATTGAAAGGTGGTGAAAAGGATGGGGACTTTTGATAAAGTAAAAAATATCGTTGTAGAACAGCTGGGCGTCAGCGAAGCTGATGTACAGATCGATTCCACTTTTATTGATGATCTCGGTGCAGACTCTTTGGACATTGTTGAATTAATCATGGCTTTTGAAGAAGAATTCGATATTGAAATTCCGGATGATGCAGCTGAAAAGATTAAAACTGTACGTGATGCAGTTGATTACATCGAAAAGCAGATTCAGTAAGTTGACTGAACCATGGAGGGCTCCGGGAGATTTTCTCCCGGGCGGCCACTATGAGGAGAACACCTCAAAAAAGCGGACGGCTTTTCTCTGCTATCCGTTTTTTTGAGGTTTTGTCCGATATGGGGGATTTTCTTCCATGATTTAGAAAAATAATAATAGAGAGGTGTTTAAAAATAATGGAAAGACGAGTTGTAATTACAGGACTTGGTGCGGTATCACCCGTCGGGATAGGAGTAGAAGCATTTTGGAACGGCCTTCTGGAAGGCAAATCCGGCATCAATGTCATCACTGCATTTGATGCAAGTGATTTTCCCGTGAAAATTGCAGGAGAAGTGAAAAATTTTGATCCGACACTGGCAGGAGATAAAAAGACGATCCGCCACATGGACAGATATTCTCAATTTGCCGTCGCTGCAGCTAAAATGGCGATGGATGATGCGGGACTGGATATGGCAAAGGAAGATCCGAATATGGCAGGTACCGTCATCGGAACAGGTATCGGCGGTATCAATACCATGGAAGAAACAATTGTCCGTATTCAGGAAAAAGGACCGGCAAAGGTCAATCCTTTTGCTATTCCGATGATGATTGCCAATATGGCTTCCGGGCAGGTATCCATTACACTGGGACTGCAGGGGCCGGTTCTGACCGATGTCACTGCCTGCGCTTCCGGTACCAATGCGATCGGACTTGCGGCAAGAACGATCAAATACGGTGATGCGGATATCATGGTGGCAGGCGGTACGGAAGCTGCCGTTTCTCCGACACCCATGGCAGGATTTGCAGCCATGAAAGCGCTGTCCTCCAGAGACTGCCCGCCGGAAGAAGCATCCTGTCCTTTTGATGCCCGCCGTGACGGATTTGTTCTCGGTGAAGGAAGCGGCATTCTTATTTTAGAAGAATTGGAACATGCCAAGAAAAGAGGAGCCCATATTTATGCGGAAATCTGCGGATACGGCTCCAACGGTGATGCTTACCATATCACCGCACCGAAGCCGGGCGGAGAAGTGGCCTATATTTGTATGGAAAAAGCTTTGAAAGATGCAGGAATTAAACCGGAAGAAGTCGATTACATCAACGCTCACGGAACATCAACTCATTTGAATGATTTAAATGAAACATCGGCAATCAAAGAACTTTTAGGCAAACATGCTTATGAAATTCCCGTGAACTCGACCAAATCCATGACAGGCCATTTATTGGGGGCTGCCGGAGCCATCGAAGCGGTGGTTTGCGCTCTTTCTATTGAACATAACAAAGTACATCCCACCATCAATTTAAAAGAAAAAGATCCGGAATGCGACTTGGATTATGTTGCTGAAGGGGCAAGAGACGTAAAAATCAATGTGGCAATGTCAAATTCTTTCGGATTCGGCGGACATAATGCGGTGATAGTCATGAGGCGTTATGAAGAATGAGTCGGATAGAGGCGCATAGTCGGGAGCGTCTGATGAAAATTCGGGAATTTGCCGAGAAAAACGGTATTCCGCTGCAAAATCTCGAACTTCTGAATGTGGCGCTCACCCATACTTCTT
>ERZ506741.185-NODE-185-length-36202-cov-5.37649_pt1 | contig 36202 bp, 29 predicted proteins | sample MGYA00513047_ERZ506741 | MGnify/ENA metagenome assembly ERZ506741
ATTCCTCTGCTGATTGCCCTTTGTCTTGCCGCATTCTTCAAGCCGATCTATATGGCGGACGGCGTATGTGACTACTTCCTGATGTGGCTCTGTGTCGGCTTCCCATTCGGCATCCGCAGGATGTGTCTCTGGCTCGTTCCCTTCGGTTACGGCATATCCGGCACAGTAGGAATCTTCGCACTCAACATCATCATCGGCGGTCTTATCGGAGGACTCGCCCTGATTGTCGGGCTGCTGCTCGGCATCATCCATACCATCCGAGACATCATCTGATTATCTGAAAAGCTAAGAGGGTTTGTTTCATTCTCCAATTCGGAGCATGAAGCAAACCCTCTTTTTTTGTTGCCCGAAAGCTGGAACAATCTGCCTCTTGCAGATGACGGCGGTGCGGCGAGGAAAGGAGAGAAAACAAAATGAGCTACATGACAGCCGGTAAGCTGCAAGCCTTTGAAGCCCTTATGAAGGAGGTACCCGGCCACAACCACTATGACAGCGGATGCGACGGGATCTGCCCGGAATGCCGGTCGTGTTGCTTCCATCGTCCCTACTGGAAATATCAAACCTGTGTCTTCGAGGAATGTCCTTATTCCCCGGTGAAGTTGTCAACGCTGCGCTGTCAGCCGGTGATGGCAAGGGAGGGATAACCGCATGGCAGTCTATCGCGTCAACAAAAACCGTGGCTACACGGTCATGGCAAATTACCATCTCAGGGATAAAACCCTGTCCCTCAAGGCCGTGGGGCTACTCTCCAAAATGCTGTCCTTCAACGATGGCTGGCAGTTCTCAACGAAAGGTCTTTCGGCGATCTGCAAGGAAGGCCCCGATGCTGTTCTGGCAGCTCTCAGGGAGCTTGAGGACGCAGGGTATCTCGTCCGTCATCAGTCACGGGATGAAAAAGGCCGGATGAGCAGCATGGTTTTCGAGATATACGAGAAGCCGCAGACGGGTTTGCCGGACACGGAAAAACCGCATACGGAAAAGCCGGACACGGATAATCCGTTCACGGGAAAACCGTGTACGGAAAATCCCGCACAATTAAATACTAATCAAGTAATTACCAACGAAAGAAATAACTCTCTGAGAAACTATCAATCTATCAATCTTGATGGGATGGACAGGATGGATGAACGGGAGCAATACAGGGAATTGATCCGGGATAACCTTGAGATCGACATCCGCTCTCAGGACAGGCACTATGACCTTGACCGTGTAAACGAAATTGTCGAGATTATGCTGGATGCTGTCTGCTCCACAAGCCCCACCATCCGTATCAACGGCGAGGATATGCCGCAGCCGGTGGTTAAGTCACGCTTCCTCAAGCTGGACAGCGGCCACATCGACTATGTGCTCCAAGCGATGAACGATTGCCCTTCCGACATTCGGAACATCCGGGCATATCTGCTCACAGCGTTGTATAACGCTTCTCTGACCATAGACAACTACTATTCAGCCCGCGTGAACTACGATTTTCACGGGAAAGGCTGATGCGTAGGCATTCTCAATCAACTTCAAGGGGGGTGAGATGAAAACATGATCCATATTTTACACGGTGTCCCGCCTTAGTGACGGGATTGCCCCGCAAATCTCAGAAAGGAGGTCCCCATGCAGGATGAAGTAAATACCAAAGTTGTTGCGATTGCCATTAAGGGCGGCAAGATCACTGCGGAAGTGTTGAAAAAGGCGCTCGCCAAATTCATCGAGGAAATTGAAAAGGCAGAGAAGCAAGCCTCTCAGCCCAAGACCTATCGGGGCAAGCAGTCCATCAAGCACCTTGTCGAGCAGAACGCCGCAATCAGCAACATTGAAGTGACCGACGGAAACATCAAGTCTTTCGAGCGAACAGCGAACAAGTACGGGATCGACTACGCGCTCAAGAAGGACACCTCTGAGCAGCCGCCGCGCTATCTCGTCTTCTTCAAAGGCCGGGATGTGGATGTGATGACTCAGGCGTTCAAGGAGTTTTCCGCAAAGACGGTCAAGCAGAAAGAAAAGCCATCCCTCAAGCAGAAGCTCTCCCGCAGCAGGGAGCAGTCCAAAGCTCAGCACAAGGAGAAGGTCAAGGTAAAGACGAAGGATCGGGGCGTTGAGCTATGAGAAAGAAACTCGACATCAAAAAGCTCGTCCTTCTCAATCTTCCGTATGTGTTCGCCTTCTACTTTGTGGATAAGCTTGCGGCAGTCTTCCGTCTGGCTCCCGGCACAGAGTTCATCGACAAGCTCACCGGCGGCTTTGCCAACTTCGGCGCAGCGTTTGCCAACCCACTTCCGAGCTTCCACCCGGTAGATCTTCTCATCGGTGTGGCCGGAGGCGCGTTGCTCAAGCTGGCCGTCTACATCAAAGGAAAAAACCGCAAGAAATTCCGCCAAGGGGAAGAATACGGGTCAGCCCGTTGGGGACGCCCGGAAGACATCCGGCCTTACATGGATGATGACTTCTCCAACAATGTCATCCTCACCCAGACCGAGGGGCTGACCATGAATAGCCGACCGAAGCAGCCGAAGTACGCGAGGAATAAGAACATCCTTGTCATCGGTGGTTCCGGCTCGGGTAAGACCCGCTTCTTCGTGAAGCCCAACCTGATGCAGATGCACAGCTCCTATGTGGTCACTGATCCCAAGGGCACAGTATTGGTCGAATGCGGAAAGATGCTTGAGAAAAACGGCTATATCATCAAGTCGCTGAATACGATCAATTTCCGAAAATCCATGCACTACAACCCGTTCGCTTACATCAGGTCAGAGAAGGACATCCTCAAACTGGTCAATACGATCATCGTCAACACGAAGGGAGATGGCGATAAGTCCGGGGAGGATTTCTGGGTCAAAGCAGAAAAGCTCTACTATACCGCACTCATCGGCTATATCTGGTACGAAGCGCCGGAACACGAGAAAAACTTCACTACCTTGCTCGAATTGATCAACGCTTCGGAGGCCAGAGAGGATGACGAGACTTTCAAAAATCCCGTTGACCTCATGTTCGATGAGCTGGAAGAGCGCGACCCTGACCACTTCGCGGTCAAGCAATACCGTAAATATAAGTTAGCCGCTGGCAAAACAGCCAAGTCGATCCTGATTAGCTGCGGCGCACGGCTTGCCCCGTTTGACATCGCGGAGCTGCGGGAGCTGATGAGTTACGACGAGATGGAGCTGGATTGCATCGGAGACCGCAAGACGGCGCTGTTCGTCATCATCTCCGATACCGACGATACCTTCAACTTTGTCGTGGCGATTATGTACTCCCAGCTTTTTAACTTGCTCTGCGACAAGGCGGATGATGTCTACAATGGGCGGCTTCCCGTCCATGTCCGCTGCTTGCTCGACGAGTTTGCGAACATCGGTCAAATTCCAAAGTTCGACAAACTGATTGCTACGATCCGAAGCCGGGAAATCTCAGCATCCATCATCTTGCAGTCCCAGAGCCAGCTCAAGACCATCTACAAGGACGCGGCGGACACGATTGTCGGCAACTGCGACTGTACCCTCTTCCTTGGCGGCAAGGAAAAATCCACTTTGAAGGAACTCAGTGAAATCCTCGGCAAGGAGACAATCGACCTATATAACACATCAGAAACCCGTTCAACCAACAACTCATACGGCCTGAACTATCAGAAGACCGGCAAGCAGCTCATGTCGGAGGACGAAATCGCTGTCATGGACGGCGGCAAATGTATTTTGCAGCTTAGAGGCGTGAGACCTTTTCTCAGTGACAAGTACGACATTACGAAGCATCCAAAATACAAAATGCTGTCCGACTACGATAAGCGCAACGCCTTTGACATCGAGAAATACCGTTCTCACAAGCTGGTAGTCAAGCCCACCCAAACCTTCGACCTCTATGACATGGGAGAGGTTGAAGCCGATTGAAGCCCCGTCATGCACTGCGCATGGGCAATGCCCAAAGCAGAACAATGACGGGGCTTCTATTTTTTTGCCCATTTTCAATAATTCACATTCAAAAATCAAGGAGGTCACTCTATGGAATTTATCAATCAGGCGGTTACGGTCCTTCAGACGCTCGTTGTTGCCCTCGGTGCCGGTCTGGCTGTGTGGGGTGTGGTCAACCTCATGGAGGGCTACGGCAATGACAATCCCGGTGCCAAGAGCCAGGGCATTAAGCAGTTGATGGCCGGTGGCGGCGTGGTACTCATCGGCACGACCCTCATCCCCCTGCTGTCCGGTTTGTTCTGATCACCGGTTCGCGTGTCCGCATGGGAGGGCGCGAAATGCCACGCTCTCCCTTAATTTTTAATCAATTTCCAACATAAGGAGGTCATTTATGGAATTTATCAATCAGGCAGTTACCGTTTTGCAGACCCTCGTTGTCGCCCTTGGCGCTGGCCTTGCCGTGTGGGGCGTGGTCAACCTCATGGAGGGGTACGGCAATGACAATCCCGGTGCCAAGAGCCAAGGAATCAAGCAGTTGATGGCCGGTGGTGGTGTGGTACTCATCGGCACGACCCTTATCCCGCTCCTGTCTGGCCTGTTCTGATCCGGCAGCCCCAGCATAACTGAAAGGTGGTGAAATATTGGGATTTATCCTTGAAAAAATCGAGGAAGCCATAAAAGAGCTTCTGATCGGCTGGATTGAAAGCAACATGACCAATATGTTCACCGATGTCAACGACAAGGTAGGGACGATAGCTGCTGAGGTAGGCAAAACGCCCTCTTCATGGGATAGCAGCATATACCAGATGATCCGGGGACTATCCGAAAATGTGATAGTCCCCATCGCTGGTATCATCATCACCTTTGTCCTGTGTTACGAGCTGATTTCCATGATCACCGAGAAAAACAACTTGCATGATATGGACACATGGATGTTCTTCAAGTGGTTCTTCAAGGCGGCTGTGGCGATCTACCTCGTTACCAACACCTTTGACATTGTGATGGCGGTCTTCGACATCGGTCAAAATGTCGTAGCCGGTGCAGCCGGTGTCATAAGCGGCGACACGAATATCGACATCGAATCCACTCTTGAACAAATGCGAGCCAGCATGGAAACGATGGGGATTGGCGAACTGCTCGGCTTGTCCGTAGAGACGCTGCTGATCAGCCTGTGCCTCAAGATCATGTCCATTCTCATCACGGTCATCCTCTATGGCCGTATGATTGAGATTTATTGCACCGTGAGCATCGCGCCCATTCCCATTGCGACGATGAGCAACCGCGAATGGGGCAGCATCGGCACGAACTACCTCAAAGGGCTGTTCGCGCTGGCATTCCAAGGCTTCCTCATCATGGTGTGCGTTGCGATCTATGCCGTGCTCATCAACAACATGATCATCGCAGCCAATATCCACTCGGCGCTATTCTCGGTGGCAGCTTATACGGTCATTCTTTGCTTCTCCCTGTTCAAGACAGGTTCGCTTGCAAAGTCACTATTCAATGCCCACTGAGAAAGGAGGGTCAGCTTGAAGAAATACTCCGTGATCTACGCCGACCCTCCGTGGCGGTACAAGGTCTACTCAAAGAAGGGGCTTGGCCGCTCAGCGGAAAGCCATTACCCGACCATGAGCCTTGAAGACATCAAGGCTCTGCCTATTGGAGAGCTTGCAGCAAAAGACTGTGCGCTCTTCATGTGGATTACCTTCCCCTGTATGCAGGAGGCGTTCCAAGTCCTTGAAGCATGGGGATTTGAATATAAAACAACGGCTTTTGTCTGGATCAAGCAGAACCGGGTGTCCGACAGCCTCTTTTGGGGCATGGGCTACTGGACACGGGCGAATGCCGAACTTTGCATCCTTGCGACGAAAGGCCATCCCAAACGGGCAAGCCCCGGTGTGCATCAGGTCATCATGAGCCACATTGAAGAGCACTCCAAGAAACCGGAGGAAGCCCGCAACCGCATCGTCCAGCTCATGGGCGATGTCCCGCGCATCGAACTTTTCGCCCGCCAGTCCCCCGAAGGCTGGGATGTATGGGGCAATGAAGTCGAGTGCAGCATCACGCTTGGAAAGGAGGTTCCCAATGGCGTTTGTACCGGTCCCGAAGGATCTGAACCGTGTCAAGACGAAGGTCATGTTCAACCTGACAAAGCGGCAGCTCATCTGCTTTGCGCTGGCTGCGGCAGCGGGTGTCCCGATCTTCTTCCTGACTAAGCCCAGCCTCGGCATTTCCACCTCAGCAATGCTGATGGTGGTCATCATGCTCCCGTTTATCTTCTTCGCTCTCTATGAGAAGGACGGGCAACCGGCTGAAAAAATCCTCGGCCATGTGATCAAGTCCATGTTTCTGAGGGATAAAGTGCGGCCATACCGCACGAACAACCTATACGCTGCGATCCAGCAGGAAATCAAAGAGAAGGAGGAATTGCAGATTGCACAGCAGCACGAAAAAGGCCGCAGAGCCTAAGCGGCTTACTAAAAACGGCAAAGTGTACGGCGATCTTCTCTCCGCCGAGGAAAAGAAGAAGCTGGTCTTGCAGAAGAAAAAGGAAAAGAAGGCAAAGAAAGTCCGCAAATCGGCGCAGCAGACCATCCCCTATGTGGAGATGTGCCGCGACGGCATCTGCAAGGTCAACAGCCGTCTCTACACAAGGACGATCCGTTTCAACGACATCAACTATCAGCTCGCCCAGAACGAGGATAAGACGGCCATCTTCGAGAACTGGTGCGACTTCCTGAACTACTTTGACAGCTCGATTTTTGTCCAGTTCTCTTTCATCAATCAGAGGACGAGCATCAGCGAGTTCAAGAAGCAGATCAACATCCCAGAGCAGGATGACGAGTTCAACGACATCCGCAGCGAGTATTCCGAGATGCTGCAAAACCAGCTTACGAAGGGCAACAACGGCCTCATCAAGCGCAAGTACATTACCTTCGGCATTGAGGCCGACTCCCTGCGCATGGCGAAGGCCAAGCTGGATCGGATTGAGACGGACATCCTCAATAACTTCAAAACCCTCGGTGTGAAGACCGAGCCGCTGTCCGGCTACGAACGGCTGAAAGTGCTCCATGATGTGTTCAACATGGACTCGAACGAGCCGTTCCGTTTCTCCTTTGACATGGTAGCCCGGACGGGACTCAGCAGCAAGGACTTCATCGCGCCCACTTCCTTCGACTTCCGCGAAGGCAAGTGCTTCAAGATGGGCAAGGCCATCGGTGCGGTGAGTTTCCTGCAAATCCTCGCGCCGGAGCTCAATGACCGGATGCTGGCTGACTTCCTCGACATGGACAGCAACATCACGGTCAATCTTCATATCCGCACGATTGATCAGGCGAAAGCTATCAAGAGCATCAAAATGAAGATTACCGACCTCGATAAGATGAAAATTGAAGAGCAGAAGAAGGCCGTGAGAAGCGGTTATGACATGGAAATTATCCCGTCCGACCTTGCCACCTACGGCGGTGAGGCCAAGCGCCTGTTGCAGGACCTTCAGACGCGCAACGAGAGAATGTTCCTTGTGACCATCCTCATCATGAATACCGCTGCTTCTCGCCAGAAGCTCGAAAACGCCATCTTCCAGACGGCATCCATTGCCCAGAAATACAACTGTGCGCTCAAGCGGCTGGACTTCCAGCAGGAAGAAGGGCTGATGTCCTCACTTCCGATTGGCCTGAATCAGATCGAGATTGAGCGCGGGCTGACCACCTCTTCGACGGCGGTGTTCGTCCCGTTCACGACGCAGGAGCTTTTTCAGAGCGGCGAGGCGCTGTATTACGGGCTGAACGCGCTCTCCAACAACATGATCATGGTTGACCGCAAACAGCTCAAAAACCCGAACGGTCTGATCCTCGGCACCCCCGGCTCCGGCAAGAGCTTTTCGGCGAAGCGGGAAATGACCAACGCCTTCCTCATCACAGAAGATGACATCATCGTCTGCGATCCCGAGGCAGAGTATTATCCCCTTGTGCAGAAGCTCGGCGGTCAGGTCATCCGCATCTCGCCGGTAAGCAGCGACTACATCAATCCGCTGGACATCAATGTGAACTACTCGGAAGAGGAAAACCCGCTGACCTTGAAGTCCGACTTCATCCTCTCCATGTGTGAGCTGATTGTGGGCGGCAAGGACGGGCTGCAACCGGTGGAAAAGACCATCATCGACCGAAGCGTCCGTAAGGTGTATCAGGACTACCTTGCCGATCCGGTCCCTGAGAAAATGCCCATCCTCGAAGACCTCTACAACATCTTGCGCAGTCAGAGTGAGCCGGAAGCACAGCGGATTGCCACTGCCCTTGAAATCTATGTGCATGGCTCGCTGAATGTCTTCAATCACCGGACGAATGTGGATGTGAATAATCGCTTCGTCTGCTATGACATCAAGCAGCTTGGAAAGCAGCTCAAAAAGCTGGGGATGCTCATTGTGCAGGATCAAGTCTGGAACCGTGTAACCATCAACCGCGCCCAGCACAAAGCGACGCGCTACTACATGGACGAGTTCCACCTTCTGCTCAAGGAAGAGCAGACAGCCGCCTATTCCGTCGAAATCTGGAAGCGGTTCAGAAAATGGGGCGGGATTCCGACCGGCATCACGCAGAATGTCAAGGATTTGCTGGCTTCCCGTGAGATTGAGAACATCTTTGAGAACTCCGACTTCGTTTACCTTCTGAACCAGGCAAGCGGCGACCGGCAGATTTTGTCAAAGGCGCTGAACATCTCGCCCAGCCAGCAGAACTACATCACCAATTCCAACGCCGGTGAAGGTTTGATCTTCTACGGCTCCACCATCGTCCCCTTCAAGGATGACTTCCCGAAGGACACGATGCTCTATCGTTACATGACCACCAAACCCGAAGAAACCTTGCAGAATTAAGGAGGACTACCTTTATGAAAAAGAATATGAATGAGAACTTTGAGATCACCGTTGACGAGATGACCGAGATTTTCGGCGATATGCCGGTTGAGATGAGCTTCCGCGAGGTCAAGGAAGGCATGGACAGCTTCTTCGGCCTGATGGGGCTGACCGTGGAGTTGGTCAACCTGATCCGCAAGGAGGACGAGCTGAAAAAGCACCACCGCGCTTACCTCCATGTCCGCGAGGAAATCGCCGAGTGCGCCAATGAGGCGACGGAGGTCATCGGCGGTATTCTCGACTCCATTCAGGAGAAAGAACACATCTACCGTGTGTCCGGCTCTCCTTCCGCTTTTGATATGGATGAGGATGATTTCGTCACCATCCCCAAGGAGAAGTACGACAGCATGATTGAGGATCTGCTGACGATGGCCGAGCTGATCGACATGGTATCGGATATGCGCACCAAGGATGTCCGCGCCATTCAGGAGTTTGGCAAGTTCATCCCCGCTTATGCCGCCTATGAGCGCAATCGTCTTTCCCTGTACCGCGAAGCGGCGAAGGAGGCCGAGTCCATCATCGACCGCTGGGAGGATGAGCTGGACGAGGACGAGGACTACGAGCCGGACGAGTATTTCTCCGACTGATTGCGCATCAAGTCTCGCAGAAAGGAGGGAGTCCCCATACAGCTTGATCACATTTACACCGGCGATTGTCTCGAAGTCCTCAAAACGCTGCCCGATGAAAGCGTCCATTGCTGCATCACCTCCCCGCCGTATTACGCGCTGCGTGATTACGGTGTGGACGGGCAGATCGGCAGAGAGGCAACGCCAAAGGAATACATCTCGCGCCTGACGGAAGTGTTCATCGAAGTCAGGCGCGTTCTGCGTTCGGATGGGACGCTCTGGCTCAACATCTCCGACACCTATGCCGGGAAAGGCAATCAGGGCAGCTATGTGGACGCAAAGAATCCCAAGGGCAGAAACGGTCAGGCTGTGGCTCTCAACTACAAGGTTGAGGGCTGCAAACCCAAGGATATGATCGGAATCCCGTGGATGCTGGCCTTTTCGCTCCGCGACTCCGGCTGGTATTTGCGCAATGACATTATCTGGATGAAAGAAAACCCGATGCCGGAAAGCGTCAAAGACCGCTGCGCCCGCTGCTATGAGCATATCTTTCTGTTCTCGAAGTCACGGAAGTATTTCTTTGACTACAAGGCCATTTCCGAGCCGATTGCTCCCGGAACGGTAAGCAGGCTCAAGCGCGGGGTCAAGGGAAGCAACAAATACGGGGAGCCGATCCCCGGACAGGCAAAGCAGCAGACCATCAACCTGTGCCGGGAACACGGTGCTATCTCCGATGAGATGATCAATCCGCTGCGTAACAAGCGGGATGTCTGGATTATCAACACCGTCCCCTTCAAAGGCGGTCACTATGCCGCATACCCGCCGAAGCTGGTTGAAACCTGTCTGCTTGCCGGATGCCCGAAAGACGGCGTTGTCCTTGATCCCTTCATAGGTAGCGGCACAACCGGTATGGTCGCAAAGCAACTTGACCGTCACTATGTCGGAATTGAGTTAAACCCTGAATACAAGGAACTTGCCGAGGCGCGGATTGGAGGTGAAATCTGATGCCTCATGATGAATTGAAGCCCAAAGACCGGGTTGTCCTGCGGATGACCAGAGACGGCGCAGTGGAAGAAAACCTCACGGAAGGCACTTCGGAAAAGGTGTCGAAGCGCCTTGAAGATGCCCAGCTTGTCGCGCCTCATGACGCAGAAACCGGTGATCTGACCGAAGAGGTCAGGAAGCGGCGGCAGCTTCGTCCTGATGAGCTGGAAGACGCAGAGAGTCAGGCTCAGGCCGAAACACAGTCCGCAGATGCGGCGCAAGAGTACAAGCCGGGTGATCTGCCCGTCAGCGATGATCCCACATCTTACACTCTGTACTCTGAGACATACCGCACCCATTCCGTTGACTACGGAAAAGCATTTGCCGATACCGCTGTCACCGGCAAGGTCAGCAGGCCTCGCGCTGAAAGGCAGATTGATGGAGAGTCCGTTCTGGAAAGAGCGGCGGAAACCTCCGCAGAGATGCCGGACCTTGACGGCGATGCCCCGGCTTCCCGGCGGATTGAACGGTTGGAGCGAAAATCTCAGAAGGCGCATGAGCGTCTGGATGCCGCCCGTGAGAAGCTGCCCACCAAGAAGGTGCTGAAAAAAGAGCGCGTCTTTGACGAGGAAACCGGTAAAGGCAAAACCCGCCTCTACTTTGAAGACGAGCTGAAAGTCCCCAAGGGACAGAGCAAATTGCAGTTTGAGGCAGACAAGACCGTCCGTAAAGTCGGCGATACTCTTGCCTCTGGCATTCACGGCAAAATCCATGAGGTTGAGCAGGAAAACTCCGGTGTGGAAGCCGCCCATAAGACAGAGATTGCCGCCGAGTCCGTTGTCCGCCACTACCAGCATCACACAGAGCGCAGTGCAAACAAGCCGTTCGAGAAGGTGTCCAAGCTGGAGCAGAAGGCCGAGGCCGCTGATCGGAAGCTCCATTTTGAGAAGACGGTCGCCGAAAACCCTGAGATGAAGACTTCCCGTGCCAATATGAATAAGCACTACCAGAAGCAGCACATCAAGAAGGAATACGCTGCGGCTCGCAAGGCCGGGGCGCAAACAGCCTCCACCGCCACCAAGTCCACCGCTAAAACCGTTCGAGAGAAAGCGTCGGATAAGGTCAAGGACTTTATCGTCAAGAACAAAAAGGTCTTTGCTTGGCTGGGAGCTGGCTTGATGATTCTGATCCTGTTGTCTGCTGGGATTAGCTCCTGCACGGCAATGTTCACCTCTACCACCTCGTCTGTCATCGCCACTTCCTACCTCAGTGAGGACGATGCCATGACCGGCGCGGAGGCGCAGTATTGTCAGATGGAGGCCGAGCTGCAATCGTATCTGGACAACTACGAAAGCACACACGACTACGACGAGTACCACTTTGACCTCGACGCGATTGAGCACGATCCCTATGTGCTCATTTCCATTCTCTCCGCCTTTAATGAAGGAGAGTTCACTCTGGACGAAGTTCAGGGGCTTCTTCAAACGCTCTTTGACCGGCAATACATCCTCACCGAAGATGTGGAGGTTGAGGTACGCTACCGGACAGAGACCCGTACCGGGACAACGACTGTCACCGATCCCGAAACCGGCGAGACCAGCACGGAAACTTACACCTATGAGGTCGAAGTGCCGTATAACTACTACATCTGTACTGTCACGCTGGAAAACTTTGACCTCTCCCATTTACCGGTCTACATCATGAATGAAGACCAGCTCTCCATGTACTCAGCCTATATGTCAACTCTGGGCAACCGTGAGGATTTGTTCCCCGGCTCCGGCTATGTGGACAAGTACATTGAAAACCCACCCGATGACTACACGGTCAATGCGGCGTATCTGACGGACGAGAAGTTCGCAACTCTCATCGCAGAGGCAGAAAAATATCTCGGCTACCCGTATGTTTGGGGCGGTTCAAACCCGTCCACTTCCTTTGACTGTTCGGGATTCGTCAGCTATGTCCTCACAAACAGCGGACTTGTCAACACCGGACGCCTGGGTGCGCAGGGGCTTTACAATGTCTGTTCGCCTGTTTCCAGCGCCGATGTGAAGCCGGGGGATCTCGTCTTCTTTGTCGGCACTTATGACACACCGGGCGTTTCCCATGTGGGCATCTATGTGGGCGACAATGTGATGTTGCACTGCGGCGATCCCATCCAGTACACATCCATCAACACTTCCTACTGGCAGTCTCACTTTTATGCCTTTGGAAGACCCAACTATTAACTGAAAGGAGCGTTTTTATGAACCCGAAATATCAGAAGGTTTGCGCGGAAATCACCAAAACCGAGAAGAAGGTCGAGGACCTGCAGGGGCAGCTCAAGGAGCTTTACGACAAGAAAACCGAGCTGGAAAACCTTGAAATCGTCAACACCGTCCGTGCAATGGTCATGGACAAGGATCAGATCATGGCCTTCCTCGCTGCGATGAAGGACGGCAAGGCGGAAAAGCCTATCACTACCCAGCAGGAGGTGACGGACAATGACTAAGAGAAAAGGAATCCGCCTTCTGGCGGCGCTTGCACTGTGCTTCGCGCTTTGTATCTCGTTCACTGTACCCGCATTCGCCTATGCGGATGACACCGAGCAGGAGCTTCCGGTCACGGAGGCAACCCAGCCCGAGGCAACACCGGAAACCGCAGCACCCGAAGAGCCTGAACAGTATGAGGGCGAGCCGATTGACGGTGAAGGCAACGCTTATACCCGCGATCTGCTCTATGACAAGGCGACGAATAAGCAGTTCATCACAGTGCAGACCAAGACCGGCAACACCTTCTATGTCGTGATCGATTACGATGCGCCAATTAACGAGGAAGAGGAACAGTACCAAACCTATTTCCTCAACATGGTGGACGAGGCCGATCTGCTTGCCCTGTTGGATGAGGAAACGGCGTCTTCGCTTACTACCTGTAACTGCGATACCCGCTGCGAGGCTGGAGCTGTCAATACGGAATGTCCTGTTTGCAAAACAAACATGAGCGAGTGTACCGGAGCTGTACCTGAGCCGGAAGAGCCGGTCGAGGACGCGGAAGCCGAAGCGCCCGAAGAGCCGGAAAACGCTTCCCCGAACATTGTCCTGATCATCGGTATCATCGCGCTGGTCGGTATCGGCGGCGGTGCGTATTACTATGTCAAGTTCGTTCGTGGCAAGAAGCAGAAGGACGAGGATCTGGATTTCTTCGATGACGAGGGTTATGAGGAAGAGCCGTATATCAACGAGGACGAAGAGCCTGTCATTGCAGACGATGAGGATGACGGGGACGAAACCAAAGAAACGGAGGAAACGATTTGATCTTAGTGATTGCGGAAAAACCGAGTGTTGGAGCCGCTATCGGGAAGGTGCTGGGCGCATCCTCCCGTAAGGACGGCTATCTCGAAGGAAACAACTACATCGTCTCATGGTGCGTCGGTCATCTTGTGGGGCTTGCGGACGCAAGCTCCTATGATGAGCGCTTTGTCAAATGGCGGTACAGCGATCTCCCCATCGTCCCGGATGAATGGCTGTTTGAAGTCCCGAAGGACAGGCAGAAGCAGTTCAAAGTGCTGTGCGACCTCATGCGCGATAAGCGTGTGACCGAGCTTGTCTGCGCCACCGATGCGGGGCGCGAGGGCGAGTTGATTTTTCGTCTGGTCTACAACAAAGCCGGTTGCACAAAGCCTTTCAAGCGCCTGTGGATCAGCTCGTTGGAAGACAGCGCAATCCGAGAGGGCTTTGCCCATCTGCGAAGCAGCGGCGACTATGACCGGCTCTATGAAGCCGCGCTTGCCCGTTCCAAGGCAGATTGGATTGTCGGCATCAACGGCACAAGGCTGTTCTCGACACTCTATCATAAGAAGCTGGTGGTCGGGCGCGTCCAAACGCCAACGCTGGCAATGCTGGTGGAGCGTGAAGGTAAAATCACAACCTTCCACAAGGAGAAATACTTCAATGTCCATATCAGCAAAGACAACCTGACGGCGGACATGGAAAAGGTCAAAACCGAAGAGGAAGCGAAGGCGATTGCGGCGGCTTGCGATAAAAAGCAAGCCGTCGTTTCTTCTCTCAAAAAAGAGACGAAGACGGTCAACCCGCCGAGGCTCTATGATCTTACCACCTTGCAGCGGGAAGCCAACCGCTACTATGGCTTTACCGCCCAGCAGACGCTCGATCTGGTGCAGTCCCTCTATGAGAAAAAGCTGCTTACCTATCCCCGAACGGACAGTCAGTTCATCACTGAGGATATGGAGAGCACCGCCCGTCAGGTGATCGGCATTGTCTCCCGCAAGCTGCCGCTCTTCGAGGGCATCACCCATGAGCCAGACATCGGGCGAATTACCAACAACGCCAAGGTCACTGACCATCATGCCATTATCCCCACCGTCCAGCTTGAAAAGCAGGATCTCACCGAGCTGCCGGAGTCGGAGCAGAAAATTATCCGGCTTGTCGCCATGCGCCTTCTGAGCGCTACCGGTGAGAAGCACATCTATGATGAGACTTCGGTCACGCTCACCTGTGAGGGCTACGAGTTCAAAGCGAAGGGCAAAACGGTCGTGCAGGATGGATGGAAAGCCATTGAGCGCCGCTTCAAGGAAACGCTCAAGAGCAAGGAAAAGGACGAGCCGGAACGCTCGCTGCCTTCCCTGAATGAGAAGGATATTTTCTCTTCTGTCGATGCCAGCGTTACTGAACATTACACATCCCCGCCGAAGCCCTACACCGAAGACTCCCTTCTGTCGGCAATGGAGACCGCCGGAAATGATGCGTTTGATGATGATACCGAAAAGAAAGGGCTTGGCACTCCCGCCACCCGCGCCGGTATCATCGAAAAGCTGGTCAAAGGCGGCTTCGTTGAGCGCAAGGGCAAATCTCTCGTGCCTACAAAGGACGGCAACAACCTTGTGTGCATCCTGCCAGAGCAGATCACTTCTCCTTCCATGACGGCGGAATGGGAAAATACCCTGATGCAGATTGAGCGTGGCAAGGCGGATGCGGACAAGTTCCTTTCCGGCATTGTGGGGATGACCTCCGAGCTGGTCAAAGCCTATCCCTTCCTCTCTGAGGCTGAGGCAAACCGCTTCGATACCGGCAGAGAGTCCATCGGCAAATGCCCGCGCTGCGGCTCACCGGTCTATGTTGGAAAGGGAAACTACTACTGCTCGAACAAGGAATGCTCTTTCTGTATGTGGGAGGACAACAAGTTCTTTACGAGCAAGAAAAAGAAGCTGACCAAGAAAATCGCTGCCGAACTGCTGGACAAGGGTTGGTGCAGAGTGACCGGGCTTTATACGCCAAAGCGCCCGCAGCTCTATGATGCGGTGATCCGTCTGGATGACACAGGCGGCAAGTATGTCAGCTTCAAGATGGAGTTCGACCGATGACGCGCCCGCGATATATTGCCTCATGCAGCGGAGGCAAGGACAGCGTAGCAACAATTCTTCTTGCTGCGGAGAAAAACGAGCCGTTGGATGAGGTCATTTACAGTGAGGTGATGTTCGATCAGCAGATCAGTGGAGAAGTCCCGGAGCATCGGGACTTTATCCACCAAAAGCTCAAACCGTTCGTTGAAAATGAACTCGGATGCAAATTCACGGTTCTGCGAAGTGACAAAACTTACGATGATGTGTTCCATCACATTATCACAAGAGGACCTTATGAAGGGCTGATTCGAGGTTTTGTCTGGCCGGGAAAGTGCGCGGTAAATCGGGACTGTAAAATGCCTCCGCTCCGCAAGTACCATAAGACTCAACCTGATGACACCCGCAGCTATGTAGGTATTGCATTGGACGAGCCAAAGCGTCTTGCCAGACTGAATAAGGAAAAGGACATCAGCCTTCTTGCAAAGTATGGCATGACGGAAGCGGATGCTTGGCGGCTGTGCGAGAAATACGATATGCTCTCGCCCTGTTACCAACATTCCAAACGCAACGGCTGTTGGTTCTGCCCGAACGCATCAACTTCTGAGCTTTCCCACATGGTCAACCGTCACCCTGACTTGTTTGGGAAGTTGATTGAATGGGAACATACAGATAATTTGTATCATCGCAGATTGACCAGAACGGAAACTCCGTCTGAGGTAAAAGCCCGTCTTTGGGGCAAATCTCAGCCGGAGTTTTCTATTTCAAATCGGTAAGATTGGAGGTTAGAAATGGCTGAAAACAGAAACGCCCAGCAAGTCCGGGAAATCACCGACAAGCTGGAACAGGGACTCAAGGAACTGTTTGAATCCGAACGCTTCAAAGAGTACCTGAAAACGATGTCCAAGTTCTACAACTACTCGTTTAACAATACGCTTCTCATCGCCATGCAGAAGCCAGATGCGACGCTGATCGCCGGTTACACGGCATGGCAGCGCAACTTCGACCGCCATGTGATGAAGGGCGAAAAAGGCATCAAAATCCTTGCTCCTGCGCCCTACAAGGTGCAGGAAGAGCGGGAAAAACTTGACCCAGCGACGCAGAAGCCCGTTCTCGACAAGGACGGCAAGCCGGTCACTGAGACGATTGAAGTGACCCGCCCCGCCTTCAAGGTTGTGAGCGTCTTCGATGTGTCCCAGACGGACGGTAAAGAGCTTCCCGATATTGCCGTAGATGAGCTGACAGGCAGCGTGGAAAACTACGCCGCCTTTTTTGATGCTCTCAAAGAGCTGTCTCCGGTCCCCATTGCCTTTGAAAACATCACCGATGGCGCAAAAGGCTACTTCTCTCATGTAGAAAACCGGATTGCCATTCAGGAGGGCATGAGCGAAATCCAGACCATCAAGACGGCGATCCACGAGATTGCCCATGCCAAGCTCCATGCCGTCACTCCGGGCGAAAAAGTCGCTCCCGAGGATAAGAAAGACCGGCGCACAAAGGAAGTTGAGGCAGAAAGCGTCGCCTATACCGTCTGCCAGCGGTACGGCATTGAAACCTCTGACTATTCCTTCGGATATATCGCCGGTTGGTCCTCCGACAAGGAGACCAAGGAGCTGAAAGGCTCGCTGGAAACCATCCGCAAAACGGCGGCTGAGATGATCACCGGTATTGATGAAAAGCTCAAAGAGCGGCTTGCCGTGAAAGAACAGGAAGTCCCTACGCCGCTGCGGGATGCGGCGATTCCGGTTTATCGGGAAGCTGCGATGTATGCCTTTGAAGCTGGTGAGCTGGATGCTTACCGCACCTCGATGCAAGCGAATATGGATTGTAAAGAGGCGATTGAGCAGACCATCAACGACTACTACGGCAACAACCGACTTGCGGCGGAGTCCGCCGTTAAGAGCATCCTTGAGAAATTCTCGCCTGAGCGCGTCGCCTATGTCCTCGCGCAAACCATCCAGCAGAAAGACCATGACAGGCGCATTTCCCCGGACTGCAAGGAATGGGCAAAGGGCATGGATGGCAGCCCGGATAATGCTACTCATCTCATCATTGACAGCGTAAATCCGGGGCTGATCAGCCTTTTCACCGAAGAGTTCGTCCGGCAGACTGCCATCAGCAGAACTCAGGAACAGGCACCGGCTGAACAGGGCAAACCGGCTGTGCCGGAGAAGGCTCCCAAAGAGCCGGAACAGGCAGCTCCGACAAAGCATCGCCTCACACCGGAGGAAAAGAAAATTAAGGAAGCCGTCATGGACACGCTCAAAGCGCAGATCGCCGGTCGCAACGACGGGATGCTGGCTACCTACCGTTCGTCCAATCAGTCGTTCAAGGTGATGGTGGAATACAAAGTCAGGATTGAGGGCAACACCGTCACCCGGGATGGCGAGCCGATGTTCGCCATTCACCGCCGCCATTCTGCCAAGAAGGTGCAAGGCTGCTATCGAGAGCTGACACCGACGCTTGAATATATCGGCAAAGAGAAGACTCAGGAAGCAGCGCGGGAAAAGCCTTCTATCCGGGAACAGCTCCGTGCTGCGGCAAAGAGCCAGCCTGAGCGGAAAACGCCGGTTAAGCAGAAGTCCCGCGATGTCGGTTTGGAGTGATGCCTATGAAGTTTGAAAACATCGATCTTGTGGATGCCCTTCGCCGGATTATGGACATCCACACCCAAAACTACAAAGAGGACTTTGAGCTGGACGCTGGGCTGCTTCACAGCCTTGCCGGTTCCCAATCCCCCGAGGACAAGCACCTTCTCTGGATGTCCCGTCCGAACGGCACTTACCTCCTGCCTGAGCGTGAAGTCTATGTGGAGGATTCCTACGAAAACAAAGTGTGGGAGTTTTACCATGAGCAAACCCGTGATCCCATCCTTGCCTACGCGGTTGAGATCAAGGGCGTAGAGGGCGATACCGTCAGAGGCAACCTCATTGAGCTGGACTATGCCGCCCATGTGGAGAGGATGCAAAAGCTCACCGTTCCGGTTGAGACAGTGGCAGTCTCCTTTAAGGACGATGCCACCTTTTATCTGCCTTTCCGCAGCTACCGGCGCGAAGCGATCCCGCTGGAAGAAAAGCACGGCGAGGTTGTGTCGGTGAGTTATCTGCCTGAGAATGCGACTGAGCTTGACATGATCCTTCGCCGTGAACGCTTCAAAACGAGCTTCCATGCGAAAACCGGCAGTATTGAGGATCACATTCACAAGCTTGCCGTCCAGCATGGCGTGATAGAAAAGCTGGGCATATTGCCCCTTGAAGCGCAGACCGCCTACAATGCCGTCAAGGAAGCCCATCCCGAAGCGATTGTCTGCTTTGCCCAGAACGGCTACTACGAGATTTACGGCGAAGATGCGAAGAAGGCAGCGCCCGCGCTCGGCTCGAAGCTTCTGATGAAAGAGCTGGAAGGCGGCGGACAGGTAGCCGTGACCGGCTTTCGGGAAGATCAGTGGGTTGCCAAGGCTAAAGCGCTGTGGGGGCGAGGCAACGATGTCCTTGTTACGCAGCCAAGTGAAGACGGCAGACAGGAAACCGTCAAACGCCTTATCGCTGAGGACTACATCCCTGTTGGCATGGTGATGGATATGGACGGCAAAACTGTCCGCGTTGACAAAGTTGATTTTCCAAATGAAGAAGTCAGCCTGACAGACATCACGGACAGGAAAAATCCCGTTCCATTCCGTGAGCGGTTGTCTATTGTCCGTTCCTATGTGGAGGATGCTCCGGAAGAAAGCCTCTGGAAAGCAATGGATCGCAGAGAGCATCCCTCTCAGAAGAAGATTTCTGTCCTCGCAAAGCTCAAAGAACACGCCCAGACTGCGCCGGATAAAGGTGCTAAAAAGCCTGAGCAAACAAAGAAACCGAAATCAAAAGAAATGGAGATGTGATTATGTTTTTTACCGTGGAAGAGACTAACCTGATGTGTTGTTTCGACACTTCCAGCCGCAAGAGGCTGATTGCTGAAATGAAGTTGCTGCCCATCAACGAGCTGGACGATGAGATGGCGGAGCTGCTTTTCCATACCGTTCGGAAGCTTGAGGGTATCACCGACGAGGCGTTTGCCCAGCTCTACATCGCGCCGGACAGCATGATGGACGATTGAAAGGAGGATGCCTATGCCCGTATTGGATGGCAGTTTTGAAGCCTTTGTGACCAATCTCGGCAAGTACAACGAAGGCGAGCTTGTCGGTGAGTGGGTGCATTTCCCGACCACCGAAGAGGAAATGAAGAAAGTGTTCGAGCGGATCGGCATCGGCTCAAAGGACAAGTTCGGTCAGGTCTATGAGGAGTGGTTTATCACGGATTATGACTGCTCCATTCATGGAGTCAGCAATCTCCTTGGCGAATACGAAAACCTCGATAAGCTCAACTACCTCGCCGCCCGGTTGGATGAGATGTCCCACTCTGAGCTTGAGCATTTCGTGGCAATCATGGATAGCGGCTGCGATGAAGTGAATGACCTCGACGATCTGATCAACCTGACCTACAATCTCGACAACTATGATTTTATCCCCGACATCAAGGACTATGACGATCTCGGTCGTTACTACTTCTTTGAGGGTGGCTACAACATTGACAACAAGTTCGGCAGCTTTGTGGACTACATCGACTTTGAGCGGTACGGTGAAGACTGCGCAATCAATGAAGGCGGCACGCTGACCGACGCCGGGTACATCCGTCCTACTGGCGATAGCTGGAACCGCTATTTTGACGGTACGCTTGAGGATATTCCCGATGAGTACCGTGTCACCGGAAGCGGTGAGGAATTGGAGCAGCCAAGCACGATCACTGTGCTGGTGGTTGAGCCGGACAAGAAGCCCTATGTGAAAGAAATCCCTTCCAGCCTCGAGTCCTTACAACATGAGGTTGGCGGCGACATTGAGGCGGTCTATCCCTTTGAAGAGCCGGTTGCCATTGTCTGCAATGAAGAAGGCAAGATGAACGGTTTGCCTCTCAACCGCGCTCTGCGGGATGACAGCGGTGAAATCTATGATATTGTTGCCGGTACCTTCCTCGTCACGGGGCTGACGGATGACAGCTTCGGCTCACTTTCGCCGAATCTGTTGCGGCAGTTTATGACGGAGTTCAAATTGCCGGAGCAGTTTGCCAAAATCGGAGACAGGATAGTTGCTATCCCGTTGATTTCCGAAGAACAGCAGAAACAGACGGTTCTTGAAGAGAAAAGCTCCATTGTCAACGAAAACACCTCCGGCATGGCGGTGGATGGTCATATCGGCACATGGCACACGATTGACCATAAGGAGATCGACGGTCACACCTTTTGGCTGATGGAGCATGATACCTTCGGGGACGATGCCTCCTGTATCATTGTCGATGAGCGCGGCGAGCTGGTGCTGTCCCATATCTATGACGGCTTCGATGAGACCGCAGTCAATCTGCTCCGTCAGGAGGTCATGCCGGTCGAGAAGATGCCGGATGACAACATCAGCATCGAGGAAATGAAGCAGTACGGCTACAAATGGGGCGGGATGCTGCCCATGCGGGAAGAGGCTGCGGCTGAGGTCATGAAGTCGTGCCAGATTTACCGGCTGTACGGCGACGATACCGAGGGGCTGGTTCTGGACGCCAAGGAGATCAAGGAACATGCCGCAAAAGGCGGTATCTTCGGTGTGGAGAAAGCGGATTGGGTGGCCGAGCTGGAAAAGCAGAATCCGCTCAAAGCTGCTGAAATGTCGCTTGAGGATGACTACGGCATGATCGACGGGATCATCAACAACGGTCCGAAGGAAGACAAAGCGAGCGAGAAGGGCGAGAAAACCTCTATCATGGATCGGCTGAAATCCGCCAAAACCGCCCAGCAGAAGGATAAGCCTTCTCTCCACAAGGAGAAGAAGAGCGAGCGTGAGTTATGAGCCGGAGTAAGAAATGGAAGCTCGAATGGAGCTTCTTTTTAGGCAGCGACGGTCGCCGCAAATACAATGACCTGTGTCGCCGCTGCGTTCATCCTTGCAAGCAGAGCTTCCGCGCCGTTATCATCGCCTGTCCGCATTACTTTTCCAAGCGCTCGGGACAAAGCCAAAATCTGTCGGATTAAAGGTTGAAAATCGCTGATTTCCTGCCCTCTGAGCAGAGATGACGCATTGCCTCGTATGTTTTCCTGTCTAAGCTCCAAATGCCTGAAATGTCAGAATAAAGGTCGAATTTTTATCAAAAGTGAAGAGCCTCGGTCGATGCCCTTGCGGGTGTCGGCGGAGGCTCTTTTTTTGTGATTCTTTCACGAATTTCGCCCGCACTATGTCGCTAATACATTGAGAGTGGATTAGCGTTTCTGTATAACTGTGCCGTTTGTCCATATAATTACTATGAACGATACAGAAAAGGGCATGGTAGTTGTCATGATAGATAAGCGAATAGGCAAGCGGATCAAGCAGTGCCGCGAACGCCTCGGCCTTACGCAGGAAGAGTTTGCCGAAAAGACCGGATTCACTGCAAACTATATTTCAACCTTAGAACGGGGCGCATCTTTTCCCCGTTGTGAAAATTTGATATTGTTGCTTAACGCTCTTGAGGTATCTGCGGATGCCATCTTCTGTGATGTACTCGACCACACGACAGAGTATAAGGCAACACAGCTCTCGAATGAATTGGGCACCCTTTCGGTTGATGCTCAAAATCGCATTCTCCAAATAGTTGAACTCCTGATCCGTCAAGAAAAAGAGAATGAAAAATAACATTCGTCATTGAACTGCGCTTATTCGGCGCAGTTTTTTCTTTTACCGCGTATTTCGACTGACTTCTGCATCTCTTCATGCTATACTATGGATAAGCGAATGAGAATAACGCTAAAACACACAGTTGGAGAGATGAGATATGAAGTCAAAGAAATGTGCATTTACCGGCCACAGACCCCAGAGCCTCCCGTTTGGATTCAATGAGGCAGACGAAAGATGTATTGCACTCAAGCAGAAGCTCAGAGATGAAATAATCAGGCAGATTGAAGAGAATGGCGTTACGCACTTTATCACCGGTATGGCAATCGGCGTTGATATGTTTGCGGCTGAGATCGTCCTTGGCTTGAAATCGGCTTATAATAGCATTACGCTTGAGTGTGCCATTCCTTGCGAAACACAAGCTGAGAAATGGAGCGAGGCGCTCAGGGATCGGTACTTTGATATAGCCTCCAAATGCGACAAAGAAACGCTTTTGCAGCAGCGTTATACCCCGGATTGTATGCACAAGCGCAATCGTTATATGGTGGACCAGGCTGATTACATTATTGCGGTATGGAACGGTAAACCGAGTGGCACAGGGAAAACCGTACAGTATGCACAACAGCAAGGTAAGCCGGTGCGTGTCATCAATCCCATAACGCTTGTGGTAGAAAACATATAATCTGGTAATTAGCCAGCAATGAATTGAATAAGCCGCAGTTCCCATTGTGGGGACTGCGGCTTATTCTTTATTCTGAGATCAATTTTTCCCTATAAGGGATGTCGAAAAGAATCCGGTGGTAGTCGAGAAGGCGGTGTTTATTAAACAGCTTTTCGGCAAGCCGAACCACTGGATGATTAAGAATCTCATCTGCAATTCCATTTTCATTGATGAACCTAGCCCATTCAAAAGTGTCTTGAACAGCTTCGGACTCAATTACTACGGGGACGATGGCTTCTGTTAGCCGCATGGCAGGATCATTTTTGTATCGTTTACCTATCTCGCTCGGCTCACAGTTTTCATATTCATCAACATCACTGGACAGTATGGAATCAATCTTCATAAAATCATCAGGGACATCTCGTGTTAAGGTAAGCGCAATATCGCCCTTCCCGTCAGGTACGGTAATGTATTCGGCTATTTCAAGCTCGTAAGGCATCCCACCGATTTCCGCTGTCAGAGTAAACATCTGGCACAAATAAGCAGAGGTTTCATCCACCTTGTCCTCATTCATGAAACACAGCGGATTGTATTCTACGCATTCCCATTTGACTTTTCCCAATTCGGTCAGCTTGGCAATCCTCTCTAATGTTTTCTTTTCCTCTTCGCGCCATAATTCGTCCATCATAAATTTTACACCTCCGCTTATTTTCGTTTGAGCTCCAAGACCACATCGCCACTGTCGGTAATCCTCATCTGCATCGTTTTCACATATTGAGAAATGAATTGCTGTTTTTCTGCTGAACTCATTTCAATCCGTGTTGTGCGTATTGCTTCATCAAACATCTCAAATATGTTGAGTCTGACGGCATTGTCGATGTACCGATACATCTCCTTAAAGAGTGCGCCTTGCTTGATGTCTTCGGTATTCCCTGAATAGAAGTCATCTATGTAGCAGTAGAATATTCCGGCATCTGAAAGTGCATTTTTCAAGTCTGGCCCGCAGCTCTCCCGTTCGATCATGACAAGAAAACGGGCATCTTGCAGAGACGAAATCAGCCCCCAGTAGTCCGAGTCGCTTGACACAAGGATGAAGGAATCCACATTGTTTTTATAGTGTTCCTGACAGGTTCTTGAAATGAGCATCACATCAACAAGGGATTTATTTTGCTTCACTCGTTCGATCATCATGTGCTCAACAGGGATTGCGGTGAAGCTCTCCAAAATGCGCCACGCAGATGCAGCATGAACATCATCAAACAAGATGATTGAAGAAATCTTCTTCGTATATTGACGGTCAAGATTCCTCAGCGTTGCACAAAGTTTGTATGGGTCTGAATTTTCGCAATCTACCACGATGACAACTTTCTCGCTGCTTTCTATAAACTCATAGATGCTTCCCTTAACATAGCTCCCTGCGTCTGATACCTTGCTATATTCTGTGAAATAGTCATTATTCCATTGGTAGAGCAAGGTGACAAATTTCTTGTCGTTATAGAGAATGTTCCCTTCTTCTTTAGGAGTCCAGTTGATGTAAACCTGATACGGATAGAAAAGCAAATGCGAGTAGTAAATATCCGCAGCGGCCTTTGTCCCATCCTCTGTTAGACCATTGGGCATCACAAAAAGATTTTTTACATATTGCCAATTTAGCCAAAGAGGAAATAGCTTTTTGCAGTTGTTAATCCTATCAGCTATCAACTTGTTGATCTCAATAACATGATGGCAAAGCTTTTTGCTGCTCTTTCGGACAAAATTGACTCCATCAGCACTGAGCTGTGTCATGCTGGCTGGCGGAATATATTCAGGGAGATTGTAAATTGAAGTATAGTCAAACCGCATCTTTTCATTGATGTGTTTGAAATTCCGCTCTATGGCCGTTCGGATAATGCAAAGGTGGCGGATTATCCGAGCCGCCTTGTCCTGTTCAAGCCGTTCATAAACTTCCATTTTCGGCGGCTCGTGCTCATTCTCAAAAATCCGCTTTGGCACACCAATCAAATAGGCAATCTTAGAAACAATCTCATAGGTGCTGTCTTTATACCTGATTATATCTGCTTCGGGGACTTGAGCATTTACGATTCCAGTATCGCTGCCATCTGCAATCGTGATAATGCGCTCATCTTCATCCAGCTCTGTTGTTTCGCGGACATCCATATTATGTTCCTTTCGAGGCATAGCGTTGATAACGAACAGTAGACGATGAATAGTCACACAGTCATTACATTATCCGTCCACATTTCACATTGGCTCATCACGGTCTGAACTGCGTCATCCATGCCCTCTGGCGGGTATTTGTGTTTTTTGAGAAGGCGCTTGACCAACCGGCGCATACCGGCTCTGGCGCTTTCTTTCTTCTGCCAGTCTATTGTCCGGTTCTTACGGAGCAGATCGGTCAGCTCTTTTGTAATTGCAATCAGTTCGTCATGTTCGTAGAAGTCTTTGATGGCTTGGGGCTTGGTCAGAGCATCGTAGAATGCAAGCTCGTCGGCGGTCAATCCCAGCTTTTCGCCCTCTGCGTTTGCATCGGCAATTTCTTTGGCAAGCTTCAAAAGCTCCTGAATGACTTCCTCATTGGTCAGCATCCCATTCAGGTATCGGTTCATTGCACCCTGAATAAGTTCAGAAAACTTCTCCGATTTGACAATATTGGTTCGCCGGTAAACCGACACCTGTTCGGCAATCAGCTTTTTCAAGAGTTCAACAGCAAGGTTTTTTTCCTTCATGTTGGCAATCTCTTCAAGGAACTTCGGATCGAACAGCGAAAACTCCGCCTTCACATCCGAGAAGAGGTTGATTACGCCCTCACTCTTGATACTGTGTTTCAGCAGCTCATTGATCCGCTCGTTTACTTCCGGCAGCGTAAACTTCTTACCCGTACCGCCGGACAGAAGCCGGACAATCATCGTTCGGACAGATTCAAAGAATGCTGCTTCAAAGCGTGTCTTTTCATCTACCAAGCTACCGCACAGCGAAAGTGCCTGTTTGAGAAGCAACGCCTCCTTGATGTAGATGTTTTGCGTCTTCTCCTTGTCGGGAAGGTCTTGCTCTGCAACGCTCTTGCCAAGGATGTAGTTTACACCTCCGGTAATCGCCTTCGCCTTATCAAGGTCAGTTCCAGTCATGAACTTATCGTAGTTATAACCGTAGAATAGATCACGGCACACGGACAGTTTCTCAAGGAATTTCGGATATGCAGCCTTGCTGACATCCGTGTCACCGTAGTTCTTCTTGTCCCGCGCCGTATAGTCATTCATAGCCTGTTTCAGCGCAGCAGCGATGCCCACATAGTCAACAACCAAGCCGCCTTCCTTATCCTTGAAAACGCGGTTGACACGAGCGATAGCCTGCATGAGGTTGTGACCGGCCATCGGCTTATAGACATACATTGTGGCAAGGGAAGGAACATCAAAGCCGGTCAACCACATATCCACAACGATAGCGATTTTAAGCGGCGAGTCGTTGTCTTTGAACTTTCTCGCCATATCTTCTTTGTGAGCCTTATTGCCGATTACTTCACGCCATTCTTCGGGATCGTTGTTGCCCTGCGTCATGACAACTGCGACCTTTTCCGTCCAAGCAGGACGCAGTTCCAAAATCCGCTTGTATATCTTCATGGCGATGGGGCGGGAGTAGGCAACAATCATCGCTTTTCCGGTCAGAATATTGGCGCGATAGTTTTCGTAATGGTCGAGAATGTCGTCTACCAGAGAACGGATCGTCTGGTCAGCCCCCAGAATTGCCTCCATCTGGCCAAGTTCCTTTTTGCTCTTTTCGATAACATAAGGATCGGCATTCTCTGCCATCAGGTCATACTCATCGTCAATAAGATGCAGGGTCTTTTCATCAAGCTTGAGATGGATGACGCGGCTTTCATAGTAAACCGGTCTGGTCGCTCCATCCTCAACTGCCTGAGTCATATCGTAAATGTCGATATAATCACCGAACACCTCCCGGGTGCTCCGATCTTTAGAAGAGATGGGAGTGCCGGTGAAGCCAATGTATGTAGCGTTTGGAAGACTATCACGAATAATCCGGGCAGTGCCGATAATTGTCTTTGCTTCGACCTCGCCGTCTTCCTTCTGGCGCACTACAACTTTCTCTGTTAATCCGTATTGACTGCGGTGCGCCTCATCCGCCATGACGATGATATTCCGACGCTCAGAAAGAGGCTCACCGCTTTCCTCAAACTTCTGCATGGTAGTGAAGATGATGCCGTTAGCCTGACGGTTTGCAAGCAGCTCTTTCAGGTGGGTTCGGCTTTGAGCGTGTTGCGGCGTTTGGCGTAAGAAATCCTTGCAGCGGGCAAACTGGCCGTAGAGCTGGTCATCCAAGTCGTTTCGGTCTGTGATCACAACGATTGTTGGGCTTTCCAATGCCTCTTGCAGATAGTGGGCATAGAACACCATAGACAGCGATTTCCCGCTGCCCTGCGTGTGCCAGAACACACCGCCTTTGCCATCTGTGACGGTTGCCTTTTGAGTGGAAGCAATCGCCTTCTTGACGGCAAAATACTGATGGTAGGCGGCAAGCACTTTGAATGTTTTCTCGCCGTCCACATTGAAGCAGATAAAGTTTTTCAGGATGTCGAGGAATCGGTTCTTCTCAAACAGTCCCTCAAAGAAGGTGTCAAAGGCTGCGTACTGTGTGTTCTCGTAGCTGCCGTCCGTTGTTTTCCACTCCATGAAGCGGTCTTCACCGGAAGTGATGGTTCCGGCCTTTGAGGTAGTCATATCGCTCATGACGCAGACCTCATTGTAAATAAACATGGAGGGGATCTCGTACATATAATTGCGGAGCTGGCGATATGCGTCGGAAGCATCTGTCTCTTCGCGGGAGGGAGATTTCAGCTCCACTACGACAAGGGGCAGACCATTGATGAAGAGAATGACATCCGGGCGTTTTTCGGAGTTTTCGATGAAAGTCCACTGGTTGGCGACGGTAAAGTCATTATTGGCAGGATTTTTGAAATCAACAAGGTAGACGAGGGTGGAGCGTTCCTCGCCATTTACAAAATATTTTACAGAGATACCGTTTTGCAGATAGTCGGTAAAGGTCATGTTCTTTTGCAGCAATGAGCCGGACTCAAAGTTCTTGAGCTTGTAGATGGCCTCGTTGATAGCATCCAGAGGCAAGCCCTTATTGATGCGCTGCAAAGCTGGCAACAGAACATCCTCGTAGAGCGGAGAGTGATAATCACGCTCTACATCCGGTCCGTAGACATAGGTGTAGCCAAGCCCTTCGTTGAGTAATTGGAGAACTGCATTCTCGTAATTTGATTCGGTATAATATCCTGCCATTTCTGTTGCTCCTTTGTTCGATCTGCTGTGTTATCATCTAACCCTTTCTGCAATCGTGTCAAGCTGTCCTGCGATCACAGCGAACTCGCAGTTCATATCAAGCGTTTTTACGCTGATCTGATTGCCGCTCATCTGGTAATCTCCATCCGGCTGAACGGCATCATCTGTCTTGGCGTATAGAAGCATCCCCGCTACCGTTTCTCCGGGCGCTGCATCCCAGTTCTTGACATAGGTGAAAATCTGATACAAATTCCCTGAGTGGAGCGTTTGCGTCATATAGGGTGCTTTCATCTGCATATTGTGCGTGTAGAACTTTGCGTCGATTATAAGCGTCTTTCCAGCTTTCTTGTTTGAAAGCACGATGTCGGACTGCATGGTAGGCAGAAGCGTTCTGTACCCATCTGTCACTTGCCAAGCGATTTGTGGGGAATACGCACGGATGTCCGGGTGCTCCCGCTGATAATAGCCCAGTATGAATTTCTCATACAGCTTTGCCATTGTCATGTCATCCGCATAATCCATGATGCGGGTAGAGCCGTCTGCGGTCGTTTGCAGCAGTCCTTTCAGAACAAACCGGCATATTTCAATTATCATCCGGTAGGTCTGATTATTTCGGTCATATTGGATGTTCCAGTTGATGTTATGAGCGTCCAAAGTATCTACGCCATCGAAGAAGACAAGCAGCTTGCGGATTTCCTTTTTCCTCGTCTTTGAAATATCTGCACGGAGCAGGACGGCCATTGTCGTTTTGATAATGCGATTTGTATAGGCATTAACCGAAAACTCATCATAGGCGCAGACGAGCTGTTTTTTACGAAGGACTTGGGTTTTGATGGATTCTCCAATTTCAAGCTTTCCTCTTGGGGAAGCCAGCGGCTCTTCCTTTGTTATGTACTGTCTACATAAGCCCCGCTTAATCTGAACAGACACGCCTTTGCATAGGATAGCAGCCAGCAACTCTGCGGTGTTTCGGAAATCCTCAGCGGCAACATCCTTATAGCCTTGCTCGTGCAACACTTGGAACGCATAGGCCAGCATATAGTAGATGTTGCGAATGGGAATCATTTGACCACCTCACGAAGAGTGCGGCTCCAATCCTTGACTTTCGCGGCTTCATCAAACCAGTATTCTTTGAGCAGCGGGATCAGCTCAAACTCTACTACGGACTTCATCCAATCGTCTGTGACTGTGGCGTTCGTACAGAAATAACTATGGCCGATGCAGAAACCTTCGCCCAGCGAATCATCAGTCGCTATCGCATCATTAAGCTGCTCCACTGTGACAATCAGCCGGTCAAACTTCGGATTGTTGATCTTCGCTCTATATGCCCTGAAACCAGACGAGTTAAATGCCGGTGTCATCTCAAAGAAGGCAAAACGGCGGCGTAGTGCATAGTCCAGCATAGCAAGGCTTCGGTCTGCTGTATTCATCATGCCGATGATGTAAACATTGCTTGGAATGGAGAACTGCTCGTCCGCGTAGAGAAGCTGCAACTCAACTCCGCGCTTATCGCTTTCAATGAGCATGAACAGCTCGCCAAAAATCTTACTCAAGTTACCTCGGTTGATCTCGTCAATGATGAAGAAGTAGGGACGGTCATCTTCTGCGGCCTTGCGGCAGAACTCATAGAAAACGCCTTTCTTCAACTCGAAGCCTGTTTCCGTGGGGCGGAAGCCCATGATAAAGTCTTCGTAGCTGTAACTCTGATGGAATTGCACCATCTTGACACGGTTCGTGTCTTTCTCGCCCATGATAGAATAGGCAAGCCTCTTTGCCGCAAAGGTTTTTCCGACGCCAGGTGCGCCTTGGAGGATCACATTCTTTTTCGTCAGCAAGAGAGCCTTGAGGATGTTGTAGCGGTCTTCATCCATAAACACATCATGCAGGAAATCGTCTGCGGTATATGGATCGTATGTCCGTTCCTCTTCATACTCATCTTGGATAGCAACATTTGTGCTTTCTCCATCAAAGAGGCTTTGCGTCTTCTTCACAAAATCGGTATAAGGCGTTACATCAGTCAGTGTCTTCATCGCCAACTGCTCAGGATGCTCCCACAACCCTTTGTCAGTCCATCGGACGGTGCGGGTGTTACGGTAGTGCTCGCGGGTGGGATCATATACATACTCGCCCTCAACAACGCCTCTGCCAATGATTTCTTTTCTGCCCTTTTTGACGAAGATGATGTCGCCGGGTTTGATGTCATTTGCAAACTGCCATGTGGCGTGTACTTGATTTTTATACGAACTTGTCCCTCCATAGACTTCCCGCATCTTCGCTCGCATTTCTTCCTTGGAGCTGTACTGCATGAGATCGCCCATGTCATCCCAGCCGATAGCCATAATACCCTCAGCATAATCGTTCTCCCAGTTGACGGAGCCATCGCCAGCAGCATACAGCCAATACCGGACGGCTGTGTCATCGACCGTGAGGGCAGTATCAGAGGATTCCTTCGGGATGATGCCCTCAAACATCTTCTCGCTGAAATCCATATCAATATTGTTGTCCTTGACTACCTTTGTGCAGCCACGGCGAATGCTGTTCGACTTGTTTCCGGTCTGCTCATAGTAATAGGTTATGTTGTCATGGGTGGCCTTTAAGGCATTGACCATGCGATCCTTGCCATAGTCCTGTCCGATATGGACGATGAAGTAAATCGTTGTTTCTGTATTGCCCCGGCGGGTGTACCTTATTCCCTCCATCATGGATGCAAACAGCATGACCATGAGCTTATGGGATGTTTCCCCGAAGAACGGAACTTCTTTGCACATGGCCGCAACAGCGTCATCGGAAGAAAGCGCTCCATCGTAAGCCATTTTTGCGTACTTGTAGACGGTCACTTCGCAATTATACTCAGGCCCCACATAGTTCCTTACTCCGCCTTTTGCATCCAGGAACTCTTTGAGCATCTTGAGATCATTGAAATATCCGGCTGCGCGTTCCTCGGAGCGTTCCGACATCACATCATTTTTCAGATAGTCGAGTATATCCTGCTTTGCCGCTGCCATCGACTCATCGCTCTCAAAACACTTCCAGAAGGAGAGGGCAATGGTATTCTGATACAGGTAGAAGGCATCAGAAACATGGGTGCTCAGGGTGCTTTCTGCCCAGTCCGGGTGTTTCTCGCGCAGATAGTCCTTATAGTCTCTTCTGGCGCGACTGATTGTTTCTTGTATATCCATTGCACATACCTCCCATTTTCAAATCATATTATACCGCGTTTTGGCAGCGCGTGGTCGCTCGCAATGCGACAAGGGCGATAAACGATAATTTAGCAGCTTAGAGCTGGATGTCGGAGACATCGATCTCGCCGGACATCAGTTTCGGCAAAAGACTATCTCGCAGCCGTTTGAGCCTGTCATTTTCAATGGTATTGCATTTTATCTGCTCAAGCATAGGTGAAACAATACCTTGGTACTCGGCTATCTCTTCGGCATTAGGTAAAACCAGTTCAAAAGCAAGGGTGTCAGATGGCGTAGTCCTTTGCCTACTGCCTGTCGATCCAGTAACATGACTACACATAAAATCTGAAAACGAAGCGCTGTCAATAACCGAATATAAGAAATCAGTGATTTCTTGACTTTTGGCTTTATAGACAATGAACTCAGTTGAGCAGACGGCATTTTCAGTTAGGCAATAAGGTTTCCAGACGCGCTTTGTTGTCGGATTCAACTTGGAAATCATAAAGCAGGAGTCATCGACGATAAACTTGTTGCTCTTAATCGCGGTCGATGGCTCAAACACAGGAAAATGCGCCTCATCAAAAGCAGGGATGCTGTAATGCTCAAGTAGCATTTCCGGCTCTTTAGCTGGATTGAAGCTCTTTTTGGAGATAGTTGCCACATCGCCGAGCCGTACAATGCGCCAGCCAACGGGTAATTTGTCGCGATCTATTGTTTCAAACCGCTCGTGGTATAGCAGCTCGGCTTGCTGCTCTAAATTATCGTTTATCTTGTTGTTCACCCGTATTTTGTCATCAAGAGAACTTAGCAGGCTGACTGTACCCTTCATAATGCTTTCATCAAAAAATGGGATGGGCATTTGTACAAGAGATTTTATATTCAGTGTTGGCTGAACGGTTGTGTTAAGGTTTTGTTCAATATAAGATTGCCCAGCCGAAGAATCAATATAATATTTTACCCATTTTGCTATTAGTTCGTTGTCAATGTCGATTAACGCAGTGGCTCTGACCAGATTACAGCCATCGAACGATTTGGGAACGATAGCTGTTTTTCCAATCGTTCCGACAACACTTATGATCAGCTCTCCACCGTGCAAACGAGTCCGGGAGTACTTGGAATCATTTTCATGTGTTGTAGTATCTAATTCCAGAGGCGAGTTTAATCCTGCAATCAGGTTGTTTACTTTAATCACCGGGACTCCATTCGGTACACTTTGCCCGGGCTGAACAATTCCATATCCGATTTTTCGATTTACCAACTCACCTAAAAGTTTGTACTGCATAATTCACCATCCTATCCGATGTATTTTCTATGTGCCAGCTTCACATTTTGTTGTTTCACCATCGCATAGTGCATGGTCGTATCGATCTTCTGATGCCCTAAGAGCTGCTGGACTTGCTCTATGGGCATTCCCTTATCTATGGCTGAGGTTGCCAGCGTTCGCCGGAATTTGTGTGGGTGTACTTTGGGCAAATTCAAGCGTTTTCCCAGCTCTCGAAGCCGTGTCTCCACGCCCCCGATCATCAGCCGGTCGTGCGGGGCTTTCAACGAGACGAACAGTGCCGGGTTTGCATCCGTGCGCTCGTTGAGGTAGTTCTGCAAATGGATTTTTGTCCTTGCATCGAAGTAGACAAGGCGCTCTTTGTTGCCCTTACCGATCACAACGCATTCCCGCTCGTTGAAGTCGATGTCCTCTCGGTTCAGCATTACCATCTCTCCAACACGCATCCCAGAGGAAGCGAGTAGGTCAATGATTGCCAAATCCCTTGTGTTCGTACAGCTATCCCGCATCAGCTCTAACGCTTCATCCGTGTAGGTGTCTTTGACCACCTTCGCCGTCTTTACCTTGTGAATCCGGCGTACCGGACTTTTCAAGATGAAGTCTTCGTCTTCAAGCCATGAAAAGAAGCTGGACAGTATGCGGCGGATATTGTCAATCGTCACCTTGCTGGACCTGCGCTGTGTCTGGTAGGTAGTCAGGTATTTGCGGAGGTCTTCCGTTGTCACCTGACTGGCCTTCTTGGCGATGGCAAACAGCATGGATTCAATCGTCTTACGGTAATACTTCAAGGTCTTCTCGGAGCAACCTTCAATGCGCTTGGCAGTAATGAACGCTTCAACGGCATCCCGTTCTTCCTTCTTTGGGGTGGCGTCTTCATAACTTACGCTCACTCCTTGTAGAGCTTCGGTTAAAGCATCACCTAACTGCAATAGTTGTTCGTTGTTGAGATACGGCAGCATTTTACGCTGTATCTCTTGGATAAGTTGTTCTTTCATCGTCGTTCTCCTTTGTATTTAAGAGAACGATGAACAGTGGCAGTTCCTTTGAAGTGACTCTCGCCACTGATGAGAGTTAATAAGGCGGTAAACGATAATTTACTTGGGCAAATGCAAGCTCTCTACAGGTCATGGTTTGTCGATTTTCTTCCCTTTGGCGGTTCAAAACCGAGAACATGGACAGAGACAGATATTTACTCATTGGCAAATATCATTTATGGAGCGCCCTTTAAGTCTAAGCAATTTAACACAGATGGTGTTGGAACACCGATCATTCGTATTCGAGACTTGAAGGATCAGCAATTTGCTACATATACTACCGAAATTCATACCAAAGGTTACTTATTACAACCGGGCGACATTGTTGTCGGTATGGATGGTGAGTTCCGTCCCTATATTTGGGGAAATGATGGGGCATGGCTCAATCAACGAGTTTGTGTATTCGAGAATAAGCGTCCGAACGGAAAAGCTTTTCTGTATTTCACAATAAAGCCCCTTCTATATGGGATTGAACAAACTCAAGTAGCAACGACAGTCATTCACATTGGCAAAAAGGACTTTGATGCGTTTGAAATCACATTGCCGGATGCTTCTACATTAGATGATTTCGATGCCCTTACAACGCCAATGATGAGAGTAATTGTATCAAACTGCTTTGAAAACAAGAGATTAGCCGCTTTAAGGGATATTCTCTTGCCCAAGCTGATGTCCGGTGAGATCGATGTCTCTGACATCCAGCTCTAAGCCGCTAAATTATCGTTTACCCTGCTATTGCTATCTATCTTTTGATCTATCGCAAATAAAATATCAGCAATAGCTTTCTGAGTACGCATATTTGGTAAGTCAACGCGAAAGGATGGGAATGAAACCAATGGTATTCGGTCAACTGTGGAACCGTTTACTTTATAGCGCTCAACTTCCTCCCGCCAAGCAGGTGAGAACATATAGTAATAGAGAAACCTATAATCCACAACACCCTCATCTGGACGCATGAGCGCCATTCTTCTTCCTAAGCACCCGCGAAATCCATCAGGTATAATCGCATAAAGGTTCAGCGTCGCCTCGTAGGAAAAAACAATGTCATGGGCCTTAGGAGTCACTCGCTTTGTCCACTTAGGGTAATCTTCTTCTGAAATATATCTAATGTTTGATGGACTCAGATTTAGTTTCCCATTTACAAAATTGGATATTCCCAGAAAAATAGCACCTGAATCGCTTGGAGCCGGTGTGGCGTGAGGGCCATCGTAAATTCCTTGGCATAGTTCTCCTATTGGTATAGACCTGAAATTAAATGTCATACCCAATCGTCCCCAATCTCTCTTTGATCTCGGCCTCAAGCTCATGGGATTTCGCAAACAGCTCGGAAAGCTCAGAGGTCAAGCGGCTCATCTTTTCCTCAAACGGTTCGCCGTCATCTTCCTGTTCCTCGATGCCAACATAGCGCCCCGGCGTGAGGATATAATCCTGCTTGTCAATATCCTGAGTAGTCACAACAGCACAGAAGCCCTTTTCATCTTCAAGAGTGCCGACAACAAATGCGTTGTAGGTGTCCGCAATCCTCTGGATGTCCGCATCTGTCAGCTCGCGCAGCTTTCGCGTGACCATCGTGCCGAGCTTTCTTGCGTCGATGAACAGCGTCTTGCCCTTTTGCTTTTTATTCTTGGCAAGGAACCAAAGCGACACCGGAATCTGTGTTGTGTAGAAGAGCTGGGACGGCATAGCGACAATGCAGTCCACAAGGTCAGCGTTGATGATGTTCTTGCGGATCTCGCCTTCACCGCCAGACTGAGAGGACAGCGAGCCATTCGCAAGCACCATGCCGATTCGCCCGTTTGGCGCGAGATGCCAGATCATGTGCTGCAACCAAGCAAAGTTGGCGTTGTTGGCCGGAGGCGTTCCGTATTGCCAGCGCACATCATCCAGCAGCTTGTCTTGTCCCCAGCCGGAAAGGTTGAAGGGAGGATTCGCCATAATGAAATCTGCCTTGAGCTGCGGGTGACAGTCGTTGAAGAATGTGTCCGCGCTAAATTTGCCAAGGTCAGCTTCGATGCCGCGAATGGCAAGATTCATCTGTGCCAGCTTCCATGTGGTAGGGTTGGAGTCCTGACCATACACAGAGATGTTCTTGATATTCCCGCCGTGATTTTCGATGAACTTAGAGGACTGGACAAACATACCGCCAGACCCGCAGCAGGGGTCGTAGACACGGCCATTGTATGGCTGTAATACCTCAACAAGGGTGCGAACAACACAGGACGGTGTATAGAACTCACCAGCGAGTTTACCTTCCTGTTCGGCGAATTTGGCAAGGCAATACTCATAAGTGCGGCCGAGAATATCCTTGCTGTTCCCGTGGTCGATCATCTGGATATTAGTAAAGAGGTCAACGACCTCACCGAGCCGCCGCTTATCCAGCTCAGGACGGGCAAAGTTTTTGGGGAGGATG
>ERZ506741.206-NODE-206-length-32630-cov-4.85498_pt1 | contig 32630 bp, 32 predicted proteins | sample MGYA00513047_ERZ506741 | MGnify/ENA metagenome assembly ERZ506741
ACACGACGCTCTTCCGATCTACCGCTTGGAAAAATTCACCCACCACGCAGGCGGATCCGTAAATCAGTCCTTCTCTGAACTCTTCCAAAATCGGACGGGGAAGCAGGGGGCGTTTTCTGTAGTATTTGATATGGGAAAGAGTAATCATTCGGTACAGATTGCGGAGACCCGTCATATTTTTTGCAAGAATGATGATATGGTGATATTTTTGCCGATCCGTTTCTGTATCTTTCGGAATTTCATCAATCAGATATCCTTCCATTCCGTAAATGACCTTCTGATGATATTTGGCTGCCAGTTCTTGAATTTGCGGAAATGCCTGAATCACGCCGTGATCGGTAACGGCTATGGCAGGATGCTTCCAGCGGGCTGCCGTCTTAATCACTTCTTCGTTATCAATCAGTCCGTCCAAACTCATTTTGGTATGCAAATGAAGTTCCACCCGGGGCGTCTCATAATTGTCTTCATGGGGAATGACCTCAGCCTCGCTTTTCTCCATTTGGGAAATATTCAGAACAAGGCCTCCCGTGTATTTATCCAATTGGACATTACCCCGTACCTTGACGACCATGCCCGACTTTAGAGACTTCACCGGTTTTGCTTCTTCTATATTTTCAAAAAATTTCTTACAGGCAATCCCGCTCGTTTCATCCGCCATTTTCATGGTGAAAACAGCTCTCTTTCCATAAAGTTCTTTCACCTCGGAATTTATGAGAGTCCCTTTCACGGTGATTCCCGCGATTTCTTCTTTTATTGTACTTATATCGGATATTTTCCCTTTAATTTTTGTTTTTCCTATGAAAATGTCATTATCCGATTTATCTTTTTTAGAGACGATAAAAGCGGAAGCGGGAAGAACGCTCGATAATTGAGGCAGCCCTTCTATGGCGGCTCCTGCATTCACTTTTATTTTTTTCTCATCCTTCGGTTCAGACTCCTGCTCGGATAGGGCGGATTGAATATCATCTGTGGAGGGCCTGAAAAAATCCTCCTCAGAATTTTCTTCCGAATCATCAAAAGTACTGTCTTCACAGATATCATTTCCGTCAGGTTCATTCATCTCGGAAAATTCTTCTTCCGGAAGAGGCGCGTTTCCCATTCGGGATAAAAATACTTCGTCCCCCACATCTTCCCCGTTCAGATAAATATGATCAAGACATCTGATTTCTTCTGCTATATCTTTTAAAATGGCAAGTGCTTCTTCTTTATTATCTGCCTGTATATACCAGGAATGACTTTCCGTATCTACCTCCATCAGCGTGATGGTGGAATTTTTTTCTGTTGAATATAATCGATATTTCGCCATAATAATCTCCCTACGTCAAAGGGATTATCTTCCCTTCCTTATTTCCTTCTCCGCCCTTTGTTTTCTTTTCGGTTACTTTTTCCGTTTCGCTGTCGTTCTTTTTATTTTCTTTCTTTTCTAATTCTTTTTTCTTTTTCGGGTCCGTCTTATAGGTGATCACCGTATCTACGGGGTCATAATAGGATTCGAAAGTATCCTGATAAATTCTGCCGTCTTCCCATTTTGCATACTGCAATATACTTGCAGAGTATCCTTCATGCCCGTATTCTGTCGTTTTTTCTTCCTTTTGTTCCGGATCTACCTTTTCAACGGTCTTAAATTCAATAGGATCTGAATGCTGCAGCAGAACATGAGCTATTTCAGGCTTATCTTCCCGAGCCCCGATAATATAGCAGGTGATTTCTCCCGGGACATAGAATGTATAAATGTAAACGGGATTTTTAAGCTGATTCTTGAAACGGAAATCAATATAATCATAAGCAACCGTCGCATCTTGTCCGATCGGCACATAAACAGCGGGAGAAAAATGAGAAACCCGATCCGTTACCTCAAGCCCTGCCAGCATGACTGCATTGAAAAGAGTGGTGCTCACTTGGCATACTCCGCCGCCGTAGTCCGGTTCTAATTTGCCGTTTATAATCACCGGCGCTTCCAGATAGCCGTTGTCGGGAGATCTGGCCCCCGTCGTATCATTGTAGGAGAACCGTTCCCCCGGCTGAACCACGGTACCGCTGATCGATCCTGCAGAAATCTCAATGTTTCTGCTTCGGTTCGGATTATAACCGAAGTATGTCGTATATTTTGCCAAAACAGTATTAAATTTAGCAGCCTCTTCTGATGTGATATTCGGTTTCTTTTCTTCCGTAACAGGAAGTTCTACCTTGGGAAAATCGGCATCGGCGAGGGAATCTCCCACCACCTTCATCAGCTTATCTTCATCTATTTTTAAATATGGGATACCCGCGGAAAAAGTGACCGAGCCGTCATGATTAAAAACAGGCATCGGTTCCTGCACCGATTTTCCGTATTTATCACTTAATTCGCCTATCTTTTCTTTCACGGCACCCGCATCATACACCAAGAGGGATCGTTCCGTACTCCCCGAAAGAAGCGTTTTCCACCGGACAAGCCAGTCAGACAAAAGGTTTCCGCTTCTGCCGACAGACAATACATCTTCTATTTTGCTTTCATCATAACGGGCTCCCAAACTTTCCAATGTCCACTCTTCCCGTATTTCACCATGAGTAAGCAGCAGCTTGCCCGTCTTCAGCTTTTGATTTTTATCCTTTATAAGAGAAACCAGTTCTTCTCTTCCCATGCCTCCTACAGATTTACCGTTAAGACGCATGCCGGGTATCGCCGCATCCTGTTTTACCCATAAAAAAGGGGCTGCCCCTGCGGCAATTATGGCAGCTATTACTGCACCTGATATAATTTTTCTCATTATAAACCAAAAACCCTCTTCCCCAACTCTGAAGATATTACTTGCGAAGACAATACTTCAGTAATAAATCTTTCAAACCATCATTTCCCTTAAACCGGAGATCAAACTGATAATCAAAAAGTTCCAAGAGAAACCATTCCGCTTCTTCTTCCGTCACTTTTTTCGCATCTTTCACTAAATAATCCAACCCGTAATGATTTTTTATATCCAGCATTTTCTGCATTTTCAAAACAGGTACTTTATTTCTTTGCATTTCTTTCAGCATTTTTATTTTTCTGAAACGGGATGCTAAATAGCCGACGCTCTTAATCGTTTCCTCCGGGTTTCTGAATACTTTTTCCGCACTCTCTAAAATGACGGAAGCTTTTTTATCCAGCAAAGAGTCGGTAAAACGGAATATCCCCTGATCCATATAATCGGGAAGCGCCGCCTCCAGAAGTTTTCGGGAAATCGATTGTTTTTCCCCTGCCATCAATACAATTTTATCACATTCTGTTTGCAAAAGAGGTTTCGAAAGTACTTCCCACGCTCTGAGCACTTCTTCCAGATACATGCGGGCTTCCGGTTCCACCCGCTTTCCTTCTTTCATAAGAAGTTGTACCATAAAAGATGCACCGTTCTCAGGTTTCATCAGGCTGCATTCTTCTCCTTTGCAGACAAGAAGTATTTCTTTCACGGTTTTTATTCTTTTGTCCAATACATCAAAAACGGTAAAAATCACAAGAACATCAGATGATAAATTTTTTAAAAGAAGAATAAAATCTTGAAATGCCGTCTCTTCTTTTTTATTGCTCAATTTCCTCTTTAAAAAAAAGGGGTCTTCTATCACCACTGCCATTTTAGAAGAAAAAAGAGACTGTCCTTCAAGCATATTCTTATATTCCGCATAACTTCCCGGCGGTTCCAGAACCGTCACATCAGGATCTTCATTTTTGAAATAGCTTTTTATGATTTCTTCTTTTCGTATACTGACGGATACCCTGTCATTGCCGTAAAGAATTCTGCAATTTTCTCCCGCTCTGCCTGTTACTGCCATAGTTTCATCTCACTTCCGGTACTTCCCGGTTTCCACCCTTTATCGGTGAATTTTATTTCTACCATACCGTCACGGATTGTTTCATACACGGGGCATCCGTAAAGGAGAAAAGCTTCCGTATCTTCCCCCGCCATAGCTCCTTTTCCCGTATAAACCGCCATTTCCGGCTTTATTTCTTTCAAAAAAGAATATTCCACCTGCCCTTCGAAAGGATGAGCACCGCCGATCCATAAGCCGTGCTTCTCCTGCCGCCGATTTTTTCCCGTCCCGCCTGCGATATAAACAGAACGATCCTTATTTGAAATATCTAAAGAAGTCCCGTCGATTCCGATGCGGATTCCGTTTTTTAATCGGACGGTACCGTTTTTTAAATACCTGACGGTCCCGGAAAAATCATCATTTAATTTCAGCGGCTCTCCGAGCATCCAAATTTCTTTTACGGGAATTTTCGGATAGGTTATTTTTCCCTTTTCCCCATTTTTTCCGCAGAGTATGAGTATATCTGCATCAAAAACTCCTTCATATGATAAAAAGGAAGAAAACTCATCCGTATTTCTCTTTGAATAAAAGTCGCTGTACTTATAATAAATGATTTTACACTTTTTGGATATAATCAAAATTCCTCTATCCGATCCCAGTTCGGGAACAAAAACCGACGTTTCCGGCTTCAGGAAACTTTCAAGCACACATAATAAAATCAGTATTCCTGTGCATATCTTTACGGCAAAAATACCTTTGGTAAAACTTTTCCATTTGCCTTTAAAATAAAAAATCGATATCAATGCATAATAAGAAATCATTTGCAGAATCGTCATACCGCCCAGCCGGATCGAAGCATTCGGCAAAGAGGCAATCAGGTTGTTAAGCATGAGTCCGAAACCGAGCAAATAATCGGCACCGTATAATACTCCGATCGCCAGCGGCTTGATGAGAAAAGAAAGGATAATGGCGGACAGTCCTGCAATGATGACACATTCCAGAAGAGGTGTCACCAGCAAATTGGCAGGGATGAAATACAGCGGGAATACGTGAAAATAATAGAGAATAACAGGAACGAGCAATATTTGTGCCGATAATGAGAGGGCCGCTCCGTCTTTTATCCATGAAGGAATTTTCGGGACGGATGAAAATAAACCTGACAGAGGCCGATAAAACAATAAAATTCCCGCAGAAGCCAAGACGGAAAGCTGAAAACTGATATCATACAAATAATAGGGATTAAAAAGGAGCATTCCCGATACGGCAGCGCCGAGAAGATTTAACGGTTCTCTGTCTCTTTCCGTAAACACCGCAAGGACTGTCAAAATTCCCATGACAGATGAACGGACGACGGGAGGGACGAAACCTGCAATTCCTCCGTATACAAGAACAAAAATTATGGACAAGCCTGCCGTTATCTTTCTCGGGAGTCCCAGATATTTTCCGACAATATATAAAAACCCGAAAAGCAAAACAATGTGCGAACCCGACACGGACAGGATATGAATAATTCCCGTCGTTGAAAAAGAGGTTATCACCGATTCGGGGATTTCCGAATAATGCCCTCCGAAAAGAAGTGTCATGAGCACGGGAAGATGTTCTGCTTCCACATAGGGTGCAAATATGGATTTAATTTCTTCCCTGACCGATACGGATTTTTGCAATAGATAATATTCATTGCTGTGGCTGATGAAGGAAATATCTCCCTCCCTTTCTCCATAAATTCTTCCGATGACGGAAAGGCTTTTATACCGTTTTTCCAAATTTATTTTTCCCGGATTTTTATAAATATGAACAGGTCTCAATTCTCCTTTGGCAATAATTTTATCCCCTATTTCATATTTCCCGTGTTTCGACGGATCATAAACATAAACCTTGCCGGATATTTCTTTTTCCTCTCCGTCAGGATAGATGATTTTATCCAAATTGATTAAATAACGGCTATATTCGTTTTCTCCTGCCGTTTCCGTCGGTTCTTCCGCTATCACACCGTAAAAATCACCCTTATGGCCCGCCAGATATAAAGACTGATTCTGCCATAGATTTTCGGCAATTTCCATCCGTATAAAGCCGGCAAAACAAATAAAAAGAGCACTGCCTATATAGACAATACTCTTTCTCTTCCATATATAAGAAATAAAAATCATCGATAAAAGCAGAGCAAGAACAATTCCGCTCCCCAAAAGATTCCATGTAATGAATTCAGCTGCATATATACCGACGGCTAAAAGAATACCGCCGTGAAGCAAAATGTATTTGCCGTTCATAGCACAATTTTTCCTGCGATTTTTTTCATCTTCTCTTCGCCGATGGTAGGCACCTCCTTCAATTCTTCTTTGCTTTTAAACTCTCCGTGTTCTCGCCTGTAAGTAATGATCTTATCCGCCGTTTTCGGACCGACTCCCGGCAAAGTGATCAATTCCGCCTCGCCGGCCGTATTGATATTGACCATGCCTGCCGCCGCTATATTGGTTTGGTTCAGATTGAGCGGAATATAGATCTTCGTTCCGTCTTCTATTTTTTCAGATAAATTTATACTTTCCAAATCCGCATAAGGCAGCAGATCCCCTGCTTTTTGTACCGCTTCATACAAACGGCTTCCTGCCGGCAGTTCATACACTCCCGGTTCCCGTACTGCTCCCACCACATAGACAAGAGCCGTATCATTTCTCCCCTGCTCTGCCTCGTTTGTAATTTCAACCACTTCCGCATCATTTTCCGCCGCTGATTCACCGTCGGGATAATACAGGAAAAGACCGCCGATAGAAAGCGCTGCAAAGATAATGATGCAAAGTAAAATATACTTTCTGTCCTGTATTTCCATTTTATCCCTCACCCTTTTCCCAAAATCAACCTATTGCAAAAAAGGAGCCTGAAAAGACTCCTTCTTATTGTTATCGGTTCTGATGTATTATTTATTATCTTCCGGTCTCGGAACGGCTGCATTGGAATCAATCAGGCTCTGCCGGTTTTTCTTCAATGTATCCAGCATATTTTCCATATTTGTTTCTACATATTTTAAAACGTCCGTGGCATATGTAACGGAACTGTTGCGTAATTCTTCGGCAGATCGGTTAGCAGATGTCACCACTTCATTGGCTCTTTCCTGTGCCTGTTTGACCAATTCGCTTTCTTCCGTAATGCGGGCAATATAATCTTTTGCCTGTGCAATAGTGTCATCCGCCTTCTTTTCTGCATCCAAAAGAATACGTTCCTTGTCGGCAACGATACGTCTTGCATTTTCCAATTCATTGGGAAGTGATTGATTAATCGCATCGATCAGTCTCTCGATCTCATCTCTGTCTACCATCTTTTTATTTGTAAATGGAACATCGCTTGCATTTCCAATTACATTTTCCAATTCTTCCAGCAGTTTTCTTGTATCCATTTTACAGCCTCATTTCTTTATGGAATTCAATTTCTTTTTAAGCATGTTCTCTACATAAGGAGGAACCATATGGGAGACATCGCCCCCGAAATATGCCAATTCTCGGACCCCTGTAGAAGACAGATAAGAATATCTGCCGTCTGTCATAAAAAATGCCGTTTCCAAAGTCGGATCGATTTTCTTTATCATCAGTGCCCGTTGGAATTCATATTCGAAATCACTGAATGCCCGAAGACCGCGGATCAAAAGATGGCAGCCTTTTTTTGCAGCATATACATTCAATAAACCTGTCGATGTGTCCACTTCCACATTCGGTATATCTTTGGTTGTCTCTCTAAGCATATCCAGTCTTTCCTCTATGGTAAACATGGCTGCTTTTTTGTTGGGATTGACAAAGACGGTGACAATCAGCTTGTCAACAAGAACCGCGCTTCTTCTGATAATATCCAAATGCCCGTGTGTAACCGGATCATAACTTCCCGGACAAATAGCAATTTTCATGAACTTTCTCCCTCAGCATCCCGGCAAAGCAGATAACTGACAACAGTGTCCCCCGCTTTTTTCTCTTTCCAAACGCTGCATTTCCCTTCCCATAGAGTCATGTCAGGCGGTTCGGACGCAGAATGCTCTGCAATAATAATAGCATTGTCTGCAGGGAGCCTGCAAGCAAATACTATTTTAAGAACTTCATCAATATATCCTTTTTTATAAGGCGGATCCATAAAGATATAATCATACCTGCTGCCTGCCAATGACCGCAAAGAAGAGTGAATATCTCCTGAAAGGACTCTTCCTTTGTCTTCAACATGGCATTTCTTTAAATTTTCACGAATAATTTGTGCTGTCGATTTATCTAAAAATACAGCTACCGCGGCGCCTCTGCTCAGGGCTTCGATGCCCATGGCCCCCGTCCCTGCAAATATATCAAGCACAGCGGTGTCCGCAAGTCCGACATTGGCAAGCACATTAAAGATGCTTTCCCGGACGCGGCCCAAAGTGGGTCTTGTAGTTCTGCCCGCCGGTGCGGTGAGGATAGTCCCCTTGGCTGTTCCGCCGATGATTCTCATAGTAAAATATCCAATTCAAATTATAACATAGATAGGAAATAATGTTTATTTTAATTCAAAAAATATCTTATTCTTCCGATTCCAGATATGTTTCCGTTTCTGCTTTTTTTGCACGGTTCATCAAATTTTCCACGGCTTCCTGCACTGTATGCTCCCCTTTTAACAGTTTGCATACTTCTTCCGTAACGGGCATTTCGATATTTTCTTTCATTGCAATTTCATTGACAAGAAGGGCTGTACGCATTCCTTCCACCACCATATGAGTTCTTTTCGTAATTTCTTTCGCCGTTTTCCCTTTACCGAGCAATACGCCTGCCGCATGATTTCTGCTGTGAGTACTGGTACAGGTGGCAATCAAATCTCCCATGCCGGATAATCCTGAAAATGTTTCTTTTTTAGCCCCGAAATGTACCCCGAAACGGGCCATTTCGACAAGGCCTCTTGTCATGAGGGCTGCCCGGGAATTATCTCCCAGTCGGAGTCCGTCCAACACTCCGCAGGCCAAGGCAATAATATTTTTTAAAGCGCCGCCGTATTCTACACCGCGAATATCATGGCTTCGATAGACACGAAATACGGGGCTCATAAACAAGTCCTGAACGATTTGCACTGCTTCGGGCACTTCCGACGCCGCAACCGTAGCTGCCGGAAGCCCCAGTCCGACTTCCTCCGCATGATTCGGGCCGGAGAGCACGACAATACGATCGGTTATCCCTTTCAGGTTCATTTCTATGACTTCTGAAAGGCGATGTCCCAAATTATCTGCAATTCCCTTGGATGCACAGACAACCACCGCATTTTTTTCTATATAAGGCAAAGATTTTTTTACCGTTTCTTCCACCGCTTTTGAAGGCGTACACAAAATAACGACTCCTGCTCCGGTTACGGCATTTTTTAAATCTCCGGTAATTTTTACATGAACGGGAATGCGAACTCCCGGAAGATATTCCTTATTTTCTCTTTCAATTCTCAGCTTCTCCGCAGTTTCTTCTTTTCTGCAACAGAGTACCAAATCATCATGTCTTCCTGCCAGCTGAGTGATCATGGCCGTTCCCCAGCCGCCGGAACCAATCATGGTAATTTTCATCTTATTCCTTCTTTCCCTGTGTAATAGGTGCTTCCTCCCCTCGAAGAAGTCTTTCTATATTATCTTTATGTTTTACTATAACAATAAGAGCTGCAACAGCACTGAATATTTGATAGGCCGGAGGCTCCCCCATCAAAAAAATGACAAGAGGCACTACCGGAGCGGAAATAATCGATGCAAGAGAAACGATCTTTTTCCATCGGAATACGATAAACCAGACGACAAAAGCCGCCAAAGTGGCAAGTGGAGAAATATAAGTAAACGCCCCCACTCCGCAAGCAACACCCTTGCCGCTTTTGAATTTGAGGAATACGGACCAGTCATTCCCGATAACCGCAAAAAGCGCACAAAGCAGAACGATCCAGGGATCGGGCATTCCAAGGTAAACAGCAAGCATTCCTTTAAAGAAATCTCCCAAAAACACGGCCAGTCCGGCTTTTGCACCGAGTGTCCGATATGCATTGGTAGCTCCCACATTTCCGCTGCCCGTCTTCTTTAAATCTACACCGTAAAAAAGTTTGCCGATGATATAACCGGTCGGTACGGCTCCAATAAAATAAGCCAGAATGACAATCAACACGGAAGCCGTCACAATTCGTCACCGTCTTTTTTACTTCTTACCACGATACGGATCGGAGTTCCTTCAAAAGAAAAGGCTTCTCTCAAACGATTTTCAATAAAGCGCACATAGGAAAAATGAATTAAATCCGCATGATTGACAAACATGACAAATGTAGGAGGCCTTATCCCTACTTGAGTCATGTAATAAATTTTTGCCACTCTTCCTCCATGTGCGGGGGGCGGATTTACTATTTTGGCATCTTCCAGAAGATCATTTAAAACTGATGTGGAAATGCGCATAGATTGCTGTTCTGCCACATTATAAATCATGTCGCCCAAGCGTTGGATTCTTTGTTTCGTCATGGCCGATCCGAAAAGCATGGGGATGTATGGAGCAAAAGGCAGGCCGTCCCGTATTTCTTTTTCGAAAGATACGATGGTATTGGTTTCTTTTTCAATCATATCCCATTTGTTTACCATGATGATAAGCCCTTTTCCGGCTTCATGGATATAACCGATGATTTTTTTATCTTGTTCGGTCAGCATATCCTTGGCATCCAGAACAAAAATGGCTACATCACAATTGTCGATGGCACGGATGGAACGAATGACACTGTATTTTTCCAAAGGTTCTTCAATTTTGCTTTTTCGCCTCATCCCTGCCGTATCAACAAGGATGAAGGTTTTTCCCTTATATTTCCAAACCGAATCGACCGCATCTCGGGTCGTTCCCATTTCATCCGCCACCAAAGATCTTTCATATCCGAGAAGAGAGTTGATCAATGTAGATTTTCCCACATTGGGCCGCCCTACTATAGCAGTACGGATAATGTCGGGAGAATCGTGTTCTTCTGCCGGCGGAAATCCTTCCGAAATTTTATCCAGCAAATCACCGAAACCCAGACGATTGACTGCGGAAACCGGTATCGGATCCCCCAGTCCCAGCGAATAAAATTCATAAATTTCCATTTCCTGATTGGTGCTGTCTGCTTTATTGACACATAAAACGACAGGCTTCCCCGTTTTTCTCAGCATTCCTGCAATGATTTCATCATCGGAGGTCACTCCTGCACGGACATCCGTGACAAAAAGGATCACATCCGCTTCTTCCATTGCCAGTTCCGCCTGCTGTCTGATGCCGCCGGAAATATGATCTTTCTCGTCTCTAAATTCGATACCGCCTGTATCAATCAATGTAAATTCTCTGTTGAGCCAGCGGACATCACAATAGATTCTGTCTCTGGTAACCCCGGGAATATCTTCCACGATGGAGACACGTTTTTGGGCAAGGCCGTTAATAATGGTCGATTTACCAACATTAGGCCTTCCTACTATAGCTACAAGAGGCTTACTCATTCTTTCCTCCCTTTATTTAAAATATCCGTAAGGGCATAAAATCCCATTTAATACTATTTTAAAGGTTGCATGACGATAGATCAATACTGCCAAGGAAATGCTCGAAAATACGGCAAGATAAAAACTCCGGAATCATCAGAAATCCGGAGTTTCATTTCATTTTTTCAATTGATTATTCTTCTGTTTCTTCTTCTTTTTCATGAGCAGGCGCATCTACAAGAGAAAAACTGATTCTCTTACGAGCTTCGTCAATTCCGATGATACGGACATGGAGAACATCTCCGACCCGGCAGATGTCGCTTGTTTTTTTGTTGTGATCCTGTGTCATTTCATTGATATGGAGAAGACCGGTCAGGCCGTCTTCCAATTCAACAATGACTCCGAATTCAAGAATTTTTACGACTTTGGCTTCCACCACATCGTCTATTTCGTGATCATTCACCGCTGTTTCCCACGGATTGGGAAGACATTCTTTATGACTGAAAGAAATTCTCTGCTTTTCTCTGTCAAAAGATTTGATCTTTACATCGATTTCCTGATCCGGCTGAAGAACATCTTCTACCTTTGAGATCTTTTTCCATGAAATGTCAGAAATATGAAGAAGGCCTTCTACACCGCGAAGAGCGATAAATGCACCGTAGGGCATAATTTTCTTAACGGTGCCCTTAAGAACCTCACCGTTTTTGTAAGCTTCTTCAATGACATCCAGTTCATCGGTACGTTGTTCTTCCAACACTGCTTTTCTGGAAAGTACCAGACGATTCTTTGTGCGATCCACTTCGAGAATTTTTGCTTCAAACTTCTGCCCCACCAAATTCTGAAGGGAGTGAACGAAACGAAGATCCCCTTGGGAGAGCGGGATGAAACCGCGCAGTGACTTAAGCTGTACAAGCAGGCCGACTTTGATAGCTTCGATACCTTCGCATTCCACAGCTTCATTTTTGTCAAATGCTTCCTGGGCAATATCCCAGTCTGCCAGACGGTCAACTTTGATCTTGGAAACGAAAATGGTGCTGTCTTCCTTGATTCCGCTGACTACCTGCACCCGAAGCGTGTCTCCCGCTTTCAATACATCCTTAAGGGATGCGGGTTCCGGATAGGAGTATTCATGGATCGGGAGTACGGCTTCAGTCTTGTATCCGAAAGAGATCCAAGCTTTATCATCATCGACATCGACTACTGTACCGTCAACAACACTGCCTTTGTGTACGTCCAGATTCATTTCCTCCTGCTCCAGCATTTCATTCATGTCTTCCATAATTAAAACTACCTCCTCTATGATCCAGTCCGGCGTTGATGCACCGGCGGTGATGCCAATCTTATCGTAACTGCGAAACCATTCCGGTTTTAATTCTTCTGCTGTTTCGATGTGATGGGTAACAGCTCCTTCTCTTCGGCAAACTTCCACCAGTCTGCCGGTATTGGCACTGTTGCGGCCGCCGATTACAATCATTACATCTACATTCCGGGCCAGCTCTTTGGCAGCCGTCTGCCGCTCGGCCGTTGCATTGCAGATGGTTTTGTGGACCGAAACGGAGTCCGCTTTGCGAGAAATCGCTTCGATCAACTCATCTGCCAATGTCAAGGAAAATGTAGTCTGAATAACGATATGGGCTTCTTTCACATGGGGGAGCGCTTCCGCATCTTCTTCTGTCTCTACAATGACGGGATGCTCTCCGGCCCACTCAGCTACGCTCAGCATTTCAGGATGCTTTTTTTCACCGACAAGTATAATCGTTTTACCTTCTGCCGCCAAATCTTTTACAATCATTTGGTTTCTTTTTACAAAAGGACAGGTGGCATCAAGTAAAACCGATTTTTTGCACTTAAGGTTATTATAGCACGAAGGTCCTATACCATGCGAACGAATAATGACCGCTTCATCCGTTATATCATCTGCACTGTTTACAGGAGGAATTCCCTTGTCGGCCAATTTTTTTACCACTTGGGGATTATGTATGATCGGTCCCAGCGTGACCGTTTTTCTTCCGGAAAGTGCAGCTTTCTCCGCTATTTGCATGGCTTTGCGAACTCCGTAACAAAATCCCATAACTTTCGATTTGTATATTTCCATTTTTTATTCTTTCCGTTTTTTATTTGTATATAAACATGTTCGGGTGTTGACTATAAAAAAATTCTTTTCTATTTACTCCCTAATTTTTCTTTATAGTTATCCCACAACATCTGAATTTCATTTTTCACAACATCATTTAGGTCCTGTACCGCTTTATCATCGGCTTTTTGCTTTTCTACTTTTATAGGTTTCCCGATCAAAACCGCAAGCGCTCCGTTTTTACGGGGCATATCCTTCGATCCTATCACCGCCACAGGGATGACCGGTGTTCCCGTCATCAATGCCAACGAGGCCATACCGGAATGAAATGTTCCGAGTTCCTCTTTTTTGATCCTCGTTCCTTCCGGAAATATTCCCAAAGCATTTCCTGTTTTTAATTCTTTCATCGCCCTGCGGACGGCCGTTCTGTCGATGGCGCCTCTTTTGACGGGAAATGTACCGAACTGTCTCAAAATCCATCCGAATACCGGATTTTTAAATAATTCTTCTTTTGCCATATAATGAACAACCCGTGTCGTAATAGCCACGCCCACCAAAGGCGGATCGAAATAGCTTTTATGATTAGGCGCTATAATTACGGCGCCTTCTGAAGGAATATTTTCTCTTCCTTCCACATGAAGACCGTAAAATCCGAGAAAAATGATATTTAAAACAAATCTTACTATTGCATAAAAAATTTTCTTAACCATGGCTGCTTCCATTCATTGTACAGAAATCATTTGAATTTTTTTACGGCAAACTCCGACGATCGCCTCTGCCGTTTCTTCCAGCGTCATTTCGCTGTTATCAAGCAAAATCGCATCTTTTGCCTGCTTCAAAGGAGATACTTCCCGATGGCTGTCTTGAAAATCTCTCTCTTCAATTTCTTTTTCAATTTCTTCCACCGTGATGTCCGGACGAGTCTCTTTCATTTCTTTAAAACGGCGGAGTGCTCTCGTGTGAACGGAGGCGGTTAAAAATATTTTTACATCCGCTTTGGGAAGAACCGTCGTGCCGATATCTCTTCCGTCAAGTACGATTCCTCCTTCCGCCGCCTGTTTCCGCTGTATTTCCACCATGGCTTTTCGCACGCCTGCGATAGCGGACACGGAAGATACCCGGGCAGATACTTCCGGATTTCTGAGAAAATTCGTTACATCTCTGCCATTTACAATCACATGCATGGCATCGTCAGAAGGTTTTACTTCCAGATGAAGGCTTTCCGCCAGCTTTATGATGTCTTTTTCTTCCGTCAGTCCTCGTTGTAAGACTTCATAAGTCACTGCCCTGTACATGGCACCCGTATCGAGATAAGCGTAGCCCATACGGGCAGCCACTATTTTTGAAACACTGCTTTTGCCCGCCCCCGCAGGACCGTCAACGGCAACAGATATTTTATTCATCTTTATCCTCCCTTGCAGCAGAAAGAGCCGCCACTCTTCCCGTAGAAAATGCGGCCTGCAGATTATATCCTCCCGTAAAAGCATGAATATCCAGCACTTCTCCTGCGATATATAAATTTTTTATCAATTTGGATTCCATGGTGGAAGAATTGACTTCCTTTGCGGATATACCGCCGGCCGTTACGATCGCTTCTTCTATGGGCCGGGTTTCTTTGATCGTAAGCGGCAGATTTTTAATGGTCTGTCTTAATTTGACTCTTTGGACTTTTTTTAATTCCGCCGCAGGCAAATCTTTCGGAATCTCCGCTACAGATAGTACCACATCAATCATTCTTTGCGGCAGCAGTTCCTGCATGGCATTTGCCATTTGTTTTAACCGATGCTTTTCAAAATCCCGAAGCAGTCGTTTATCCAGTACTTCTTCCGTCAAAGCAGGTTTCAAATCGATTGCCCCGCTGACTTTATATCCTTGAGAAAGCCAAAGTGATACGGCATCACTTTGTGTCAAAACGATCGGACCGGATATCCCGAAATGAGTGAAAAGCATTTCTCCGAAAGCTTCCGTTTTTCTTTTTCCCCCTGCCGACAAGGAGAGTGTTACATTTTTGAGGGACAATCCCTGCAGCATTTTGCAATAAGATTCTTCACAAACAAGAGGAATCAGAGCGGGCCGTATGAGAGTTATGCTATGACCCGCCTCTTTTGCCAAAATATAACCTTCTCCTGCCGATCCCGTGCGGGGATAAGATTTTCCGCCGGTGCATAAGATAACGGCATCTGCCTCATAGATACCTTTTTCCGTTTTTACTCCGACGACTTTTTTATCTTTTGTCAATATGTGCAAAACCGGTTCTTTCAAATGGAGACGGACATGCTTTTCATATAAAAGATCCATGAAAAGATGGCGGACTTCCTGAGCATCGTCGCTTGCAGGAAATACCCGTCCTCCCCGTTCCACTTTTGTTTCCAGTCCCCAACCGTGAAATAAATTCAGCAAGTCCTCATTGGAAAACTGTTTGTACGCACTGAAGAGGAAATTTCCGTTTCCCGGTGTTTTAGCGATAAAATCGGAAATAGGGGCTGCATTGGTAATGTTGCAGCGGCCCTTTCCTGTAATTCCCATTTTCAGGCCGACTTTATCCATTTTTTCAAAAAGGAAGACCTCCGCTCCCTCGTCCGCTGCCGTGACGGAAGCTAAAAGACCGGCCACACCGCCGCCTATGACGGCGATTTTTTTATTGGTGGAGCGCATATAATTTTTTTACTTCCTCCTTCGTCAGCTGACGGTAATTTCCACGGGATACATCCAATGAGAGAAAACTGTATCTCACCCGTCGCAGCTCAAAAACAGGGAAATGATACACTTCCATCATTTTACGGATTTCTCTGTTTTTCCCTTCATGAAGAACCATTCTTATACGGGTTTTATTTTTTTCTTTGTCATAATCAAGCACTTCTATTTCACAAGGCGCCGTTACACCGCTTTCGATTTTTACGCCCTGTTCCATTTTCTTTGCCAGTTTTTCCGAAAATTTTCCCCGCAGAACCACTTCATATTCTTTCGGAACTTCATGGCTCGGATGAGTCAGTATATAGTCAAGGTTTCCGTCATTGGTCATCAAGAGCAGACCTTCCGAGTGATAATCCAGACGGCCCACGGGAAAAAGCCGTTCTCTGATACGGCCGAAATAATCCATGACCGTCCTTCTCCCTGCCGGATCGGAAACGGAAGTGATGACTTTGTCAGGCTTGTTAAAAAGAAAATAACGGAGCCGTTCCGGTTTCACGATTTGTCCGAGCGCTTCTATCTTATCCGTTCTTGCATCGGCTTCGCTCCCGAGCTCTTTTACAATTTCTCCGTTTACCCGGACTTTCCCTGCAAGGATCAGTTCTTCTGCCTTTCTGCGGGAACAAATTCCTGCGCGGCTCAATATTTTTTGTAATCTTTCTTTCAAAATAAATCTCCTTCATCAGACTTTTCCGCCCATCTTGTTTTTAGTTCATTCACACTGGAAAGGCCCGTACAATTTAAAAACTGCTTGGTTGTCCCGTATAAAATCGGCTTCCCCGGAACATCCAGCCGCCCTCTTTCTTCTATCAGCCCTTTTTCCAAAAGGGAGGCCAGTATTCTTCCTGCGGAAACGCCGCGAATTTTTTCTATTTCTGCCCGTGTCACCGGTTCTTTCATGGCGGTCACTGCCAAAGTTTCCATTGCTGCCGCCGAAAGAGGTGCTTCTTTCCCCACCGTTTTCGTCAGCCATTCGCTATACTCTTTTTTCGTCGTTAACGACCAGCCTGCCCCCGTTTCACGGAGCATGATTCCCGAATCCTTTTTTTCATATTTTTTTTGCAATGCTTCCAAAGCATCACCTATGGTCACCGAATCTTCTTCTAACGCTTCCGATATTTCTTTCAAGGTCACCGGATCGCCTTTTACGAAAAGAAAGGCTTCCAAAAGTGCAACCAGACCGTCCTGCCCTTTCATGCCTCTCCTCCTTTTAACATAAGTCCGGAAATACTGTCTTTCACTGTAATTTCTCCCGTCCGAATCAATTCTAAAACAGCCATCAAAGATACGGCGAGACGAAGTCTTGTCTTCTTTTTACCGAAATATTCCATCAGATCCACTTCTGAGGCAGTACGCAACATCTGCCGCAACTCTTCCATTTCATCTTCCAAGGATACTTCTTCTTGGATCAATACATTTTCTTCCGGCTCTTGTAATGAATCATAAAGAGAATAAAAGGCAGCTGATAATTTTTGCAGGGAAATCCTGCCCGTGTATTCCCCGCTTTGTATGTCCTCCGGTTTTTTCGTGCGATAAAGTTCCTCTTCCCCCATCAATGACTCGATACGGGCTCTGATTTCTTTCATCCGCTTGAATTCTTCAAGGGAGCGTTCCAATTCACTCCGGGGATCTTCCGTCTCGTTTGCTTCTTCCTGCCGCCGTTTCGGAAGGAGCATGCGGGATTTGATATAAATCAAAGTGGCTGCCATAGCAAAAAAGCTGCTGCCCAAATCTAAATTAAACTCCCGGGCCTGCTTAAGATAATCCAAGTACTGATCGGTAATTTCATGAATGGGAATGTCATGGATTTCTATTTTATTTTTTGTGATCAGATGAAGCAATAAATCCATCGGCCCCTCATATACGGGAATATTGATTTGATACAGGCCTGCCTCTTCTTCCATATAACCTCCCTGTCTTTTCATGGAACATCCGCTTTTTCAAAATCCATCTTACCATAGGTAAAACACATTCTCAAACGAGAGCACGCTTTGATTTCCTGATTTGATATAATAAATGAAAATCAAATACAGGAGTTATTTTATGGAAAATAAAGAAAATAAAAATATAGATCTCCCGCCGTTCACAAAAGCTTTGATCCGCCATGCAAAAGAGAAACAATATCATTTTGACACCCCCGGACATCACGGCGGTACATTTTATAATCTCACCGAAGAAGGACGATATTTCACCCGATTCTTCGGTGACAATATGTTCCTTGCCGACATTTCCGATTCCGGATCACAGCCGGGCGACCCTTCCTCCCATGAAGGACTTGCCGGCGAAGCGGAAAAATCGGCGGCCGACACTTTTCATGCCGACCGGACATGGTTTGTTCTTCACGGCACTTCCGTATCCAATCGCATCTGCTGCCAAGCTCTTCTGTCTCCGGGAGATTTGGTTTTATTTGACAGGAACAATCATAAATCGGTCTACCAAGGAGCCGTTCTCTCATGCGACATCACACCGGTATATCTGGAAACGCTCCGCTTTTCCGGCGGAATCATCGGCGGTCTTTCCGCTAAAGGATTGGATGAAAAAACACTCCGTGAAAAGGCAAAACAGATTGATCCCAAAAAAGGAAAACTAAAACATCCCTATCGTCTGGCCTGCCTTCAATTGGCAACCTATGACGGCTTTATGGCAGATGCGAAATATTTTATCGATTTATTTTCCCCTCTCTGTGATTATATTCTTTTTGATGCCGCTTGGGCAGGTTATGAATCTTTCATTCCTCTTTTGAAAGATTGCAGCCCTCTCACTCTTCCTCTGAATGAATCCCATGCGGGCGTTTTGGTCACCCAGTCTGTTCACAAACAGCTGGCAGGATTTTCCCAAGCTTCTCAAATTCATAAGAAAGACAGTCATATCAAAAATAAAAAACGGTATTTGCCTGATGATGTCTTGGACAATGCATTTTTGATGAACATCTCCACAAGTCCCTATTTCCCTCTCTTTGCATCTCTGGAAATGAATGCTTTCATTCATAAAAAACAGGGAGAAGAGCTTTGGACAAAAGCAGCTCTCTTCGGTATAGATTTCCGAAAAGACATCCTTCGTCATTGCCGTTCCGTCTTGCCCTTATTGCCGGAAAAAGCGGATGATCTCCCGTGGCAGAATCATGAAAGCGGAAAAATTTTATCGGACAAACGGTTTTGGGATTATAAACGGGTTGCGGAAGATATGAAAGCTTCCCATATTTCCCCTCATTATCTGATAGATCCGTGCAAACTTCTTTTGACCACCAATCGAGGTGAAAAAAAGATTCCCGCTCCCGTTCTGTCTCTGTACTTGCAAGAGCGGCATATCACTCCGGAAAAATGCGGACTTCACTCCATTCTTTTCCTGATTCAGCCGGGAGATAAGAAAGAAAAAGCGGACTGCCTCATTTCCGCATTGGAGGAATTTGAAAATTCCGCATGGGATAAAAAAGTACAAGACGTATTTCCACATCTCTCCCGCCGCTATGATATGACGATCGCCGAACTCTGCCGTTCCATTGAAATACTGCTCCATGATCACCGAATCGATGAAAAAGAAGAAAAATTGGTTGCCTCTTCGGAAGAAGCCAAAGGTATCAGCGGTAAAAAAGCTCTGGAAATTTTTGTTAAAGGTGACAGAAAATCAGTTCCCTTATTAAAATTGAAAGGAAAAATTGCATTGGAATGCGCCATGATTTATCCCCCGGGCATCTGCGCCGTGGTTGCCGGAGAAAAATGGACTGAAACCGCCGTCTCCTATTTCCGATTCATCGAAGAATACATCAATGCATTCCCCGATTTCGCTCCGGAATGCGTAGGAATTCATACCAAAGAAAGGGGAGGACGAAAATATCTTTACGCTTGGGTTGCAGATAAAAAGAAATCATAAAAACTTGCCCTTTTATCGATGGTTTTCATTGACATCCCTCGGTTCTTCGGTTATAATTATAAAGCTATTTTATTTATAGCTATTTTTTAGAGAGGTGATACACACAATGGCAACAAACAAGAATCTCCGTTTTAAGACCAGCAGACGGTTCGGCATGAATATCTACGGCCATCCGAAAGCGTTAAAACGGCAGCCTGCTGAAGTCCGTCAGAAGAAAATGTCCGAATACGGCACTCAGCTCGCAGAAAAACAGAAAGTTAAAGCGTTATACAATCTTCTTGAAAGACAGTTTTATCGCTATTATGATAAAGCAAGAAGAATGTCCGGCGTCGTAGGTGAAAACCTGTTATTCCTTTTGGAAACAAGATTGGATAATCTTGTCTATCGTGCAGGTTTTGCCCGTTCTATCCGTCAGGCTCGTCAGATGGTCAGCCACGGACTGGTCACCGTCGACGGAAAGAAAGTCGACATTCCTTCTTATCCCGTACAGCCGGGACAGGTCATCGTCCTGAAAGAAGCTTACAGAGCAAATGAAATGTTCAAGCAGTCTTTCCAGGAAACAAAGACTTTTGATTTACCTTATATCGAAAAAAGTTTCGACAACTGGGCTGTCACATTGGTCCGCACTCCGCTTCGTGAAGAACTTCCCTACAAAGATGAAGTCAACGAAACACTCATCGTCGAATTGTACAGTAAATAATCTTTTCAAGCAGTTCGGTCAGAATGCAAAAAGCAGGAATATCAAATACGATATCCTGCTTTTTTATTGCTCCCCGTCATGCAGGGTTTTCTGTAATAGAAATCTTTACTTTAATATTATTTCAAATCGTCCTGCTTCTTATTCCAGCAGGGCGTATCTATACCGATGATATCGGAAGTAAATCCGTTATCCCCTTTTTCTCTGAAATGGGCGGTTGCTTTTTTCACATATTTAAATCCGATATGGAGCATAAGAATATTGACATAGACGATGGTGATATTTCCTAAATCTTCAAATGCCCATATACGGTCCAAGTCATAACCGGCTATGCTGCTCATGATGCCGAAGGCTGAAACGGCAACACAAAAAATTCTGACTGCCGTAATAAATCCTTTATTGCTGCTGATTCTGCGGGCAGACACTTCCGAGAATGCCACCATTCCGATAACGCAGGTGTAGGCAAAAAGGGCAAAACAAAGGGAAAGCAAAAACAAGATGATCGTTTCTATACCGCCGGGCGTCATGGAACTGACCGACATAAGGAACCGTTTATAGGTTTCCGCTTCTTCCCAGCCCGCCGGATCTGCCGTCCAGCGATGGGCCATGATAATAATAAATCCGGTGAGGGTACAAATGATATGGGTATCCAGAAATACGCCGACAGCACCGACAAGCCCCTGTTCGCAAGGATGTTTTGCATCGGCAGCTCCTGCCGCCATGGTAATGGTTCCCTGTCCCGCCTCATTTGACATCAGCCCTCGTTTGACGCCTTGTACCAAAGTCATTCCGAAAGCGCCGCCGAACATGGCTTCCGGCGTAAAAGCACCTGCGAAAACGGCATGGAAGAAATATCCTATGCTGTCCGAATTATAAAGAATGAGTGCAATCACCGTAAGAAAATAAACACCTGCCATGATCGGAACCATAAATTCACAAGCCTGCGTGACCCGCTTCACTCCCCCGAAAGACATAAAAGCGACAAGAGTGACCACAAAAGCGGATACATAATAATAAAATTCCGACTGAACCGGATATTCCACGCCTGTAATGATACGTCCCATGGCAGCAATCCCCGTGACGGTGTTAAAACTGTCCACGGGAATTCCGCACATGCTGTACATAATATAGGCGGCAGAAGCAATGACACCGACCCAGATTTTATTATTGCATAATGTTTTTGCATAATAGGGAAGACCGCCTACATATTCATTTCCCTGTCTTTCTTTAAAAATCTGGGCAAGGGTGCTTTCCGTATAGGCGGTGGCCATACCAAAAAAAGCGGATACCCACATCCAGAAAAGAGCTCCCGGGCCGCCGGCGGCGATGGCACCGGTGACACCCATAATATTTCCCGGGCCTACCCGAATTCCGGAGCTTAAAAGAAAGGCCGCCAAAGGGGAAATACCCAGATCATGCTTCCCGTTCCGTGCCAAAATCCGGAGCCCCTGTTTAAACATGGTCACTTGGATTCCGCTTAAACGGAAAGTGAAATAAATACCGGAGCCTACCAAAATGAAAGTGGAAAAAGAAAATTCCCCCAACAGAGGAATTTCACTGTACCATTCAAAATTGGTGGGGAAATCCCAAAAAAAGTCCGATATCGGACCGATAATACCGACAATAATATCTATGACATTGAAAATAGCGTCCACAATGACCTCCTCATGGTCCATTTATTTTTGGTACATTGTAACTATATCATGTTCATTATCTTCTTAAAAGCACTTTAAACGGCTTCCTATATGATTTATTTCTTATTTTATGGTGAAATTTCTTTTTAAAATCGGAAAATTCTCACTCTCATATCTGCATTCCACAGAAAAAACCGGCGTTTTCGCCGGCTTTTATTTTGATATCTTTTCGTCAAATTTCCGTTTTTCAGAGGTGATTTCCGTAACAACTACCTCAGAATAGATTGCAAAAATGATTTCGTTCTTTCACTCTTCGGGTTTTCAAAAATCTGATCGCTGCTTCCTTCTTCTTCCACTTTTCCGTCTACCATGAAGAGAATTTTATCGGAAACGGATTTTGCAAAAGCCATCTCATGTGTCACGATGGCCATGGTCATGTCTTCATCCGCCAACTGCTGGATCGTTTTCAGAACTTCTCCCGTCAGTTCCGGATCCAATGCGGATGTCGGTTCGTCAAAAAGCATGATGTCCGGATTCATTGCCAAAGCTCTCGCAATAGCCACCCGCTGCTTCTGTCCCCCCGACAAACTTCCGGGATAGACATCTTTTTTATTGAGCAATCCCACTTTATCTAAAAGAGACTCCGCTTCAGGAAGTATTTCTTCCTTTTTCATCCCTTTTACATGCATGGGCGCAGCTAATATATTATTAAGAACCGTCATGTGGGGAAAAAGATTGAACGACTGGAATACCATGCCCATCCGAAGAAGAATTTTTCTTGTCTCCTTGGCATCGGCATAGACAACTTTCCCGTTTTCCTCTTTTGCCAGATAATCACCTTCCACACAAATAGAGCCGCCCTGAATGATTTCCAAATGGTTCAGGCAGCGGAGCAATGTACTTTTCCCTGCCCCCGACGGTCCTATGATGGAAATGACTTCTCCTTTTTCCAAACTCATACTGACTCCGTGAAGTATGGTGTTTTTTCCGAAATCCTTGCGGATATTTTTCATTTCAATAAAACTCATATCCGTCACTCCTCATAGACAGCATAACGGCTTTCCACATAAGAAAGAACCTTTGTAAGAACCGCCGTGCATACCAGATAAAATACGCCTGCCACCAAAAAAGGCACCGTGTCAAAATCACGCTGCACAAACGCACGGGTCACACGCATCAGATCATTCATGGCAAGAATGTATACCAAGGATGTATCCTTCAATAAAGTAATGACTTCATTTCCCAAAGGAGGAATCACTCGCTTCACCACTTGGGGAAGAATGATATGCCACATCGTCTGCTTATAAGTAAAACCGAGCACCTTGGCGCCTTCATATTGGCCTTTGCCGATAGACTGAATACCGCCTCTGAATATTTCCGCAAAATAAGCCGCATAATTTGCTACAAATGCAAGAATGGCTGCGGGGAAATCATTGATCTGTATATTCAGCATGAGCGGCAGGCCGTAATAAATAAACATGATCTGCAACATCAGCGGCGTGCCCCGCATTAAATAGATATAAGCCCCTGCCAGACGGCGGAAAAGACTTACTTTGGAAATACGGATCAATGCCAAAAGCATTCCGAAAGGAAGAGACAATATCAGTGTCAGAATAAATATTTTCGCTGACACGCCGAGACTGGCAAACATACTTGGTAATATTCGGAGGATATAATCCATCATTCGCTCCTTACATTCTTGATTGCAACGCAATCGTCAATTAATACATCATACTTCTTATTTTAAAAAAATTGCAAGCGTCCTCAAAAGATGTCATCAAACCATGAAACAGGCCGGAGAAAACCGGCCTGCCCTGTTTCTATCATTGAAGAATCTTATTTCAGAACCACATTCTTACCGAACCATTTATCGGAAATCTTGGCAGCTTCTCCGTTGGCAATGATCTTGTCGATGCCTTCATTCAGTAAATTAACGAGAGCGGTGTTGTCTTTTTTGATGCCGATGGCAAAAGTATCTTTGGACACTTCTTCCGGCAATTCTCTGAACGTATTCGGTTTCTTTGTCATATAGTATTCGATGAGGACCGTATCTGCCAGAACTGCGTCGGCTCTCCCCGATTCCAGATCCATTAAACAAGCTGCCAGATCGGGATACGCTTTAACTTCGCTGAAAGATTTTCTCAAATTTTCATCTCTGTCCAAAATGGTCTGGGCCGTACTGGATTCTTGAATGGATAAACGTTTCCCTTTCAGATCTTCTGCTTTTTGTACGGGACTGTCAACCAAAACGACATAAGCTTGAACATTATCCATGTACGGTTTTGTAAAAGCCAGTACCTTCTGTCTTTCCGGCGTCATGGTGAATCCGTTCCAAATGCAGTCGATACGGCCGGATTCCAATTCCGTTTCCTTGCTTGCCCAGTCGATCGGTTTAAATTCGATGGGTACCCCGATTTCTTTAGAAATTGCATTGGCCATATCGATATCAAATCCGACAATTTCACCCTTGTCATTGCGGAATCCCATAGGTGCAAAAGTATCATCCATGCCTGCCACTATTTTAGCGGGCTTTCCCTTCTGACCTGCTGCCGGCGCTTCCGCTTTCTTTTCTCCGCCGCATCCTGCCATTAAACTTGCCGCACCGATAGCCAGTGCTCCGAAAATTGCCAACTTTTTCCAATTCATAACCATTCTCCCTTTTCTTTAATACTTTATTCTGCTAAAGAGTTATCATGTGAATATATTACCTTATAATTTCTTTTTTGTCAAATATATTTTTTATTTTTATTTCTTATATAGAATCTCCCGTCACAAACGATTATTTCCCCTTCGATCCGATTCTGTAAATTCTTTATCAAAAACAATAATTTTTATCTTTTTCCTCTCTGTCTGTTCCTTTTTATCAAAAGCTCCATGCTATAATGAAAAAGAAAGAAGGTACACTATGATCACGCCTATTATCTTTGATATGTCCGTCGGAAAAAGAAAACCTCATTCCGGAACGCAGAATACCTGCCCGTTTTGCAAGCGGGAAGAACTGACAGATATACTCGATGAAAAAAAAGATATCATCTGGGTGGTTAATAAATATCCCGTTTTTAAAGAAACATTTCCCACCGTCATTATCGAAACATCCGATCACAACGGGGAACTGACCCGGTATGAGCCGGAAAAACTTCATGATGTCATTTCCTTCGGTCTGGAAAAATGGGAATTGTTAAAAAAAGACAAACGCTTTAAATCGGTTCTTTATTTCAGAAACTACGGTCCCGAATCGGGAGGCTCCCAGCGGCATCCCCATTCGCAAATCATAGGTCTTGATAATTATGATTATCGGGACAATATAAATAATGAAAACTTTTTAGGTCCCGTTTTCCACGAAGACGACAACTGCTATGCTTCCCTTTCTTCCTATCCGATCTGCGGCATGGGAGAACTGAATGTCACTTTGAAATCCGACGGGCAGCCCGACACCTTTGCCGATACATTGCAAAAAATCGCCCGTTTTGTATTGGAAGATTTTCCTATTTCCTGTACCAGTTATAATTTATTTTTCTACCACTTGAAAAACATTCATGTAAAAATATTTCCCCGCTACACGGCAAGCCCTCTTTATATGGGTTATCGGATCACCCATGTCATGGATGACAAAAGCTGCCGTTCCATGCTTCGCATTTTACAATCACAAAAATACTTTGGAGACTGAGGAGAGTCAGCGTAATGAAACTATATGCTTTTAGTGACTTTCACCTTTCCGGAGATCCTCCTACGAAGCCGATGGACATATTTGGAGAGCACTGGAAAAATCATCGTGAAAAAATTATAACCGCTTGGCGGAGTACCATCAAAGAAGAAGATACGGTCATCATCGCAGGCGACGTTTCTTGGGCACTTCATCTGTCCGATGCCCTGTCCGATCTGAAAACCGTCGCCGCTCTCCCGGGAAGAAAAATCATCGTCCGGGGAAATCATGATTATTGGTGGAACACCGTTTCTAAAATGAAACGCATGACAGACAACCAATTTGAATTCATTTTCAATTCCGCCCTGCAAGCCGGACAAATTGCCCTTGCAGGCACAAGGGGCTGGATTCCGGAAACATCAAAAAAAATCACCGAAGAAGACAAAACCATTATCGCAAGAGAAGAAGGTCGGCTGGAGCGTTCTCTTGAAGCGGCGCAACAACTAAACTGCCAAAAAATATTTGCTATCCTTCACTATCCTCCCTTCGATGACAAAAAAGAACCGACCGACATGATTGAAATTATGAAAAAATACGGAGTCACCGATTGTATTTACGGCCATATCCACGGCAAGCCCAACTTTGCAAACCTGCCGGACGAACTGGAAGGCATCCGCCTCCATCTGACTTCCGCGGATTACTTGGATTTCAAACCTTTATTCCTTTCTGAATTGGAGGAATCATGCACAAACTGACAGAAAACAAACTCCTTTCGGGATTCATCTACGGAGACAATCACACAAAAGAATATGTCTACCTCCCCGGAAGCGAAGTCGATACCGACCATCCCATCTTGGTCTACGAATACGGCGACACCCGTCAAGATATTTCCTTAGAAGAAGCTCTTACACTCATCGAAAAAAGAAGTTTGAAATTGACAAGCCATCCCCTTTTCGGAAAACGTACACTTTAACGTCACTAAAAAACTGCGATCTCTTATCTGATCGCAGTTTTTTATGATCTTTTATCGTAAAATCATGACCGCCATATGACGTCCCGTCACGCCTCCCGCCTTGCGGTAAGAATAGAACAAATCATCCCGATCGCAAGTACAAATTCGGCAATCTTCTATATGCTGTGGAAGAATTCCTTCCCTGATCATAAGCAATCGGTTTGCCTCGGGCAAATCAAAAAGATACTTCCCGTTCCCCCTGCTTTTGCTGAGGGCTTCCATTTCTTCTTTTGTAAATAAAGATTGAAATGCTTCTATGACTTCTGTTCCCACCTCAAAATGGCAAAAACCGATCGCAGGACCGATGGCAGCCTTGATATTTTCAGGCTTGGATCCGAAACTATCTTTCAAATGACCGATAGCGACAGATACTATATTTCCTGCACTTCCCCGCCATCCTCCGTGAGCCGCGGCAATGGAATGTGTCACCGGATCATAAAAAAGAAGCGGCGTACAATCGGCAAAACTCATTGCCAACGGAACATCCGGTTCATCTGTATATAAACCGTCACAATCGTCTATTGCCGTATCAAAAGAAAGAGCACCGCGGCCGCAATCTAAGCGACTTGCCCGGGCCATACGAATACCGTGCACCTGCTTGCCGTTGACCGACTTCAAATAATCCGATCCCAAAGCATCAAAAAAACGGCGCCTGTTCTCTCTCACATTATCCCCGTCGTCACCTGTAGGAAATCCCATATTCAAACTTGCAAAATTCCCCGTACTGACACCGCCCTGACGGGTAGAAACGGCAACCGTCACATTTTCATTTTCAAAAATAGAAAAAGTAAGAAAAGAAACACCCTTTTTCGTGATAATTTTTGCCATATTTCCTCAATTCTCCTCATCCATCACAGATTTCATATCCTCCGGAACAGGTGCTTCAAAACGGAGCTCTTCCCCTGTTTCGGGATGAATAAACCGTACAGAACGGGCATGGAGCGCCTGCCTTTTCATCCTGCTGCAATCACCGCCATATAAATCATCTCCCAAAAGAGGATGCCCCAGATAGGACAAATGCACCCTTATCTGATGCGTCCTTCCCGTAAGAAGATGCAGTTTCAATACGGTAAATCCCGTTTTTCGTTCAAGCACTGTGAATTCTGTTCGAGCCGGTTTCCCGTCATCACGTACCGTCCACTCCACAATACTTCCCTCTTTCCGTCCGATGGGCCGATCGATAAAACCGCTGTCCGACGGGAAATTTCCTGTCGCCAATGCAAGATACTCCCGATAAATACGGTCATGACTTCCCGAAAGAGCATGTTGAATCCGTCCGGACTTCGCCACCACCACGGTACCCGTCGTATTTCTGTCCAATCGAAAAACAGGATGAATTCCCCCCTCTTTATGCTCCCTTGCAAAATACCCCGCTACAGCGTTCACCAAAGTATCCGCTCCGTGACGACTCGTAGGATGGATCAGCATTCCGATCGGTTTATTGATAACAAGCAAAAATTCATCCTCATACAAAATGTCCAAACCTATATCAGAAGGAATAATATCCGTCTTTTCATCCCACTCACAAACTACATGATCCCCTGCATGAAGAATCACATTCGCATTATAATTGGCGGTACCGTTTATAGTGACACGGCCGTCCCACTTGATCCGTTTCCACAAAGAAGCCGACAGCCCCTTGTAAGAACGCACACAAGACTTCAACTTCCGCCCGTCCTGCTCCGGCGGAACCACAAATTCCAAACGCATACAATCTCCTCAATCCATAAAGATATGTACATCATACCACCGAAACACCTCTTCTCCAACTGAAAAAGCCGTCCATAAAAGACGGCCCCGGATTTCCGTCCCCTCTTTCGGGGATCTTTTTTTATCTAGTTAACAACTTACTTGCATGACTTTTATTTTATTCATGGTTTCCGTCCCCTCATTCGGGGATCTTTTTTTATCACCGTGATCGCGACGGTAAATGAACGCGGAATTGTCGCAAGTTTCCGTCCCCTCATTCGGGGATCTTTTTTTATCTGTACACTCCGAATATTTCATTGAATTTTTAGGTGAAATCATGGTTTCCGTCCCCTCATTCGGGGATCTTTTTTTATCACGGAAAACCGTGCAAAAGTAAGAAAGGAGGTTTACAGAATGGTTTCCGTCCCCTCATTCGGGGATCTTTTTTTATCCCGCAAAAATCATCGCAGCATACAGAGCCTACGCTGCAGAGTTTCCGTCCCCTCATTCGGGGATCTTTTTTTATCTAAATAGGTAACAAGGGCATATTTAATCGGGTGAAAGACGTTTCCGTCCCCTCATTCGGGGATCTTTTTTTATCCCGTCGCTATTTCGAGCGGTTGGAATTGCGAAAATTCCGGTTTCCGTCCCCTCATTCGGGGATCTTTTTTTATCTATTTTACATGATATCCATTTTTTTTGGATAAAAACTTACGTAAACGCCCCTCATTCGGGGATCTTTTTTTATCTATTTTACAGCCGTGGCAATTACGGCAATTACGGCAACTGTTTCCGTCCCCTCATTCGGGGATCTTTTTTTATCTGTTATCACAAAAAAGTAGCAAGCCTTTTACATTAAAAAAGGGTTTCCGTCCCCTCATTCGGGGATCTTTTTTTATCTTTTCAGTAAATTCTATCATTATTTTTTTGTAATAATCGTCATAGTTTCCGTCCCCTCATTCGGGGATCTTTTTTTATCAATCTTGTTTGCGTTGTAATGGATATTGATAAAAAAGTATAGTTTCCGTCCCCTCATTCGGGGATCTTTTTTTATCTCCGATTCCTCGAGCCGGATATAATACCGCCCGCCAAAAGTTTCCGTCCCCTCATTCGGGGATCTTTTTTTATCAATTAGCACGGATCGCGGGGGTTGCTCCCCCTATTATTTCAAGTTTCCGTCCCCTCATTCGGGGATCTTTTTTTATCAGGTGAAAGGTGAAATTGAAAGGAGAAAGAGTATGGAAACAGTTTCCGTCCCCTCATTCGGGGATCTTTTTTTATCATGGTACAATCTTGAATAATTATACCTATACAATTTAAAGCAGTTTCCGTCCCCTCATTCGGGGATCTTTTTTTATCCGGCTTGCTTGCTGACTATCGATAATAACGAGGGCGGGGTTTCCGTCCCCTCATTCGGGGATCTTTTTTTATCCAGTTAACACATTTACCGGCTATGTAAGCAAATTTACAGTTTCCGTCCCCTCATTCGGGGATCTTTTTTTATCACCATGTACAGGATTTTATAAGGGAATGAGAGAAGATTCCCGTTTCCGTCCCCTCATTCGGGGATCTTTTTTTATCTTGTCGATCATGTAAAGCAATTAAATAAAATCGGGGAATGTTTCCGTCCCCTCATTCGGGGATCTTTTTTTATCCGCATCTTTGAGAACATCTATATTGTCTGGCTTCTTTTTGCATTTTTCGGCGGAGTACCGTCAAAACGATGACTATGTCTCTCTACCGGTTCAAAAAAGTCCGTTTCAGCCTGTATTGATGCCCATCGGCGGAAATTGATCATTTTTCCTCCTTTCCGGGTTTACGTTTTCCCTTTTTCTTTCAGTATATTATCACATCATCCATTTTGACGTCACCTTTTCCCCATGATTTTACCCTCGTATGGTCATACAAGATGTACATCCGTAGTGAATCTTCTTTTTCGTCGATGATTTTGCTTGCAAAGTATGCCATCTGATCATATTGCCGTGGCGTCAGCAGTCCTTCAAAAGCGGATTTTTGTACCCGCAAAGCATATTTTTCCAAGCAATGTACCATTTCGAGTCTTCTTTTATTATCGGTTATATCGTAAATAATAAGCACAATATAGCGATTATCATCGGTGGGCCGTACTTGAAATTCTTCCATCAGCGTATCACCATAGGTTTCAATTGTTCCACGTCCATTTGGTGGACTGCAAGGCTGTAGGAATCACATTCCATCTGTATGGTATGTCTCCATGAGTATTTTCCTTGGAAATATGTATTAACCGAGCGGATCTTCTTTTCATAGGCTTCTATAAAGATTTTTCGACCTATTCTATTTAAATAGACGCCTCCCGTTTCGCTTATGTCGAAGTGTTCCGGTGATATTTCTTTGCGTTTTACAAGGGACAGACAAAGCCCGTCCACCACGGCGGGTCTCCATGGTTCCATAAGATCCGAAGCCAGAGCGGGATGCCCGTTTTTCAAAGCATGAAAGAAACCTACATAGGGATGAAGGCCGCAGTTTATCAAAGCATTATAGAAATCATAGAGCAGCAAAGTATATCCCAAGCTGAGCATGGAATTAAAGTAATCTTTGGGCGGTCGTCTCGTTCTTTTTTCAAAAGCAAACGATTTCGGAACCATTTGACCGATACCATGAAAGTAGATTTTTGCAATCATTCCTTCATATCCCCGCAATTGATCGATCCCGTGTATTTGATGAATTTTATCCGCTATGACTCGAATATCCCATCTCGCTTTTTCTACCGACGGGCTGTTTATTCTCCGATTATAATTGCGAAGAATTGTTCTTTGGTTATAAATTTTTCCAAAGGCGACCCTTTTTGCCAGTTTTAAACGAAATTCTTCATTTTCTAATGCGGCAAATTGTTCTTTTTGCCGTAGTACGTTGGAATTGTCCGTGGATTCCAGCCGTCCGAAAAATCGTCCCGTAGATGAGAGCCATGTGACGGGTACTTTATTTTTTAAAAGTTCGACAATGGCATCAGCACTGATTTGTATAGTATCGAATAAAGTAACACCTTCGACCACACAAATCGGTACTTCACAAAGTGTTTCATTTTCTCTTCTGATAATGTAATGCCCGCCTTGTTTTGACAGTTTCGCCCCAGGTTCTGTCACATAGATCCAACTCATAAGCTCCTCATCTCTTTACAGGCTGTTGATTATTTTTTCATTCAGATTGTCATAGTCCCATTGAATGGATTGCCCGCGAATCAATTGGGAAGCCTTACGAAACAATTTCATGATATCTGCTGATGTCAGTCCTCCCGTTCTTTCTTTTATTTTGTCTTCATCAATATTTGTGATTTCATGGGCTATCGAATTTCTGACTTCTTTTTCTACCGTTCGAAGTTTTGTTAATATATCAGTGATTTTTTTGTGTTTTTCATCATTCTTTTTTTCGTTTTCATTAAAATACCAAAAGATAACGACCATGATATGGAATGTTAAGCGTTTCCTCAAATCTGACTTCAATTTATCTTCTATAAATCTAACTATTGATCCATAATTTTTGAGCATCTTTTCTCTATCGATATAAAATGTATTTTCCCCATTGTATCCGCATTGGTTTATATCGATCAGTGTATCCAGATATTTTCGTCCCAGTCTATATAACAGCGGAGAAATTTTCAGAATAAACTCCGACAGCTGTTTCTTTCTTTGGTAAAGTTCCATGTTGCGGAAAAACTCTTCAAAATCGCCTGCCTGCCGGATCAGCGGCTGTCCTTCATATTCAGAAATAACTTTATTGGCTTTTTTCCACATCAATTTTTTTCTCAAAACAGCATGATGAAGGAGTTTTTCCGTAATTTCAGAAAAAAGTTCCTTATCGGAACGTAAAATTTGTAATGCTCCTTCATATTCGTAGTTTTGCACCAAGGATTTTATCTGCATCGTAAGACTATGTTTTTTAAGGAGCACTAAATTGGATATGCTGCATCTGTTTGGTGATGACGGTTCATTATCTTCATTTAATTCAAGCATCTGCTCCAGATCTTCTTTTGTTTGCCATGGTTTATTTCCCCTGTTCGATTTCTTTTCAGGGGATGCTACTTGGATAGCCTTTACATCGGAATAGTCGAGAGCAATCAATGCCATTACCGTTTTAATTT